>Ga0163155_10007049_pt1 | contig 10685 bp, 13 predicted proteins | sample OliLakLV19SP4G1_FD_148611 | JGI IMG/M metagenome (GOLD analysis project Ga0163155, IMG submission 148611) | Freshwater microbial mat bacterial communities from Lake Vanda, McMurdo Dry Valleys, Antarctica - Oligotrophic Lake LV.19.SP4.G1 | ecosystem: Environmental > Aquatic > Freshwater > Lake >...
TCTCTAAACTGTGTATCTCTAAACTGTGTATCTCTAAACTGTGTATCTCTAAACTGTGGCCACGAGCTTCATGCTTGGTACTGGGTATAGTCTAAACGCTCGCGCGTTAATCGTAATTCTGGTTGTCGCGCTGACCGTTATCGGGTTAATGCTTTTTCAGCAGCAGGCGGTCAGTGACTATCTTCGGGACAGCACCGCCACTAGGCAGATTAGTGAGATCTGCCTAGCCTTGTCTAAGAAGCAAGTTTCCGCCGAGGAGCTCTGTCAGACATCTCTTCCCGAGAACGATTTTTTTAGAGCGCGATATCAGCGGATTAAAGGGCAGGACGGGGAGTGGTTCGCTGAGCGGGGCTACTCTTATTTTCCAATAGTTGAGTGTGTCGGAGGAGTTAAGTTTCAGTTTTTTGGTAGAGAATTGGCTTGTCGGGGGGCGGAAGCGGTCGTGCTTGCTCGGTTAAGCTCGTCGTCTTTAGCGCCGATAACCCCTCAGGTTCCTTAAAATTGTATCCCCAGGTGGGCACAACTTTCTCCACGGATTAGAGAGCTCCTTTGAATCTTGGTCCAACAAACTTTGAAGCTTTGATCATTGATCCCGATCTAGCCACGCGCAATCGACTTAAACAGGCGGCGTCCTCCGTCGTAAACTTTGGCAAGATTTATATCGTCAGTTCCCTTCGCGACGCCACGAGTCGCTTGCAAGACGGCGAAACGACGGATGTGGTGTTCTTGTCGCAAAGTTTTTCCAATGAAGAACGGCTGCGATTTATTCAGGAGGCTAAGCAACTTCCAGCTGGTCGTGATACGGCGTATGTACTGGTGATGCGTGCTAAAGAGCAAGATAGTGCGCATGTGGCTCAGAACATGTTGGGAGGCGCCGACGGAATGCTGTTCGAGCCCTATTCGGTGCAATCACTGGTCGAGACCACAATTCTCGCCACTAGCATCAAGAGTCAACGACAACAGTTTCGCGAGAAAGCAGCGCTATCTCTCTTAATTTCAGATATTGCGCGGCAGCTGGATTTAGTTGCTCTGGTTCGGAAGGCCGGTATTGAGCCCGGCAATAGTATGAAAAAGCTTCGGGAGCTCGCCGCACCACTCAAGCAGCTCTCTCCAGAGCGCCTAGCGCTTTATCAGGAAGTAGCGGTGAAGAGTTTTTCCGAAGCAGCGGTGCCAACCCAGCTGATGGATTCGGGTTACGGTGGAGCTAGCGAGCGGGTAAAACGGCGGATGGAACAGAAGATTTTGGAAGAGGCGATCAAAGCCGAGAGTAAGAAGGACTAATTCAGGTGGAGATACCGTGTAGGAGCACAGTCTGATGCGTAAAATTCTAGTCATCGAGGATGAACCGGTTAGCCGAGCACTGATTGCAAAAACGCTCAATGAGGCGGGCTACCAGACGGTAGAGAGCGAGAGTGCGCGCAAGGGTTGGGAGTGCCTTTTCGTCGAGCGTGATTTCGATGCGGTTATTACTGACTTTCAGATGCCTGACCTAGACGGTCGTGAGTTGGTGTTGCTACTGCGGGGACACCGTGATTTTACCGAGATGCCGGTCTTACTGATCTCTGGAGTGGTGGATGAGCTAGGATTGGGAGCCGTGATGCAATTGCCCGGTGTCGCCTTTGCCAAGAAGCCGGTTGCTCCGCAAACTCTGCTGAAACACCTCGCAGAATTGATCAAAAAGTAGCAGCCATGGAAGCCCTGATCCTTCTTTTCGCTGAGTTTCTACTCGCGCCGATCGCTATTGTTTTTACGTGTTTCGTGAATGCGATGGTTGGCCTTCTCAACATTCTTTTTGAGTTGGCGGGGGTTTTATGCGGCTGCTAAATCTACGCCAGATAAGGAGCACAAGTATCGAGTCAAGGGGCAGTCAGCGTCGAATGAAAAAGAGAAATCGTGGACGACTGTTTTTAGATCCATTACCGTTGGGCTGCTCGTAATAACTACCAGCAGCTTAGTAATTCTCAACTTTTTCTTCTATGAGGCTTCTCTTCGCGCTGTGGCAGCCTATGCGCAAGCCCGCACTGGTATCGCCCTCGATTTTACCCAGGCGGAAGGTAACATCTTTACCGGAGAGCTAAGAGCGCAGGGAGTTAAGACCGGCAATGCGCGCGTAAGTGCTCCCAGAAAGTTTTTTATCAATCGATTAGAGGTGGAGGCGGTCGATCTGACAATTGCTAGAGGTAACACCCTCCAGTAGAGGTTCGTCTTACTACCGTCCGCGCAGCCCCGCTGCGAAGCCAATATGCGATTTTCGATCTGTTCTTTCGCTCAAATATTGTGGGCCTGTTAGATGGTCATGCCTTCAAGGTTCGGACAGAGGAGATTGCCGATGGTCGAAAAACTGCTTGGGAAGCGACGGCGTTGCCGCTTGCGACAGTTCGTAACCTAGCTGGCAGCGGGCCGCTTTCCTGGTTCGACTCAGGGGTCGTGAATTTTAAAGTTCAGGACGAATGGACTTTAAACAACCGTGCGGCGGTAGAGTTGGATTGGCAGATTGGTCTTGAGGGCGTGACGATGGCTCTGCCTAGCACCCTAGGGATAACTCAACGAGCAGCTTTGCTGCCTCTGGTGACTTACATTAATAGTAGACCGCGCGCACTGGAGCTGCGTTACAACCTAGTCATGAACGAACGTGAGTTCGAGAGCGTTGCGTCACTTGAGGCAACCGGAATTTGGCAATCGCTGATAGAGGGATTGGCACGTTCTCTCAGTAAACTGTCCGGTGAGCAGGTCAATCAGACTAAGGAACATCTCTCTAGCACCGCCAAAAATTTTAAGGATTATTTGGATGCTCGGCGAAAATAGGAAATAAGTGTTAACATAGATTCGCGATCGGGATCAGGATCGTTTTTTAAAGAGGGGCATCTACCAATTTTATGATCGCGCCTCACTCTCAGCTGAAGAAGCTGTCCGTACCGTATCGGGCGGATATCGCCGAAAGGGCGAGCAGGATTAATCAATAATTGACTGGTCGATTCCCGACCACGACTGGAGCGCGATGCGGTTTAGGCAGCCCCAGCGTTGTTAGGGCCATAAGTAGCATCCGACTCAGTAAAAGTTGATTTTGCTTTGGTTGCGCTAATTTAAAACTTCTATTTTAACTGGTCGCATGAGATATCTAGCAAAATTAGTTCAAACAGACCTGCAGAAAAAACTCGTATTTCTTGCTGGTCCGCGGCAGGTCGGCAAATCGACATTGGCTAAACAGCTAGGGATTTCGAAGAACTGCTACCTCGACTGGGATATTCCCGCGGACAGAAAGATAGTCCGAGATATTGGCTGGCCCAAGGATCAGGGGGTAGTCGTACTCGATGAACTTCACAAATATCCAAAGTGGAAAGGCCTCCTCAAGGGAGTAATCGACGAATTTCAAAACGACCCTCCGCTATTGGTCACCGGGAGTGTCCGCTTGGAGACCTTTCGCAAGGGTGGAGATGCGTTGACGGGTAGAACATACCTGTATCGGCTGCATCCAATTGATCCTTTGGAAGCATGTCATTACTTCGGCGAGAAGTCGGTATCGTCAGCAACTAGTCGCTTGTTACAGACAGGAGGGTTTCCGGAGGCCTTTCTCAATAAAAAGGAGGCGGCTCGATTGCGCGAAGATCGGCTGCAGGTGGTAGTTCGCGAAGATCTACGGGATCTATCCAACATCTCTGAGCTACGGGGAATGCAGCTGCTGGTGGATCTTTTGCGCGAACGCGTTGGAGGTGGCATCAACTACTCAAATCTGGCAGCTGATATCGGAGTCTCACCTCCAACCGTAAAGAAGTGGATCGAGCTGCTTGAACGATTATATGTAATCTTTCTCCTTTATCCGTTTAGTAGAAAACTAGCCCGGACGATTAGGCGAGAGCCAAAGGTGTTTTTCTTCGACTGCGCTGCTGCAACCAACGGGGAGGGTGCGCGGTTTGAGAACCTGATCGCGGGAACACTGTTGAAGTATTTGCATTTCGAGAATGATCGAAATGGCAGGCGCAATCAACTGCACTACTATCGAGACAAAGCTGGTAGAGAAGTTGATTTCGTTGTCGCGGATGGGTTAAAGCCGTGCTTGTTGGTCGAAGCAAAGAAAAGCGAAGCAACGCTTAGCCCATCGCTCTCGTACCTTGCACAACGCCTGCCGGAGGCCTCTCCCTGGCAGCTGGTCGGCGGAAGCCTCAAAGCCCGACAGGTTAGCGGCGTGCGAATTGTGGGGATCGAGAATCTAAAATTGATTGTTGATCGCCTTGTGGCCAAAGACTAAGCAGATCGAAAAGGGGTCAGGAGTCATAGTCGGGAATTAATTCCCGACTATGACTCCTGACCCCTTTCGTTCAGCGCGGTCTGAGCAACGCTAACACCAAGTTTGTCTGCTGGTTCGCTTGAGAGAGCACGGCTGCCGCGGCTAGAAAAGAATTCGTCGAACTCCCCTAAACCACCATCGTCAGATATTACTAAACCGAAGGAGGCGCAGCGGCAACCTGGTAAGCGTAAGATTGGAGCCCAGCCGGGACACAAAGCGAACTGGCGCAGAGAATTTAGCGACGAGGAGATCGATCTCAGGAAGAAGCTGAAGATCTCACGTTGTCCAGGGTGCCAGACGGAACTTCAGCTGAGTGGAAAGGTCCTCATCCACCAACAGGCAGAGCTGGTCAAAAAGCCGCTGTTCATCACGGAGTCTCAACTCCGCGGTGGTTATTGTCTGTGCTGCGACAAGACGTCATTTCCTGAACTTTTATCGGGGGGCATCCCCGGTCAATTTCTAGGTCTGAGATCAATGGCCGTCCCGCCAAGGCCAGGAACTCCTGCGTCTGACGTCGTACTCTAATCAAACCCTGCTGCGTGTGCGCGTTAACGTTTTCTAGCGGCTTGGCAGTGGCAATGCTTCTTGCCGTCAAGTGGAAAGCGCTCGGCGCTCTGACAAGCCGTCCCCTCTGAGGGCCCGCTGTTACCCGTCGCTCTCGCTCCTTGAGCTGGTACGCTTCCGGCGGGGAAAACGGAGCGATGTCGAGGAGCACCAGCAGATTAGTCATCCGATCGAACACTTTGGGAAACGCCCCTTCAACGAGCATGAGCGAATTATTTTCCGAAGGCCGGGTGACTAACATTACTCCCACCAACACTGCCACCACGATCACAAGAAGTACAAGAGTGACCATCAGGCCTTCTTCGAAGAGCTACTACTAAACAATCGCGACGCGCGGTGTATCGGCAGCTCGCGGCGTCATCAATATTGATGAAACCACGAGCTGCCGAAGTTTCGGCTGGGCGCTGCTAGTAGTCCAATCCGATCTCGGTCAGTCCATCCCGCCACGGTAGCACCAGCACATTTCCCACCTTACGGGCCACTTTTTCACGGCTCAATATCAGAGCCTGCGCCACTCCGGCATCCGTGGCAATCTGATCGAGTCGTTGAATTTCCCGAATATCGACGGTAAGTGATGACTTAATTTCTATGAATATGATTTTGTGCGCTGGAGTTTCGAGAACGAGGTCCACTTCGACATCAGCATGAGTGATCAGAAAGGAGAGGCGGTAGTCGCGTCGTAGGTAGTCATTTAATCGGGATATTTCACATAATATAAAATGCTCAAAGGCATGTCCGTAGCCTCCAGTCGACTCTAGCAGAGGGGCGGAGAGCGAGCCACTAAGCGCACGGGTAATTCCCGGATCGAACAAATAGAATTTCGGTGCTTGCTTCTGTCGCTTGCGAAACGAGCGGTTCCACGGTTCAAGAAAAAATCCTAAGTGCGTATCGACAAGTATCTCGTAATACTGGCGCACGGTTTTTCCATCGACGCCAATGTCATCGGCTATCCTTGAAAAGTTAAGAGGCTTTCCATTCATCTGGGCGGCGACTTCCAGAAATCTTCTGAATGGGACAAGATTTCGAACGAGCTGCTCCTGCCAGATCTCTTCTTTTAAGTACGTGCGTGCATATGTGACCAGAAAATCGCGCTTGTCGATATCGTCTTCAAGCGAAAAAATCTTTGGCAAGGTACCCCAAGTTAGAGCATCGGTGAGGTTAAACGATGATTCTAGCTCGGCGATGCAAAGCGGATAGAGATGATACTCGAACGCCCTGCCAGCCAGAAGGTTTGCAGCACCGTGTTTTAGCTTGCGAGCGCTTGAGCCGGTAAGTATGAAGCGCTGATCATGAGCCTCGATCTCATGGTGGACAATATCGAGTAATTTTGGCACGCGCTGAATTTCGTCAATAATCACGACATCAGGCTTCCTGGTGCGAGCCGCTAATTCTTCGAGCAGTAAACTTGGACGCTGGCTATAACGCTCGTAATCATCATCAATTAGGAGGTTAATATACACACCATTGTCGCTTAGAAACTGGTCTTTGATATATGTAGATTTGCCGGTACCGCGAGCACCGAACAGAAAAAAACTGTTTGTTTTCGATGGATTAATTATTCTTCGGAACATATTCCGTAAGTGTACGACATTTACGGAGCATTGTCCGTAATTATTTTTTATTAATTCCCGACTATGACTCCTGACCCCTTTCGTTACGTCTCAGTTAAGAAAATCGTAGTTCACTGTTCTCATCCCATCAAGCAACATCCGGGCTGCGCGCCGGGATGCCGATGGGCTGTCCATTTGCGCAATCGGTTGAAGCGTTTCAACTAGATCGGAAGAATATACAGGGTGAATATCAGCCTGCTGCAAGAACTGAGCTACGCTTTCCTCGCTAAAACGGTGATCGAGGGCCTTAAGCCCTGCAAGCAGCGCCGTACCTGAGGAATGCATTAGAGCCAGCAGCGCTGAATCGTTCCCTGGTCGCGACGATTCAGCAACAGCAGCTAGTCTTTCCTGATTCTCCGGACCTACGATCAAAAAACGGAGAGGATCGTAGCCAGCCACTTCCGACGATCCTCGATTTTCAACAAATCGAATGAGCGGATCTGTAGAGTACGAGGAGCCTTCCTCCGCCAGCATAATTAAAAGCTCCTTTTGGAGGTCATCGGCCCCTGCACTCTCGAGTAGGGCAGCAGCCTGCTTGGCAAATTCACCATTGCGTGGAGTAACACGTAAGCTAATCAGAATATTCTCCCTCGTTCTACCCGATGCCGCGGCGGCGGCTTCGTAGAGTGGGTCAAAGACTGCAACGTCGCCGGTCTTTGCGAGCAGCGAAACTAGAAAACCGCGAACTTCTGGGTCAGTCTCTGCGTCGGTGGCAATTCGTAAATATTCCGCCTTTAACTCAATTTTTCCGCTGCCGCAGACGAAGTTAATTGCGTGGAATCTAAACGGCACTTGGAGACCCTCGACCGAGGCTACGCCCAATGGGCTTAAGGGGGCCGCTACGAAACCAGACAATCTCAGTGAAAATTTCCAACGATGACGCTTGCGCTCATCTCCACTTATCCATTCCCAGCTTTCGTGACAGAGTGTATTAATTGCAAATCGTGAATGTAGCTTTGCTGTCGCCGCAATACTTTGGGGTCGATATATTTATTTGGACAGCAGGGGGTCAGTGACAGATGGAACAGAAGATTCTTGCAGAGGCGATGGCGATCAAAGCTGAGAGTAAAAAGGACTAATTCCCGTCGGGACAACGTAATGTTATCAAGAAGCCGGTTGCTCTCTAAACTCTCCTATAACACCTCGCGGGATTAATCGGAAAGTAACAGCTTGAGTTGGGCCATCCTCGGCGCTAGTATTCGGCGCAGAAATCTATTCAGGAGGCTCGGCAATGAAGATCAATCGTAACTCGATTCTCGTAAAAACACTTTGGCTCTCTTCCTCACTCCTCATCGCGGGATCGGCTCAAGCGATCAATGTTCAGGTGGGAGATCTTACCGATAATCGCACAACCGGGCAGTTTTTTGGTGGCTTGGAGTTCGAATTGAAGATTATCGGGGATATCAGCGATCCTTCAGCGCAAGTGAAAGTTAATATTGCGTCAGCTGTAGATGGGACTGGCAAGAATCTTCTGGGTGAGAAAGCGGAGGAGGCAGAATTTTCTAAGCTCCGAAGTTTCGGAGATTCGATTACTAATCCTAAGATCAAATTGCTTAATCCTGCGCGCAGCGCCGAGATGATCAAGGAGATCAAGGGAGAGCTGCTTGTCTACTCCCCCTCTAAGGATCCCGCAGCATTGGTTAAGATAGCGAAGGTCCTTAGCCTCGGCGGGAAAGCTTTGGAAAATCCAACACTCAAGGCAAATAAAATTGAGATGACCGTCTCTACTCCTGCGCAAACAGCGGCTGCGGGAAAGGCAGCGCGCGAAAAGCAGGCCTTGCAAGCTGAGAAAGAGGGCGCATCGGCTGAAATGGTCGCACAGATTCGCCAAGGTTTTGGCTTCGGTGGTGGGGACACCGATTCTAAACGTGAGCTGACGTTTAATATTGCCGATCCGCAGAATCGAATTGTCGCATACCGGCTACTAGATGCCGCGGGAAAGGAGATCGATCAGAATGGTTCGATGACTTCGGCAGGTAGTAAAACCGTCTATTTTTCGCAGGACGTGCCGGATAATGCGACACTTGAAGTGCAGTTGATGACAGACAAAGCAACGGAGCGGGTTCCGCTTGCACTGAGCAATATTGCGCTACCATAGATTTTGACGCCCTTCTAAGGCTTCTTGGAGCGGTCAGATTTCAGTCGAGGCTTATCTTCAATAGTTTCACAAAAGATAAGTTGAGGAGTGACTGGCCGCGGCTCAAAAGTGCTCCACTTTGCGACCGCTCGCCACCACCTTCTGAGCACTAGTGCCAGGGCATAGCGATCTCGGATTTGCCGGATCTGGTTGCGTTGCTTGGCAGCTGGAGTCGCCGCTTTGATCGCTGCTACTCGAGCACTCGCCGGAGCAAGGTACGGCGCGAGCTCGGCCAGTGGCATTACCCGATTCAGTGCGAGAATGAATTCTTCCACGCAGATGAAGCGCTTCTCAGGGTCGGGCGCCATAGCTTTATTTAGCAAAGCTTCAAGACCACGAGGGAGGTTCTTGCGATAGTCTGAGAGGGCGCGTCTTTTGCCGCTCATTTTACTGTTGAGCTGTTCGCTAAACGTTTCACCCAGAAAGGGAAGGTGCCGCGTGAGAATCTGATAGGCCGTCACGCCGACGGAATAAAGATCTGTTTGCTCGTTACTCAAGCCCTGTTCCAAATACTCCGGCGCCAGATACTCAAAAGTCCCTACGCCGCGCAGCGCCTCATCAGGCGAGACGCTTTCGGTAGGGAGCAGCGCAATACCAAAATCTGCAATTTTAAGCAGACGCTGGTTATCAAGTAATAGATTCTCGGGTTTGATATCTCGGTGAATTATTCCCGCCTGATGAATAGCTTTTAAGCCGATCAGCATCTGTGCGAGCCAACTTAAAGCTTGGCGTACACTAACTGGCTCGTTCTGCTGATCTAGCTCAACGCGCAGATCCCCGCCCTCTGCATACTCCATCGAAAGGTAACTAAGCTCTCCTGTTGAGACGTAGTCTAGAACGCGAATCACGTGGGCGTTGCGAGAGGAGAGTAAGGCCAAGGCCTCGCGCTTCATGCGCAAGACGTTATTGCTCGGCTGCTTGGCGTTACCGGTTAGCACCTTGAGCGCTACAATTTGCCTAAGATTGCTTCGAGAGGTGTTCGGAATTTTTGTTGAACGAGACTTGGAGTTCTCTTGCAGAGCCGCTTTGTAGACAATACTATTGCCGCCCCGACCCACAGTCGCGAGGATTTCGTAACGCGTATCAAATAGTGCTTTTTGGCCGCTGCCGGCCAAGCCTTCGCGTTTCATTGGTCCCTAAGCCAGCAACGAACTACAACCGCTGGCAAAACATAATCCCAAGCTGAGTATTTATATCAGGTTTCCACTAAAAAAGAACGTTTGCTGGATACTTTTTCCAGCAGCCGGGTGGTGCAAACTGCTCAGCGTTCAGGCACACCCCCGGCATTACTGTTATTAGAGGAGCGTTTAAGAAAGTAGCTTGGGGCCAGCCGATTTGGGTGAAACGGGGAAGAATATTCAAGCGGGCGTGAGTTGTGAAGTAATTTTAGGCCCTTAGCAAGCAGGCCGATCAGCTTAGCCGGTTTCTATGAAGAGAACGCTGTGCTAGATCCGACCTCCTAGATACTCAGGCGCCCATAGCTCAACTGGATAGAGCAACAGCCTTCTAAGCTGTAGGTTGGTGGTTCGAGCCCACCTGGGCGCATTTCATCTTGGCTTAACGCACGCGGAGTGCGAAAAATAACCTATGATTCAAACCTATTTCCCAGTTTTGGTGCTGATTATCCTCGCCGCAGGCTTCGTAGCGACGATGCTTATCGCAAGCGTGATCTTCGGGCCTCGCAAATATTCCGAAATGAAGGACGACCCCTTCGAGTGCGGTACTATCGGAACCGGCAGCGAAACCGACCGGATGAGCGTGAAGTTTTACCTCGTCGCCATGACCTTCATCCTCTTCGATGTGGAGATGGTTTTTTTGATTCCTTGGGCCATCGGTTTGCAAACTTTAGGCTGGACTGGATTTTGGGTGATGATGCCGTTTTTTGGACTGCTTGTTTTAGGGCTGGTCTATGAATGGCGGCGGGGTGTGTTGGACTATGCATAGAGGGTTATTACTTCTTTCTCTGATCGGTTTGAGCTCTTGCTCGCTCTTCGAGATTGAAGAAGAACCAGCGGCGAAGCACCCGCAAGCTCGAGCTAGTCTCGCCGCTCCAGTAAACCCTGCCACCCCTGCAGTCGCTCCTGCTACC
>Ga0163155_10007050_pt1 | contig 10684 bp, 7 predicted proteins | sample OliLakLV19SP4G1_FD_148611 | JGI IMG/M metagenome (GOLD analysis project Ga0163155, IMG submission 148611) | Freshwater microbial mat bacterial communities from Lake Vanda, McMurdo Dry Valleys, Antarctica - Oligotrophic Lake LV.19.SP4.G1 | ecosystem: Environmental > Aquatic > Freshwater > Lake >...
TTGATGCTCGGGTTGAGCCTATCGCACGCGGCGGACCTTTCGTTCCGCCGAGCTTGATGGGCTGGTTCGCGCCGCGCATCACCATACTCGACCGTGTCGCGTCGGCTTGGGGCGTGGGCGTCGCGGGACGAGACGGGGCCGCCATTGGCGCGTGGTCGGCGGGAAGGGACGGCTCGGGGCGAAGCGATCGCCTTTGAGTCTCCTCTTCACTACGCCAAGTGCGCTGCCTGGAACCGTTCGAGCCGGACGCCGAGCCTTTGGGCGTGGCGACATCGGTAGTATGACGTGGGGAAAAAGGAATGCAAGGGGGAAGAGGCGGAGGGACGGGAAGTTGCGCGCGCGGGTGGGTGATTGGGAGAAGAAAGTGAGCGGGAGAGGCGTGCGGAGAGCAATGAGGAGGGTGGGTTGGTGCGGCGTGGTCGCGCATGCATATGCAGCGTCAACGGGGATTAGGTTTCAACTGTGTCTCGCGCGCTCATGCGCGTCCTCAAGTTGTCCAGCACATTCATATAGTTGATGAAGGCGTCGTAGGGGGAGTCGTAGGGGCTGAAGTACTTGTGGACGTCGCCGTCGGCGAAGTACTTGGTGCACATGTAGTAGAAGTGGTCGCTAGTGGTGAGTTTACGCCAGTCGTTCAAGACGTGCCAGGCGTCGTGGCGTTGTTTTTGGTCGCCGGCGATCATGCTGGCCTGGTAGGCGGCCTTGATGGGTTTTTCGAGTTTGTAGCATTCGTCGAGGGCGTTGAACTGCATGGCGTTTTCGCGCCAGGCGGAGAGGTCTCGTTCGGTGTCGGCCCAACTGATGTAGTCGTGGACGTCGTATTCGTCCACGGGGGGGAATTGGTCGATGGCCATGCTGGGGGTGATGAAGTGGTTTTCGGTTTGGCCTTTTTCGGGGCCCGATTGCTTCTTGGCGACATCGAAGACTTTTTCGGGCAACGCGCTCAGGAACTCAAAGATGCCGGTGTCGGCCCACTGGTGTTCGCCGAAGGTTTCATAGTCCATGAAGAGGTTGCAGAGGTAGCCGTTGCCGTTGATTTGGTTGACCCAATGGGCGAACTTCTCGGCGGAGAGGGGCCACTCTGCCCATCCCCGGTTGCTGAAGCGGAAGGCGATGTCGTCGCTGAGGCGATAGTTCTTGCAGAGGGTAGCGAACGGCTTGCCATCGCGGCCTGTGGGCTTGCCCGGGGGTTGATAGACGAAGTTTGGCGAACGGTTGCCCAGGATGCGATCGACGCCTTCGCAGAGCATGCCCTTCCAGCGTTTGTTGCCGTCCTTGTCCTGCATGTTGGCGACATGCCAGGCGAGGTCGTTGTTGTAGATGAGTTCGGTATTGCGGAAGACGCGCGGGGTCTGGCCAAAGAGATCCTGGATTTTCTGGGTGTGCATCTGGACCTGCTCGTCAAACTCGGAGCGGCTGTAGAGGCCAGCAAGCGAGTGGTAGTAGGTTTCACCGACGAACTCGCAGCAGCCGGTCTTGGCCAGTTCCTGGAAGATGCCGATCACCTCGGGCGTGTATTGCTGCATCTGGTCGAGGACGGTGCCGGTGATGGCGTAGGAGACGCGGAAGTTGCCCTTGTGTCGCTTGACGAGATCGAGAATGAGTTTAGTGGTGGGGCGATAGCACTTGTCGGCGACCTTGCGGGCGATCTCGGCGTTCTTGGCGTCATCGAAGTAGAAGGGGTCGGCGTCGAAGACGCTGTACTTGCGAAGACGGTGGGGCTGGTGGACCTGGAAGTACAAGACGATGGATGCCATGGGTGGAGTATACAGGAAAGAGAGACGGAAGGAGGGGAGGGGATAAGGGTGCCGGGTGTGCCGGGGGGTGAAGGGCGGGTAGTGATGGAGGCGGACGAGATATGGTTCTGGCAGCAAGGCGATTGCTTGGAACTACAGCGTGGGATGGGCTGTACAAGATTGGTAGGTCATGCCTTGGGCATGGCGGGATGAGTTCTGACTTGTTGGCTGGGTTGCGGTCGAATGCAGGCTGGTTATCTATCCGGGAGTACCTGTATGAAATACTGCGTTGACGTCGTCGGTGCGGTTGTTGTGATGGCTATTGCAGCACCATGGGCACGAGCACAGGAGACTATCTCCGACCAGGTGTGGCTTGGGAGTGCGCTGTTCACGATTGAGGACCTGGAGAACCTGACTGAGGCGGCGAAGTTGACGCAGGATCAGCAGGACGCGGCGTTGGAGTTGATGCGCGGAGGCATGGCGCGGGCGCGGACGATGGCGCTGCGGAACTATCGGGGCGCTGATGACTTTGACTGGAACGACGGGAAGGACCAGGAAAAGAAGATGAAGGAGTGGCAGGACCGGCTTGAGAAGCAACGGCGGGAAGTGGTGGATGTTGAGAAGAGCACGATGGATGATCTCAAGAGCCTGCTGGAACCAGCGCAGGCGGACCAGGGATGGGCGACGTTTGAGCGGTCTCGTCGGCGGCTGCTGCTGCGGAGTGTGCAGCAGGTGCAACAACAGATGCAGCAGATGCAGCAGAACGGGACCAACTCGGTGCACTATGGGGGCTGGGGACAGGACGAAGTGCCGGACCTGATCGCGACGATCCGGGCGAGCAAACTGACCAAGGCGGATACCGAGTCGATCGCGACGATCATGGAGCAGTACTCGTCGAGCATGGATGCACTGATCAAGGACTATCGCGCGGGGGCGAAGTTGTTGCTCAAGGGGCAGAACGGATATTGGGGCGGATGGGACAGTGAATCAGGGAAAGACAAGCCTTCGGAGGGGGACCTGACGAAGGTGACGGACGCTATCAAGCGGATGCGCGAGACGCATGTTCGCGCGGCGCAGCACGTGGACAACACATTGAAGGGCGAGGCCAAGGACCGCTTCATGCGTCAGCGCCTGCGAGCGGAATTCAAGTGGCAGTGGACACCCTCCAAACGCCTGCCGCAGATCAAAGGAATCATGAAACTCAAGAGCCTGTCGAAGGAGCAGAAGGACGACTTGATGAGGATAGTGAAGGTGGCTGATGACGAACTACTAAAACTGGCGGCTGAGAACTTGCGCAAGCAGGACGAGCATCGATTGTCGAGCAAGACGGAGGAGGAGAACAACCCATGGGAGTTCATGCAGGACGAGGCGGGGCAGGAGCGCGTGAAGAAAGAGGCGAAGATTCGCAAGGAGTTGATCAAGGAGGCGGTTTCGCGGTTGGATGACGGGCAGAAGACGGCGTATGAGACGGGCATCGAGAGCGATCAGGACCCGGCGAATGCGTTCGAGAAACGTCGGCATGGGATGGAGGCGTGGGGACTGGATCAGGACTTGTCGGGTTGGGACTGGAGCGAGCAGCAGGGCGAGGATGAGGAGGAGCAGAAGTAGGGGGATGGGGATTAGGGGATGCAGATTGCGGGTGCGTCTGGGATGGGGATTGAGGCGAAGGAACGAGTATCGCGTGAGTATGAGATGTCGCCTTTGCTGGAACGCAGTGGCAGTTGGGATGTGCTCGATGAAGTTGGGGATGAGTTGGGGAAAGAAGTGGCCGATAAGTGAAGGTCGTTGGTTGAAAGTAACTGGCTGGTTGCATGAGCGAACCATCTGGAGCGACTGACTTGGGGGGCGAAGAATTGAACGGTTGGTTGAGGTGTGAGTGGCGGCGGCGGGCAAGTTTCTGGAGTTGGCATGAGTGAGGTTGCGACCAATTCTGGTGATGTACTGGGGCCGATTCCGGGGCTGCGCGGCAAAGGCGTGGGTGGGTTGTTTGGTGGTTTGCTGGGCGGGATGCGGCGCGGACCATCGGCGCTTGAGAGTCTGGGGGTTGTCGGGGATTGGTGGAAACGGCGGACGAGCGAGCCGGGCGGGGGCGGGAGGCGCTTCAAGCGAATGGCGATGGCCGGGCTGGTTGTTGCGATTCTGGGCGGGAGCGTGGGGGCGTACTTCGTGCTTCGTCCGGTGTCACAGCCGGATTACATGACGGCGAGGCTGGATGATGTGTTCAACTACACGCTGTTGACGGATGAGTTCAACAAGTTGCCGGTGGAGGAGCGATTGGCGCTGATGGGGAAACTGGTTCAGCGGATGAAGAGCATGTCGGCGGGGGACTCGATGCTGCTGGCTGCGTTTGCTTCGGGGATTGGCGGGGCAGCGCGGGAGCAGATCGAACGGAACGCATCGCGGCTGGCGATTGATACCTGGGACAAGTACGCGATCGACTACGCGGATGTTGATGAGGAGGAGCGGGGCGAGTATCTCGAGAAGACGTTCATCGAGTTCTCGACGATGATGGAAGTGGCGATTGACGGCAAGCCCATGGACAAGACGGACGAGCAGCGTATTGAGGACATGAACAAGCAGGTGGAGCAGGATCGGGCCCAGATGCGCAAGTCCGAGCAGCAGCCTTCGGGCGAGGAAATGGGACGTTTCTTTGCGTTCATGAACACGACAGTCGCGGGACAGGCCAACGCACAGCAGCGCACGCGCGGGCAGCAGATGCTGCGGGACATGACCCGCCACTTCCGGGGACAGGATATTTCGACGGGGGCTCCCAAGAAGGGGCCTGGATAAGTCCGGATTGGCTTCGGGGCTTGTCGCAGAAAGTCACACATCAAAGTGGTACCCGACACCAAGGAATGTGGCGGCATTTTTCGTAGCCATGCTCAAGCCCTCCCATGCGATTGGACTGCATGTTGCCCGTCGCTTGCGCGTGCGATGACAATATCTCCATTGCAGCAACCTTCACCATTGAGGATCGCAAATGTGCTTGCGTTTTCTTTGAGTTGCATTACTATGCAAGGATGAATACTTGCTTGGGACTCATGGTTGGTGGGCTTGTCGCAGCATTCGCAACTCTGGGCGCGAGTGGGCAGCCATGGACCAATATTGGCGGGAACGCGCAGCGCAATGGGCTATCCAATCAACTGGGGCCGGATGCGTCGACGGATGTGTTGTGGTCGGGGGGGCCGACATCGCTGATTTCTTGGCCACCCTTTGTTGTGGATGGGCGGGTGGTGATTGTGCGGCAGACTGGTTTTCCGCCCAGTGGGGAGCCTAATGGCTCGTTGATTCATGTGCTGAACCTGCAGAACGGGGCATCGCAGGGGACGATCAGCGTGCCATTTGAGAGCGGGGACTGGACGACGTGGGTGGCGGGTGTGCGTGATGGGCGGATCCATGCGTCGCGGGGCGGGAACGGGGCGAGCTCGAGCGCGCCGATGTACGCGTATGACCTGGTGACCCGGCAGCAATTGTGGGCGACCACGTTTGATGTGGATGCGGGGTTCTATGACGGGGTGGTGTTCACGAGCGATGGCGACTTGATTGTCGGGAGCTTTCGCACGGTGTGGCGGATTGACGGGGCGACGGGACAACTGGAGTGGAGTTTTCCGCGGACGTGCAGCGTGTCGGGGAATTGCGGCGGGGTGCTGAGCGTTGCGAACGATGCGGTCTATGTCGTGGACACGGTGGCGGGCGGGCAGACGGTGAGGAAGTTTTCGCTGGCGACGGGCGTGTTCCAATATCAGGGTCCGGTGATGAGCGGGTTCCTGAATCAAAACACGCCGCTGGTGTCGCCTGATGGAACGATCCTGGTGCCACGGGTGCAGAACAATACAACGGTGGACTTCTTATTTGCGTTTCGGGATACGGGGACGGCGATTCAGACGAAGTGGCAAGTCCCAAGCGCGTATTACACGGGCGCGAGCATTGGGGTCGGACCGGACAGTTCGGTGTATGGGTTTGCGCCGGGGAACATTCTGACGCGGTATGACTCGACGACGGGGAACGCAATCTCGGCGTATCCGACCACGATCCTGGCGGACTTTTTGTCGCCCCAGATGGCGATTGATAGCAGCGGGCGGGTGTTTGTCTCGAACGGCGGGTTCGCGAACGGGCGGCTGTATGCGTTCACTGCTGATCTGCAACTGTTGTGGTCGCGGCCAGTGATGAATGCGAATATCGGCGGGCCATCGCTGGGCGAGCAGGGGACTCTGGTCTTTGGCGGGAACGGCACGCAACTGGTTGCGCTTCGGACGGCGCGGGGGCCGACGTGCGATTCGATCGACTTCAACAACGATGGGTCGCTGTTTGATCCGACGGATGTTGATGCGTTCCTGAGCGTGTTTAGCGAGGGGCCTTGTGTGCCCGACACGGCAACGTGCAATGACATTGACTTCAACAACGACGGGTCGGTGTTTGATCCGTGCGATCTTGACAGTTTCCTGCTGCGGTTCAGCGAGGGGCCTTGCACGTTGTGCGGGCAGTGATGGAAATGCCGGCAGTTGGCATTCGTTATTGGGGATTCGTACTTTGAGCGTCAGCCCCGGCCGAAAGGTCGGGGCTTTTTTATGGAATTATTCCAACCGCGTCTAGAGCACTTTCTCAATGGGATGCTATTGACAGAACTTGTACAATGTATTACTACTCGGCATCATTCCCCCTCCACTTAGAAGGAGTCCGCTTATGTCTATTTCCGCCCCAGCCCCCGGCCGCACCCGCACGCTCGCCATCGTCGCCGTCCCGATTCTGCTGCTTTCGGCTGTGTGGCTGTATGCAGGGCCTTTGAATCCGCCTGCGGGGCCGATCACGAGCACGAACAAGACGTTGACCGAGGTCGAGCCACGGATCGCGATCAACGCGACTAATACGCCGGGCAGTGGCTTTTCACTCTTCAGGATCTCCCAACCCGGAAGCTACTACGTCACGGGCAACATCACGGGCGTGTTGGGGAGGCACGGGATCGAGATCGTCGCGAGCGGCGTGACGCTTGACCTTAATGGGTTTGAGTTGGTGGGCGCAGGGCTGGGCTTCTTCGATGGCGTGTCGGTGACGGTTTCTAACCTTACCAACATCAGCGTCCGCAACGGCTCGATTCGTAACTGGGGCAACAAGGGTGTGAATCTCGGGAGTTTCATAGCCACCAACTGCTCTCTCACGGACCTCCGCGCAAGCGGAAACACTGGGAACGGTTTGAACGTGGGCATCGGCAGCACGATCACCAACTGCACGGCGTCGAACAACGCCAACATCGGCATCGTTACGAACTCCGACTGCAAGATCACCAACTGCACGGCGAACGCAAACAATAACTTCGGCATCTTTGCGAACTTCGACTGCACGATCACCAACTGCACGGCGTCAAACAACACCAGCGTCGGCATCGTTACGGGCAGCGGCAGCACGATCACCAACTGCACGGTGTCGGCCAATCAGGTCATTGGTATCCAGGTCGACGCGAACTGCTCGATCCTGAAGACCACCGTCAACGGCACCACCGCCGGGCCGGGCGTGATCACCATCTTCGAGGGCCTTCGCATCGAGGGCTCATCGATCCACAACAACAGCACGTTCGGCGTCTCCGTAAACACCGGCTCTGACATCGCGGAACTGGCGGTCGTCGGTTGCACCATCCGTGGCAATGGCTCGGCGGGCATTTCGTCCGAGGCGAGCACGCAGGTGCTGGATTCGGTGGTTGCCAGCAACGGCGCGGGCATCATCTTGACCGGCTCGTGCCTCGTCCGCGGCTGCACCATCAATTCCAACACCAACTCGGGCATCGAACTGATCGGCAACGCCAACGTCGTCGCCAGCAACACGCTTTCTTCCAACGCCTTGACCCTCGCCAGCAGCGCGGGCATTTTGGTGACCGGCACCGACAACACCATCGACGGCAACCGCCTGTTCTCCAACACACAGGGCGGCATTAAGGTCAACACGGCTGGCAACCTCGTCGTGCGCAACTACCTCGCCCGCACCGGTGCGACTATCACCGCCGTCGCGGGCAACGCTGTGGCGCAGGTGATTTCACCCGGGGCCGGATTCATCAGCACCGACCCCAACGCGAACTTGACGTATTGAAATGGCAACAGGAATCGGGTACACACCAAGAAACGGAAAGGCAATTCCATGAACTCTCGCACGCTCACCATCATCACCGTACCGATTCTGCTGCTTTCCGCTGTGTGGCTGTATGCAGGGCCTTTGAACCCGCCTGCGGGGCCGATCACGAGCACGTATAAGACGCTCACGGAAGTGGAGCCGCGGGTGGCGATCAGCTTGACTAACACGCCGGGCGACGCGGATTCGCTCTTCAAGATCACCCAGCCCGGCTCTTACTACCTCACGGGCAACGTCACGGGCGTGGCGGCCAAGCACGGGGTCGAGATCGCCGTGGCCGCCAACGGCCCTAGCGTCACCATCGACCTGATGGGCTTCGAGTTGGCGGGCGTGCCCGGCTCACTGGACGGGATCTCGGTGACCGCGACCGGCACGCGCAACGTCGCGGTCCACAACGGCACGGTCCGCGCCTGGGGCGGGGATGGAATCGACGTGCTCAACAGCACCAACAACCTGCTGGAGGATCTGCGGGTCGAGGGCAACGGCGGGCGGGGCATCCTTGCCGGAGCCGCCAGCACGTTGACGGGTTGCACGGCCTACTCCAACACCGGCATTGGCATCTCCGCGAACGTCGGCAACACGGTGACGGGTTGCACGGCCAACTCCAACGGCGGCACCGGCATCTCCACGAACTCCGGCAGCACGGTGACGGGTTGCACGGCCCTCTCCAACGGCGGCGACGGCATCAGGGCGAGCGCCGGCGGCACGGTGACGGGTTGCACGGCCAGCTTCAACACCGCCGACGGCATCAACGCGGGCGGCGGCAGCACGGTGACGGGTTGCACGGCCTACGCCAACACCGGCGACGGGATCGAGGTCACTAACGACTGCCGCGTGACCGACAACACGTGCGATAGCAACGGCATCGGCGACGGGGCCGGCATCCACGCCACATCCTCCGACAACCGCATCGAGGGCAACAACTGCACCGACGCCGACCGCGGCATCGATGTGGACCTCGCCGGTAACATCATCATCAAGAACACCTGCTCGGGCAACGTCATCAACTGGACGATCGCCGCCAACAACGTCTGCGGACCGATCCTCGACCGCACCGTCCCCGCCAGCGCCGCCATCAGCGGCAACTCCGCACCCGACTCCACCCTCTCCACCCATCCCCATGCCAACTTCACGTATTGATCCATCACCCGCACCGAACATGGAGTCTCTGAGATGAACCGCACCCGCATCATCACCGCCGCACTCACCCTTGCCGCCGCCGGGCTTTTGTTCGCCGGGCCGCTCAACCCGCCGCCTGGGCCGATCACGAGCACCTATAAAACGCTCACGGAAGCGGAGCCGCGGATCGCGATCAACGCCGCCAACACCCCCGGCGATGCCGACAGCCTCTTCAAGATCACCCAGCCCGGCTCCTACTACCTCACGGGGAACGTGACCGGCGTGGCGGCCAAGCACGGGATCGAGATCGCCGTGGCCGCCAGCGGCCCCAGCGTCACCATCGACCTGATGGGCTTCGAACTGGCGGGCGTGCCCGGCTCACTGAACGGGGTCTCGGTGACGCTCATCAACACCCGCAACACCGCGATCCGCAACGGCACGGCCCGCGCCTGGGGCGGGGATGGAGTCAACGTGAACAACAGCACCAACAACCTGCTGGAGAATCTGCGGGTCGAGGGCAACGGCGGGCGGGGCATCCTTGCCGGAAGCGCCAGCACGGTGACGGGTTGCACAGCCTACTTCAACACCGGCGACGGCATCCTCGTGGGCGGTGGCTGCACGGTGACGGGTTGCACGGCCTTCCTCAACACCGGCGACGGCATCAACGCGAGCATTGGCAGCACGGTGACGGGTTGCACGGCCAGCTTCAACACCGACGGCGGCATCGTCACGGGCGACGGCAGCACGGTGACGGGTTGCACGGCCAGCTCCAACAGCGGCTCCGGCATCGCTGCCGGTTTGGGCAGCACGGTGACGGGTTGCACGGCCAGCACTAACACCAGCAACGGCATCCGGGTCAATAGCGACTGCCGCGTGACCGACAACACCTGCGATGGCAACGGGGTCGGCGCCGGCAACGGGGCGGGCATCCACGCCATCGGTGCCGACACCCGCATCGAGGGCAACAACTGCACGGACAACGACCGCGGCATCGACGTGGACTTCGCCGGAAACATCATCATCAAGAACACCTGCGCGGGCAACGCCACCAACTGGGACGTGGTCGCGGGGAACACCATCCTCGTGGTGCAGGCAACTCCCGCTCCGGCGGTGCTTGGTAGCACCGGCGGACTTGCGCCAGGCTCCACCGACCCCAACGCCAACTTCTCGTATTGATCCAGCACCCGCACCACCCAAGGAGTCTCTCACATTAAAACCCCCACTCGCACCCACATCATCATCACCGCCGCCGCCTTCGCCCTCACCGCCGTCGGACTCCTGTTCGCCGGCCCGCTGAACCCGCCCGCCGGTCCGGTCACGTCCACCTACAAGACCCTCACCGAGGTCGAGCCGCGGATCGCCATCAACGCGGCCAACACGCCCGGCGATATGGACTCGCTCTTCAAGATCACCCAGCCCGGCTCTTACTACCTCACGGGCAACGTCACGGGCGTGGCGGCCAAGCACGGGATCGAGATCGCCGTGGCCGCCAACGGCCCCAGTGTCACCATCGACCTGATGGGCTTCGAACTGGCGGGCGTGCCCGGCTCACTGGACGGGGTCTCGGTGACGGCCTTCGCCCAAGCCAACGTCGCGGTCCGCAACGGCACGGTCCGCGCCTGGGGCGGGGATGGAATCGACGTGCTCAACAGCACCAACAACCTGCTGGAGGATCTGCGGGTCGAGGGCAACGGCGGGCGGGGCATCCTTGC
>Ga0163155_10007057_pt1 | contig 10678 bp, 8 predicted proteins | sample OliLakLV19SP4G1_FD_148611 | JGI IMG/M metagenome (GOLD analysis project Ga0163155, IMG submission 148611) | Freshwater microbial mat bacterial communities from Lake Vanda, McMurdo Dry Valleys, Antarctica - Oligotrophic Lake LV.19.SP4.G1 | ecosystem: Environmental > Aquatic > Freshwater > Lake >...
TCCAAGGAAAAGGTGCCTTTAAAGATGAGTTTGTCACCTGCGGCGGGGTTTCACTTAAACAGGTAGATTTCAAAACCATGCAGAGCCGTCTTTGCCCCGAGCTTTACTTCTGCGGTGAAATCTTAGACATAGATGGCGTTACGGGTGGCTTTAACTTTCAAAGTGCTTGGACAACGGGCTGGTTAGCAGGGCAGTCGATGGGGTTGGGAGTGGTTGGGAGTTAGAGGATGGGAGCCTGTCGCATCAAGCTAGCTCCCGTTAGAAGCAGCCAGAAGGCAGCCAGTCAGGAACCAGTCAGGAACCAGTCAGGAACCAGACAAGGGGCTGAAGCCCCTTGTTCAATGAGATCAAGATTTGTGCTGTCTGAGCCTGGTTGCATTAGTCTTTTTTGGCGTCCTCGGTCTTAATTCTTACCTGAATCCCGGCGGTTAAGAAGTCCTTAACTGCATCCGCAAATTTTTCCTCAGGTGTTTTCTTTTTTTCTGGTTCCTTACGATTTAACAAAAACGCGCAGGCAAATAAGAAAGCGATGGTTATAGTATCGATGCCAAACATAAGGTGTGGTGGGGAGGGGTTTAGACGAACTCACAGCGGAGTAGCTCTGAATTAGTCACAAACGACCTTGTAGATGAAGTCAGGCTTGTCTGACAAGTTCGCAGTGCCAAATATTACTACCCACTCAGAAATAGCTTTATAGGATCAGTGATTTAACCGAACTGACTGGGTTTAGCCCAACTGCCTGAGTTAGCCGATGCAATTAGCGGCTGCCCATAGCAGATATGGGTGAACCTCAACCACGAAACAGTTTTCATTTAGATGCACCTCTGGTTGTTTTGTGCGAAACCGTTGCAGAGCAATATTTTTAGCTAACAACCGATCTCTCCGCCGATGGGGAATCGCTACAAACCCACTAATCGACGCCCTTTAACCAAGAAACACCGTTAACAGGGAACTTTAAAATATGCCAAAAGTATGATTATTTGCGATTGACGCTACTCCTAATGGTTTAAAGCGAAGATTTTCGCGATTTCATACCACAGGTAGCGTTTTTCTCATAGGAGAACAATATACTACATACTTTGGCGTTTTAGCAAAGATAGGTCTGACCCCTTTTAAAGTGGATTATCGTTTTTTAGGTATCATCTCAGGTAGATATGCACGGCGAACAAAGCAGGTTTGTTCTGGTGCCTTGAGTTATACTCCAACCAAAAGCCTGGGCATTCCGACAAAAACAATGGGTTACAGCTAGAGTTTTTTAAGAAAAAACAAGTAGTGGTAGCCTAGGGAAAGCGTTTCGTCAGCTCTCTATTTGGACTCTGTCGCCGCTATGAAAGTTTTAGAACACTCACCCACCCGGCTAGCGGTGCAATCTCAGTCAAACTTTATGCAGTGGGGGTTAGGTGGAGGGCTAATGTTAGTCGGGGCGGGTGCGTTAATCCAGCCTTTTTTCTGTAATCTTCGTGCTTGCCCACTTTGGGTACCAGTCAGCCTGCATCTCTCTCGGGAAATGAGTCAATTAGGGGGGATTTCCCTGGGGCTAGGGCTGTTGCTGTTGGCACTGTGTTGCCAAACAAAGACGCTGGTGCTTGATCAAAAGCTAGGGCAAGTTAGTTTGAAACGCGATCGCCTCCTAGCGAGTCAAACGGTCACCTACCCATTACGCCAAGTTACTGGGGCTGAAGTTGTTAGCCGTGGTAAGGGATTTTATGTGGCGTGGCTGCGTCTTTGGCTAGAGCAAGGCGATCGCCTGCGGGGGGAGCCGCTTTCAATTACGGTTCCAGTGGCGGCCTGCCCTGTCTCCAAAGGGAAGTTGGGTGCTATCGAGAACCACATTGACAGCTTACTGAATGCCAGCGGCCAAACCCGGCGAACAGCTACCTTTGCGGGGTGGATCGCCGAGCAAACGTCACAGCAGCTGACGATTCGTAAGCCCCAAAGTTTTGCCCAGCCTGCCGCTGCGATCGCGTACGTGATCGATAGGCACGAGAATCTGCTAACCATTCGAGGCTATCCAAGCCATACGAATTTGAATCAGGACTTTGCGCTGGCTCAAATTTTGACCATTCGATTAGAAGAAACCTATGCCCCCGATGACCACGACGCTACTCATCGCATTCAATTGGCTCTAATCTCTGGAGAGCGTCTGTTTATCTCAGAAGAACGGTATGCTCGCGTTGGCCTTAAACCAGTGGCGCATTGGCTCGCTCAGTTTTTGCAGGTAGAACTACAAATTATCCCGTTCCTCACAGAATCATCAGACAACTGGGATTGGTTTTAAGGTTGGCCAGATCGCACGGCCAAGTTAGGCCGGTGGATAGCCGCGCAATAGGGTCAAAAAGCGGTCTTGATCAAAGCTGCGGGGATCGCGCCGTGATCCAGAGCGATCGACTGCTTTGTGGGTAGTCAGGCGTGCTTCCGGTATGCCGGTGCGCGCTGTCAGCCAAGCCAATGAGCGATATTGGGCATCGGTATATCCACTGTGCTGTGCCCCGTTGCCTCGGCCATCGGATGGGCTTTCTAGAGAAATATGGTAGGCAAAGTTATTGACTGAAGCTGAGAAAAGTGGGTTAGTGACAACGCTTTCGGAGCCATTTGGCCCTGCAAAAACTGAATTGCCTGCCCCAAATGCTCGATATTCGGGCGGCAGTAGGTAGACCACGCCGCCGTTACGCCGGATCAAGGCATGGTAGGTGCGCTGGTCGGCTCCATTGCGGTGAGGAGTGCGGAAGGTATTGATGGCGCTGCCGGCTGATCCAACGGTTTCATGCACTACGACAATGGGAGCGTTATCAACGGGGTTGCCTCGGGCATCGGTTAAGAATCGGTAGCCGTAGTTGCTGGGGTCAGGCACGGCATTTTCTTGACGGGGAGTGTAGGAAGAGTCGGGCAGGTCGCGGAGGGTTGGGTAGGGTAAAACGATCGCCGCCAGATCTGCCGCTAGATCTACATTGCCCGGAATTAAAAGCTGCCGCAGGTCGTTTGGAATGGGATCGGGGGGCAGCGGTGCTGGTATTTGAGCCGGACTGAGCTGCGCGCTAGCACGATTTCCTAACGGGACTAACCCTTTGTCACTCCACAGCAGAACTAGTGCGATCGCCATTAAGGCCAACAATCCCAGCCTGCCAAGCATCCTAACCTTCGCGTTCACAACCTTGCCGTTCACAACTAAACTCCTAAAGATTGTGGATTTCCTAAATACCTGCTCACACTACCTAGATGGTAGATCGCCTGACGCCTGACACACCTTAACAGAAAGAAATTCTAACCAATAATTATGTCCCAATACAGTCATTTCTTACACATTGAGCTGTTTCCGCCTAAAGTTCATAGATTTTACGTAAATTGCTATAAGCTTCCTCAACCAGTTAAGATTCTAGGTTGAATACCCACTGAAAAATCAATCCAGATGGCAGAAACCCTCCTATTCAACGCACTGCGGGAAGCGATCGACGAAGAGATGGCGCGAGATCCTTCTGTATACGTCCTCGGAGAAGATGTGGGGCACTACGGGGGGTCCTATAAAGTTACGAAAGATCTCTATAAAAAGTACGGAGATCTGCGGTTATTGGATACACCCATTGCGGAAAATAGTTTTGTTGGGATGGCGGTTGGCTCGGCTATGACTGGGCTGCGACCGATCATTGAAGGGATGAATATGGGGTTTCTACTGTTGGCATTTAACCAAATTGCTAACAATGCGGGTATGTTGCGCTACACGTCGGGCGGCAATTTCAAGATTCCCTTAGTGGTGCGAGGACCCGGTGGAGTGGGGCGGCAGTTGGGGGCTGAGCACTCGCAGCGCTTAGAGTCTTACTTTCAAGGTGTTCCGGGTCTAAAGATGGTGTCGTGCTCTACGCCCTACAATGCCAAGGGTTTGCTCAAATCGGCGATTCGAGATGACAACCCCGTGATGTTTTTTGAGCATGTATTACTCTACAATCTGAAGCAAGATTTGCCCAATGAAGAGTACTTGCTGCCGCTCGATAAGGCTGAATTGGTGCGCGAAGGGGGCGATGTTACCATCCTCACCTATTCGCGGATGCGGCATCATGTGATGCAGGCGGTCAAAACGCTGGAGAAAGACGGCTACGATCCCGAAGTGATTGACCTGATTTCTTTGAAACCGCTAGACTTTGACACGATTGGAGCCTCGATCCGCAAAACTCACCGCGTCATTATCGTAGAAGAATGCATGCGATCGGGCGGCATCGGCGCAGAGCTGACGGCTTCCATTATCGATCGCTTGTTCGACGAACTAGATGCCCCCGTAATCCGCCTTGCTTCTCAAGATATTCCGACGCCCTACAACGGTACGCTGGAAAATCTAACGATTGTGCAACCGCCGCAAATTGTGGAAGCCGTACAAAAGCTGGTGGCGCTGAAGGTTTAAGTTTCTAGCTTAAGTCTCTGACGCCGGGTTTAATTGATCGGGTTCGTGGGCGTGTAATGCCTACGAACCCGATTATTTTTGCCGAATTTGCAGCAGTAGCACGGCTCCTAGCACTAGCATTCCTCCCAAAATTTGCATTGAGGTTAGCGTTTGCCCCAGCCAGATCCAGGCCAGCACGGCTGAGAAGGCAGGCTCTAAGGTGGCGGCGATCGCCCCTCGATCGGCTTTGACTTGTTGAATGCCCCAGCACATCAAAGAGAAGGGCACCAAGGTACCGCCAATGCCGACGAAGAGAATTCCCGGCAGGTTTTCGGCAGCAAACAGGGCCTGAGGGAACGCCTGCGTCAGCTGAATCGGCAGCCAAAATAAGCTGGAAATGAGAAAGCCCCGCGCCATTACTCCCAGAGGGCCGTAGGTATTGACTACCGCTTCACTCAACAAGGTGTAGCTAGCGAAAAATAGGCCGCTCAACACCGCCGCCATTAGACCCAGCGAATCTAGCTGAAACTGACTGCTGAACACCCCTGACAGCAGCGCCACTCCCAGCAAAGCCGCGAGCAGGGCAGCCAGCACCGAGGGTTCTGGAACTTGGCGACGTCTTAGCGCTCCAGCTACGACCACCAGGGTCAACCCGGCGTATTGAATCACAATGGCGATCGCCACTGGCAACCGCGAAATGGCCACGTAGTAAGTGGCTGTCACCAGCGCCAAACACAGACCCAGCGCCAAAATCCGGGCATCCCAGCGCTTAACCCGCGCTCGGCGCACCGACCAAATTTGCGTGGTCAAGCCCAGCCCAATCGCGGCAATCACGGCTCGCGAGGTGGTTAACTCAAACGGCATGACACCCGCCTGAAACAGCGTCCTGGCCACAACCGCCGCGATCGCCCACAGCAATGCCGCTAGGGCGATCGCGGCCAGCCCCAAACTTGCCCCGTGCCGCTCAGATTTCCATAACTTCGCTAGCCCTAACCCACCTGAAAACATAGCTCGCACCCGGCAAACTTTCCTACCATCGCGCTAAACCGATCCATTTAGAATCCCGCCATTGGATGATTGCAGAAGTTTACTTTGCCGCCGTTACACCGTCTTCTAAATCCTCCGCATAGGAACGACTACAGTCGCGCAATTGGCTGAAGTCGAAGTCTTCGTGGTCTTTGGTATGGCGGGCGATCGCCGTCCACAGCAGGGCAATCGTCGCTGAAATCACCACAGCTGACCCAAAGCTCACCAGCAAATCTCCGGCAAAGGGCAGGTTAATCCACGGTGTAAAGTCTGATTTGGGAAAAAATAGTGCACCCACGGCAATCCCAACCACCGAACTCCACAGCGCAATGGTTCCCGAGATCTGCCGCGCATACATACCCCAAACGACCGGAAATACAGCCCCAGCACAGACCAAATCTGCCAGCAGGAACAGGTACAGCACGTCATAGCCTTGAGCGGCGATCGCAATCGCTGGAAGTCCGGTGGCTACCGTGAGCACCCGAGACGTGCGCAGCAGCCGACTGGACTGCATTTGGGGAAACAGCCGCGTGATGTCTACGGCAAATACGCTAGCAATCCCGTTCAACAGGGAAGAAAGCGTGCTCATTACCAGCGACAGTGCCAGCACCAGCACTGTCATCACAAACCACAGCGGCAGTGACAGCCGTTCGAGTAGTGAAAAGAAGGCGCGATCGTCGTTAAAGCCAAAGTGCGCCGCTAATAAGCCCAACCCACCTGCCACCATAATCAGCGGCAGTGTCACCAGCGCCGATCCCAAAAACGATCGCTGCACCGTCTGATCAGTGCGGCAGGCATAAATCCGCTGCCAGTTGCTTTGGTTAAACACCTCTGCGGCCAAAATGGCGATGATTAGCGTGGCTCCAAATTTGATCCCGTCAAGGTTGCCCAAGGACAGTAGCGCCGGAGCATTCAACTGTACTGGTGCTATCGCTGCACTCCAGCCACCCAATGACAGCAGCGCCACCGCGAAGCTAATCAGCAGCAGCGGCACAATCACCACAAACTGGATCGCGTCGGTAAAGATAGACGCCCCTAGGCCGCCGTAGGTAGTGTAGACAAAAGTGGCCGTAATCACCACCAGGGCCGTCCAGCCCAAGGGCACGTCGGCTAGGATCTGCACGGCTTTGGCGATCGCCGTTAACTCTGCTGCCAAATAAATGAACATGTAAAACACAATGATCCCCAACACCATTAGGTACATGGCGTTGCCAAACCGATAGAGCACAAATTCGTTCAGCGAATGTCCGCGCGGCATTAATTGCCGCAGGCGTGGGCCAATCCGGGTGAATAAGGCCAAGGGTGCCGCTGATCCCAAGCAATAGCCAATTATCCCCGCGATGCCGCTAGTGGCACCGACTTGGGGCGGACTGAACAAAATCCACACTCCCATCGCCGACGCCACAATCGTGGCAAACGCCATCCCGGTGCCAAGGCGGTTGCGGCTCACCATATAGTCTTCTAGGTTAATCGTTTGGCGGCTGGCGTGCAGCAAACCCAACAGCGCAAATAACCCTGCCGTCACTAGCGTAACGGCGATCGCAATTGATCCAACGGACATCACAAATCTCCTCGTGGTTCAACGGGTAGTCGCTAGAGATGGGTGATGAGGGAGCCGAATCAACGTGCCAATTCTGGAACGTTGAAAGACCGTGAATGATTCAGAGTTGCAAGCATCGGGAGTCTTGGTGCTGCTGAATTAGAGACCAGCAGCCTCAAGGTTTACCCCGAATAGTTACCCCGAATAGTTAGTCGGGTAATTGTTTACCGTTCAACCGTGATCAGTCACCTGTTTCAAGCCGCGCTTCCCTCCGCTGGTATTAACCAGTCTCAGGTTCCAAGGGTCTAATCTCAGCCTGATTACTCAGGCACCCCTAGCTTGCTGTGAATTGTATCACCCTTTATGGCGTCGAAACAGCGTGAAGCGGTTTGTCGAGCAGTTCTGCGGACGCCTCAAGAGTTTTGCTCAGACGGTCAATGCTGGCGGCGAGGATGATGCTTTCTTGGGTTAATAGACCGATGACGCGGCTGGGCTGTGATCGCTCTACTACTGGAATTTGATGCAGCCCTCGGGCAGACATGCGGGCGATCGCCTCACTGAGTAATTCGTCAGGGTAGGCGTATAGCATTTCGGTGGTGCAGAGGCGGCGGATGGGTTGATGCAGTAGTTCAGCCGTTTGGAGGCGATCGCCAGGTTTAGAAATCAGTCGATTGACATCTCGCAGAGTCAAAATCCCGACTAGGTTCTGTTGATCCATCACTAAGGTGCAGTGGCTGTGGTTTTGGATCAGCGCCTGTCCAGCGGCTTCCAGCGAAACATCTGCATCGAGTTGCAGGGAAATTGGCTGGATGGCTTCAGACACATGCAATCCGGGCGGAACAATGATGCCGGCAACTTTTTCTCCGCCCGTATCTTGCTGCTCTCCATCCGAATCTAGCAGCACCGTGGGTTGCAGCTTTTCGACTAACCAGACCGATAGCCCGACAGCTGACATCAGCGGCAGCACAATCCGGTAGTCTTGGGTCAGTTCAAATAGCAGCAGGATCGCCGTTAAGGGGGCGCGGACGCTGCCTGCTAGCACCGCCGCCATCCCCACCATGGCGTATGCTGGCGGCGATGCCATATAGTCGTGCAGCATCGGCAGGGCACTGGCTAAGACTTTGCCATAGGCTGATCCCAAAGAGGCTCCTAAAAACAGGGCAGGGGCAAAGACGCCGCCCACAAACCCGCTACCAAAGCTGACGGCGGTCATAGCTAGCTTGATGCCCAGTAAGGCCAGCACCAACAGGAGGGGAAACTGCACATCTTGTAGAATTGATTCGACTGTTTCGTAGCCCACGCCCAAAATCTGGGGAAATTGGAGGGCGATCGCCCCCACGCACAGCCCGCCCACCACGGGTTGCAGGGGCTGCGGAATTTTGGCTAACCATCGTAGCGCTGGCACTTGCCCTTGAAACGACTTTTGGGCAAACCCCATCGACTGCTTATAAAAAATAGAAACGAAGCTGGCTAACACGCCTAGCCCTACATACAGCGGCAGTTCTAGCAAACTTCGAACTTCATAGGCAGGTAAGGCAAAGGCGGGTTCTGCCCCTAGGCCAATCTGGGCAATCCACGCCGCTACTACCGAAGCCAGCAGCACCACACTGGCCGCAGAAGTGGCAAACATGTTTCCCAGCACCACTTCTAGCGCAAAGAAAACTCCGGCAATCGGGGCATTAAACCCGGCGGCTAGACCTGCCGCTGCTCCTGCTCCTAGCAATAGCTGCTGCCGCTCGCGCGAGACCCGGAGCGCCTGCCCCAACAGCAAGCTAAAACTCGCCCCAATTTCAACGCTAGGGCCTTCTGGCCCAAGGGATGCCCCGCTCCCCAGCGACAGGGCAGCCGCCAACATTTTGCTGATTGGCTTCAGGGGCAGCAGTTCTCGTCCCCCTTGCACCAGTTCAATCAGTGCCGATAGCCCTGGCCCAAACCCATTGGTTGCCCAGCGCAGCAGCCCCACCAACAGCCCCCCCAAAATGGGAATCAGTGCCAGCGTCCAGTGCCCCCAGATCGACAACACTCCCGACAGTTGCCCCAGCATCAGCTGATTCACAACGCGGATCAAATATCGAAATAACACGACTCCGGCTCCGGCTCCGGTACCAATCAGCAAGGCCAGTAGCAAAACGATCGTATCGGGCGTAGGTTGAATTCGATTCAGCAGCGCACCAACGCGAACTGGGGACTGGCCTGACGCGGTTTGTTCAGGCAGAATCTGCCCCTCAACATCAGGAGTTAGAGTCATCGTACGGGGAGGCAGGGGGTAGAAGTGCTACTACTTCTATTTTGGGGGATGCGGCCTCACACGTGTGGCCTAGAAACCAATTGCGTGAGAAATCTCTTGATTGTTCTAACTTGATTGTTCTACTGGATAGGATGGATTGAATCTGGCCTACTGATCCGGTAGTGGTGAGCGATCGCCCCTGACTCAGCACTTGCGATCACCGAGGATCTAGGATGTAATTTGAAGGTGGATCGCTGGATTCAGATCCAGATTCACTTCAAACTGCATGACTACTTTACTGAGTGTGGCTAACCAAATGATCGACCTATACACCTTTACTACCCCAAACGGGCGCAAAGCGTCCGTCATGCTCGAAGAGGTTGGGTTACCCTACTCTGTGCATGTGATCGACATTCGCAAAGACGACCAATTTACGCCAGAATTTGTGGCGATCAACCCCAACAGTAAGATTCCTGCCATTGTGGATCAAGCGGCGGGGATCACGGTGTTTGAGTCGGGAGCCATCTTAATTTACTTAGCCGAAAAGGTGGGTCAACTGCTGCCGAGCGATACCAAGGCTCGGTTTAATGTGCTGCAATGGCTGATGTTTCAGATGGGCAGTGTGGGTCCGATGTTTGGGCAACTCAACCATTTTCGGCAATACGCGCCTGAGCAAATTCCCTATGCGATCGCCCGTTACGAAAAAGAAACCCTTCGCCTTTACAGCGTGCTAGATCGGCAATTGAGTGACCAGGAATTTGTCTGCGGCGACTATTCCATTGCCGATATTGCGATCTTCCCGTGGGTGGCCATTCATGAGTTTCAAGGACTCACCTTCGATGCCCATCCCCACCTCAAGCGCTGGGTCGAAACGGTGCAGACCCGTCCCGCCGTTCAACGCGGTATGCAGGTGCCCTAACGCTGAGCCAGACTGCTCGATATTCTAGCGGCGGCAGTGGATTTGAACCACCGCCTTTTGAACCACTGCCTTTTGAACCACTGCCTTTTCCCTTCCTCGCTCCTAATCTCCCATTTTTATGGTCAAACGCATCTCCTTCTGGCTCCTCTGGCTTGGATTGATCGCCTATGCTTTCCTCTTTGCCCCACCCGATCGTCCCGACACCCTATCACTCATCCAAAATCTTTCTACCGGAAATTGGGATGGCATCAATCCATTAGTGATTGCGCTGTTCAACATCATGGGCATTTTACCGATGGCCTATGCCTGTTTTCTATTGATTGATGGGCGGGGACAAAACGTGCGCGCCTTTCCGTTTGTGATTGGCTCCTTTGCCGTCGGTGCCTTTGCGCTGCTGCCCTATCTGGCACTGCGACAGCCCAATTCCAGCTTTCAGGGTGAAGCCGCAGGGTTGATTCGCTTAGTCGATTCTCGCTGGACTGGACGAGCGATCGCTCTTGCTGCTTTGGGGTTGCTCACCTACGGCATTACCCAAGGCAACTGGGCAGATTTTGTGCAGCAGTGGCAAACCAGCCGCTTTATTCACGTCATGAGCCT
>Ga0163155_10007063_pt1 | contig 10670 bp, 7 predicted proteins | sample OliLakLV19SP4G1_FD_148611 | JGI IMG/M metagenome (GOLD analysis project Ga0163155, IMG submission 148611) | Freshwater microbial mat bacterial communities from Lake Vanda, McMurdo Dry Valleys, Antarctica - Oligotrophic Lake LV.19.SP4.G1 | ecosystem: Environmental > Aquatic > Freshwater > Lake >...
CTTCATTATTGACTAGTATACCTTAGGATGCGAAAAGAGGAATAAGAATATTGAATAAGAAGAATGGGGATGAATGGAAATGAATTGAAGTGAATAAGAAGAATAAAAGAAATAAAAAATAATGCACAAACAAAAAACCCTCGGTTTACTTCCGTCTTATGGACGAATGTAAACCGAGGGTCAAAGAGTCCAAGGACTCAAGTGTCAAAGATACGAGAGCTCAAGAACCCAAGAACTACTTGCGAGACACAACCACGCGGCCAGCGAACCACCCACGCGGATCCGTAACAGAGTTGGCGCCGACGTCCCAACCACCGCGGCCGACGTCCCAACCCGCATAAACCGCAAAGAGGTTTCCATCGTTACCTTTGAGGTATCCAATGAAAAATTTTGAACTTTCACAGTTTTGGTGGAGAAGCTCAGAAAAATGCAGGACCGAAGTCTCTGCCTTTACGCCAAGATCCGAAAGGATCTTGGCGTAAAGCGAGTTCTTGTCCAGTTTCTGGAGAATCAAAGTTGCTGCCGAAGCGGCCGCAACTTCAAGACCGATAAACTGGGCCTTGAAAGTATCCCCCATCCATTTGACCCCAGCATCTTCCCAGAACTTCTGGGAAGTAGTGATTGCAGGGTGTGCGGATGCGGAGAAGTCCCGAATGTAGGTGAGGAGTGGTTTGGAAAGCATCTTCGCACCGTTCCGAAGGAACAATGCAAACTCCTTGCCAGCCTCTACAGGATTACGAATAATCCCTTCTTGAAGCTTACTCTCCTCAAAGTCAATGGAGTCCCAATCGGCGTTCATGGCGAGCGTCGCCATGACTGAGTGGGATTGATTTGTTGTAATTTTAGACATCGTTTTGCTCCTTTTTAAAGACGCTGTGGGTTTGGCTGCCATACGGTCAGGTTTCGCCACAGCCTAGAAATAACGAGGTTTCTTGCTCTCTTTAGGCTGTGGCGATGCACTCAGTGTTAAGGAACTTTATGTATGCATACATACACCTATTTGATATATATGTCAAGTGCCATCGCACATCAAAATAGCTATGAGTAGAGCCATTGTTTAAAGCATGAATCCACCGATTACCCAAAGGGTAATCGGTGGATTCATGCTTTAAACTAACAACTGGAAACTTAAAACTGTCTCTATATTGCATCCACCAATGAATAGGTAGGAGCGAGCATTGAGATCGCAAAAAATCCTACAGCAACACCCATAAATACCATGAGAAACGGCTCAATCAGTGTCGACATGTCTTTTGTTTTTTGATCAACTTCATCTTCATAAAAAGTGGCGACTCCCATAAGCATGTCAGCAATTTTTCCCGTCTCCTCCCCTACCGCCATCATCTCACCCACAAAAATTGGGTATAAATTCTCATGCTCAATAAATACTTGTGACATCGGCTCCCCTTTTTGAATATTTACCTGAGCCTGTGCCAAGATTGCTTTGTAGTAAGAGTTTTGCAGCACATCCTGAGTAACCCCAATGGCAACCACAATATCAACCCCTGACGAAAGGAGCGCTGAGAGTGTGCGGGCGGTACGTGCAGCATTAATTTCTTTTACAATCGTTCCCACAACTGGAAACTTCAATGACATGAGATCAAAAAATACTTTTCCTCTCGTACTTTTATGAAAAGTGACCAAAGTTCCAACTGCACCGGCAATCATGGCAATTGTCAGAAGATAGTGATTTCGGAGAAAATCAGAGACTGCAATAACAGCTCGAGTACTTGCAGGAAGCTTTACTCCAAGGCCCGTGAAAGTTGCAGTTAAAGTCGGCACCATGTAGACAAGCATCAACACTCCGATAATGAGCATGATGCAGACAATAACAGCCGGATACATCAGGGCTCCCTTTACTTTCTTAGTAAGCATGTAGGTCTTTTCCATCTGCACAGACACCACTCGCAGTGATCCGGCTAAATTTCCACTTTCTTCTCCCGCTTTCACCATAGAGACAAATATAGAGGAGAACACGTCTGACTTAGACTTCATTGAGTCAGACAGGCTTTTTCCTTTGCTAATGTCGTCGTTTAGCTCCGAGAGGGTTGTTTTAAGTTTTTTATTCTTTGTCTGCTTTTCCATTACCGAGAGGGCCCGCGTAACTGAAAGTCCCGCTTCGATCATTGAGGCTAAGTTGCGAGCAAAGATAATTTTTTCATGAGGATTGATACTGCCAAAAAAGCTGCCCATGTGAAAAAAGTGAAGCCCTCCTTCACGCACTTCATTTGCATAAATAACACTATTACCTTCCTCTTTTATTTTTCTATACACCGCAAATCGATCCGGCGCTTCAAGCATTCCTTCAAATGTTTTCCCTTCTTTATCTATCGCTTTGTATTTAAATTGACTCATATATTATTCATCAGATGAAACCACGCGGAGCACTTCTTCAACTGTTGTCACTCCTTGTACCGCCTTAAACAATCCGTCTTCGAGCATAGTGAGCATTCCCTCTTTTTTCGCGAGCGCTTCGAGCTCTTGGGTAGTTACCCCTTTCATAATCATATCTCTCACCGCAGGAGTAACCCGGAGAATCTCATGGATTCCGATTCGGCTTTTGTATCCATCTTCTGTATCCCCTCCTGGTTTTGGCTTATACATGGGCACAGATTCCCACGTTGCATTTTTTTCTACTATTTTTTCTTCTTTAAGTGCTTTCATCACTCGGTCAATATCAACAATTTTCTTCAGCTGTTCAATTTCTTCTTTTGAGAGTAGATATTTCTCTTTTGATTCTGCCAAGCGACGGATGAGGCGTTGCGCGATAATAACGGAAAGTGTGGAAGTGAGGAGAAACGGCTCAATCTTCATATCTACCAACCGCGCAATAGTCCCCGCAGCAGAGTTAGTGTGGAGGGTTGAAAGCACGAGGTGCCCCGTCAGTGCTGCATTGACTGCAAGGGATGCCGTCTCTCCATCTCGAATTTCTCCCACCATAATAACGTCTGGGTCCTGACGAACAAGAGTTCGTAGCCCATTAGCAAACGTGAATCCAATTTCTGGTTTTACTTGGGTTTGATTGATCCGCTTCATTTGATATTCAATCGGATCTTCAATGGTTGAAATGTTAATATCTGGCGTGTTTACAATATCGAGCATGGTGTAGAGGGTTGTGGTTTTTCCAGATCCTGTTGGACCTGTGGTCAAAATCATTCCTGTTGAAAGACGAGTTGCCTTATGAAGCATCTCTAATCCCTCTCCATGAAAGCCAAGGCTCTCTAAAGAAAAACCCGACACACTCTCACGCAGTAATCGCATAACTGTTTTTTCCCCGTAATACACAGGCAAAGTTGATACGCGAAATGAAACTTTTTCCCCGTTCATATCTATCTTAAAACGTCCGTCTTGAGGGATACGCTTTTCGTCGAGCTTTAGATTAGAGAGCACTTTAATACGAGCCGTGATACCTCCCGCAACATTTTTAGGGAGCACCATGGCGTCATGCAGAATGCCGTCAATCCGGTATCTCACAATCACCTGAGCTTCAGCGGGTTCAATATGGATATCTGACGCATCTTGGATAATCGCGTGCTTCAAGAGCGTGTCGACAATGCGCACGACCGGCACATCGTCGGCCAATTTTTTTAAATCTTCTTCAGAAACTTCTTCATCCCCTGTTTTATCAGCAATTGCTTTAAGGGTATTGGCTTCTTTTTGAATAATATCGCCAAATTCAGCTTTCAAACTTTTTTGATAATTGAGGAGTGCGTTTTTGATTGATTCAGTATCAGTAAGACGAGGTAAAATTTTTAGACCTGTCTTCTTTCGAATAAAATCAATAGCAGCCAAATCTTCAGTATCAAGCATGGCCACTTCAAGTCTGTCATTTGTCTTTCGGAAGGCGACAATGTTGTGATTTCGAGCAATCGGTTCTGGCACCAAAGATAGAACTTCAAAATCCATATGCTGACCTTTGAGGTCCACGAACGGAATACCGAGGATGTACGCCTGCATCCGTCGCAAGTCATCTTCTGTCAGTGACCCTTTCTGAACCAATACTCTTCCAACACTAATGCCACTCTTTTCTGATTCTTCTTGGGCTTTTACAAGATCGCCTCTAGAAACAAGTCCTGAGTCGAGAATAAATTCTTTTAATTGTTTTTCTTCAATGTACATGAGATAAAAAGAATAGTGAATGGAAAAAGTAATAAGAAATTAGTAAAAAGTAAAATGAGAAGAAACTCTGATGCGATTCCTTTAACTTATTACTTGTTTTGAATCTCCTAACCTATTTATTGTAACAAATCATAAAGCATTCGTATGTAACATCATTCCACAGATACAGCAGATACAAAAAATCCGGAGAGTTCCTCCGGATTTTTTGTATCTGCTACTCTTAATCTTTAAAACTCCTGGTACTTTGGATTAATACTCACTACCAGCGACTTGGTAATAGTTCTGGTTATTGAATTACAAACTGCGCTAAGGGTAATTGTTTTAACTCCCGTAGTCTGGTACGTGACGTTCAAAACAGGGGCAACTGTTGGGAGAATATCCGTTCCAGTCCAGGTGTAAGTACACGGAGGAGTTTCTCCAGATGGAATTGGAGTAACCATTGTTGGTTGTCCGACGGAAGAATTTGTTGGTGTCGGATTGAAATCAATAGTGAAACTCGTTGGTGCCGTAACGGTAAGGTTTACGCTTGTTTGCTTTGCAATACCGGTCGGAACACTCATGCCACTGATAGTAATTGGGTACGTACCGGGAGCAACCGATCCGCCAACTGTAAAGTTCACAAAAGCTGTACATCCTGGAGAGCAGCCTTGATTTGCAAAACTTACCCCCACTCCTGAAGGAAGGCCAGTTACTGAAAGCGTAACTGACTCAGTCGCTCCTTGAAGCAAAGCTTCTGTAACTGTTGATTGCCCCGACGACCCCTGAACGACACTAACGTTAGTTGCACTCATGGAATAATTGAAAGGTCCTCCACTCGCTGTGTAAGTAATTGAGTACACTAAGTTATTTCCCGGAAACATAGTTGCAGATGAGCCCGCATTTGGGCCGCCATTTAGAGAGGATGTGATCGACTGTGTGTATCCTGCGATAGCAGGGGCTGTGATTGTATAAATTGTTCCTCCAGCATTTGGAGTAACAACGTGAGACCCTACAGTTCCTGACCCCGTTGGAGGAACGACACTTGGAGAGAGCGCCCAACTAGAAGCAACATTTGAATTCACGGAGATTGTTCCATTTATTGGAACTACTGGACTAACATTCACACTTACTGACGCCTGATCAGTCCCTTGAGCGTTAGTGCAGGCAAGCGTAAAGGTATAAGTTCCATTTGGGACAAGCGCCCCTGAACTTTGAGTTCCTCCAGAGATTGATTTTGACCCATTCCAATTTGGACTATATGGCCACGTTGAAGCGGTACACGTGTTTGCATCCGAAACGGTCCAGGTAATATTTGTGCTTTGTCCATCAATAATACTCAAAGGGGTTGCGGAGATGGCAACAGTTGGTGGAGGAGGGCTAGCAATGAGGCCCACTACTTCGGTATCTGAATTTGATCCACCGGGACCAGTACACGAAAGAGTGAATGTGCTTGGGCTTGATATCGCAAAGGAAACTTCCGTACCCCCCGATGCATTTTTTGATCCAGACCAGTATCCTGAACCGGTGCAACTAGTTGCATTGGTAACATTCCAAGTAAGCGTAGTGGTTTGACCACTCGTAACGGAAGTTGGGCTTAGAGAAAGTCCTACAGTTGGCGCTGGAGTAGCTCCCATATTCACCGTTACTTGATCAGTTGCAGTTCCGTTAATATTTGTACAACTGATCACGTACATTTGAGAAGAAACCAGTGCGCCTGTTGATTGAGATCCTCCACTGACACTCTTTGATCCAGACCATCCGTTAGATGCGGTACAGGTTGTTGGAGTGTTTGTAGTGGTCCATGAGAGAGTAGCTGAAGAACCAGAAGTGATACTAATTGGCCCATCCGATCCATTTATCTTTAAATCTACGGTTGGAGCGATCGGAGGTGGGGCGGTTACGTTTACAACTACTGAATCAGCGCATCCTACATTGAGTGCGTCGGTTCCATCAATGGTATACGTAGTATTTGAAGTTGGATTAACATTAACTCCTGAACTGTTTGATATTGCACCTCCAGTGCTGAACCCAGTTCCAGTTGTAGTCAATGTATCAGATGAATCCCATGTCAAAGAAACAGGAGCTCCCGAAGCGACCGTAAGCGGTCCATCGCTTCCGTTTCCCAACAAGTTTATGGTGCAAGGATTTGCTGGAATACCACTATATTTTATCGTTACCACCTTAAAATCGCCGGGAGACATCAGAACAGAAGCTCCTGACCCGTCTGTATTGCTTATTGAGTTAAATGGTCTCGTTCCAATTGTAGCTGGATACCCTGAAACTGTGTATATGTTCCCTCCACTCTGGGGCATCACTTGATGAGATTGACTTGAGCCTGATCCAGCTGGCGGAACCGCTCCATTAAACCCTGTTACGTTCCATGTTGCTCCAGAAAGTGGGGCGTTGTTTTCATCTACAATTCGCACCACCATTGTTGCTTGGGGCGGGGCTTCTTTGTTCATTCTAAATGTAGCGCAAGTATCCTGAGGATCTTTATCGCCGTATACTGGTTGTGTTGAGTGTCCATAACAAAGATGTATCACAAAACTATCCGTGGCGTTTACGGTAATATTTCCTGCAACTCCATTTGAGCTCCATCCAGGACTGTGAGAGCTGATGCCGGAAGTAAAATCGACACTAATAGGACTTCCCGCTCCAATTGGTTCGAAGTAACCTCCAACACAGTTATCACTATCGTTCCAATTAGTTACCGATTGCGGAGAAGCGGGAGAAACATCATGGCGAAGAGTGCTAGGACTGAAGGAAATAACATCCGGCACACAACGACATGCTGGCTCAAAATCAGGGTCACAAGGGGGGGCAGCTTTAGCTTTAGAAGTTTGAACAAAGAAAGATAGTACTAAAAAAAATACAACGACCGTCTTCTTAAAACTCACTGAATGTAAAAATTGCATAAAATATAAATGATTAGCTTTCTAGCATTATGACATATATCCTAGATTGCTCTTTAAAGTTATGCACATACCCTCGGGAAATGGCTTGCATTATTACTAAGGTGCTGCACTATGAATAGTAGAGGGGTCACTCTGATTTTTGCTCATCGACAACCTATTCAATATAGCGAAAGCTGTAAGGGGGATACAATGAAGTACTCACTTGCGGCTTTCGCCGCGATCTTAGGAATCGTGGCTTGTGGCGGTAATTCGTCAACAGGCACCGACAAGCCTATCAAACCCGTCACACCAGTTGCCTCACCTCCGTCAGTTACACTGACGACACCTAGCAAGGTTGAATATGCAGCCAAATTCGTGGCCGCATGGCAATCTCAAAACGCCAAGGTGTGCTCTGCCCCTTGGACAGTAAAGAGTGCCGTCTCGGGCTCAGACTCAGTGTCACTCACTGGATCAGGCTGGCTTCCCATCTCCTGCACAGGAGTTGGTGGAACCACCAAAGACAGTGTGTATGTTACGGTCAATCCGCAACCTCGCACTGTTCTGGTCATTGTGAAGTATGTGGTTACGGAAGGAACGACATACTTAGTTCCGACAGTGCCATTGGTACTCCGGAATGGTACAAAGGTCGACACGACCTTTGTAGTAGAGACCGCGAGCTTCAAAGCTCCTAGTCTCTATAGTGATACTGTTTCATTTTCGATCGAAGGCAATACCAGTTATTTCCCGATCGGGGCCAAGGTTCCCAAAGCGCTCTTCCAGAGTGCGGGAACCGTAGACACCATTTCAATTGTTCGCATCCCTCGGGAATGGACAGTTGAACGGGGTCTTTATAAAGGCACCAAGATTGCAGTCAGTTTGATTGCGGCCTACGACACAACCCCTGAAGGAAGTTCCTTTCTTTCCCGGGCAACTTTTGCAGGCAACCAATCAAAAGAGTTTGGCTACTACCGTTATGGTTGGAGTAACCTTAGCCTTCCTGCTAAGGTCGTCTTCGACAGGACGCTGACAGTCTCCCCAATTACTGCAACCGACTCCACAAACCTGTGGAAATCCCTTGTAGCCTTGGAAGAAAAATATGGCCGCAATCTCTTCTACGCAGGAGAAAAAACTGCGAAGACTAACCAGATTGAGGTTTATATCGGAGCTTACAGCAAGCCGTCAGGTGGTGGTACGTCAGGCATCAACGACCCTCTTAGTTTGGCCGGAGCGACTTACACAACCACTCTTACAAGTCGCTTCAATAGCCTCTACGAAGTTGAACATGAGGTGCTTGGACATGGTTTTGGACACGGGCATACCTGCGCTTGGGTTAGTACTATGAAAAGTGGGTGCCCGCCATATACACAACCCATCGTGTATCCTGAGCCGCAAATAGACGTTGCCTACTTTGAACTCCAGCTCGCAGTAGATGATGTGCGTAGATCAATCAAGGCGAAATATCACTGGGGTGAAAACCTCAATGGTGAACGCCGGGGCCGTGGATTGTTACCGGAGACTATCCGGTACACGCCGTATGTGTCTAGTCAGAAGATCGACAATTGAATAGGAGTAGATAAGAAAGAAAAACTCATTTCCACAGTGGAAATGAGTTTTTCTTTCGTCTTTTTTTATTTACAAGCTATGGCTGTAATAGAAGATTATTACTTTCTATCAAGAAATATCACGAATACGCGAGTTTTGCCGGTATCAGCTGTTTCAATAACTACTGACACATCGTCTCCATTTTTATTCGCATAGATTTGAACAGGATTAGCCACTTCAGAAGTTATCGTGTACCCATCTTTTGCAAAGGATGAACTGTACGTATTTTTTACTTCTTCAATAGATTTTACAGTTGTGTAAGTCGCAGAATACTGAGTCAATCCTTTTTCAGGGTACTCAGTTTTTAAACTTTGCTCAAGAGAATCGGTCTCAATAAGAATATTTACGGGGAATCCTTGAGGAAGCCTGTCTTTCCCTGCCGCAGCTGCAAGGTTTCCTTTGTACACGATAGTCTTATCAATCGTCACTGCCGGAGTATTTTGTGTTATTGGATTAGGAGAAGTACTGCGAATTTTTCCGTACATAACTATCACCAACAGAAACAAGAGAACAAACATTGCTATAATCACTGGCGCAGAGAAGAAACTTTTTGCTGGCCTATCAACGTTTGGATTCATGGTGTCCATATATAAAGAGACTAATGGTTAATGTAATAATTGATTACTAGTATACCACTCAAATACCACTTATTGTCTATCAAGATAACTGATTGAAACATTCGTGATGCCATTCTGATTTGAAAATACTACTGAAAGATCGTCATTGTCTTTTGTTCCATACAGAGACGTATTGAGATTTTTGCCATCAGCAGCAAAGAGGTATCCTGAATTTGTCATAAAATCCAAATAGAGCTTGTACTGTGATACTACTGTCTCTTTTGTAGTGAATCCAGCAGTGTACTGACTCATATTTCTCTCAGGAAAAGCCAAAACATAGCTCTGAGTGAGCCTCGAGGAAGTGTCCACAGGAATATTTTTTGGAAAACCGAGGGGGAGCTGGTCGCGATTTGTTTTTTGGGTAAGGTCGACATTCCTTACCGTTGTTGTTTCTTTTGAAGCGGTTTGGGTAATTCCCTCCTGAACTGCTACTGGTGTTTTTGGTACAAAAATACCCGAGGTATACATCCAAATACTTACCCCGATAAGAATAAGGAATATAATGACAAGAGCAGGGACACTAGTTGCGTAAGACTTCTCCTTTGAGGGAATTGTTGGAGGCATGATATATAGAATAAAAGAACAAAACGTTATTAATAAGAGTTACGACAATTCTACCACAGCCGTTTCATTTTAATACAAAAGAAATACACATGTATTTCACAATGAATGCGGTATTTTGGATAGTATTGACAGCGAATGTGCCTATGAAACTATTGACATAGATCAAAGGAGGGTGCGTTTGCATCCTGCTCATTTACAACTTCATAATTTACAACAAGGAGATACTCTCGTGCGCACGTTCCGTTTCACCTCATTAGCCTTATCTACAGCCATATTTTTGAGTTGTGGTGGTGGCGAGGGCGGAACTACTCCGCTCGAGCCAACCCCCATCACTGTTTCACCGCCCACATTAACCATTGAAACAACCAACACGATACCTCCGGTATCGATGCTTGTTGCAAAGGCAGGTGTGGATAACACAGGTACCGTTGTTAACGGTACCTACACCTGGAAAGTCAACGGCGAAGTCAAACCATCGACAACCTCCGAACTTTCGGCGCCACTCCCACCAGGAAGCTACTCTGTTTGCTTTCAGGTGAAAGTCGGCTCAGTAACATCCAACGAAGCGTGCGCTTTGAAAGTTCTTGACGACCCAATCATTCCTCCTCCACCTCCACCCTTCGCCATCAAAGGAAAGCTGGTTGTGGCTGGGCCTGGAAGTGATTTGGTATCAGTTCCTCACACCGTATGTGTGGGAGTTGATGTAAGTCTCGATTGTGCAGCAAGCGATTCACAAGGAAACTTCTCTGTACTTTCAGCGAAGGGATCAAGTGACAGCCTCTGTATCACCGTCGACATTTCTTTTGGTGCAGCCGTCACTACAGGACGGACTTTCTATCCTGCAGACGGATGCATTAAAAAGAAAGATTTTGCAAAGGATCAGGTCTTCATTTTG
>Ga0163155_10007070_pt1 | contig 10664 bp, 6 predicted proteins | sample OliLakLV19SP4G1_FD_148611 | JGI IMG/M metagenome (GOLD analysis project Ga0163155, IMG submission 148611) | Freshwater microbial mat bacterial communities from Lake Vanda, McMurdo Dry Valleys, Antarctica - Oligotrophic Lake LV.19.SP4.G1 | ecosystem: Environmental > Aquatic > Freshwater > Lake >...
CTCCAGGTCTTTAGCAGTGAGGGTCATGGTGTCCTCCATCAAGGTCGATCCTCTTTTCAGTGTACTGCTGACAGCCGTCTGGACAGGTATCTAGTCTGTCAGGTGGGTGTGCTGGTTTGTCCTGCCTGTGAAGGGGAAGGTTGGTGATGAGTAAGCTGGCTTTTAGGGTACGGTAATGGGCCGCAACGCTCACGTAGCGGTCAGCACTGTGACCCTAACTTCAGGCTGGATGTCTGAATCTCCCACTGACTGCCTTGTCTGTGGTCAAGCCTGCTCTTAGGGTACGCCAAGCGCCTGCAACACGGTCAGAGCAGGAAGCACTGTTACCCTAAACCGAGTCCAACTGCTTGCACAGACTGCTGGCTGTAGGATTGGGGTGCGGCTTGGCTGTGGTCAAGCTGCTCTCTTTAGGGTATGGCTAGGGGCTGGAACACCATCAGAATAGGCGGCACTGTTACCCTAACTTGCTTGTCATCCCACTACCTCGAAGCCCTGCCGCCTGCCTGGTCTGGGTGTTTGGGTCTGGAGTTGAGGGCTAGGGGGCTAGGGTCATGGCTCTACTGTTGGTGTGGGTCTGAGGGCGTTGCATGATGCTGGTCAGAGGGCAGTCAGATGGCATGGGTCGGTCTCTGTCTCTGCTGCCTGTTGGTACGGCGCTCGTTGTGGTCATCCCTCCTTCTCGTCCTGCCCTACTTGCCAAACAACAGCCGTAAGCCCTGCCGCCACAGACTACCCGGTTTGGGCAACACGGGCGCTGAGTCTTCCTCCTCCTCTGGCTCTAACGGTTCAATGGACGGGTAGCCTGGTGGACTGTCTATAAGTGCCTGGCTTGACTCAGGACTGTTGGTCTCCTCGACCAGCAACACTGTCGGCACGCGTCTCCCGTTTCCTGACTCGGCTGACCCTGGCTTTGACTCCAAGCCTGCCGTGAGGGCTGACTGAGCAAAGGGCTTCAGGCTGGACACACTGCCACTGGTTTCTAGCGTCAGCACACGAGTATTAGGACTCTGGAACGTGACCCCGACGACCGACTTGCCACCCACTGCATAGCGCTCTTGGTCAGGGTACAGGGGATTCTCCTCGACTAACTGGACGTTACAGCCCCACATCACAGTGACACCTTCAGCTGCGGTTAAGCGACCGATAAAGTGAGGCGCAAACCAGGTACTGAAGCCCTGCGTAAAGATGTCCTCTAAGCTCACGACCACGCCCCACACGGTCGGAGACTGGAGTAAGGCTAACCGTCGCCACTCGACAAACAGATCTTCGGCAAACCCCTGGTCGGGTGTCTCGACTGTAGCAGGACTCAGACTGTCAGCCCTCACGACAGTCTCAGGGGTTGGCTCACTCGCTCCCGTCAACGGTTCAGGCTCAAGGGCTAGCGCCTCACTCTCTACTGCCGGTGGCTCTGCTTCAATGGTCGGGCGTTCACTCTCTGCTTCATTTGTCAGTGGGTCTCGTTCAATAGTCTCTGCCTCACTCGTCAAACAATCATGCTCAAGCGTCTCTGCTTCACCTGTCAAGTGACCGCTCTCAGTGGCGAGTGGTTCAGTGGTCAGGCAAGCGTCCGCTCTACTCTCAGTCGCACTGTCTGGTAAAACACTGGTAATAGTCCCGTGAGCCAACTCAGCAGTTTGACCACCGACTACCGCACTGCCCTTACCTAACGCCTCTGGTAGCTGCGGTGCCATGGTCAAGCTAGACACCGGGAAGGATGACACAGCAGCAAGCGTAGGAGCTACGGGCGGGGTGTTTGCCTGTTCCAGTACAGCGGCAGCAAAGGCTGGTCGGTGAGGTAAAACCACTGCTTGCTGTGTGTGGTCAGAAGGACTGTCCAGCGTTTCAGATGATGCCTTGTCGGTGGTCTCTGTAGCACTCTCTAACCCTGCTGCTGAAGGCACAACTGCTAGTACAAAAGTACGCTCTCGATCAGGCTCACTGGCAGGTAAACCCGTCTCTGCTAGCTCATCCTCTACTGGGAGGGAAACATCGTTTGAGGGTGTTAAAGCCTGAGTGTCGGCACTGCCTAAAAGTGGGGGACGGTATGCTAAAACCACTGCTTGCTGTGTGTGGTCAGAAGACCCTTCCAGGGTTTCCACCTGTGCCCCGTTGGATAGCTCGGAAGGGCACTCCAGACCTTCAGGCAGAGACTCAGTCGTCAGTACAACTGCACTGTTTGGCACAGACTCTAGAGAGAGGGAGACACTGGCTTGAGGTGAGTGGGACTCACCTGGATCAGCGTTCACTGGTGTGTGCAGAGCGCGTATCGCCACAACTGGGTGGGATGCCTGGATCACTGCTGGTTCCAACAGCTCAGAAGCAATCTCCACACCGTCAGGCAGTGAATCAGGCAAGGTAGGTAAGCCCTCAAGTGCCACACTCTTGGCGCTTGCAGCACTGGCAGTCAAGCTTGCCTCTGTTGGTAAGGTGAGCGAGCAGACGCTTGGCACCTCACACTCTATTGCCGACACTTCACAATCGGCGGGTGAGGCATCAAGCGGCCTTGCCCACACTGCATTAGCAACTGCCCACACTGCAACAGGCATGGTCGACAACACGACCCAACCCGCTTCTTGGTCTAGCGGCTGCTGGTCTGCTAAGGACTCAGGCTCACTGCTGGCGGCTGTCTCAATGGCTACAGGTTCAGGGTCGGGCGCTGTCGTCGCTGCCTTGCTAAAAACCACACTTGACTCAGCGCTGGGTGCTAAAACCTCACGTTTGGGCACCACATGAACCAAACTGGTGCCGTTTTGGCTCTCGTGACCAGTCAACAGTAAGTGTGGTGAGACCAAAACCTCACGTTTGGGTACCACATGGACTAACTTGGTGCTGTTTTGGTGCTCGAAAGCAATGTCTCCGGTTTGATTGCCGACAATTGCTGCTGTGCTCTCAACAGCATCAGTTTTAGTCTCCACACTTGATGGTGCGTCCTCAACCATTAACCCGCTAAAAATCACGCTTGCTTCATCAAGCGCAGCCGCCGCCGTTTCAACTTCCACACTTAACGGTGTGCTGTCGGCAGTTGCCCCGTTAGAAACCACAATGGCTGTTGAGCGGTCGTCAGTTGCAACTTGCCTGCCGACACTTGACTCATCAGGCTGCACTGTTGACCCGCTAAAAACTACGCTTGCCTCCGCGTGGGTCGGGCCACTCTCGCTCTGTCTCACTATGTCCAGGTCTGTTGCTGCTGGCATAAACGTGGCTGCGTCTAGCGGTAAGGACTCCAGGCTTTGGGGCTGGGTTTGGTTGGCTGTCTGGTCTGGTTGGTTATCTGTCTGGTCTGGAGTGTGTGACTCTGTTAGATGTGCCCCTATTGGGAGCCTGACAGTCAAAGCTTGTAGGTCGTCAGCGATCTTATCAGGGAGAGTGCTCCGTAAGTCACTGAGCGGCTCGCTGATGGGCGTGGGTGAGGTCTCTAGAGCCGGGTTGGGGAGTGCTGCTGGCATGTCGTCACCGGAGTGTGTGTCTGCCATCCCCATCTGCTGCAAGATGGTGCTTAAGGAGCAGTCGCGAGTGGAAGAGCTGAGTGGCTCTAGCAGCGGACTGGCAGGTGACTCAGCCAGGGAGGGGAAGTCCAGTGCTGTTGCAGGGGAGTCGTCTAGGGGCGATCGCTCCTCTAGCGGCAAGTCTGTTGCACTGGTTGTTGAGTGTAGTGCAACAGAGGCTGGCACGGGCGCAGGTGCTACAGGGTCAGCCAGGGTTTCAGACTTCCAGTTGGTATCAATCTCACTGCCAAAGCTCTGGCCAAAGCCATAGGGGTCTCTCGATTGCGGTCTGTCTGCTGCCACCACTTCGAGTGCTGATTCTACCTCACTGGGTCCAGTAGTCGGGAGGATTGGCGTGTCTGCGAGGGGCATCAAAGGCACATCGAGAGACCCCTTCTCGGTGTAGACCACGCTCAACGAAGCTGGCTCACCAACCTTTTGGAGCGTACAACGCACTTCAAAATCAGTGTTGAGTCTGTCTAGTGCGCTAAGGAAATGACGTACATGTGACCGAAAGCGCTTAGGTACACGCTCAGAGGTTGTTTCACTGGAGTTGGGATAATTAGTTGTGCGGGACATCGCGCTCTTAGGTTGCTAGAGGGACAGCACTGTTAGTGTTCCCTGGTACGGTTGCCCCCTTGCTATGTCTTGCAGCCCAAGTGTGGTTTTTAAAAGCCTTGCTCTGTAAGGGATTCGTGTTTTATCGGCCCCACTAAACCCGCCTTTGTTGGCAATTGAACGCTGCTGTTGACCCCCTTGTGGTTAATTAAAGAGTCTGTAAAGAAATTCATATTCTCATCTCTAGTACGGAGATCACTGCTTTAAGCGGAGGCGCGTCTCATCGCCTCAAACGGGCTGTGAGGTGGCACGATAAAAACCACACATCAAAGTAAGCGACCTCGCAATTGACGACAAATCAGTAAGCATGGTGCCTAGACAGAAGGCGTACTGAAACTTGAGCGAAATCACTGAGCGACTCTCTGAGCGGGTTTGGGTAACTTCGATAAGGTATTCCTACTCACACTCAAAGCCCTGCTCTCCATGCGTCTACAGCGATTATTACTGACATTTACAACTGCCGTAGCGTTGTCCTTTGCGACTCAGAGTCAAAGCAAAGCGGCAACAACTGTGCTGCCGGTAGAGTCTGTGTCAGTCCCGCTCGCTAACCCCAAACCAGCCCCATTACAAGGGAACCTGTCGCAAGCATTGGCAGCAGCAGCACTATCAGAAGAGGGCGCAGCACAGACACCAGGCACGACGGTTGAGCCTGACATGACGGCTGAGCCTGACATGACACCAGTCTCGCGGCTGAGTGAGCCGATGAGCCAGTTGCCTAAAGCGAACGCGCCTGACCGTGACACTGAATTAACGCAGCCCCTTGTGCCTGTTGCGGTCATTGCTGACCTCTTACCTGTCCCAGCAACGGCGTTACCAGTCGAAACAGCCACTCAACCCTCTAAGTCTGAGCCTCAGAAGCAACTGACAGCCGAGACCACCCCCTTACCACTGGCTCAAGCACCAACGGTGACTGCTGCGGTCGAAGCGGTTGCTGGTCGTGGCACCGAACCACCTACTACTTACAAGGAACTGGCTCCCGGTGTCTATGTGCCGGCTGAGTATGTGCAGCCGACTCAACCACTCCAGCCAACGCTGGCTGCTGCCTCTCAAGCCGTACTGGCGTTGGGCACTGTCAGCCAGAGTGAAACGCCTCGCTATCCCCTGCTCCAGGTCGCTACAGTGACCTCACCGTTTGGTGCACGTTGGGGTCGGTTACATGCCGGCGTGGATCTGGGTGTTCCAGCCGGGACGCCGGTGGTTGCGTCCCTATCGGGTCAGGTGGTGAGTGCAGACTGGAATGGTGGGTATGGGAATTGCGTCGTGCTGCGTCACCGCGACGGCACAATCCAGACGTTGTACGGTCACCTCTCTCGCTTGGCTGTGCAGACCGGTCAGATGGTGCAACAGGGACAAATCATTGGCTGGAGTGGCAGCACAGGTTATTCTACGGGTCCTCACCTCCACTTCGAGCTGCGTCAGCTCACGCAGTTGGGTTGGCAAGCCGTGGATATCAATACGATCACGGCAGCGGCAAGTCAGTCCCTGACTCAAGGTGTGGTTGCTACTGCTCCTGCACAACCGACCGTTGCTGATGTCACCTTACGTGTTGCACTCGCAACCCGTGCCCAGCAAATCACAGTTGGTTCCTCAGCGCCAGCGCTACTGACGGCTGCCGATGGGAGCGCGATCGCCTCACTGAACCCACTGCAACCCTTGGAGCTGGTACATACAGCCAACGGATTGTATGCCGGAGCGCAACGTCTGCCATCACTCCTACGTCTGACGCCCCAACCGGGTGGAGCCGTCGCGGTGAATGGGGTCTGGTATCGGGGCACGGTCCTCATTGCTGACCTCCCTGGAGGGCTAAGCGCTATCAACTGGGTTTCACTCGAAGACTATTTAGTGTCTGTGGTTGGAAGCGAAGCGTACCCATCCTGGGGTGCCGCTGCCCTCCAAGCCCAAGCCATCGCTGCCCGTTCTTACGCACTCTGGTATCGCTACAATCCTGCCAACGCCTGGTATGACCTCGCCGCAGGACCAGAGTATCAAGCCTACGAAGGTCTCACCAAAGAATTTACGACTACGGCTCAAGCGGTCGCTGACACGCAAGGACTGGTGCTGACCAGCAAAGGCACCGTCCTGCAAGCCCAATACGCTGCAACACAGTCCATCTCAGACGCCTATCACGGTGGTCAAGGTCTTTCTCAATGGGGTGCTGCGGCTCTGGCTGCGAGTGGCTACGACTACCGCACCATTCTCGGTCAGTTCTATCCCGGAGCCCAGTTAAGCCGCTTACAGGAGGGAGGTTGACTATGCACACCTTACGCATGAAGGTCTGGAACGTCATTGCGCAATGCCCTTTACAACAATGGAACCGTTGGGGCGTGCGGTTAGCGTGCGCGTCCTGGGTGCTCGCCTCTGGCACCGCACTGTTCGATACCTGGCAGGCCCAACAACCGCAAGCGCTACCACCGACTCTGACCCTCATGCTGCACGGTCAGACCTTCGAGCTAGAAGTCGCGGCAACGGAAGCCCAAAAGCAGAAGGGACTCCAGTCACGACCACGCTTGCTCAAGCACCAGGGCATGCTGTTCCCTTTCCGGCCAGCTCAGTCTGTGTCCTTCTGGCTCTGGCGCACACAGCCCCTGGATCTCGTCTTTCTAAGTCACGGTCAGGTGGTGGGGCTGGCGCCTCAACTCCCGACCTGCACGCTCACCTTACCAACAGATTGCCCGCTCTACCACTCACCGGGGCCAATTACAGACGTAGTAGAACTCCCCTCTGGCTCCACGCAAGGATTGCGGGTAGGCGATGGAGCCGTGTTCCTGCCTGTCTTCATACCTGGAGCACCCCCAGTGGTCAAGTCTTCCCTACCAGTAAAGGAGGTGAGGCCCTAACGGTTGCAGATCAGTAGTAGCAACTACAAACAACAAGCAACGATGTCTTTTTTATAACCTGCCAGTTCTTTTGGCCATTTACGACCTTTGACTGCCTCCCAGCTCTGACCTTAAAGGTTTTGGGTTGTCGACACTACAAGTACCGATCTACGTCGGCGTTACAGCTGTTTCAGACCCGCAAAGAGCCGTGTAAACACTGGGGTGACTGTAACAAACCGGATCAAGTCTGCGTTATTTACTCTCCGTGTTTGACTGGTTAAATTAGTAACATTGTTCTAGATCTTTCTGTCGATTCTGTCCTCTCTGGTAATTCCTATGTCACCTTCTCCCCTTCCCTTTAGGCGTCGTCCACTCTCGTTCCTCGCTGCTGTTGAGCGCCACCAATCATTACTGATTGCCCTCGCTATTGCCTGCTTCAGTTTGAAGTGCTTGTCAACCGGTCTATGGTTTCAGTCCTTCTGCTGCACCATGCTGCTGGGCTTCCTCTATCCGCTGCAGCTAGATGCAGTCATCCGTCGTGTCGATCGCTTCTGCCAGTCGTACCGCTTGAATCTGGCGTTGACCACCTCTGTGTGTGTGGCGTTGGTCGTGGTCGGTACTGTGCTGCTTGGTGGTATGCATCCTGCTGATGCTCAGTTCTTCGTCAAGACCCAGCAATGGATGGAAACCTCGTCGGGACTGAACTTTGACAAGAGCATTTCGGGACTCATCTTCAACACCTTGCGGCTCGTCTTTGTCATCTATTTGGGCATCTCCCTGGTCAAAGTTGTGCAGTCAGCCCGTGAAGGCGATGACTGGCAAACGCTGGCTCGAACACCTGCCATCATCTTGCTGGCAGTGAGTCTGGGTGATGCGCTAGGTGTCTATATCACGAGTGGTTCAGGCGGCGGCGCTGCTAAATAAAGAGGCGTGGCTGTGACTAACCGTTTTCGACCTGTTAACCAGCTGCTGGGGTCACAGCCACGCTTTGGCCCCTTCCCGGCTGACCAGTTGGTGCCTTGGTTTCTCATTTGTGCCGTCATTTACTTTATCGGACATCAACTCTGTGGTCTGGACTGGCTGCCCACGATACTGGGCATGGGGTGGGGCTGCTCCACTTGGTGGGTACTCACCGGTAGCCGTTCCTGGAAGTACCTCAGCAAGTTTCAACGTACACCGCGCTGGACGCGTGGTCGGGTGCGCTATCGCTCCGTTGTCAGTTTTATCGCCGCACGCAACGCGGCTCCTACACCCCCACCTACTCGTCACCGGAAACAGTCATGAAAGCAACCAAGAAACTCGGCAAAAAGACCATTGCTAACGGTGTCAATACCGAACGCGTCACCGCACTAGAGGACAGCCTTGATCTCCAGTTCCCGCTGCGCTTCGAGTTACGAGGACGTTCGGTCGGTGCGTTTGTGTTGAGCCGTGACCCCGATCTGAAACGGGTGCGCTTCGTGTTTGGGTTTGAGTGCCGGGGTGTCCATTCCACACTGAAGGAGAACCAGGAAGACACCACCTTTGATGCGATCGAGTCGGGCTTAAAAGACCTACCTCAGGGCGAACGCTTGACCGTCCACATGGGTTCGTTCAGCTCTGACACCGCGCGTCAGCTCGACTTGACTACGATGCTGAACCAGACAACTAACCCCCGGCTCCAGTATTTGATGATGGGCCGTAAGCAACGGGTGCAGGAATTAACCCGTCAAGGGCTACGTAAACCGAAGTTCCTCCGCCTCTACTGCACCTACACGATTGATCCGCAGTCTGAAGGAGCGAACGATTCCGCTGAACGCGTGGTGGGACAGATCGTGAATCAGTTTCATCAGTTCACAGGTCAGTTGCCCGAACTGCAAGAACAGAAGTTTGAGGCACTCTTTACCCGCGCCTTCACGGATGGCTTCCAACTGTGGGAGCAACTACTTTCCACCAAGATGGGTCTGACCATCCGTCCCTTGCTCGAAACAGAGCTGTGGGCAGATGTGTGCGGTCGCTTCTCTGACCAGCCCGTCTCACCCCTGCCGCAAGTCGTCACGCTGAGTGAAACTGGACTGAGCGAGACTATCCACTCGGACCTCCATCCCACCTCACTGGTGATTGGTAAGCAAGAGGACTGCCCGTTTCCTGACCGCGCGTGGATCAAAGTCAAGAAGCACTTTGTCGGAGCGCTGACCTTTGTCCATAAACCTGCCGGCTGGACATCCAAGATTGACCAACTCCGCTACTTGTGGGCTGACATCATTTCACGCGATCAGGTGACGGACACTGAGGTGTTTGCCGAGTTCTGCCGTGCGAATGAAGGGTTGGCACGCACCAACCTGCAACGGTTGACCAAGCAATCTCTCGTCTCCTCATCGCTGGCATCCTCGAAGCTCTCTGTCGATGTGGGAGCCAACATCAAGGCGAAGCGTGCTGTAGCGGCTCAGGAGGAACTCTACGAAGGCGCGGTGCCACTCTACACTGCCGTCGTCATTCTGGTGCATCGCCAATCGCCTAGCCGCCTCGAAGAAGCGTGCCGTTATATCGAATCCTGTGTGCGGCGTCCCGCTGTCCTGGAACGTGAGCGGGAGTATGCGTGGCTGCTGTGGCTACAGACGCTCCCCATCACATGGGATGGCTTACTTGCCACACCGTTCAATCGGCGCATGGTCTACCTGTCGAAGGAAGCGCCCGGCTTTATGCCCCTGATCTGTCCCCGTGATGTAGACCCGTCTGGCTTTGAGCTGATCAGTGAAGAAGGCGGTGTCCCACTCTATATCGACCTGTTCAAACAGCACCGTCACCTGGGTGTCTTTGCGACGACGCGTGCTGGTAAGTCGGTGATGCTGGCGGAAGTACTCTCACAGGCTCTGTGCTACCACATCCCGATCGTGCTGTTGGACTTCCCGACGGATGGAGCCAGCACGTTTAAGGACTACGTGGACTTCCTCGGACCGGAAACCGGGGCGTACTTCGACATTGGTAAAGAATCGAACAACCTGCTCGAGCCGCCTGACCTGCGAGGGATGCCGCTGAAGCAACAGCAAGAGCGCATGCTGGAGTTCTATGCCTTCCTCGAAGGGGCGTTGCTGATGATGGTGATGGGGTCTCAGGTCACTGGCGAGTCGCTCAAAGAGAAGCGCGAAGTCCGGGCGGCACTCACCCTGATCATCAATCGGTTTTTTGAAGACCCGTTAATCGCACGACGCTATGAGCAAGCCTTTAGCAGCGGGTTTGGTACCGAAGATTGGCAGCAGATACCAACTCTGCACGACTTCTTCGGGTTTTGCACGATCGACAACCTAGGCTTATACGAAGCGGCAGTAGACATCGGTTCATCGACCAAGGCTAACGAGGCGATTGCAACCATTCGGCTGCAGCTCAGCTTCTGGCTCACCAGTCGGGTCGGCAAAGCGATCGCAGCGCCTAGCAGCTTTAAAACCAATGTGCCGTTAATGGTCTTCGCGTTGCGGAACCTGAATGAGGACGACGATGCCGCAGTGCTGTCCTTGAGTGCCTACGCCGTGGCACTGCGCAATGCTCTGAAGTCGCGTGAAAGCATCTTCTTTATTGACGAGTCGCCCATCTTGTTTGGGTTCCCAGCGATTGCTGACCTGGTGGCGAGACTCTGCGCTAACGGTGCGAAGGGCGGTGTGCGGGTACTTATCTCGGCGCAAGACCCAGATACTATTGCCAAATCACCGGCTGGTACCCGTGTGCTGCAAAACTTGAGCACCCGACTGATTGGACGCATTCAGCCAAACGC
>Ga0163155_10007074_pt1 | contig 10662 bp, 6 predicted proteins | sample OliLakLV19SP4G1_FD_148611 | JGI IMG/M metagenome (GOLD analysis project Ga0163155, IMG submission 148611) | Freshwater microbial mat bacterial communities from Lake Vanda, McMurdo Dry Valleys, Antarctica - Oligotrophic Lake LV.19.SP4.G1 | ecosystem: Environmental > Aquatic > Freshwater > Lake >...
ACGGTCGGCCGAACTCGATTTGCAATATCCCGAGCCACATTATTTACTCGGGCAGTTACTGATCCGGGCCGGCAAGCGGGAGGCTGCGGACGATGAGCTAGCCCGCTTCCAGAAGCTACGAGCGGCCGAGCCCGAGAAACGCCGTTAGTGAGATACGATAGCGCCGTGGATTCCCCCACTCGGATCGAGGCCTATCTCGACCAGCTTTCGCAACTGCGGCCACTGGTGAGCATCATCCTGTTCGGCAGCGCGGCGAAGCAAGCCTTTGTGGCCGACACCTCCGATGTGGACCTCTTCCTCGTGATGCCCGATGAAGCGACCGCGGAAGATCGCGAACGCCTTCGCCGGCAGGTAGCCGAGCTCGAAATCGCGCACGGTTTTCGGCTGCCTGACGGCCCCCCGAAGAATCCCTTCGTGAAATTCGCCGAACGCGCGGCCGGGCACGCGATGTCGAATTTCATCTTTCGCCGCGCCGACCTCTTGTCGGGCGACGTGGCTCGCATCTTCGACCTGCGGCCCGCCGAAGCCATCTTCGTCGATCGTATCCTGCTGCCCAGTATCATCGTCTCCGCCAGGACGGTTTGGGGGGAAGACCTGTTACATCGCGTGCCGTTGCCCCCCCTCCGGCGATTGGACATTGCAAAAGCCCTCTTCCAATTCGTCAATGTCATCGTGATGAGCACCGTGGCTTATCGAATACTCCCGGATGCGACGCGCTACGCCATGGGCGTGCTAAAGCACTCACTCCACAATTGCTACTGCTGCTATCGCCACGAAAACGCGGCGGTCGATGAAGAGATTGCCTTCTTCGAGGCCAAGCTTGGCCCATGCCCGATCCTGCAGGATTTGCTGGCGCGTAGGCGACGCTACCAGCCTTCGATCAGGTTCGTGCTGCGCTGCCTGCCGGTCCTGTTACGCTTGCATTTGCTGACGGCGCGCGAGAGCGCTTTTCCCTCAATAGTGAAGCGGCCGGCTCAGTAAGTTACTTAATTAAGCCATCCACCGTATTGTCCGGCGTGCGCGGATCATCGTGAGTGGCGGCGAAGAAGGCCGGGGACTTATTGCCCTTCGCCTATCCGCTTCCGCCCAAGAGGCACCGAAGTTCTTTCGTCTTGATTTCGTCGTGAAGGAATTCGACGACAACAAGCTCCTGAGCGCGAAGACTTACTCCACTTTCATGTCGACCGACGAACGGCAAAAAGGCGCCCTGATCCGCACTGGTAATAAGGCGGGTTACTCGCCCAACCCGGGCACCACTAACTTTGTGGATGTCGGCGTGAACATCGACTGCTCAAGACTCCAGGAAGTTAACGGCCAATTAATCGTCCAAGTGCAAGCTGAGCTGAGCAGCATTCCGGGGGGAGAAATCCTAGCGAATACCCCCGCATTGGTCCGGATCAACCGCTAGAATGCAAGTCGACCTGATCGCGACACCCGTCAAGTAAAAACGGCATACTGGGAAGTATGCGAATTCTCCTCGCCGGCCTTTGGCTAGCGCATCTTTTGGCAGCCCAGACGGCCCCGCTTGAGCCCTATTTGCGGCGGGTTTTCGGCCAAAAAGAGTTCATCGTCAAGAATTTTGGCCCCGCCGCCTGGCTCGAAGACGGGGCCGCCTACACCACCGTGGAGAAGGGCGAGATCATTCGCTACGCGACGGCCACCGGGGAACGCACCGTGCTAGTGGCCGCCAAGACTCTTACTCCGGCGGGCCGTTCGGAGCCCCTGAAGCTCGACGGCTATAGCTGGTCAAGCGACCGGCAGAAGCTGCTGATCTTCACCAATACCCACAAAGTGTGGCGGTTGAATACGCGAGGCGATTATTGGGTGCTTCACCGTCCTTCGGGCCGGCTGTGGCAGTTGGGCGGCAAGGGCGACCCCGCCTCGCTCTACTTCGCCAAGTTCTCGCCCGACGGTACGCGCGCCGCCTATGTGCGGGGCAATAACGTCTATGTCGAAGAGCTCTCTTCCGGCAAGACGGTGGCGTTAACCAAGGATGGCTCCGCGCAAATCATCAATGGGATGGCCGATTGGGTTTACGAAGAAGAGCTACACCTGCGTGATGCCTTTCGCTGGAGCCCGGATAGTAAGTCCGTGGCTTACTGGCACTTCGACACGGCGGGTGTGGGGATCTTCAACTTAATCGACAATACTTCGGCCACTTACCCGAAGTTGATTCCGATTCCTTATCCCAAGGTGGGGACAACGAATTCGGCGGTGAAGGTAGGCGTGGTGTCGGCGACGGGGGGCAAGACGCGCTGGGTGGAGCTACCCGGGGACACGCGTGAGAACTATGTTTCGCGCATGGAGTGGGTTGGGAATCGGCTCGTTATTCAGCAGTTGAACCGGCTTCAGAATCGGAACGACGTCCTCATAGCCGATCCGCGCACGGGTACGGCACAACGCATCTTCCGGGACGAGGATAAAGCCTGGGTGGACCTAAACGAGTTGCAAGCCCTTCCCGAAGGTGGCTTCGTTTGGCTCAGCGAGCGTGACGGCTGGCGGCGGGCTTACCGGGTCGGAGACGACGGTAAGTCCGCAGCCATTACGCCGGACAAAGCCGATGTGATGCAGATTGTCGCCGTGGCCAAGACCCATCTCTACTATTTGGCTTCGCCGGATAACGCCACGGAGCGCCATCTCTACCGTGTTGCTTTAGCCGGCGGCGCGGCAGAGAGAATATCGAAGGAGGCCGGCACGCATAGTTACCGCATGGCGCCCAATGGTGAGTACGCGTTTCACACTTACTCGACGTTTGACCGGGCTCCGGTGACCGACTTAGTCCACTTACCAGATCATCAGCGGGTACGCATGCTCCAGGATAACCAAATCGACTTATCCACTCCTCCGGCCGAGTTTTTATCGCTCGACATCGGTGGCGGTGTGACGATGGATGCTTGGATGATTAAGCCCGTGAATTTCGACGCCACTAAGCGCTATCCCTTGCTGGTGCATGTTTACGGCGAACCGGCTGCGGTAACGGTAGCCAACGCCTGGCCCGGGGAGCGCGGACTCTTTCATCGCGCGCTGGCCAACCAGGGCTATGTCGTCGTCAGCATGGACAATCGCGGCACCCCGGCACCCAAAGGCCGGGAGTGGCGCAAGGTGGTTTATGGCACGGTGGGCGAGTTGTCGGCGCAGGATCAGGCGGCGGGCTTGAAGAAGTTGCTCGCCACCCGTCCGTATCTAGATCCGGCGCGAGTTGGTGTGTGGGGTTGGAGCGGTGGCGGCTCGAATACCTTGAACCTGATGTTCCGGTCCCCGGATCTCTACCAAGTCGGCATCAGCGTGGCTCCCGTGCCGGACCAGACCCTTTACGACACCATCTATCAAGAGCGCTACATGGGCCTGCCCAAGGACAATGCCGACGGCTACCGGCGAGGCTCGCCTCTCACGTTTGCCGAAGGACTGAAGGGCAAGTTACTCATCGTCCATGGCACGGGCGATGACAATGTCCATTACCAGGGTGTGGAGAAGCTGATGAACCGGCTGATTGAGCTCGGCAAGCCTTTTGACATGATGGCTTACCCCAACCGGTCGCATTCTATCAATGAAGGGCCGGGCACGTCGTTGCACTTACACTTACTGCTCTCCCGCTATTTACAGGATCACTTACCGGCCGGGCCGCGATGATACGGATGTTGGGGACCCTGCTACTGTTGCCGGGCCTGTATGCTCAAGTCTCAGGCTCAAGCGGACAGGTGCAGGGGACGGTCGCGGATGCGTCCGGCGCCGCAATCGCCGCAGCAAGTGTGGTGCTTAAGAATCCAGGTACCGGCGCGACGCGACAAACGGAAACGAACGCCGACGGTCAGTTTCGCTTCTCGGCGATCTCGATCGGCGAGTATTCGCTCGAAGTAAAAGCTCCCGGCATGGCCACTTACAAGATCGATAACTTTATTGTCTCCGTGGGCCAGACCGTGTCGCAGCGCGTGGCGATGTCGCCGGCGGGAGTAAGTGAGAAGCTGGAAGTTACGGCCGAGGCCGACGCCTTGCAATCGACCGCTAGTACGTCGAGCGTCGCGCTGGGTTACGACCGCATAGAAGAAACTCCCTCGCAGAATCGCAATTACTTGAGCTTTGTCTTTGCCGCGCCCGGCATGTCGCCTTCGGCGGGCGCCAACACGCAGCGGTCCGCGGCGGGCACCCACAACGTGGCCAATGATAGTGGATTCGTCTTTGGCGGCATGCGGGGAAGGAACAACAGTATTTCGATTGACGGCGCCGATAACCGCGACGAGACAACCGGCGCCAATCGCGTGGCCCTTGGCCTGGAGATGGTGCAGGAGTTTCGGGTCGCGGGCACTTCGGTAAGTGTCGAGTTCGGCGGCGCTGCGGGCGGGATGGTGAATTTAGTCACCCGTTCCGGCGTCAATCTGTGGCACGGCGACATTACGATGTTTCTGCAAAATGAGTTACTCAATGCGCGCAATGCCGAGGTAACAGACGGGCCGAAGCAGCAGTACCGGCGGTATCAGCCGGGCGTATCATTGCTGGGTCCGCTGCGTAAGGATAAGACCTTCTTCGCGGCGGCCGTCGAAAGCGCCTGGGAATCGGGCCAGGAATGGTCCGAAACCGATAACTCAATTCGCGCCCGCCTGCGCCGGCCGGACCTGACTAGCGGGTTGTATCCCGAAACCGGCCACGATACGGAAAGCTCGTTCAAGCTGAACCATAGTTTCACCCCGCGGCACAATCTAAGCAGCCGCTATGCGTTTTCGCAAGGCCGCGTGGTCAACGACGTGCTCGGCGTTGAAAACTTCAGCGACTTGAGCGCGCGCGGCAATAGTCTACTGCGGGATCACTCCTGGGTCACTTCCCTCACTTCATCGCTTTCGCCCACCACCGTCAACGACCTGCGCTTTCAATTCGGCCAACGCGGCGCAACCATTACTCCAAACGCCGCTGGACCCATGATCGAGATTCCCGGGGTGATCACTTTCGGCGGCGGTTACCGGCTGAATCAGCAGCGGACCGAGAATCACTACGAGTTAGTAGATAGTTTTAGCCAAGCCATTGGCCGCCACTTACTCATGCTCGGCGGCAGTGTCCACTCGGTGCGCCTCAACGCCCGGCTGGCCAATCGCTTCACCGGCCTCTATATCTTCCCGACGCTCGCCGACTTCGAAGCCGGCCGGCCCGACGTGTTTCTACAAGCTTTCGGCGATCCGCACACGCAACTGAACACCACGCCAATCGGGCTATGGCTGCAGGACCATTGGCAGATCCGCCCGGGTCTGTCACTGGAAGCAGGACTCCGCTTCGACCGGCAGACGATGCCCACAGGCCTCCCGGCGAGCAGCAGTAACTTTGCCCCACGCCTCGGCTTCGCCTGGCACCCGGGTGCCAATTCACCCTGGGTTTTCCGGTCCGGCGCCGGACTCTTCTTTGACCGTTACCCCCTCGGGTTTTTGTACGATGCGTTGCAGAAGGACGGCGTCCGTGGCTTTGAGCAATATGCCACCGGCGCGGTCGCCCAACAGGTGTACCAACTTACTGGTGGCACCCTTCTCCAGACGCCACTGTCTTTTCTTTCGCCAGGCCGCTACAGCACGTCTCAGCATTTCCCCTCCACTTACGGCGCCCGCTTTACGGCGGGCGTCGAGCGCCGGCTCGACAAAGATACGACGGCGTCGATCGAATACACGCTGGGGCGCGGTATCAATTTACCCAGGCTCCGAAACATTGCCGAAGTCCGGCAGCCCAACTACTTACTCGAGCAGTCAGCCCGTTCCGCCTACCAAGGCGCCACGGTAACCTTGAACCGCCGAATGGCGCGCGAATTAACTTACTTAGTGAGTTACACCGCCGCTCGGACCTTCGATAACGCCTCTGACTTTGACGAGCAGCCCAACCTACCCAGCGACCTGCGCCCCGAATGGGCACTCTCCCGGCAGCATCAGGTACATCGGCTAAGTAGCAGCGCCCTGTTCGAAGTGCCTACGGAAAAGTGGCACCTGCCGGGCTTCCTAAAGGAGACCTTGGAAGGTATCAATCTGGCTCCGATTTACAGCTACGGCAGTCCCCGCCCGCTCAACGTCATCGACGCAACCGACTCCCAGCGCACCGGCGCCTACCCGATCTCCTCTCGCCCCTTCGGCCTGGGCCGCAATCCGAACTATGGCCCGGCAATCCATACCTTTGATTTACGCGTATTCAAGTTCATCCCGGTCTTTGAGGGCCGCGCCAAGTGGAACGTGGGTATTGAGGCTTTCAATGTCCTCAACCACACCAATTCGCTGCGGGTGAGTCCCTACTATGCGGCGCGCGGCGTGCGACTCAGTAACTATGCACGGCCCATTGAGGTGCTGAACGCGCGGCAAGTGCAGTTATTTGCCACCCTCGAGTGGTAATATCTGCCGTTCTCTCTCAGAAAAGTGGTTGGCCCCAAACCTGCTCCATCCCTGGGCATGAAAACGATGCTGTTCCTTTTATTCCTAACGCTGATGACTTCCTGTGAACGAACCGCGAAAGACGACATGAGGGATGCCGGACACGACTTGAAGGACGCCGCCAAGTCTACCGGCAGAGCCATGGACAAAATGGTCGACAAAACCGCCGACAAGGTGCAGGAGGGCGCGCAAAAAGTGAAGGATAAAACCAAACCGTAACGGAGTCTCGTGACGAGATTGCTAAGCCGGAAGAGCCGGACACAGCCTCCCCTGCGCATTGAGTCGACTGCTAAATGGTGATCTATTAGAATGGTCACTACCATTGATAATGCCGGCCGCCGGAGCGGGCATCGAGCGCGTTCGACCATCGCCATCGTTTCACTTTCGCCCCAGTGTATGAGTCGCAGTGGCTGAAGGGCTCCGGCAACTGGTTTGTGAGAAACATCGTCGGCAACTGGACCCGTGTTGAGGTTCCAAACCGGATCGTGGGCCACAATCCGCTCGGCGCAGGAACTGCAGCGCCAAACCATGGTAAGGGGACTGGCCCCATTGCTGGAAGCTCGTGATCGGAGACGTGAAGCCCGTCGTCTGAAAGCGGTTGGCTGGATTGGCTGGCGGCAGCGGGAAGTTGGCCAACGTTTGCGGCAGTGCATCGAGTTGCGCGGCCGAGGGCGCTCATTGAACACCGGCAGCTGGTTTGTTGCTGACGTCACTCTGGCCCTCCGGTTCAGCTGTACCTGGATGGGCATGCGCAGCCCACGAGTCCCCAGGTAACACACGCTGTACGAATTCAGCGCTTGAGAATGCGCACCGGCTGGAACCCCCACTTGCTCATAGCGAATACCCAACGTAAGCACCAGGTTCGAACGCAGGCGCCATTCGTCCGTCGCGTAGAGGTAGTGGATAGCAGGTCGGCAATAAACGGGAACCCGCCCGCCGAACGCTGCCCGAACTCGGGCGTAATGTCGCGCATAAAGCGATCAAGCGTGTTGTACACATAGTCGCCGCGCAGACGCTGCACGAAAGAAGTTGGAGCCGTTGATCTTGCGCCCAATCACAGTTATCCGTTAAGAACGGGAAGTCAGCGATTAGGACCTTAGGCGCATACGAGTGACATCGAAATGTCCTTTTAGGATCAAACACTTCAACCGAAATCCTTCCCCGCCCCTGGTAAGCTATAGATAGAAGACCTTCACCTTACTCGGGTGGGATTGGGCCCTTGGCCCGTCCTGAATCGGCGCATGTAAATGCTTGACCGCCAATGCATGCAGATCGGCGACACCCAAACGCCACGGCCTAATAGAATCAACAACTCCCGGGTTCGTTTCGTAATCTAGAATGTCACCCGGATCGCGATCTGGATCCGCCGCTGGCTCCGCGCATTCGTCGGCTCCAGGAACAACGGGTCAATTTGGTTCGTCGCCCCCGCGTTTTCAAAGCGCGCCGTCGTCGATTGGCTGGAGTACTGGGTGTGGTTCAGCGTGTTGTAGGTCTCTAACCGAAGCTGCGTATTAGTCCGTTCGAGCTTGAAGTTACGGTAAAGCGAAAGGTCGTGGTTCAGGAAGCCCGGCCCGCGATAGATGTTGGTGCCGATGTTGCCCAATTCTCCCCGCGCCGGAGCCCGGAACCGCTCGGTCAACGGTGCCGCCGGATCCATCACCACCAAGCGGGTGCCAAAAGAAGCGCTGCCCGTGATGTCGCCGCCGGTCACCAGGGCGATGCCCGGTGTGAAGGGCGCGCCGGTCTGGCCGCGGGTCACGCCGGAGAACTGCCAGCCGCGCGCCAGGCGGTGCTTCCAGGGCACCGTCCAGTTGTAGTTCACCGCCAGCACCTGCGTGCGGTCGTAAGTGAGCGGGCCGTAGTTCCACTCGCGCGGGCTAAAGAAAGGGTTAATCGTCTGGCCATCCGACGAAGCTGTACCGAGCGCCTTGCTAAAGGTGTAACTCACCGCCCAGTTCAGGCTCCGGCTCAGCCGCTGCGAGAATCGAGTCTGCACGGAGTTGTAATTCGAAGCCGCGGCAAATTCATACAGAAAGATATCGCCATAGCCTTGCAACGGGCGGAGGAAGTTATTGCTCAGCGCCGCCGTGGGCCGGGCAGGGTTCCGGTTCTGAGGATTGCGGTCTAAGAACGTCGAGGACAGCGGAATCGCATTGATATTCCGCTGCCACAATTGGTGGCGGCTCAGCGCTCCCACGTAAGAGATATCCATTAGAAAGGACTTACCCACTTGCTGCTGCAAGCCCAGGGAGAAATTGTAAGTGGTCGGCATCGGGTTATTCCCGAAAATCGCCCGCACCGTACCCGATGGCGCCAGTACCCCTTTGCCGCTCGTCTCCGCCAAGCCGTCCAGCGTACCAAAGTAAACGGTGGGCGTAAAGATGGACGGCGGATTGGGAAGCATGTTGTAAGTCATGTTGCCTTGGATCCGGTCGAAGAACACACCCCCGCCGCCGCGGATCGCCGTGCGGCCCCGGCGAAACGGATCCCAGGCAAAACCGAAGCGCGGCGCGGCCATCAGCTTGGGTACTTCGTAGAGTCCGCGTGGCAAGCCGTTCTTGCCGCCCTGAATCATCCCGATCGCCGGAACGCCCACGCCGGGCGCAAAGGTCCCGATAAATCCCTCGGGATAATTTGTGCCATCCGGAGCCTGGGCCACCGTCCGCCGATTGGCATCCAAGGCTGGGCGCAGCAAAGCCGGGGCCTTAGCCGGGTCATAGGCGTCCGGGGCAAAAGTGTAAAGTTGGTTCAACTTATCGTAAGTCGGTTGATTGGCGTAGAAGCGGACGCCAAAATCGATTAGCAGGTTTGGCTTCACCCGCCAGGCGTCCTGCGCGTAGAACTCAAGGTTCGTGAAATAGTAATACCCGCGCGGCCGGGCTGAAGCCTCAGTATAAGAGTTATAGGAGCCCAGAATGGCATTCGAGTAAGCAAAGTTGGTGTCATATTCGCTCAGCGCGTTCACCCCGAAATCGAGCGACCCGCGCGTGGCCGCATTGGCGCTCTGGTCTTTCTTCGAGCGCTCATAGTAAACCCCAAAACGGAAGGTATGCGTCTTGTAGATCTTACTCACGTTTTCGACCAGCGACAGGATCAAGTTCGAGTTATCGTACGGCACACCGTCGCTCATATTCACGCTGGCCGCATTCTGCACGCCGCCGAAAGCAAAGTTCGGGATCAGGTTATCGGCGTTCAGCGCCGGATTGAACTGCGGCACATTAATGCCTAGTTTCGTGCGGTTTACCCGATCCGGGTAGAGTGGCGCATAAGTCAGGTGATTCTGGCTTACGCCCAAGATCAGCTCGTTGAAGATCGTGGGCGTCACCGTGTAAGTCATATTAAGCGTTGCGCCCCGGCCCGGTTGATTGAAATCGATGGGCGTGAGTGGAATATTCACCGCCCCGTTTACCCACAGGCCCCACGGCACTTCCTGGCGCGATTGGGTATTACTCACCCGCAAGTAAGTCTGCAGCTTGGTGAAGGGCTGGTAATCCAGGCGCAGAATATCCGTCCGGCGCGGCGAGTTTCCGCTCTGCGCCGAAAGGAAATTCCATTGGTTCACCCGGCTCGCACTCGGGTCGACAAAGTTGGGCAACGGAAAGATACCCAGAATCTTCTGGCCCAGCGGATGCAGCCGGCTCGGCGGAATGAGGTTTCCCGGAAAGACGAGCTTATTGTTGCTGGTGGCATCGCGTTCCGTAAGAGGGTCACGTACGATGCGCGCCCGGCCATTGGTATCCAGGCTCTTCGAGAAGTCGCCGGCCCGTTCGAGCGCCGTCGGCACGGTCACGGTCCGGGAGCCGTATTCGACAAACTGATTCTGGAACTCCTGGCTCCAGAAGAAGAATAGCTTCGACCGGTCACGGTTCCATTTACCCGGAAGATACACCGGCCCGTTGATCGTGTAGTTACTGATGTTATAGCGATAAGGCTGCCGCGCCACGCCGCGCTGGTTATTGAAGAAGCTATTAGCGGAGTAACGCTCATGCCGGTTGAAGTAACTCGCGCTGCCATGGAACTTCTTACCTCCGCCCCGGGTAATGATGGTAATCGCCCCGCCCGAGTTGCGCCCATACTCGGCCGCATAGTTCGAAAGCAGCACCTTCACTTCGCCCACCGAGTCCATCGAAGGCATCGAGTGCACGCCGCCGTTCGAGCCTGTGTCGAGCGACGTCACGCCGTCGATACTGACATTCTTCGCATTATCCCGGCCCCCGGCCAGGAACAGGCCGCCGACGCCGCCCGAAGCAGACTCGCGCCCCTCGCTCGTGTC
>Ga0163155_10007077_pt1 | contig 10660 bp, 9 predicted proteins | sample OliLakLV19SP4G1_FD_148611 | JGI IMG/M metagenome (GOLD analysis project Ga0163155, IMG submission 148611) | Freshwater microbial mat bacterial communities from Lake Vanda, McMurdo Dry Valleys, Antarctica - Oligotrophic Lake LV.19.SP4.G1 | ecosystem: Environmental > Aquatic > Freshwater > Lake >...
CCCCCCACCCCCGGGCCGACTACCCACGCCCCCGTGGAATCAAATTTCCTCTCAGTCTCTTCGCGTCGCTGCCTGCGCTTCTCCCCTCGCCGCTGGTCCAAGGCAGCATGCTTCACACATACAAACAGGTAGGCGTGGCCGCTGAACGCTACCGCCAGCATCGGACGAAAGCCTTCTGCACAGCATCCTCCGCATCGGCGTGGGCCAAACACCACTGCCGTGCATAGAAGATCAGCCCCGGCCCGTGCCGGTCCAACAGTTCCCGCCAAATGGCTGATTCGGCTGGTTCGTGCAAAGCGAAGCCCTCGAAGAGATAGACGCCGCGGACGGGGGCAGTTGTCTGTCACTCATTGAACATCGAAGGCAGCTCATGCACAATGCCGATATCTAGGTACAACGCTGTCAACCCCTTTCACGATCAACCAAGAGCAAAGCCATGAGCCTTCTTGACCAGCTTCGCAAAGTGACCGTCGTCGTGGCTGACACCGGCGACATCGACGCCATCCGGACCCATAAGCCTCAGGACGCAACAACGAACCCGTCGCTGCTGCTCAAAGCCGCCCAGATGCCGCAGTATCAAACGCTGGTCGATGAAGCCGTCGCGTATGCCGAGAAGACCAGCGGCTCCAAGGAGGCGAAGATCGATGCCTGTGTCGACAAGCTGAGCGTCAACTTCGGCCTTGAGATTCTCAAGATCGTGCCCGGTCGCGTGTCGACCGAAGTGCCGGCCCGGCTCTCCTTCGATACCGATGCCACCATCGAGCGCGGCCGCAAGCTGATTGAGCTTTACAAGCAAGGCGGCATCGACAAGAAGCGTGTGCTCATCAAGACCGCCGCGACCTGGGAAGGCATCAAGGCTGCTGAAAAGCTGGAGAAGGAAGGGATCCACTGCAATCTGACGCTGCTCTTCTCCTTCGCCCAAGCTGTGGCCTGTGCCGAGGCAGGTGTGACGCTGATCAGCCCGTTCGTCGGTCGCATTTTTGACTGGTACAAGAAGAGCAAGGGCGTGGCGGACATTCCCGCTGCCGAGGATCCCGGCGTCGCATCCGTGACCAAGATCTACAACTACTACAAGAAGTACGGCTACAAGACCGAAGTCATGGGAGCGAGCTTCCGCAAGGTCGAGCAGATCGTCGACCTGGCCGGCTGCGACCTGCTCACGATCGCGCCTGACCTGCTGGAAAAGCTGGGCAAGCAGGACGGCACTCTGGTGAAGAAACTCGATGCTGCCGCGGTGTCGAAGTTGACCATCGAGAAGGTCAACATGCACGAAAAGAACTTCCGCTGGTTCCACAACGAGGATCCCATGGCGACCGACAAACTCGCCGAGGGCGTCCGCGGCTTCCATGCCGACGCGCTCAAGCTCAATGATGTGGTCGCCAAGCGCATGGGGGCGGCGGTCGGGGTGTAATAACCCCACACCCCCCGGCCGACTACCCACGCCCACGAGGAATCAAAATTCCTATCGGGAACAGCGGGATCTCGTCATGTCGATCCTCGACGACGAATAACCCTTACGCCGAGTCGGTGCCGCTGAGGTTCGGTGTAGGATGCCTCAAGAGCATTGGCTTTTCCGATACCGGGGCCGTTTCCAATCATCATGCGTTCCACCCTCATCTTCCTCGCCTTTCTGCTCGCCGCCTTCGCCGCCGCAGCAATTGGCGGCATTGCAACCAGCAGCGGCGTCCGCGACTGGTATCCCTCCCTCAACAAGCCGACATGGAATCCGCCCGCATGGCTCTTCGGTCCCGTGTGGACTCTCCTCTACCTCAGCATTGCCGTCGCCGGTTTCCTCGCGTGGCGGAAGGCGGGATTCAGCGGTGCAAGGTGGACGATGCTGCTGTTCGCTCTTCAACTCGTCCTGAATGCAGCGTGGTCGTGGGTGTTCTTTGGCTTGCGGCAACCGGGTTGGGGTTTCGTCGAGATCGTCGTTCTTTGGGCGTCGATTCTCGCCACCACGGTCGCATTATTTCAGGTTTCGCGGACGGCAGGGATTCTGTTCTTGCCGTATTTGCTCTGGGTGACTTTTGCTTCGGCGTTGAACCTGGCGATCTGGAGGCTAAACGACAGTTGAGTCTTGGGCTGATGGCAATCAGGTCCAAGAGAGGTTGATAGGAAATCTAATGCCGCGTGTCCAACGGCCTCTTCACCGCGACACCTGCATGCGCCATTCCGACGTCAGTCACTTCCGTAAGTCCGAGGTTCAACCGCTGAAGCTCCTTGAAGTTTTCAAGCAGGGCCAAGTCGCGGTCATTCGCCGGGGTTCGCATGAGCACGACTGCGATCACCGGGGCGTGTGGTTGGTTGGAATCGCGTTGTACTCTTCCGCCGAGCTTCTCGACTGCCGCAATTGCGTCCTCGACAGCCTGCTTCTCGTTCGTCGGTGCGGTTGTGGGCCGTGATGCCTCCCTGTCGTTAGAGCCGGAGGCATTCGTGGTGGCACTGGGCGCTGCGGCCAGCACGATGAACACCGATCCAAGCATTGGGATGATGTTCATAAATAATCTTCCCTTGGGGTTCTTGACGGCCTGCTGTTGCATTCTATCGGTTTGCTTTAGCAGTCTTTCAACGCGGGTGAGCGAATTGATGTCTTGGCCGCGACGGCGGCATGGTCCTGTTGAACGGCTGATGCAACCGGTAGATGTCACGCAGAATCAAGCCACCTTCATCTGCGACTGCAATCGCTGCGGCCCATCGCGTATGCAGTCGCAGGAGATTCGGCAGGCTGATGGGTCTTCCGTGTGCAATCGACAGTCGCAGATCACGAAGCGTTCGCAGAAACACCCACCGTCGTGCCCGCTCCGCCCAAAGCCCACACGGCGTCCCCGCTGATGCTGATCCAACAACAATCATGGCGTTCTTTGCCCATCCATAGCGACAGCCTTTGTCCGGTTACGACTACATAATATATACGGTGATTGACCGGGATGACAGCAGTACGTCAGGCATTTGTAAGGAGTGAGGTTTTTTTCCCGTAGTTGTCGGCGATAGCAACCCCGAGCGCCTGCACCTGGTCTGCCAATTCCTTCGGCTTCTTCACCACGCAGTGCGGCCCCATGCTCAAGACCCACCAGACGATCTCATCCAGGCCGTCCACCTTGCAGCAGAAGGTGATCGATCCATCCTCGTGCCATTCGATTTCCTGAGTCCGATGCCAATGCGTATCGGAAACTGTGTCGGCGAATTGCGGATCGAACCACAACTCGACCTCGAACGTCCTCTTTCCCCGGATCATTCGCCACGCGTTCCCGAGGTGCTTTTCCAGCGAGAACGTCTTGGGGATCGTGAAACTTTCGTCCGTCACCTCTAACTTTGTGAACCGATTGAGCTTCAGGCAGCGGACCTCTTTGCGTCCTTCGTGATAGCCGACGACGTACCAGGCACGCTGGCTGAAGAACAGGGTATAGGGCTTCAGCAGGAATAGGTCGTTCGCCCGTTTCTTTGCGTCCTTGCCTAATGAGTCATATCGGCACCGCAGCGCCACCTTCTTCGCCAGCGCCGCACGAACGAACTGATAGACATCGCGTGCGGCTTCCGGGGGATTGGCCGCCGCCAGCTTGATCGCGACGTGATCTTCGATCTTTTCCAATTCGGTGCGAATGGACTGCGGCAAGACACTTCGCACCTTGCTGATCGCTTTGCCCGCCGCCTCTGTGAAGGGGACCTGCTCATCGCCCCCGACCCTCTCGGCCAGCGCCGCAAGGGCCAGCGATTCGTCCAGCGTCAGTTGAACCGGCGGCATGAAAAAGTCTTTGCGGACGCGGTAGCCCTTGGTTTCTTCGTCGAAGAAATACGGGATGTTTGCCCCCTCCAGCATCTTCATGTCGCGGAAAATGGTGCGTTCGGTGACGCCACACTCCAAGGCGAGGCGCTTTGAGGTCCATCCCTTCTCCCCCTGAATTAGCGTGAGGATCTTCAGCAGGCGATGGGTTCGGCTGTAATCCATAAGCAAAGCCTCTCTGCAAACCAATGCCGGGACTATACCGGCCCCTAACATGATTCACATCAATTTCAGTACGCCCCACTGACCGGGGGTTGTCACCGGGGCACGTTATAGTGCGGCGAATGAAAGGATTTGTTATGCCAAATGCAGTAGCCGAACGAGCCAAAGCAGTATCCGCCGACCGTGTGCAGGGACAGAGCCTGGGGGTGGTCCCCATCCTCGGCCCCTCTTCTGAGCAGCCTCCCTATGACCTACTCCGCCCCGAGACCTTCAACTTCGTGAAAGTCACCGAGGTCAGCGAAGCCGGAAGTGTTCCCACGCTTCACGTCGAGAACACGCTCGATATCCGCGTCTTCCTGATGGACGGGCAGGAACTGGTGGGTGCCAAGCAGAACCGGATGCTCAACACCGACGTGATCGTTCCCGCGCACAGCAAGCTGTCCATCCCGGTCAGTTGCGTCGAGCAGGGCCGCTGGCGTCCGGTGAGCGGCCAGTTCCACCACGGGAAGTCATCCTCCCACGCAATCCGGCGTGCAAAAATGTCGAGTGTTCACGACTCGCTCAAGGAAGGTCGTGGGCATGACGCCAATCAGGGGGAGGTGTGGGAGGGTGTAGCGGCTTGTCTGAGTGCCTCAGCCGCCGCAAGCCCAACGCACGCCCTGAGCGATGCATACGCCAAGCGAGAAGGGGAGTTGACCACGTTCCGCAGCAGCCTACGCATGCCCGACCAGGCAGTGGGGGTTGCAGTGTTTCATGGCGGCAAGTTCCAGGGCTTGGACTTGTTCGACCGACACTCGACGCTCAAGTATTTCTGGGAGTCCCTGCTGGACAGCTACGCCATCGACTTCCTCTCGGCCCCGGTCGATCCCTCGGCGGCGAGCAACAGCGTCGAAGGCGATGTGATCCGCCAGCATCTGGATCGAGCGGTGGCTGGTCGCTGGGAGAACTTCCCCTCTCCGGGCGAAGGTGCGGATTGGCGGCTGGAAGATGAGCAGCTCACCGGGGCCGCGCTGATCTGGGAGGACAAAGTGGTGGTCCACCTGCAACTGTTCCCCAAGGCCGCGAAAGGCATCGAGGCACAGATGCCGAACTATCGGCCTCGCATCCGTCGCCCCTACGGATCGTCGCCGCCAACGGTTGAATGAGACAGGTGCGAACGGGGACACCAAGGCTCCCGGTCGGCAGGCGCGTTGTTCGTGCCGCAAAGTCTATTTGGGCCGGTTTACGCCAAGTGGCTCGTGCTCGACTGATCGAGTTCGCCCGAACACCGCCGCCGACTGATTTTGATGCCTACCGTTACTTGCCAGACTTCTGCAGTTTGTAGAGTTCGCTCCAGACGTGATGGTAGGCGCTCGACCTTGCCGCCCCTTGTTTCCGCCCAACCTCACTCTTGAAGTTGTTGTAATCAATGTCCTTGACGGCGGCGGCAAATGCCTTGGAAACCGCCTCCCGTGGGGCAACCCCGCGAAACCGGTAATCGCTGTTATCTGTCTCGATGGTCTCGGTCAGCTCCGGAAGGTACTTAGTGCGCAGGGCATCAAGATCCTCACGGACGCGGGAGCGAATGGTCAGCTTCCCGCTTCCACGCTGGTCATTCTTCTCAACGACGCTAAAGAATCCGAATGTTGTGATAAGCCACATGCTAAAGCCTTTCCGTTTGAATCTTCCCGATCAATTTTCGAACCGTCTTACCGTTGATCTTACGAACCGTCGCAAGTGCCTCGGCCAGCCGCTCGACCGCCGCCCAATTCTTTTGCAGAATCGAAACGCTCCGTTCATAGAGCCAGCGACCGTATGCGGTGACTTCTGCCTCGCGAGCATGTCTGTGACGCAGTATTCGCTCAACCGCGTCAAAGTCGTTACCGACTCCGGAAAGAGTTCGCTTGCCGGTCAGCCCTTCCTCCGCAATCAGCCCCGCAAAGTAGATGATCGCCTCTCGCTCTCGTTCCCAGCGTTCGCCGAGGCTTCGTGGCGACCGACGCAGATCAAACTTCGGAAGCGACTGCGTTCGCATGAGACCTCCGCCTGAATCGATCTCCACGAACTTGACGCGACGGCCCAATACCTCGGCCACAACGGCGTGGCCTGCCTCGTGATACGCCGTCTTCAAGATCCAACTTACCGGGCGTTGACTTCTGAGCTTCTTCTTTGCCACGATTAACTCCCTGCTTAGCGTAACCCACTGACAGCAGTGTGTCAGCGGAGGGAAGAATCTCGAACGCTTTCAGCCACGATTCCTGTACTATCCTAAGTCGCCGTCTCGGATTGAAGGGAACGGGCATGTTCTACAGCGATGACAAACTCTGGTACTCGCCCAGCGACTTGAACCGCTTTTTCGAAAGCCAGTTCACATCGTGGATGGATCGTTTCAAACTTGAGCACGCACGGAAGAATAGTTCAAAGCCAGCGATGCTTTCCCTCGCCTGTTTTGGCCTCAAGGGCGCTTTGGAACTCGTGCCTGATCCCGACGACGAAGAATCCAAACTGATTCAGAAGCATGGCGAGCGGCACGAAGCCGCATGGCTTGGCAAACTCAAGGAATCCGGCAAAAAAGTCACGGCCATTCCACGAGAAAGCAACCGAGACGCCGCAGCAAAGGCGACGTTGGCGGCGATGAAGGCAGGCTCGCCAATTATCTATCAGGCGTTCCTGAGGCACGGGAACTTTGCGGGGTACGCCGACTTTCTCACCCGCGTTGACGGTTCGTCGAAGTTGGGGGGTTGGCACTATCAGGTCTCGGATACGAAACTCGCCCGTACACCAAAGCCCTACTTTCTGCTGCAACTCTGCTGCTACGCCGACCTGCTTCAAGAAGTCCAGGGAGTATTGCCCGCTCAGTTGCAGGTCGTGCTTGGCTCGGGTGAAATCTGGGCGGCACGGACGGTTGACTATTTCCACTACTACCAAGCCTTCCGGCATGCTTTCGAGCGATTTCACGATGACTTCGACTCTTCCAAGCCGCCGCATCCTGCGACCAGCGTGAGTTTTGGCCAGTGGTCGGGAGTGGCTGAGAAGATCCTGACCCGCCTCGATCACCTGTCTGCGGTCGCACGCATGACCCGCACGCAGATTCGCAAGCTCAACGATGCCAAAATTGAGACCTGCGCTGAACTTGCCAAGAGCAAGGCCAAGTCGGTTCCGGGAATGGACGCCGTAGTATTCGCCCGCCTGCGTCGGCAGTGCCAACTGCAACGGGCGGCGGAGCCGGGAAAGCCCCCGCAATTCGAAGTTGCTCCACCCACCGAGGACGAACCCCGTCGCGGTCTTGCATTCCTTCCGCCACCCGACAAGGCGGATGTCTTTTTTGACATGGAGGGCTATCCGCATGCCGAAGGCGGTCTCGAATACCTGTTCGGTGCTATCACGCTTGACGGAAAGAAGTCGGATTTCCATGACTGGTGGGCACACGGCACAAAGCAGGAGCGAAAGGCGTTCGAGCAGTTTGTCGATTGGGTCTTTGCCCGGTGGAAGAAGAACCCGGATATGCACATCTTCCATTACGCGGCGTATGAAACGTCAGCCCTGAAGCGGCTGGCCCAGAAATACGCGACTCGCGAACACGAGATTGATGAGTTCCTTCGCCACGGAGTGTTTGTGGATGCCTACACGGTGGTTCGGCAAGGTCTGCTCGTCGGAACGCCCAGTTATTCGCTCAAAGACATTGAACTGCTTTACCGACCCCCAAGGGCCACTGATGTCAAGACGGCTGCCGGTTCAGTTGTGGCGTATGAGAAATGGCTCGACTCGGGGCAACCGGGGTACTGGAACAAGTCATCTATCCTTGCCGAGATTCGCGACTACAACCGGGATGATTGCGTGTCGCTTGCGGAACTCTGCAAGTGGCTCTGGGACCAACAGAACAAGGCGAAGATTAAATATGTCGCTCCCGAATCGACATCCTCCAAGAACGAGCAGAAAGATGCGGACGCCGCGACCCCGGTGCCGCCTTCCAAAGCGTTGGCAAACAAGATACTTGCCTCGCTGAATGACGATCCGAAAGACGATTCCGAGCAGGATCGCCGCAAGAGGCTGATGGCTCACTTGCTGGAGTTCCATTGGCGGGAATTGAAGCCCGCATTCTGGCGGATGTTCAATTGGGGGGCGATGACCGAGGAGGAACTACTCGAAGAGTTCGACTGCCTTGCCGGGCTTCGACGAACCAAGGCACCTCCGAATGCAGTCAACAACCTCCTGTATTGTGAGTATCGCTTCGACGTCGAACAGGAGACAAAACTGGGAGAAGGATCACGCTGCCTCTATTCGCATGACCTAAAGCGGCGGACCGAAATCTTCCAGATGGATCTACAAAAGGGTCTTGTTCAGATCTACACGCCCAAGAAGCACGTCGCCCCTGACCGATTGAATCTGATCCCGCACGAAGTCGTGGACAACAGAATCATCGCCGAGGGAGTCTTTCGTTACGTCGAAGGCGTCCTCGATGGCAAATCGCTCAGTCGAGCTATCGACGACCTGCTTGCTCGACGACGACCGCGAATCAAAGGGCGAACCACGGGGTCCGTTCTCGACGGCAAAGGCGATCTGACGCAACAAACCTGCCGCACGATACAGGCGATGGATCGGACAACTCTGTGCATCCAAGGCCCACCCGGCACGGGGAAAACCTACACATCCGCCCACGCAATCGTTGCTCTGATGACGGAAGGCAAGTGCGTCGGAGTGATGGCCAACAGCCATAAGGCAATCCTCAACCTCCTCCGCAAAGTCGATGAAACTGCCAGAGAACTCGGTGTTGATTGCGATATCTTCAAACTCGGCGGCGATGCAGACGACGGTCTGATCGCGGGCACCGGCATTGTCCACGCTGGAGAGGCTCGCGAGATCGAAACGCTCGCGGGGCGAAAATCAACGGTAATCGGTGCAACGGCTTGGGCGTTCTCCCGGCCACCGATTGAAGGCAAGTTTGACTACTTGTTCGTTGATGAAGCGGGCCAGGTGTCACTGGGCAATCTCATCGGTTCCGGTCTCGCGGCTCGAAACCTCGTTCTCATCGGCGATCAGATGCAGTTATCGCAGCCGCTTCAAGGTGCTCACCCTGGCGAGAGTGGCCAATCCGCTTTTGATTACCTCCTCCAAGGTCACGCCACGATTCCTGACGACATGGGCGTGTTTCTCGCCACCACCTATCGAATGCACCCGGAAATCTGCGGTTTCATCTCGGACGCCGTCTACGACGGACGACTCACAGCGGAACCACGCACGAGCAAGCATCGGATCGATCATTCGGGTAGCAAGCTGCTCAAAAAGGCGGCGGGAATCCAATTCTGCCCAGTGGAGCATGAACTCAATTCGCAGGCGAGCGACGAAGAAGCCGACTTTATCGAAGAACTGCTTGGTGATCTTCTTGGGCGGAAAGCGGTTGCCAAGTCAGGGAAGAGCCTGACGATTGGGCCGGAGCATGTTCTGGTTGTCGCGCCGTACAACTTGCAGGTTCGCAACCTCCAAGGGCGGCTCGGGGATCAGCTCCGTGTCGGCAGTATTGACAAATTTCAGGGGCAGGAAGCACCGGTGGTGATCATTTCGATGTGCGCCTCGACGCTGGAGGAATGCCCCCGAGGTGCGGAGTTTCTGCTGAATCCGAACCGGCTCAACGTGGCGGTATCGCGGGCGCAATGCCTTGCGGTGGTCGTCGGATCGCCGCACCTGACTACCGCCCGATGCGGCACGGTGGATCAGATGCGGCTGTTGAATCTGTATTCGTGGCTTGTTAACTAAGGTTGGGTCGGCTGCTGCTGCCGACACGCCGCGCAAGGTGAGATACGCACATTATGGCTCATAGCGAGGGATTGGATCTCAAGATGAAGCAACGCACGCTGCCGATGGATTCCTTGCCCGAGAACGAGCAAGGCGTCGTCTATCTTTTTGCTGATTATGCGCGTCACAATCGACTAAAGGTCAGCCGAATCCAAGCGTCATACCCGGATGCTGTCGTCCGCCGACGCGATGCCACCGGCGAGAAGTCCTTTCGCATCGAATTCGAGTTCCGAGCTAGCAACTTCCGACTTCACCGACATGATCCGAAGAAGGTGGATTGGATCGTTTGCTGGGAGAACGATTGGCCGGATGCACCGGTCGGCAAAGTTATCGCACTCAACCAGTATTACGGCTACGCCAGAAATGTCTGGATTGGAAATCCGGTTACAGGCAGGTTCGACGCCTCTAGTTTTGAGCGCCGTGTGGTGTCTGAGTATCCTGTTGATCATCGCGCGAAGGCCGGTGATGTAGTGTTAGTTTGCTACTTATTCGGCGTCGGAGAGTGCAAGTATCTAGGTCTACCTAAAGAGGAAGCGTGTGTGACCCGACTTGTTGCGGTTGCCCGCATAGATGAAGTACTTCAGCGAGAACGCCACCATAGCCGCGCTCGGCTCCGCCGACTTGTGCGATTCGCGAATCCTATCAGATGGGACGACGTCCTTAACCATGCTTCAATCGGGCAAGTAACCGAATCGTTGAAGATTACCCATCATTGGGCCGAAGTTCTGCGACGACTTGAAGCCCTAAGTCCCGAATCCGGTCCCCGGCTTCAAACGCTAATGTGATCTGCTTTGGGTTGCGTTGAACCTTGCCACATGGCGGCTGAACTGAAGGGCATGCCTAGTGCATTGTCATGCCTTGAACTTAGGATACTGTGAGCGAGTGATTCAAGTCGATGATGGGTGCAACCAAGGAAGGTTGTGCCATGCAGAAGAAGTACATCGT
>Ga0163155_10007079_pt1 | contig 10656 bp, 9 predicted proteins | sample OliLakLV19SP4G1_FD_148611 | JGI IMG/M metagenome (GOLD analysis project Ga0163155, IMG submission 148611) | Freshwater microbial mat bacterial communities from Lake Vanda, McMurdo Dry Valleys, Antarctica - Oligotrophic Lake LV.19.SP4.G1 | ecosystem: Environmental > Aquatic > Freshwater > Lake >...
TGTGGAGTGTGGTGAGATTTTGCAGTTGCGCGATCGCCTCAGGTATCTCGGTGAGTTGGTTAAAGCTGAGGTGGAGTGTGGTGAGATTTTGCAGTTGCGCGATTGCCTCAGGTATCTCGGTGAGTTGGGTACGGCTGAGGTTGAGAGAGGAGAGATTTTGCAGTTGCGCGATCGCCTCAGGAATCTCGGTGAGTTGGTTACAGCTGAGGTCGAGAGAGGAGAGATTTTGCAGTTGCGCGATCGCCTCAGGAATCTCGGTGAGTCGGTTAAAGCTGAGGTTGAGTGTGGTTAGATTATGCAGTTGCGCGATCGCCTCAGGAATCTCGGTGAGCTGGTTAGACCAGAGGTCGAGATCGGTGAGATTTTGCAGTTGCGCGATCGCCTCAGGTATCTCGGTGAGTCGGTTAGAGCTGAGGGCGAGTGTGGTGAGATTATGCAGTTGCGCGATCCATGCTGGGATTTCGGTAAGTCGATTACGGGCAACCGATAAAACTTCCAGTTGGGTCAATTGGGCGATCGCGTCTGGCAGGGTAGTCAGGTCATTGCCAACCCATTGGTGTTTCTTTTCGTCCAATTTGCCCAAGATCAGCCGCTTCAACTGGGTCAATTCACCAATCTGTGCAGGCAGTTCGCTCAGCGATCGACCACAGAGGTCGAGTTCTTCCCACTTCTCGTCTTTTGCCTGAGCAATGAGTGCGTGTAGCTCCGTATCGGTCATAGCTGGCTGGTCTGGGTGGGGATTGGCTGGCTTTATTCTGGCAGAGATTTTCTAGTTTTGCCGCATGTTTCATAATGCGGTGAGTGCCTTGCACAGGCGATCGCCCCCTCCGACACTCCGAGGTATTGCTACTGCGCCTGTAGCGACTGCTCCACGCCCGACACTGCCGACGACAATATTGGTTTTCGAGTTGTCTGTAGTGCCCCGAAAACTCTTAAATAGCCCGTTCGGCTGAGCGCCCTTCGGCTTTAGCTCAGGTCGAAAGCTCACGTCGAAGCCTTTTCTCTTTTACCCTCTTGCCCTCGCGGGATTTGTGGATGACGGTTTTGGGGGAGGAGGTACCTAGATGAGGGTCAGTACGCTCCTTGTTCACACGCTCTGACCCATTTTATTGCTATATTGCTAGCAACAATCGCGCATTTGGATAAACGAGCAAACACCTCAAAAGCGATCGCCCCTCTCTTTCTCAGCCGCGTTGGCGATCACACTAGAATTAAGATGAGGTTTACTTGTTTGGCAATGGAAGTTTTGAAACTTACGGCGAGAATCGATCAATCTGGGAATTTGAATCTTAATATTCCAACACAGCTTGCAGCAGTTGAGGTAGACGTTGTTGTTGTTTTGACTCCAGTTTTGCCAGACCAGAAGCAGCCATCTGGATATAATTTTTCTGATTTGGGAGGGCGCTTAACCTGGCAAGGCGATGCAGTAGCAATGCAGAGGGCGATTCGAGATGAATGGTAATCGCTATGTGTTGGATACGAATGCGATCGTGGCACTGTTGCGAACCAATTCTCAGCTTGTTCAATTATTACAAAGTGCTAATTGGGTAGGAATTTCTGTTATCAGTCAAATTGAGTTCTTGGCATTCTCTGGGCTGACTCAAAGCGATCGCCAACTTTTTCAACAATTTCTTCAACGAGTAGAGGTTGTTGGTTTAACTGCGGGTGATACAGCGTTGATCGAGAAAATCATCGAAATCCGTCAACAATATCGGTTGAAGTTACCCGACGCAGTGATTGCGGCAATGACAATCCAAAATTTGGCGGGCTTAGTGACCGCTGATCAAGAGTTTGCTAAGGTAACTCCTTTAACGGTCATTACTTGGTAGCGATCGCTGCTCTCCTTTCCCTTTCTTATGATCGCACTGCAAGATCGGCGATCGCCCCCGCTACATAGAGCGCCTTTTGAGAAAACCGTTCCATCCTCAGTTCGCGACAGATTAAATTGCTGCTCTGCCTTGGCTAGTGTTGTGATAGCTTCGGCGATTGCGCGGGTTTGGGGGTGACGCTTGTAAAATTTGCGGGTAATGTTGCCAGGTGAGATTGTATGGGGTGACGCGTTTCTGACCTGTTGGCGCAAGCGATCGCCCAGAATTCACAGTGTTTATCATCTAAGCTATCTCTATCTGAAGCCAGGTAGTATAGGGCAGACGAAGTACCTGAACCAATGAAATTATTCTACTTTGATACCAAACTTTCGCGGCATGATAGGCAAGCAATCATCTAACTGCTCAACATGTTCGTTGGTGAGTTCTAGCAAATTTAATTCGTTCAACTGATAGAGCTTAAGTTTCTCCTCTTTTCGCGCTGTGTATTTACGATCATTCTCGTAGCCCCAGTACTCAATATAAATGCGGCCTTGGGGCAGATAAAAATCACAGTATGCCTCTTGTTCAATCGGTAGTCGCCGCTCATAAGCATGAACGATACCCATCACATACAGCCAGTTATCAATCAGGGTTTCAGCCTTAGAACGAACCCAATGCCCATCATTCGTTCGATGCTTGGCACTGTCTCGAAATTTCTCTCGAAACTCTGAATCGTTGATTTGAGTGGTGGCTTCAACGTTAGTTCCACTATCAGAAGTGGCCACCATCGTTTGAAAGGCATAGCGGAAAACAGAGCTTTCAAGTACGTCTGCTGGCCAAACAACATATTTGCTGTTTTTACGAGAATCAACTTTTTCCTGCGCCCCAAATGCTAATCCCCGCGAGGTTGCCATCCAGCCATGCTCAATCTTTTCTAGAAGCCCTAGTTCAGCCAGGATTGGATTTACCTTGTACGGGCGAACTTTGAAATGTTCACCGAGACGAGTAGCAGACAAGGTTTTTGGCTCTACGAGTGGTGCCGCATTGATTGGACTCACTGGTTTTATACTAATTGATTTGGCATTTCTAGCAACTTTTCAGCAATTCAAGCAAACTGGATGACCTGGCTTGGAAACAAAATTGTTGCATCCAGCAGTATTGCAAACGTCCATAGTGGTCTGTTTTAAGTGTTGAACTCCTTCCTTAAGGTGCCCAGACCGCTATGGATAAAAACTTAGACTGATCTGCTTTCGATCAATTGCTCAAACCCAATCCTGTTTTGGGCGAGCAAGGGTGAGATATTTTTCTAGAAAGCTGAAGTAGTAATGGTTTGGGGCGATGGAGAATAGGGGAATCGAACCCCTGACCTCTGCGGTGCGATCGCAGCGCTCTACCAACTGAGCTAACTCCCCGATTGCGCTTAGGCAATTGCGTTTAGCTATTGTAGCAGGGAACCAGCGGGGACGAACTCTATGCGTCTAGCCACCGCTGACTTCACTCACCTCTACACCCCGTTCAAACAGGGTTTTTACGCGATCGAGTTCCAGGTCGGTAAAGTAGTCGATCGCCCAATTCGACTGCCGCTGCATCATGTGATAGGGGTAGGTATTGGCAATGCCCACCACTGGCATCCCCGCCCGTTTGGCTGCTTCAATTCCTGGAAATGAATCTTCAATCACTAAGCATTCATAGGGATGCAGTGCCAAGCTAGGAAACTGTTGATTTAGCCGTTCTACTGCTAGCAAATAGCCGTCTGGTTCGGGTTTACTGGTAGGGATTTCGTCGCCGGCAACGATGAGGGCAAAATGTTGGGCGACGTTTAAGCGTTGCAGCACGATTTCGATTTCTGCACGCATCGCCCCACTGACGACTGCCATGATAATTTGAGCGGCACGCAGTTGAAAAATTAGGTCTTCTAGCCCAGGGTAACTCGGCAGCTTTTCTAAGTCGGTTAATTGCTGTTGGTAGTAGCGCGATTTGCGGGCGATCAGCTCATCTAGATACTTGTCGCTCACAACTCGACCGCGACGGGTCAGCAGCTCGCCAATGCCGGCGCGATCGCTTCTGCCCAGGCAGACTTCCTGGTATTCTCCTGGCTTTGCCCGCAGGTTCTCTTCAATCAGAATTTTTTCGAGCAGCTTTTCATGCAGCGGCTCGTCGTTGATGATGACACCATTGAAGTCGAAGAGGACGGCTTTGAGAACCATGCGGCGAAAGGCGGAAGGATAAAGGATGTAGGATGTAGCTTACCTTCTGCGTAGCGGTAGGCGGCAGGGTTTCGGGGATGTTGTTACTTTATCCTTCAGTTGGCATATATCCTAATGCCCATTGGCGATCGCCTGTCGGTTCGGGGGTGGCAAATTCTACGGTGCGAACTTGGCCGGAGATGGGTTTGACGCCGTGGGTGACTTGGTGGATCAGCCAGAGGGCTTCGGTGATGACGGCTCCAAATCCGGCGGCTCCCATCCAGGCATCAACGCTGCCGGCGGCATAGGCTTTGATGTATGGTTCTTCAAAAATTTCGGTCAGCCAGTCGGTTTGGCGCAGTGCGGCTTGGTTGCCGTCTAAAATTAGGACTTCGCCGCCAACGCTGAGCAGCCGGAAGCATTCACGCAAAATGGTACTGGCGACCTCGGGCGGAGTTTCATGAAATAGCAGCGAGGCAGTAACCAGGTCAAAACTGGCATCAAGGAAAGATGTGCGCTCGGCGTTGGCCTGGGTGAACTGAATGTTGAGGTTGGCGCGACGGGCTTTGTCGTCGGCTACCACCAGCATGTATGGGGCTAGGTCAATGCCGATGACCTCGGCGTCAGGAAAGGCTTGTTTGAGCAGCAGAGTGGTGGAACCTGTGCCGCAGCCCAGGTCTAAAATGCGGCGGGGTTTGGTTTGAATCCGGTCGATTAAACCTTGGCGCACCCAGTCTTCGTTGGGAGGCAGGGCATATTTGGTGATGGGGTCGTAGGAGATGGCGGCGCTGAGGTTGAGGTAACCGCCTTCGATGCTGTGGAAGTTTTGGCTGCTGTAGTAGTCGGGATATTCGACGTGGGGCTGCCGGAAGCGATCGCCTTCTTGCTCCCAATCTTTGCTTTGGTAATACTGCATCAGCGCATCGCGATCGATTAAGACGGTTTTGACAAAGGGTGCCAAAAACCGCTCAAACAGGGTGTCTTTACGAACTGCCATAGAAGTTACCGGAGAGGAGAGAGGAGCCACTATCTTTACAAAGTGTAATAAATTCTAAGCGGTTCTGCGAATGGTGAAAATTTAGATGCCATTTTTAACTCGTACAAACTGGAGGTCTAACCTCCAGTTTCATCCATACAAACATTTGCCAAGAATTTATCTAAAGAAAAACTCTCTCAAGGACTAAAGTTTTGAACTATTTGCCTAAGCTGATCCCACTCTGGAACCCAAGAAGATACGCTCTCTGTTGAGTTCTCAATTCCTTTGACAATCCGTTCTCGAAAAACAAAAGGTTCCCCAAGCCCCCAGCCTGCTAATGCTGATCTCATTCCACAAAGCAGATCTTTACCTGAGAAGAAGGTCAGAAAGTTTTGAAATCTGCAACCACCAACACGACACATTGAAAGTAAATGCTCAAAATATTCAAATACATTATCTTCCCGCACTATCTGAGCTTGCTCATATTGACGCACAATATCTGTTATCCCATTACGGCAGTCTGCCTCAGCTAAGCGATCTGGAAATGGGTGTTTACCGCCCATGTTTCCCCAACAGTTCTTGAGTGGTAAAAGTGGCTGACGAGAGATAGATAGGGCAATTCTAGCAGCAGTATAATCTGCGATAGTTCTAGCTGATTCTTCAAGTGCGGCGCGGTAATCCTCAATCGGAGGAGCTTTAGAACCAAGCGCATGTGATACAACTTCAGGATCAATTAGATAATTTTCAATCTCTTTTCTTTCCCAAGACCAACCTACTTGAATATCTTGACTATTGACTTTGGCTAACCAATTTCGAGGAGAATTTACGGGTGGTGATCCGTCTTTATCAAAATCTCTATCTTTAAGAGCGACTACAATAGAACTAGGTAAAAGATTTTCTTGCTTGATAAAGAGAATCTGTCGATCAAGACCGTATTTACTTCCAGCAGGTCTAACGGTGCATATTCCAGTCAATACATTTAGCAAAACACGAGTATCAGGACTGTTTTTCCCTCCCTCACAGTACAAGATGTTTACAGACACAAAGAACCTCCCGGCAGTCGGTAAGTTTCTTCTTCACCAATTACATCATTTACAGCCTCAGAATGTGTTGTAAATATAAATTGACAAGTAGGAGCAATTTTTGGAAGTTGATTAACTAGAAGTTGAGCTGCTGGTGGATGAAGGTTTAGATCAATTTCATCGACTAAAACAATTGAATATGCTACTTGCTGTCTAACAATCTCATAGAGCATCGGGAAAACTGCCTGCTCCCCTGCTGACATCTCAACAATGTCGTAAGTTCGATGCCCATCATACAGCGTAAAATATGTATTCATCTCTGTAGGAGAATCGTTGCTAGGCTGATATTCGACTCCATTAAATGAACGTTCAGGGAAAACTTTTGTATAAAGAGTCTGCAATTGATTGAGATAGTCGTTGGAACTATTATTTTGTGGCGATCGCTGTCTTTGATCCCATTCAATTAAATACTGGCGTAAACGTTCCACACCGAAATCAAATGAAATTCCAGCAGTGTGATCTCTTTGCCCATCTCCACGATTTTCGGGAAGTGGATTTGAACCAAGATTCCGAAACTGGTCGAACCAAAATATGCCAGGAAGCCTAGAAAACTCAGAACGGGCTGAAGGGGCACTTTTCAATAATCTTTGAGCATAGTAACGACCTAGAAACTGAGCACGCTCTTCAAGCCTATTGTCTTCTCCAATTTTCCAGTATTCACCGTTTAGGGTTAATTTTACTAAGCGGCTATTACCAGGTTCAACGAAATTGTGAGGGCGGAATTCAACTGGTTGCGCATTATACCATTTTCTAGCTACTGAGCGTGTTGCTTCAAGTTCCTCATCTTCAAATGATATTTCCAATTCAATATGTGGAGAACCCCCAATCCAAAAACGACCTGGCAAAAAACCTACCCAGTCGAATTCAGATACTGTTTGAATCTGTTTGGTAGCTAGTGCTAGTGGAAGAGCGATTGCCTGTAGCAGTGTTGTTTTACCTGTACCATTGTCACCAAGAATTAGAAAGCGATTAGTAACCTCTTGAAGAGTCTTGTTCTTGAAAGAAACCCCAAGATCATCAAATCGTTTAAAGTTTTGAACCGTAATGGATTCTACTTTCATAAAGTGTTTATTACTGCAAGCATAGCTCTATCTAAGTTTTGCACAAACTCAAAGTATTGGGAGATGGCATTACTTGCGGGCGTCCCGCTCACGCTAGGGCGATCGCCGAATTTGCCGACTGAGTAACAGCACGGGCAAAATCCCGACGGCCACGATCGCTAGGGCAGGGGCGGCGGCGGCGGCGAGGCGTTCGTCTGCGGCAAGCTGATAGACGCGCACGGCCAGCGTATCGAAGTTGAACGGGCGGATAATTAAGGTGGCGGGCAGCTCTTTGATCACGTCCACAAATACTAGCAGTGCTGCTGTCAGCAGGCTGCTGCCCAACAGCGGGATATGGACGCGGCGCAAGGTGGCCAGGGTGCTATGGCCTAGGGAACGCGAGGCGTCGTCTAGGCTGGGTTTAATTCTGCCGAGGCTAGATTCTAGGGTGTTGAAGGCAACGGCCAAAAACCGAACTAGATAGGCGAAGACCAAGGCAATAATTGTGCCGCTAAACAGCAGCCCAGTGGCAATGCCAAACCTGTTGCGCATTGCGGCATCGATCGCATTATCTAGGCCACCAATCGGCACCAGCACGCCCACAGCAATCACCGAACCTGGAATTGCGTAGCCCATGGCGGCAATTCGGGTGGCCAGCGTCATGCCCATACTGGGGTTGAGTCTGGCTCCGTAGGCCATTACTAGGGCGATCGCTACCCCCAGCCCTGCGGTGATTGCGGCCAGCAGCAGGCTATTGCGGGCAAACGTCCAAAATTCGGGATTAGCTAGTTGCCCGAGGTCATTAATCGTGAGCTGGAGCAGCAGCGCCAACGGGATCACAAACCCCAACAGCACAGGAATCAGGCAAACCAGCAGCGCCAGTGCCCCCCGCCAACCCAGCAAGTGATAGCGGGCAATTTGTTGACGGCTGTGGGTTTGAAAATAGCGCGACTGCCGCCGAAACCACTGTTCTGCCCAGACCAACGCCAGCACAAATAGCAGCAGCAGCGCCGCCAGCTGAGACGCTGCCGGACGTTCTCCCATGCCAAACCAGGTACGGTAAATCCCGGTGGTAAAGGTATCGACGCCAAAAAACTGCACCGTGCCAAAGTCGCTCAAGGTTTCCATTAGCGCCAGGGCTGTACCGGCTGCGATCGCCGGACGAGCCAGCGGCAGTGCCACCCGCCAAAAGCTGCGCCAGGGCGTGCAGCCCAAACTGCGGCTGGCTTCTAGCGTACAAACCGACTGTTCCAAAAAAGCCACTCGCACCAGCAAATAGACGTAGGGATACAGCACCAGGGTCAGGAGGGCGATCGCCCCACCCAGCGACCGAATCGGTGGGAACCAGTAATCTTGCAGCCCCTGCCAGCCAAACACTGCCCGCAGTCCAGTTTGCACAGGGCCATAAAACTCCAGCACTTCCGTGTAGGCATAGGCCAAGATGTAGGCCGGAGCCGCCAACGGCAGCAGCAGCGCCCATTCCATGACCCGCCTGCCCGGAAACTGGCACATAGTCACCAGCCACGCCCCCGCCACACCCAGCAGCACCACTCCACAGCCCACTCCCAGCATCAGCCCCAGCGAATTTAGCACATAGCGCAGCAGCACCGTCTGTGCCAAATGCTGCCAAATCTCACCGGCTGGCGTGGCCAAACTACTCAAAACAAACAGGACTGGCACCGAAATCAGTAGGGCGATCGCTCCCACCAGCACCGTCCAACCGTGCCGCCAGAGCTTACTGATAACTAAATTCAGCAATAAACCAGACGAATCTTCAGCAGATTTTGGGGATAGCCGCATGGCATGATATGAATTTGTGGGCTTCCTATGCACTGACTGTACAGAGCCACCCTAAATAGCTGACTCTTACTCTCAATAAGCCTACCTGGTTTCGACCCCCTTCAAACCTCTATTATCGGCATGAGCATCCTCCGCCTCCAAACCGTCACCCGCCAATTTGCCAAAGGCGATCGCCCTGCTGTCAATCGCATCACGCTGAGCCTGCCCCAAGGCGATATTTTGGCGCTGTTAGGGCCTTCAGGCTGCGGCAAAACAACGCTGCTGCGGATGATTGCTGGGTTTGAAGCCCCCCAGAGCGGCACGATTGAACTGGCAGGGCAGTCTGTGTCAGCCGAGGGCAACTTGGTACCGCCAGAGCGGCGATCGGTGGGCATGGTGTTCCAAGATTTTGCGCTGTTTCCGCATTTGACGGTGGCTGAAAATATCGCCTTTGGTTTGACGCCGTCGGCTCGCCCGCCCACTGGCCGCAAGGACTCGGCACTGATGCAGCAGCAGGTAGCAGAAGCGATCGCCCTGGTTGGGTTGCAGGGCAAAGCCGACCGCTATCCGCATCAGCTCTCCGGTGGTCAGCAGCAGCGGGTTGCCTTGGCGCGAGCGCTGGCCCCTCGCCCCACGCTGGTGCTGCTCGACGAACCGTTGAGCAACCTGGATGTGCAGGTGCGATTGACCCTGCGGCAAGAGGTGCGCGACATTCTCAAAGCCACGGGCACCTCCGCTATTTTTGTCACCCACGACCAGGAAGAAGCGATGGCGATCGCCGACCAAATTGCGGTAATGCGCCAGGGTGAAATTGAGCAACTGGGTACGCCCGAACAGGTTTACCAAACTCCTGCCTCGCGCTTTGTCGCCGAATTTGTCACCCAGGCCAACTTTCTGCCCGCCCGGTTTGTGGCTCCCAGTTGGGAAACCGAAATCGGCAGCTTTGCCAGCGCGATCGCCCTTTCTTCCTCAGAACCCTATCCAGCCGATCGCCCTGCCACGGGTAGCTTAATGATTCGCCAGGAAGATCTGCACCTGGAGCTAGCCCAGCCAGGTCAGGCTGTGGTCAGCGATCGCCAATTCCTGGGACGAGAATATCGCTACAGCCTGCTGCTGCCATCGGGAGCACGGCTCTATGCCCGCACCTCCACGCGTACCGTGATCCCCATCGGCTCCAGCGTCCAGCTATCGGTATCAGACCAAGCCCTGCGATACTTTCCCGATGATGCAGCATCAGTCAAGGCAGGAGTTTTGAGTTTTGAGTTGAGCGCCTAACTCAAAACTCAAAACTTATGCAAAGCGGGATATAGCCTTTCTCACTTCGGTGCAGTACAGGCAAGGGGCTTAAGCCCCTTGTTTTGGAGCCTGTGATGTACTTCATTCATCTGAGAACTGCTATACCTCTTTGGATAGACTGCCTCCCATCCGCCCATCGACTTAGATTAGACTTTTCAAGAGCACTTCTAACCATTTCTACCTCTAAAACGTATGCGTAAGCTTTTTGGTCGTGAGCTTTTTGGGCGTCAGCTTTTTAGGCGTAAACTTTTGAGTTTGGGATTGCTGAGTTTACTGCTGGTGATGCTGTGGGCTGTCATTCAACCGCTTCTAAAAACCTAGGCAAACCTGGTTTAACTTCTGCGGTATAAGTTTAAGCAAATCTTCTCTAGTGCGTTGCCGCTTCCTCATCCTTGAGGTTGGCCAGAGAACTCCAGTTAGAAACAGTAAAATAATCGTGTCTGCGATTGACCTTACCGGATTGCTTGGTCTTCCTATTCAGTTCCGCCC
>Ga0163155_10007087_pt1 | contig 10646 bp, 7 predicted proteins | sample OliLakLV19SP4G1_FD_148611 | JGI IMG/M metagenome (GOLD analysis project Ga0163155, IMG submission 148611) | Freshwater microbial mat bacterial communities from Lake Vanda, McMurdo Dry Valleys, Antarctica - Oligotrophic Lake LV.19.SP4.G1 | ecosystem: Environmental > Aquatic > Freshwater > Lake >...
AATAATCTGATTGACAACCTCAGCCGAGATCCAGGCCAGATAGATGACACTGAATAATTGCGCTATTCTGAGCGATGGAAACCATTCTGGTGGTGCAAGCAGTGGTAGATCCATTTGTGCCTTTGTGCCTTTGTCAAGATATGCCAGCAGCGTGTTATTCTGACTCCTGACTCCTGAATACTCACGACGTATAATGCGCGTTGATCTCCACATATTCAGCGCTCATATCGCAGGTCCACACGGTTGCGCGGGCGCTTCCCTGGCCCAGATCCAGCCGAACCAGCACTGGATCGGATTTGAGCGTTGCTGCTGCCTCACGCTCCTCATATTCGAGCGGCAGCCCATTCGCTACCACCTGCACCGCTGGGCTATCGTTATCGCCATAGCGATCAGCAGGGCCAAACGTCAATGCCAGCTTATTCTGATCGATGTCGGCACCGCTATAGCCAGCCGCGCATAATACCCTGCCCCAGTTCGGATCGCCGCCATGCACCGCACACTTGAACAGCGGTGAGGTTGCAATGCTATTGGCAACGGTATGCGCCTCGGCTTCGTCGCGGGCACCAGTGACATTGATCTCGATCAGGCGCGTGGCACCCTCGCCATCGCGGGCAACCTGTTTGGCCAGCGATGTGCAAACCTCACTGAGCGCAATAGCAAAGACATCCAGTTCTGCCTCGCCAATTTTCACATCGGAGGCACCAGATGCCAGCAGAAACAGGGTATCGTTGGTGCTGGTATCGCCATCGACGCTGATCCGATTGAAGCTCGTATTAGCTGCCCGCCGTAGTGCTGTATCAAGCAGCGCTGGCTCAATCTGTGCATCGGTTGTGACAATCGCCAGCATGGTTGCCATATTTGGGTGGATCATGCCAGCGCCCTTGCAGCACCCGGCAATTGTGATACTGCCACCCGCAAGTGTGATAGTTGCAGAAGCGACCTTCGGCTTGGTATCGGTTGTCATAATCGCTCGTGCCACGAATGGCGCACCAACAAGCGCTTCTGATGATGTGACCGCTTCAATCCCGCGTGAAAGCTTCTCCATCGGCAGTTGCCGCCCAATCACGCCCGTCGATAGCACCAGCACCTGTTCTGGCGCACAACCGATTCGTTCCGCAACCAGCGCTGCCGTCTGGCGGGTATTGGCCATGCCCTGCGGGCCAGTACATGCATTTGCACAGCCAGCATTGGTGATCACCGCTCGAATGGCATGGGCCTGCTGTGCCAGCACCTCCTGATCATACAGCACAGGTGCCGCCTTGACCTTATTGGTTGTGAAGATTCCAGCAGCACTACATGGCGTCTCGGTTGCAATCAACGCCAGATCAAGATCCGAAGCACCCATCACGCTGCTCGTCTTGAGGCCACACGCAGTCGCTCGCGCACTGAAGCCAGGCGCAAATACGAATGAGTCGATATCGGTAGCGACGGTCATATTTGTTCCTTTGAGTATTCAGAATACAGGAGCCAGGAGTCAGAATGTGCTTCAAGAAACACCATCGCAATTAATTCGCACTATGCTGAATAACGACATATTCTGACTCCTGACTCCTGTATACAAGCTACTTGCCATCCACCAACGCCTGCACCTTCATCGGCAGGCCAAAGATCTTGATAAAGCCCTCGGCATCCTTCTGATTATAGGATTGGCTCATCGTGAAGCTGGCAATATCCGGGTTGTAGAGCGTCTTCTCGGCCTTGCGCCCAACCAGATAGGCATTACCCTTATACAGCTTGATTCGCGCTACACCAGTGACATTGCGCTGTGTAACGGAAATAAATGCCTGTAGCGCCTCGCGCAATGGCGTGAACCACTGCCCATAGTACACAACCTCGGCATAGCGCTGGGCGATCACATCCTTATAGTGCAGCGTGTCGCGGTCGAGTGCGAGCTGCTCAATGCCCTGATGTGCCGCCCTCAGAATTGTGCCGCCTGGTGTTTCATACACACCATGGCTCTTCATGCCAACCAGCCGGTTCTCAACAAGATCGATCCGTCCAACGCCATGCTTGGCCCCGAGATCATTCAGCAACGAAAGCAGCTTGACTGGCCCGAGCCGTTGCCCATCCACGCTGACTGGAATTCCCTGCTCGAAGCCAATCTCAACATACTCTGGCGTGTCGGGGGCCTGTTCTGGAGCAGTGGACAGCGTATACATGTCCTCTTCTGGCTCGTTCCATGGATCTTCCAGAATGCCACCCTCGTGCGACATATGCCAGATGTTGCGATCACGGCTATAGATCGATTTGAGCGATGCACTCACCGGAACATTATGTTCAGCCGCATAATCGAGGGCATCCTCACGCGAGCGGATATCCCATTCGCGCCATGGCGCAATCACCAGCATGTTTGGTGCAAAGACGGTGTAGGTCAATTCGAAGCGCACCTGGTCGTTGCCCTTACCAGTGCAGCCATGCGCCAGCGCATCGGCTCCTTCCAGCACGGCGATCTCGGCCTGGCGCTTGGCGATCAATGGCCGCGCCACCGATGTGCCAAGCAGATAGATCCGCTCATAGACTGCGCCGGATTGCAGCAATGGGAACAGGTAATTGCTGACGAACTCCTCGCGCAGATCCTCGACATAGCACTTCGATGCGCCACTCTTCAGTGCCTTCTCTTCCAACCCGGTCAGTTCATCATCCTGGCCAATATTGCAACAATAGCACACAACCTCGGGGTTGCCGTAGTGCTGCTTCAGCCATGGCACGATAATGCTGGTATCCAGCCCACCCGAATAGGCCAGAACGACTTTCTTAACCGTGGGTTTCATGGGGTCTCCTTATCAATAATCCTCGTCTTCATCATCATAATAATACTGTGGCGGTGCTTTACCGGTGCTTGCGATCAGACGTGGATACTCGCTTGGTTCTGCTTGTGGGCGAATACCAACCACCTGCACCTCAAACTCATGGCTATCACCATAATCGAAATAGTATAAGAATGTGTGTTTGAGCATCAGCCCCAATGCCCCAATAACGCCATCGGTTGTCCACTGTGGCTCATCTTCCTCCATGGGCGATGCGAACCGATAGCGCTGATCATCATCGAGTGTGCTATTCAGATAAAAAGAATACAGGTGATCGTTATCCCATCGAAGCGCCTGTTGAATAGCCAGGTGCAGATCCTCAAGTGATTGCTCAGAGCGCAATTCGATCGTTCGACTGACCGTTTTTGATCGCTTAAAAGCAACCCTGAAGGCATAGGCTCCGTCTGGATGATCCAATGCTGCTGGTTGATCCAGTTCGGCCAACATTCTGCGGGCCATAAAACGTGGTTGGAAGGCTGGATCGCTACTCACGATCTCTGCCAAACGCGCCAGAACCGCGGCTGTCGGTTCGCGCCGTAACTGCTGTGAGGGTGCTTCATCCTGTTTGGGCATCGTTATGATCATCGATGCGCTGATCCAGGAGCCACTGACACCAACGAAGATCTGGTTGAGGTAGTGGATCGCCTCGGCACGAACAAACGGCAGGCTATGCCGTGTCGCCTCAAGCAAGGCCGCCATCGCATCAGGATCATCCGCCTGATAGACAAGAAACGCAAGGCCGCTCAACGCCAATTTGCGCCGCCGATTGGCAAACACATCCCCGGATTTACTGGGAATGCTCAATAGTTCAACAAAAAACGGGATTATCGCCGGATTCAGTGTGAAGGCCATCAACGCAATCAGCGATGGCTCGATATAGCTCTTGCCATTGCCTTTTGCCACAAGCAGTTGCCGATAGATCTGTTGTGTTGGCAGCAGATCCTTCTCGGCAAGGCGGGCACTGCCAAATAAGCCACTGCGCACCTGTGGTATGGTTTTCGGGCGTGTTTCGGCAGGAAGTGCCAACCACTGCTCCAACTTGCCCAGCTCATCGTATAACGACTTCTGCTCACGTGGATCTTGTTTGCGCCCAACCGAGGTGCTGATTAACCATTGCTCAAGCGAATCTTGATCAAACATCACACTATCCTCTAGGTCGCTGCCCGTTCGCGTTGGATGCGATAATGCTCCTGCAGGCTGCGCACCCGCAGTGTCTTCTGCTTGAGCGCCCGAATACCCGCAACCGTTGCCACAGCACCAGTCAGGGTTGTCACCAGCATAACACCATAACGAATAGCTGCCGAACGCATTGCCTGTCCATCGGCATAGGCCCGTGAGCCAAGTGGGGTGCTAACAACAAGTTGCACCATGCCCGCTGTAATCAGATCAACGGTGTGTGGCGAACCCTCCGAGACTTTGTTGACCGTTTCGACTGGTAGCCCCAGTTGCCGCAACCACGCCGCAGTTCCCTGTGTGGCATAGATCGTGAACCCGAGCTTGACAAGATCGCGGGCGATACGGCCAATTGCACCCTTATCGAAATCATTGACAGTCAACAATGCCGCGCCCTCTGTCGGAATGCGTGCGCCAGCACCCATTTCGGCTTTGGCAAAGGCATGCCCGAAACTCGATGCATGGCCCATCACCTCGCCGGTCGAGCGCATCTCCGGGCTGAGGAACACCATCGCACCAGGGAATTTTTCGAATGGCAGCACCGCTTCTTTGACGAAAAAGCCATCAACCAGTGGTTCGCGTGTGAACCCCAATTCAACCAGCGTTCTGCCAGCAGCGACCTGCGCGGCGATGCGTGCTAGTGGCACTCCGGTCGCCTTTGCAACAAACGGGACGGTTCGTGATGAGCGTGGGTTGACTTCCAGAACATAGACTTCATCATCTTTAATCGCATACTGGATGTTCATCAACCCCTTGACGCCGAGTGCCAACCCGATCTTGATCGTCTCATCGCGAATGATCTGCAAATGGTAGGCGCTGACTTTATAGGGCGGCAGAACCATGGCCGAATCGCCGGAATGGACGCCAGCTTCTTCGACATGCTCCATAATCCCGCCGATCACCACCCGCTCGCCATCGCCAATCGCATCGACATCGACCTCGAACGCATCTTCCAGGTAACGGTCGATCAGCACAGGTGCCCCGGCGCTAATCGCGGTTGCATCATGCAGATAGCGCGCCAGGCTTTCATCATCATAGGCAATCGCCATGGCCCGCCCGCCAAGCACATACGATGGCCGCACCAGCACAGGGAAGCCAATTCGTTGGGCAACCCGCCGCGCCGATGAGAGATCGGCGGCCATGCCACTCTCGGGTTGCGCGATCTCCAACTGGTTCAGCAGATCGCCAAAACGCCCACGATCCTCGGCTAAATCAATCGCATCCGGCGATGTGCCCAGAATCGGAACCCCAGCCGCCTCTAACCCACGCGCAAGATTCAATGGCGTCTGACCACCAAACTGAACCAGGGCCGGAACGAGTGACACAGCCTGTACGGATGCGATATATCGCGTCCGTACGCGGTTCCCCGCTTCGGTCGTGTCACCATGCCACCGTGTCACCATGTCGCCAGGCCCTGTCGTAATACCCGATTCGCGTTCCCAGATATTCAGCACATCCTCAAACGTCAGCGGCTCGAAATACAATCGATCACTGGTATCGTAATCGGTCGAGACGGTTTCTGGGTTGCAATTGACCATGATCGTCTCATAGCCAATATCGTGCAGGGCCATACAGGCATGCACACAGCAGAAATCAAATTCTAGCCCTTGCCCGATCCGGTTTGGCCCGCCACCAAGGATCATCACTTTTGGCCGATCAGTCACCTCGGTTTCGTCGGCGCTGGCATAGGTGCTGTACATATAGGGCGTGTGCGCCTCAAACTCAGCCGCACAGGTATCGATGCGATGGTAGACGGGAATAATGCCAAGTGATTTACGATGGGCTCGCACATCCATCTCGGAGAGGCTGCCCCGCTCCCCCTGACCCCGCTCCCATACCGGGGCGAGGAGGGATTGCTCTGTAAGCCCCTCCGCATCGGTGGGCGAGGGGTTGGGCAGCGGGGGCACCTGCAACAACGAGGCCAGTTGTGCATCGGAGAAGCCGTGCTGCTTGGCTTCATACAACAGATCGGCTGGTAGCGAGGCCAGCGTATAGTTGGCCAGATCGCCCTCGATTGCGATAATCGCCGCCATCTGCTCAACAAACCATGGATCATACCCACTGGCCGCCGATATCTGCTCAACCGATAGCCCGGCTCGTAGTGCATCGGCGGCCACCTGTATCCGATCCGGGTTTGGAATCCGCAATGCCGCTTCCAGTTGCTCGATTGGCGCAAGCGTCTGTTCTGACGGGCGCACATTCCGCCGGCAACCAAAGCCGGTCATTCCCGTTTCGAGGCCACGCAATGCCTTCTGAAAGGCCTCATTGAATGTTGACCCAATCGCCATCACCTCGCCAACGCTCTTCATCTGTGGGCCAAGCGTCGTATCGACACCCTGGAACTTTTCGAAGGCCCAGCGCGGGATCTTCACAACCACATAATCCAGGCTTGGTTCGAATGAGGCTGGCGTGACTTTGGTAATGTCATTGGGGATTTCATCAAGGGTGTAGCCGACAGCCAGTAGCGCGGCGATCTTCGCAATTGGAAAGCCGGTTGCCTTACTAGCTAAGGCCGATGAGCGGCTGACACGTGGGTTCATTTCGATCACAAACACCCGGCCATCCTGCGGGTTGATCGCAAACTGCACGTTTGATCCACCCGTCTCGACACCGACCGTGCGGATGATTAACTTGGCCATCTCGCGTAGCCGCTGCAACTCCCGATCCGTCAGCGTCATAATCGGCGCAACCGTGATCGAATCGCCAGTATGCACGCCCATTGGATCCAGGTTCTCAATCGAGCAGACCACAACGAAATTATCGGCGCGATCGCGCATGACTTCGAGTTCGAATTCCTTCCAGCCAATCACCGATTGCTCAATCAATACCTGGGTGACGGGCGATGCCCGCAGGCCCCGATCGGCAACATCGCGCAATTGCTCGGGATCATAGGCCACCCCGCCGCCGCTGCCGCCAAGCGTGAACGATGGCCGGATCAGCACCGGGTAGCCAATCCGCTCGGCAACTAATAGGGCTTGTTCAACCGTTGTGACGGTATCGCCAAGCGGGACGCCAAGGCCAACCCGCAGCATCGCATCCTTGAAGCGCTGGCGATCCTCGGCCAGATCAATCGCATCCGGCGATGCGCCGATCAGCTGGACGTTATAGCGATCCAGGATTCCCGCTGCGTGTAGCTTCATCGCCAGGTTCAGGCCAGTTTGGCCGCCAACGGTTGGCAGGATGGCATCTGGTTTTTCGTGGGCAATAATCTGTTCAACAACATCGACAGTCAGCGGTTCGATATAGGTCGCATCAGCGAACTGAGGATCGGTCATGATCGTCGCAGGGTTGGAATTGACCAGCACAACCCGGTAGCCTTCACGGCGCAGCGCTTTACACGCTTGCACACCCGAATAATCGAACTCACATGCCTGGCCAATCACAATTGGCCCCGATCCAATCACCAGGATCGTGCTAATATCGGTGCGTCGCGGCATCTATGTATGACTCCCTCGCTCCTGGTCCTCCATGAGCGCATCGACAATATCGCGTAATTCATTGGCTGCTACCGTTGCACGGCGTGCGAGATCGGCCAGCGCGCCCAGAGATTGATTGCGGCTGAGGATCGTCACTGCCCCAAGCAATGTCCCGACCAGCCCACGCAGATCGTGGCGCAGTTTGCGTAGCTGTTCATCATCAGCGATGCTTTGCCCATCAAGCGGCAGCGCTTCAACTGTAACACGCAGATTCTCGGCTGTTTCGAGTGCAATCTCAACCAGTTCCTCACAGCGTGGCCCAAATGTCGCCTGAATAGTGGCTGTGCCTGCTGCTGCAAGTTGATCGAGAATCAGGCGGGTTGGAGTCAGCACGAGCAGTATTTCACTGCGTACCAATGCAGCCCGTTCCTGGTTCGAACGGCTATAGAATGGTCGTAGCTGCTGATACTTGGACACGACTACTTCTCGCTCGAATGACGAATGATGATCTTCAGGCATTTCGGACGCCTCTATTCCTGCATCAGATCCACAAACTGGCCAAATAGATAGGCTGCATCATGCGGGCCGGGAGCCGCTTCTGGATGATACTGGACGCTAAAGGCTTTACGATCTGCGACCCGTAACCCCTCAACACATTGGTCGTTTAGGTTGATATGCGTGATCTCAACTCCTGCTGGTAGTGAATCGGCGCGAACGGCAAACCCATGATTATGGCTCGAAATCTCGACACGCGCTGTATCGGAGAAACGAACCGGCTGGTTGCCGCCATGATGCCCAAAACGGAGCTTATAGGTTGTTCCGCCAAGCGCTAGCCCAAGAATCTGATGCCCAAGGCAGATGCCAAATAGTGGCTTTTTCCCAATCAGTTCCCGTACTGCATCAACAGCATAGGTGACAGCAGCGGGATCGCCAGGGCCATTAGAAAGGAAGATACCATCGGGATTGAGTGCCAACACCTCCGCAGCCGTTGTTGTCGCCGGAACAACCGTCACACGGCAGCCATGTTCGGCCAGCAGGCGCAGAATATTCCGTTTGATCCCATAATCATAGGCGACGACATGAAAACGTAGGGGCGATTCGCGAATCGCCCCTACACCTGCGCCCCATTCGCCAGGATTGCCAGCGCTCCAATGATATGGCTCGGCGCAGGTCACATGCGGCACCAGATCGAGCCCTTCCATCGAAGGAGCCTGGCGTGCAGCAGCAACCAACCGTTCGGGGTTTGGATCGTGGGATGCAATCACCGCCCGCATGGCCCCTTGTTCGCGGATATGGCGCACCAATGCGCGTGTATCCAGGCCAGTAATACCAACAATATCATGGCGCTTTAGGTAATCGCCAAGTGCTTCGGTTGCCCGATAATTGCTGACGCGCGGGCTTGCAGCGCGTACCACAAAACCAGAAAGCCAGGGTTTCTGGCTTTCTTCATCATCTGGGTTGACACCAGTATTACCGATCTGTGGAGCCGTCATCACGACGATCTGGCCATAATAGGAGGGATCAGTCAACACCTCCTGATAGCCCGTCATGGCCGTGTTGAACACCACCTCACCAGCGCGTTCGCCGATTGCACCAAGCGCATAGCCAGGCCAAGTCGTCCCATCCTCAAGAGCCAGCAACGCTGGAATTCGTATCGTCATTGCTTGTGTATCCCCTCTTCGCGGGATGTATTGTACTCGGTTTTGACTATTGGATTTCAGGGTTGATCAGATCAAGCACAACCGCCGTTTCATCGCAGGCGTGCTGAAGCGGACAGATCACACAATCGCGCCAGACCTTCTCCGGAAAACGATCCCTGATAGTCACAGTAAACCCAAGCCGCTCAAAAAACCCGACGGCCCGCGTCAGCGCAAAAACCGTTGGAAACCCACGCCGCCGAGCTTCTGCAACGATCCCGCGTACGATTGCGGCACCAGCGCCAAGCGCCCGATACTGTGGCAACACCGCCAGCGAACGAACCTCCGCCAGTGTCGGGCTCATCACCAGCAATGAGCCGATCCCAATCACGCGCCCCTCAACCTCGGCCACCAGCCATGCCGAGAGGCTAGCACGAATATTCTCGGGTGTACGCGGCAATAGGTGGCCCTGGCGGGCATTCTCGGCCACAATCGCAACAATCGCCGAAATATCCGCCTCCCGCGCCGGGCGCACGGCGACCTCCGCCTGTGGCACGATGATTTCCAATTCGCTGACCAGTGTTGTCACTATGTATTTCCTCTACTGTTGAGACGCAAGAGCGTCTTTACAATTTTGTTGTGCCGCTACGCGCGGCAGGCGGTCGGGGCAGACTGCCGCCCCAACACCCCCAGCCAAGGACTTCGTCCCTGGACCCTAAATGCAACACCGTGACCTTTCAACGCTCGTTGGTTATGCCTCGGCTGCGATCAATCCGTGATTGTGGCCTGTTGGGGCGGACACACAGGTCCGCACCCTACGCGGGTTCTTGGTATTCTGACTCCTGACTCCTGACTCCTTGGTTCTCGGTTCTATCCAGCCTGTTGGGGCGGACACACAGGTCCACACCCTACGCGGGTTCTTGGTATTCTGACTCCTGACTCCTGACTCCTTGGTTCTCGGTTCTATCCAGCCTGTTGGGGCGGACACACAGGTCCACACCCTACGCGGGTTCTTGGTATTCTGACTCCTGACTCCTGACTCCTGAATACTTGGTTCTCAGTTCTATCCAGTAATCCGTGTCCCTGCTGCTTGATCTCCTATACCAGCCAGATTGGTGATCCGTGCTGCTCGAACGCCAGCATCAATTGCAGCGAGCGCCGAGCGAACCTTGGGGATCATGCCGCCACTGATCGTTCCATCAGCGATCAATGCCAGCACCTCGGATGCAGATAGGTGTGCAATCACGGCCCCATTCGACAAAACTCCGGCGACGTTGGTCACAAACACAACTTCGGCATCGCCGAGCGCAGCAGCAATCGCGCCAGCCACTTCATCGGCATTGACATTGTATGTGCCATCTGGCCCAAGTGAGATCGGCGCAATCACTGGTACAACGCCAGCATCCAGCAATGAATGGAGCACCTCGGCTCGTATTTCCGTCGGTCGCCCAACTCGGCCCAGATCGCCAGTGGGATGAATCTGTTTGACCACCCGAATCAGACCGCGATCAACCCCTGAAAGCCCCTGTGCATCGGCTCCAGCCGCCAGCATTGCAACCGTCAGGCGCGTATTGACGGCACCGCACAGCACCATTTCAGCTGCCTGCAACGCC
>Ga0163155_10007097_pt1 | contig 10639 bp, 11 predicted proteins | sample OliLakLV19SP4G1_FD_148611 | JGI IMG/M metagenome (GOLD analysis project Ga0163155, IMG submission 148611) | Freshwater microbial mat bacterial communities from Lake Vanda, McMurdo Dry Valleys, Antarctica - Oligotrophic Lake LV.19.SP4.G1 | ecosystem: Environmental > Aquatic > Freshwater > Lake >...
CGGATCACCTGCTCAGGCTTTTCGGCCTGAATTCACCAAAACTTTGCGTTTCGGTCCCAACTGATTGTGGTGGTTAGGGGACGGCCTGTCTTCGATTGAAGTCATCCGCCTTCGCTCTCGGGTAGTCGGGGAGCTTCGGCGGGATGGGCCTGGCACCGCAGGAGGTCTGCCAAGTGGCCATCCGCCCCGCTAGGTGTTTGGGCGGAGACCTTCGAGAAAGCGGAAGCCATCTTTCTCGGCGAGCAGTCGGGACGGCTTGAAACCTGCGGCGACCAGGTCGCGCAACATGTCGTAACTCTGCGGACGGGTGACCGCCCCGCGGAATATCCCGCCGCCCAGGCCTTCCACCACTTCAATGCGCCCGCCCTGGCGCACCGTGCGCAGCGCGTCGCGCAGATAGGCGACCCGCGCCGGCTCGTCGATGGCGGCGAAGCTGCCGTTGGTGTCGTCGATGACGACCATGTCGAACTGGTCGCGATCGAAGGGCAGGGCATCGCCCTCGATGGGCCGCACGTCGATGAGCGCGCCGACCTTGGCGCCAACCGCGGCCGCGCGCCTGGCCGAGGCCAGGTCGTTGGTGGCCACCGCCGCGCTGCCGCTCAGGCCGACCTTGGCGGCCAGGCCCGATAGCAGTGCGCGATCGTGACAACCGATCAGCAGAAATCGCTCGCCCATGCGCACGCCGGTCATCGACACCTGCAGCGGATCCAGGGTGCGCGTCCGGCCGCCCTTGAACAGGCGGATTAAGAGGCCGATCATGTGTTCCAGATTACAGGAGACCGGGAGATCAAGAGCCTGCTTCTTCAATAAAACAAGCTCTTTATCTCCTGATCTCCTGTTTCGTGGGTGCGAGCCCGGGCCAGCGTCGGCGAGGGCGCATGATATATTTCCAAGGTGAAACAACCCCTAGAAATCGCACCTGCCCAAGGCAAACTGGGCATTCTGCTCGTTGGGCTCGGCGCGGTCAGCACCACCACGATCGCCGGCGTGATCGCCATCCGCAAAGGTCTCGCGCAGCCCATTGGGTCGCTCACGCAGATGGGCACCATCCGCCTTGGCAAGCGCGCCGATGGCCGTTCCCCAAAGATCAACGAGTTCGTACCGCTGGCCGACCTGAACGACATCGTATTCGGGGGCTGGGACATCTTCGAAGAAGACTGCTACGCCGCGGCCTGCACGGCCGGCGTGCTCGATCGCCAGCTGCTCGATTCGATCCGTCCCGAACTTGAAGCAATCAAGCCGATGCCGGCGGTGTTCGACCAGCGCTACGTCAAGCGGCTGTCGGGCCCCAACGTCAAGAAGGGCAAGAACAAGAAGGATCTCGCCGATCAGCTGATCGCCGACATCCGCGCCTTCAAGGAAAAGCACCACTGCGCGCGTTTGGTCATGGTGTGGGCGGGCAGCACCGAAGTGTTCATGAAGGAAGGCCCGGTGCATCAGTCGCTGGCGGCATTCGAGAAGGGTCTCGAGCTGAGCGACGACACCATTCCGTCGAGCATGGTGTATGCCTACGCCGCGCTGAAGGAAGGCATTCCGTTCGCCAACGCCGCGCCGAATCTGACGGCTGACATTCCGGCCATGCTGGAACTGGCGGCGCAGACCAAGGCGCCGATTTGCGGCAACGACATGAAGACCGGCCAGACGCTGATCAAGACGATCATCGCGCCCGGCCTCAAGGCGCGCCTGATCGGCGTCAAGGGGTGGTACTCCACCAACATTCTCGGCAACCGCGACGGTGAAGTGCTGGACGATCCGGAATCGTTCAAGACCAAGGAGGAGAGCAAGAAGTCGGCGCTCGACTACATCTTCCAGCCGCATCTCTATCCCGAACTCTACAAGGATATCTCGCACGTCGTCCGCATCAACTACTATCCGCCGCGCGGCGACAACAAGGAGGGCTGGGACAACATCGACATCGTTGGCTGGCTCGGTTACCCGATGCAGTTGAAGATCAACTTCCTGTGCCGCGATTCAATTCTGGCGGCGCCGATCGTGCTCGACTCGGCGCTGTTCCTCGACCTGGCGAAGCGCGCCGGCCGCGGCGGCATCCAGGAATGGCTGTCGTTCTACTACAAGGCGCCGATGCACGCGAAGGATCTCTATCCTGAGCACGACCTGTTCATCCAGTTGATGAAGCTGAAGAACACGCTTCGCTACATCATGGGCGAAGAGATGGTCACGCACCTGGTCGAGGACTACGACTAGAACTCCATGACCCCGTCAAAGACCCAACCGGCGTTGTTGGGCGGCGTGGTGATCGGCGTGCTCTCGGCACTGCCCGTCATCAACGTCGCCAACTGCTGCTGCGCCTGGATTCTCTTTGGCGGGGCGCTGGCTGCCTACCTGATGCAGCAGAATCATCCCGAGCCGATCAGCTTGAGCGACGGCGCGGTCGCCGGCTTGCTGGCCGGCATCGCCGGCGCGTTCGTGTGGCTGCTCATTTCCATTCCGATCAGTTCGATGATGGCACCGTTCCAGGAGCAGATGATGCAGCGCGCGTTGCGCAATGCGTCGGGCATGTCGCCTGAAGCGCGCGGGTTTCTCGAGAGCCTGTCGGGCGGCTCCGTCACCGGCCTGGGCCTGGCGTTCTCGTTCTTCGTGTTGCTGTGCCTTGGCAGCGTCTTCGGTCTGTTCGGTGGATTATTCGGCGCGATGATGTTCCGCAAGAACGTTCCGCCACCACCACCGCCCGTCCCGCCGACCGGCTGGTCACCGCCACCCCTTCCCACCGAGTAACGTTTTGCTGGCGCCGGGCCGATAAGCCGTATCGCCATGGACCCCGCGCACCAGCCCTACGAAGCGTTCCTGGGCTTGGTCGAGCGGCCGTTCAGCCTGACGCCAGATCCGAAGTACTACTTCCGCAGTCGTTCCCATAGCCGCGCCTTTGATGCGTTGTCGGCAGGCCTCGACCGGCGTGACGGCCTGCTGCTGCTCACCGGCGATCTGGGCGTTGGCAAAACGACGCTGTGCCGGACCTTGATGGTGTCGCGGGAGCGCAAGATGCGCGCGGCGCTGGTGGGCAACGCGTTGTTGTCGCCTGAGGATCTGTTGCGGTTGCTGCTGCAGGATCTGGGTGCCATTGCCAGGGATGAGATCCGCAGCCTGGCCGGCGCGACGCGCGCCGGGTTGGTGCAGATGCTGGAGGCGTTCCTGATCCGCCTGCAATCGGCCAATGACAGCGCGGTGTTGATCATCGACGAAGCGCAAAGCCTGCCGGCGGCGACCGCCGAACAGATCGGGCAACTGGCCGCGCTCGAATCCAACCGCGACAAGGTGCTGCAGGTGTTGCTCGCGGGCCAGCCGTCCGTGACCAGTGGTGCCACGCTGCCACGCGCGCTCGACGAGCGCCTCGCGACGAAAGCCAGGCTGCTGCCGCTCGAGCGCGACGAAAGCGAGCGCTACGTGCATCATCGCCTGACGATTGCGGGTGGCGCCGGCATCACGTTCAGCCCGAAAGCCATGGACGCGGTCTACAGCCTGTCAGCCGGAGTTGCTCGGCTTGTCAACCTGCTGGCCGACCGCGCGCTGCAAGAGGGCGCCATGCTCGGCGTCCGTCGCATCGAGCCCGCCCTGATCGAGTCGGCCGCCTCGACGCTACAGTTGCTCCGTCTCAAGCCCAGGCGCTTCCGCTGGTTCGGCGACACCGGTTCTGCGCGCTAAGACCTGCAGTGCCTCCCGACAAGAAGTGCCTTCCCGGCGCGGCCTGCCCTCCCGATCGGCCGTTCCTCTCGTCATATACTGCGGGGATGTCCGACCCGGTGTCCCCAGAGATCGAAGCTCTCCTCCAGGAAGATCGCAGCTTTGCGCCCAGCGCGGAGTTCACCGCGAACGCGGTGATGAACGACCCGGGAATCTACGCGCGGGCGGCCAAAGATCCGGAGGCCTTCTGGGCCGGCTTCGCCAACGAACTCGAGTGGATTGCGCCGTGGTCGAAGGTGCTCGACTGGAACCCGCCCGACGCCAGGTGGTTCGTCGACGGCAAGATCAACGTTGCGGCCAACTGCCTGGATCGCCATGCCCGGTCGTGGCGCCGTAACAAGGCCGCGTTCATCTGGGAAGGCGAGCCCGGCGATCGCCGCACGCTGACCTACTTCGATCTCTATCGCCAGGTCTGCCAGTTCGCCAACGTCCTGAAGAAGCTGGGCGTGAAGAAGGGCGATCGCGTGGCCCTCTACATGCCGCTGATTCCCGAGCTGGCCATCGCCATGCTGTCGTGCGCGCGCATTGGCGCCGTGCACTCCGTGGTGTTCGGCGGCTTCAGCGCCGAGTCACTCCGTGACCGCATCAACGACTCGGCCTGCACGGTGCTGGTCACCGCCGACGGTGGCTACCGCCGCGGGGGCATTGTGCCGCTCAAGCAGGTGGCGGATGAAGCGCTCGAGGGCACGCCGAGCATCCAGCATGTGGTGGTCGTCAAGCGCGGGTCCGCTGACATCCCGGTGCACATCCAGGAAGGCCGCGACCACTGGTATCACCGCCTGATGCAGGACGCCTCGTACGACTGTCCGGCCGAGCCGATGGATGCCGAGGACATGCTCTACATCCTCTACACGTCTGGCACGACCGGCAAGCCCAAGGGCATCGTGCACACCACCGGCGGCTACCTGGTCGGCGCGTATGCGACCACCAAGTGGGTGTTCGATCTCAAGGAAGACGACGTGTATTGGTGCACGGCCGATATCGGCTGGGTCACCGGCCACAGCTACGTCGTCTACGGGCCGCTGGCGAATGGTGCCACGGTGGTGATGTACGAGGGCGCGCCGGACTGGCCGAAAAAGGATCGCCTGTGGGAGATCGTCGAGCGCTACGGCGTGTCGATTTTCTACACCGCGCCCACGGCGATTCGCTCGTTCATGAAGTGGGGCACGGACTGGCCGGCACATCACAACCTGTCGTCGCTGCGGCTCCTGGGATCGGTCGGCGAGCCGATTAACCCCGAGGCGTGGATCTGGTATCACCTGCACATCGGCGGCAGCCGCTGTCCGATCGTCGACACCTGGTGGCAGACTGAGACCGGCGCGATCATGATCACGCCACTGCCCGGCATCACCAGGACCAAACCGGGTTCCGCTACCCACGCGTTCCCTGGCATCAGCGCCGAGATTCTCACCGACAAGGGTGACAACGTTCCGGTGGGCGGAGGACTGCTCGCCATCACCAAGCCGTGGCCATCGATGCTGCGCACCATCTATGGCGACCACGAGCGGTACAAGACCCAGTACTGGAGCCGCTGGCGCAACGACATCTACTTCACCGGCGACGGCGCCAAGAAAGACGACGAGGGCTACTACTGGCTACTCGGCCGCGTCGACGATGTGCTGAATGTGGCGGGCCATCGCATCGGGACTATGGAAGTCGAGAGCGCGCTGGTTGATCATCCCAAGGTGGCCGAAGCCGCGGTGGTCGGGCGCACGCACGAGATCAAGGGCCAGGCGATCGCGGCCTTTGTCACGGTGAAGGAAGGCGTGCATGCGTCAGAATCGCTGGCCGACGACCTGAAGCGCCACGTCGCGCACAAAATCGGCGCCATCGCGCGTCCCGACGACATCATCTTCTCGGTCGATCTGCCCAAGACCCGGTCCGGCAAGATCATGCGGCGCCTGCTGCGCGACATCGCCGAAGGCAAGGCGCTTGGCGACACGACGACGCTCGCGGACCCCTCGGTCGTGGCGAAGCTAAAAGCGCAATACGAGTCGCAGGAATAGGTTCACCACGCTTTGGTCGTCATGGCCGAGGCTTGCGTGGCGTCGGCCGCGACTCGGGCACAAAGTATTGACGGGCCGGCATCGCCACACCGGCCAGGGTGGTGCGATCCATCACGGCGTTCGCGGGAATAAGTTCGTTCGCGTTCAGCAGGAAGGCGGTGAGGGCGTAGACCTCATCGTCCGTGAGAGAACCGGGCGCGGTGGGCGGCATGGCACGGCGCACGTAGTCGAACACGGTCGTCGCGTACGGCCAGTAGTTGCCGATCGTGTGGGGCAGCTTGGGGTTCTGGGCGAACGGGAAGCCGATGCGCGGCTCGCGCCCCACCAGAATGTCGTTGGGCCCTTCCTTGCCGGTCTTGCCGTGGCACTGCGCACACTTGACGGCGTAGATCACGGCCCCCTCGGCCGCGGTGCCGCGGCCCGCCGGCAGCCCTCGACCGTCGGGCATGACGTCAATGTCGATCGCGGCGATCTCTTGCGGCGTGGCCGGCCGGCCGAAACCGAATCGCGGCGGCGCTTGAGCGACGCCCACCGCGCCGGCGACAGTCACCACCAGCCAGGTGGTCGCGGCACTGATGACGTGTGTGTGTGTCAGCCCCACGCTTCCTCCTTGTAGATCACCCTACCGGTGGCCTGAACGACCCAACCGGTGATCGGGTTCATGTGATAGATCGCGGTCCCAGGTCCACGCAGTTTCAGAAGTTCTGCGCGCGTCGGTTGCACGTATCCCGTTTCATCCACCGCCCGGCTCATGATCACCGCTTCGCCGCCGGTCCAGTTCCAGAGATGCCGGAAGCGCGTATGCGCCATCGACAGCACCGGTTCCTGCAACTGAGCGGCCGCCCAGGTCGCGCCGCCGTTGGTGCTGACCTCGACGCGGCGAATCCTGCCGGCGCCGGTCCATGCGATGCCCTTGATCTCGACCCAGCCGCGTTCGAGCGTGTTTGGAAACGCGGGATAGGTGATGAGCGATCGCGCGTCCATCTGAAAGCTGAACATGCGCGCCGTGCCGTCGGCGAAGGGCTCGGTGTACTTGGAGGTTTCTTCGCGCGTCATGAACGGCGCGTCCGAGACCTCGATGCGACGCAGCCACTTGACGCTGGCGTTGCCTTCCCATCCAGGCAGGAACAGGCGCGCGGGATAGCCCTGCTCTGGACGAATCGCTTCGCCGTTCTGTCCGTACGCGATCAGCGCATCGTCGAGCGCCTTGGCCATCGGCACGCTGCGGGTGAGCACGGCGGCATCCGACCCTTCGGCCAGGAGCCACGTCCCTTTGGGCTGCACGCCCACTTCCTTCAGTAATGTGGCGAGTGGTACGCCGCTCCATTCGCTGGTGCTGGTGAGTCCGGCAAGCAGTCCGGGCGTGGTCTCGGGGCCGGCGACGCGGCCGAGATTCCCCGAGCATTCCAGGAAGTGGATGCGCGAGACCGACGGGAAACGCTTGAGATCGGCCAGGCTGAACACCATCGGCCGATCGACCAGGCCGTGGATCAGCAGGGAATAGTTGGCCGGGTCGATCTCCGGTACCCCGCCATGATGTCTCTCGAAGTGCAGGTCCGATGGCGTGATGATGCCCATCAGGTCCTGATGCGGTGTGCTCGAGATGTTGCCGCGCGCGAGTCGCTGGACCTTTTCGGCGCGGGCGCGCTGTCCCATGGCGCTGGTTGGCTTGCCACGCACCTTGGTGGGGTCGACCGGTGTCTGGGTCTGTGCCCGCGTGGTCTGGCCCAGCACCACGGCGCCGGCAGCGCCGGCCAGCAAATCTCGTCGTGTCACTTTCATGGAACCTCGCATGGTCTGTCGCTGACTGGGGAGGAGTATAGGGGCAGGCCGCGGCGCAAGTCGACTACGGCCGACTGCGAATCGATCGACTACCATCAGGACATGTCAATCCATCAAACCCTCAAGACGGCGCTGTCAGAGTTCGCGACGGCCATGGCCCAGATCTGGGAAGGCTACAAGCAGACGCCCACCGCCTGTTGAGGGATGGATCCAGTGGCCTGGGAGCAGGACACATGGGCGCGTTATCGCGCCACTCAAGCTGAAAGCGAACACCGCGGCGACCCGGCCAGGCCCGAGTCGTCATCAGGCGCGCCTGCCATTCGCTAACGGGAGCTAGGACACCCGCTGGTTCCGCGCGGCGGTGGAACCGATGAAGTCGAGCAGGCTGTCGTAGTCGCTGGCGGCCCGGCTCGTCGGGGCGTATTCCCAGATGGTCTGGTGCGCGGCGGTCGCGTAAGTCAGGTCGAGGCACTGGCGAATCCCCGTCCTGAACAGGTGCTGCGCCATTTCGGGATCCGCTTCGAGCGCGGCCATGCCGGCTCGTGCCGCATGGGTCTGAACGTTGATGGCCGTGGGAACAATGGCGGCGAGTGCCAGTCGCCGGTCCGGCCACAGCCGGCGAATCTCGGCAATGCCGTCCAGCGTCTGCCGTGCTCCGGCGATGGCCAGTGGGTCCATCCCGACCGGCAGCAAAATCTCGTGAGCGACCAGCAGCGCGTTGTAGGCGAGCAGGCTCATCGAGGGCGAGGTATCGATCACAATGCTGTCGTAGCCCGTGAGTCCGCTGAGGCGGCGCGCCAGGATGGTTTCCCGCTGTACGGCGCCCGCCAGCTGGGCGTCGAGCCCGAACGCCGACGGCGCCGCCGTGATCACGTCGAGCCCGGGCCGCACGCCGGCGACCACCGCCTGGGCCACCGTCGCCTCGCCCAGCATCAACTCGCGAATGGTCACCGCCGACTGGACGCCGAAGACATGGCCGACGTTGCCTTGCGGGTCGGCATCGATCAGCAATCCCCGCTGGCCACGCCGGGCCAGGCCCGCCGCGACATGAACAGCGGTCGTGGTCTTGCCAACGCCACCCTTCATGTTCACGACGGCAATGATGCGCATGGCTAGCATCTTAATCCGCCGACTATCTGTGCAGAGGTATTAGGCAAGGAGTCCCAATTAATACCATGGTGTCATTCGTGAAGCCGACGGCTAACCGCCAGTAATGTCAGGCAGGTTCACTTTCACGAAAGCCGTGCACGGTCGAGATAGGTCTGAGCGCTGACGAACCGGCCTCGTCGCGAACAAAGAATCTCGGCCCGCGGTCGGGACCGCGTCTACAATCATCCAGCTGAAGGAGCTGACATGGCACCCCCGAAGAAACGTAAACCCAGTTTCGAAACTCCCGCGACCGCGCCCAGGAAAGGCGAGACGGGCTGGGTGTATCGCACCAGTGATGAGTCGAAGGCGAAGAACGTTTCGCGTGCCAAAAATACTGTGCCAGAGGCCGCAGTTGTGGCTGAACCGTCGTTGCGAGCTGCGAAGTCGTCGGATATACTCCCGCCTGGAGGCTTTATGAGCTTGAAAGAAAATGGCGCCCAGAGAATCGTGAACAAGTTTGCTCTCGGTTCGGGTGCTGTCAGCCTGGTGCCGATTCCGTTCATCGACATCGCGGCGATTACTATCGTGCAGATGCGCATGGTTCAGCAGTTGGCGAAGCACTACGACGTGCCGATGACGTCGGGTCAGTGGCTGAAGACCAGCGTGGCGTCGTTGATCGCGGGCGTGGCCCCGAATGCATTGGCGGCCGGCATCGCGGGCGAGGCGATTCGCCAGATCCCCGTGGTTGGTTCGATTCTCAAGATGGCGGTCATCCCTGGCTTCGCCATGGCTGTCAGCTACGCTGTCGGCAAAGTGTTCATCGCGCACTTCGAAGCGGGCGGCACGCTGCTCAACTTCGATCCCGAAGCAGTTCGTCAGCACTTCCAGGACGAATTCGCCGCCGCGAGAGCCTAGGCAGTCAGGTTCCTGCTCAGCGTTTCTGTTTGGCGCGGGGCTCGCGATCGATGCGAGCCCTGCGCTGAAGCAGCATTTGCGGTCCGCACCACGATCCCATTCCGGCACATGCGGCCGCCGCCTCCTGCGTCCTCAGCTTTCGGTTCTTCGCTGACCTGTCAAAACAGTATGCACACACTACAGCGACCCTTTCTTCGGCTTGGGACGATGATCGTCCTGTTCACTCTCGTCGTCGCGGCGCCCACCTTCGCCCAGGCGCCGGCGCCAGACCCGGCACAGCCAGCGGCCACGCCGCCCGCCACGCCGCCCGATCCGAACAAGCTGGTGTGGACGTCAACGGCCACGGTCGGCTTCTCGAAAATGAGCGGGCCCGTCGACACCACCAACTTCAACGCGATGGGCGAGATCGAGGGCGCGACCGACAAGCGCAGCTTCTCGCTGCAGGCCGACCACGCCTACGGCAAGTACTTCGGCCAGACCTCGGCCGATGCGCAGCACGTCAAGTTCACGGCCCGACAGGATCTCGCCGAGCACTGGTACGCGCTGGCGCGCCCGTCGTTCGAACGCAACAAGGTGCAGTCGATCGATTACCAGTACGAAGAACTCGTCGGTCTGGGCTACTGGACCGGCGGCGCCCGCGGCCGGCTGGACCTCGTCCCGGTGGCCGGCTTCATCCAGCAGAAGAAAAACATCGAGTCGGTTGACGGTAACCATTTCACGGCCGGCATTCTCGAACTGCTCAGTGCCCGGCTGACCCCGCTGTGGTCACTCAGCCAGTCGTTCCTCTACATGCGCAACACCGGCGATGGCAACGATTCGCGCATGCAGGCGGCGGTTTCGCTGAGCGGCGTGATCTATGGCCCGCTGGCGATCAACGTGACCTACCAGGCCGAGCACGACAACATCGTGCTCGAGACCGCCGGTGGCTCCAAGACCACTCAAACTCTTTCGGTCGGCGTGCAGCTCCAGTTCCCGCGTCGTCCATGAAGCTCTGGGACTTTCTCGGCAGCCATTCAGACGTTTCGCTGCCGAAAGTCATCACTGTTGCGATAATTTCGGGGCTCAGTAACGCCCTGCTGCTGGTCATCGCCAATTCGGCGGCGCACTCGCTGACCAACCAGCAGGTCGACGTCCGGATGGCCATCCTG
>Ga0163155_10007104_pt1 | contig 10631 bp, 9 predicted proteins | sample OliLakLV19SP4G1_FD_148611 | JGI IMG/M metagenome (GOLD analysis project Ga0163155, IMG submission 148611) | Freshwater microbial mat bacterial communities from Lake Vanda, McMurdo Dry Valleys, Antarctica - Oligotrophic Lake LV.19.SP4.G1 | ecosystem: Environmental > Aquatic > Freshwater > Lake >...
CAGATGTCGGTTCAACTTAGAAGGCTCTTTGAGATATGAGTTTTCTGTTCATCAGTTTTCTTTGGACTCTTGGATTTCTCTCTATTCCGATCATTATCGCGTTCTGGAATCGGCGAAAGTTTAAAAAGGAAAAATTCGGTGGATTTTATTTGCTCAAAAAAATTACCGAGGCCACAACTCGAAGAGTTCAAATTCTCGAAATTCTAAGACTTTTAAATCGACTAGTGCTTCTGACTTCGTTGATATTTCTTTTTGCAGAACCTTGACCAAAGTTCAGCAAGCTAGAGTCTATAAAATTCTTCAGAGCATTCCTACTCAATCACAGGGGGCGATTGCCTTTGTTTCAAATCGATGTGAAATCGCGTCGATGGAAGGGGGAAGACAAACAGCAAGGCCAGCAGAATGGATTGATCATCTGAAGACGAGAGATTGGCTTTATTCAGGACGCTCTACTCAAACGCAAGCGCTTCAACTCTGCCTTTCGCATCTTCAAGGACTTTTCAGCGGCAGAAAAATTTACACAGTATTCGTCTCTCCCTTGCCACAAAGTCTCGATCAGAAGCAGCTCGAGGAAATGAGTCTTTCCATTGAGAAGCTTTCCGCTCCTGAAATTCCCGCTCTAGAAAAAGTCGATTTGCGACAGGAATCACAGGGTGGGACGTTGAGAATTTTTTTGAATTCAAGCGAAGCGATGTCGGCCAATGTGATCGTCAATGGAAAGTTTGAGCCCTTGGGTGAAATCAAAGAGACAATCGATTTGATTCCTCAAGATTCTTCATTTCTTTTGCTTGAAGGTGCAAAGACGGCAGATCCATGGGCGCATCAATATTTATTTCCGCTGAAAGCGCAGATTTCACGACAAGTCACCTTGTGGGCCCAAAAGGAATCAGCAGGCTATCTCAGTCTACTTTCTGCGCTGAGGAGTCATTCTCAAATTAAAGTGGTGAAGCAAATCGGGGGAAGTCCTCAAGGTGACGCTGTCTTGATCTACGGCAATTACCCCCTATCGGACGAGATACTCGGCCGCGCATTCTTTTTTGTGAATCCAGAGGGTCAGGCACCTTGGGCCATTCGTGATAAGAAGCAACTTTCGAGTAGTAGTTTGGCTAGCCCAGATCTTCTCAAATCATTTCGATTCAATACACCACAGGGCTCGGTGATGATTAAGCGCTATGTTCTTTTGGATCCAGATCGATTCGAAACTCTTTCGACATTTGAAGACGGCGCGCCGTCTCTGCTGCGAGATCGCAGAGTTCAGGCGCGACACTGGATACTTCCATTTGACTTGGAGGATTTAACAACGGATTTGAGTCTTGAGCCGAGCTTCATCCCCTACCTTTATACTCATCTAGAGACCTGGCTCGGCGCTCAGGATGAGGCCAGCGCTGACGAAGAGCTTAAGCCAGTCTGGTTGATGGCGGGCTTAAGCGCTCCCGCTCAAGAAGTTATCGCCCGATTAGAGTGGCCAGGTATTTACGCATCTCAGAATCGATTTAAAGTCGTTCAGGCGGATGCATTTCCATCGGGATTTCTAGAGATGAAGGAGTCCAGAAGCACATCGAAAGAGAGAGAGGAAAAACATTTTCTCCGGTCTTTGATTGAGAAGATTTTGGTTTGCTCCATTTTCATTGAGCTGCTTTTTAGTATTCTCTTGAGACCTGTAGTTTTAGTTCTCTTAGTATCACTTTTTTCTTCGCAAGCGCTCGAGGCAGTTTCTACCAGACCAATCCCCATTGGCTATGCAAAGGGAAGTGATAAAGATCGCGTCGTAGCACTCTCACAAATACTGCGAGATGCCGATCGTCTTTCGAACTTAGATTTTGATAAGCCACAGGAAGCCAGCCCGGAAACTTACTGGAAGTATCCGCTTGTAGTCGTCAGTCTCAATAGCTCATTCGGACCATTTTCCGCTCTAGATCGCAGTCGCATTCGAGCTTATTGTGAGCAGGGAGGAGTTTTATTTTTTGATGATCCTCTCGCAACTGCGGATTCAAGTTTTTACAAATCCGTGCGCGACGAGTTGTCGAAGATTTTTCCTGGAAGAGATCTGAAAGATATTTCAAAAGAGGATGTCATCTTTCGCACTTACTACCTTTTGAATGAAGTGTCGGGCAGAAAGCTCGCTTCGCCGCAGCTTCAAGGCTTGAGCTTTGACAATCGATGGCTTGCGATTTTTTCTTCGAATGATCTTTTGGGCGCAAATTTGAGAGGGCCTCAGGGAGATTACGCACTTTCAGTAGCTCCCTATGGGATATCTCAACGAGTTTTGGCGCAGCGAATGCTGATGAATTTTTTGATGTACTCCGTGACGATCGATTATAAAGACGACTCCATTCATCTTCCTCATATTTTAAAAAGGCGGGTGAAATGAATCTACTATCCTGGATCGGTGATTCATCCTGGCTCATTGAGTCGCCTTGGATTCTGAAGCTAGCACCTATCGCAATTATTCTCGTGGTTGTAGAGGCTTTCTTGCGAAAGCGCTTTCACTGGCATCTGCTCATTCGCGGCCTTTGGATTTTGGGACTTTGCATTGCTGCCGCAGGTTTTTTAACGACGAGATCAAAAGAGCTTTCCCAGCCTTCGCTTTTGAATGTTTTCCTCGATACATCTGATTCCGTGATCAAAGTCTCAGAAAGGAAAGAGCGGCTTCAGACGTTTCTGACGGAACTCAAATCCTGGGGAGAAAAAAATTCTCAACCTTTAAAAATTTGGAATTTCTCAGACCATATAGAGGAGGGCGCATCCGTTGTCAGTTCAAAGGGTGGACTGAAGTCGAATATCACACCCATTCAGCAAGCGCTCTCGGGTAGCGAGGGTTCGGTATTATTGGTTTCCGATGGAGTATTTTCTGACACTGCTCAGTGGACTCAACCCACCTGGACACTTCAGCTCGGGCGATCCAACGAGAAAGATGTTTGGATTGAGTCTCCTCCTTCGGTTTTCACCGCCTTCTTGAAAAACAGACTGAGGATTCCACTCATGATTGGGCAGAGAGGTTATGCAGGGAAGATCGTAAAGGCGAGTCTCTGGCGAGGAGTTGAAAAGGTCGACGAAAAAGAGGTGACCCTCGCTTCAGGATCAAGCCCGCTGGAGTTTTCTTATTTTCCTGAAAAGATGGGAATGTCTACTTTGATTGTGAGAGTGGAATCACTCAAAGATGAGATTTCAGAAATCAATAATATCTCAGCTTTTAAAATTCGAACCGTTCGAGACAAAATGCGAATTTTGCATATCGGAGGTCGTCCCTCGTATGACTTAAAAGCTTGGAGAGGCTTTTTGACACGCCAACCCGATGTTGATCTAGTGAGCTTTTATATTCTGCGGTCTCTTAACGATGATCCTCAGGCGCGAAATTCAGAGCTGAGTTTGATTCCATTTCCTTATGAAGAATTATTTTCTACGGAGCTTACTAAAGTTGATTTGGTGATTTTGCAAAACTTTGATTTCAATCTTTATTTTCAACCTTTTTATCTCGCGAATCTTGCGCAGTTTATTAGGCAAGGCGGCGCCCTGCTGATGATGGGAGGAGATCAATCTTTACATCGCTATCAGGGCTCGCCACTCGATCCGCTGATGCCCGTCAAATTCCTTGGCTCGAGTGACCTTGAGCGAACACCAGAGCGTGCGGCGGTATTTAAAGACCATCCGATCTTGAGAAATTCGGAGTGGGCCTTTCGACGCGAATGGACATCTCGACATTTGCTTAAGGCTCACCCACAGGCGATGGATTTGGTCCGATATCAATCGGGTATTCCATTTTTAAGTATTCGAGAGATCGGTAAGGGGCGGGTCATGGTTTTGAATTCAGACGAATCCTGGCGTATTCAGATGGAGCCATCCGAGGATATGGCAGCTTTCTCGAGGCTGGCGAGGCGAATTCTGCAGTATCTTACCTTTGATCCCGAGATGGATCCTCAGCGCATTGTCTCCACGAAGTGGAACGTCTTAAAGCCCGTCCACTTAAAGCTCGCGGACAATGCGGCCAGCGATTGGACAATTCGCCCGCTTCAATCTGACGAGGCTGCACAAAAAGAAGTTCAGAAATCCGAGGTTGAATATTTGATTCCCTCCGCAGGTTGGTTTCAAGTGGAGGCCTCGAGTTTGAATGAGTCATTTATTTATGAGACAGAAGAAAAGCCTTGGCTCGATGAATGGAAGTCTTTGATTTCAGACGATGCAAGTCTCAAGAAAATTTCTGAACGAAACGGTGGAAAATTTTTTAAATTTGAAGATCGAGAAGATCTTTGGAACTTCCCACTTTCGGGTCGACAAATTATCTCGATGGAAACTGAACCCTGGTCAAGAAAGTCGGCATTTTGGTCATGGATTATTCTTGCGGCAAGTCTTTTTCTAGTTTGCTTCGATTTTTACTTTCGCAAGCGATCAGTATGGGACACTTGAAAAATTGACTCTCGATCTTGTCTTTGATAGTTCATGCTCACGACATTTGTGGCAAGAGGTTGTCGGAATCATAAAGTTTTTAAGGGGTTAAGGCTAAGCGTTGAATATATTAGATTTTTTTGAATCAACGGATACGTGTCTTTAAAGTACGAAATTTGGGAGGAGGGTTTTTCTAGATGAGTGAGCCACAAGAGGCATTAGGTCCTTGGAAAAGAAAGCATCAGCGTCGGAAGATCGATGCTCTCATCAAATTTAAGAGCCAAGACGGCAAAGTTTACGGCTGCCGAAACCGCGATATATCTCCTGGGGGAATTTTCATCGTAGCGAATCCCAAATCTGTTCCTTTGGCCGTCGGGGCCACACTTCAGATGAGTATTAAATTTTCTACATCTCCCACCGTCTTTGCGGCGGAGGGTCGTGTTGCACGAATGACACGAGATTCTAGCGTTGAAGCAAAGATGTTTCGACCGGGCTACGGAGTTGAGTTTCTTCGAGTTGACGGCGAGGGCCGAAAACTCTTTGCTTTGCTTCTGAAGTGAGAGAATTGGAAATTATTGCAGACGAAATCGCAAGCGCCTCTCCCCAGGGGCGTTTTTTTCGCATGGGTCCTGCAAGGGTCGTTGTTCATAACGGTCAGATCAAATCGGTTTCATCCGTTTCGCGATCTAAGCTTTCAAGTCGCAGCAGAAAAGTCGTGCGCGAGAGGGTGCTCATTCCGGGCCTCATTGATTGCCATACTCATTTGGTTTTTGCAGGAGATCGAGCTGACGAGTGGAACCGAAGGCTGAAGGGCGAAACTTACGAATCAATCGCAGAATCTGGCGGCGGAATTCGAAAGACCGTTTTGGCCACCCGAAACGCGTCGAGTTCAGAGCTTCTTAATTTGGCCAAATCGCGCCTGAGAGAATCTATGGCGCTCGGCGTCACAACCATGGAGATCAAGTCAGGCTATGGATTGGATCTGGAGTCAGAGCTGAAGATTCTAGACGTGATTGCTCGATTGAAGAAGGAGACCCCAGTTTCCATTTTTGCAACTTTCATGGGAGCACACGCACTCCCTCGCGAATTCTCGAATACTGAATCTTATATTCGTTATTTGATTGAGCGCATTCTTCCGAAGATCAAAGGCAAAGCAGACTTTCAAGATGTCTTTTGCGAGCGTGGATATTTTTCTGAGCAAGAGAGTATTCGGCTCTTAAATGCGGGCAAGAAATTCGGATTGAAGCCAAAGGTGCACGCGCATGAATTCGAAAGAAGTGGCGGTGTAAATGTTGCCGCTAAGACTCGCGCCGTTTCTGCTGATCATCTGATGGTGGTTTCGGATTCTGACATTGGGAAGCTCAAAAAATCGGGAACAGTTCCCGTTATTCTTCCTGGAACGTCATTTTTCTTGGGCGCTAAAAAATTTGCACCCGCTTAAGATGTGGAGGGCCAAGCTTCCGGTGGCGATCGCATCGGATTTTAATCCGGGAACGAACCCAAGCTTTAATCTCCCATTGTGCGGGACGCTCGCTGCTATTCATCAGGGCTTATCGCTTGATCAGATTCTTACGGCGCAAACCCTGCACGCCGCGTTTGCGCTTGGGCTCAGGGATAGAGGCTCAATTGCAAAGGGGCTACGTGCCGATCTTGTGGGGCTCGATGCCGCTTCGTTTGAAGAAATTTATTACTCTTATGGAAGTTCACAGGTAAATTCTGTCTATCTTGCAGGCAAAAAAGTTCTCTGATTTATTTGCATTCGATTTAGACGGGACTCTTGTTCATCCCACAGCTTCAGGCGTTCGAACCATCTCTGCAGAATTAATCGAGCTCATATTTGAAGTCGCGAAACGCGCTCATATCGTCGTGGCCACTGGAAGAAGATATAACGCAGCGGAGCCGGATTTTTCACTTTTGCCGCCCATGCCATTTACGGTCATTCACAATGGTCTGGTCATCAAGGATTCGAATGCCAAAACCGTCGAGTCGAGAGAGATGGCACGCGAAACCGCCGTGGAGATTGCCGAGATTCTTCAATCCGAGAGCTTTGATCCATTTTTTGTAAGTGATAGCCATGCACATGGTATCGACTACAGTTATTTGGAAGAAGGCCTTGCGCGATCTGCTACGATCCAAAGAATTGCGGCGCGTCCTTTTCAGAAGGGACATATTCTTAAAAGTTTAAATGATCTGAAGTCTGTTAAGTTTCCTATTCTTGAGGTAGCGACACTGGGTCAATTTGAGGATCTTGAGCTACTCAAGCAGAAGATAGAATCTCGGCTGCCAAAAAGCGTTCGGCCAGTCCTCGTTCGCAACATAGGAACATCGGGCATCGCTGCGATGGAGATATTCGATCGGGAGTCTTCGAAATGGTCAGCCGTCCAGAAAGTCAAAGTTAAGCTGGATGCAAGCAAGGTCATTGCGGTTGGAGATGACGGCAACGACTATGAGATGCTAAAATTTTCAGACATAGGAGTGGCGATGTCTCATGCGGATGATTATTTGAAGGCGGTAGCCAAGCGACAAGTAAATGGTTCGACTGGGCTGTGTGAATTTTTGAAGGAGTATTTGGATTCATGAAAAAAGTAGATCGGAGTCGATACTATACCTGGCTCTTTCAAGCGGCCGAGAATTTCTATGAGCGCGGAAATTTTGACAAGGCTCTCAAGTATTTTGAGCGTCTTATTAAGCAACACGGTAAATTTTTAGAAACTTCCATGAAAGCTGATTGCTACGCCTATCTCGGAGATATCTATTTGTTCAATGAGGATTATCCGAAGGCCATCGATTATTTGAATCGTGCAATCGCTTTGGACGCTGACTTTGCACATTACTTTTATTTGCTCGGAATGGTGTTTCAAACTCAAGAGAATTGGAGAAGAGCAATCGAGGAATTTCAGCGTGCTGTGAAGCTCGAGCCTAAAAATTCAATTTATCTTGAGGAACTCGGTCGAACTTATGTTTTTACCGGCAATCTCTACGAAGGAGAAAAGCAGCTTCGCAAAGCTTGGAAGTTAGATCATACGAATATCGGAGCGGGAGTAGAACTCTCGGGTGTCCTTTTGTCGCTCGGAAAGTTTAAGGACACGATTTTACTAGTGAAGGAGATTCTGGACTGCGGTGAATCACTGCACGATGGGATTATCGATTATTTGGACAATCTTCGCGTCGACGCTGAGCGAGGTATGGAAGAAAAAGCCAAGCGGCGTCGCAAACAGAAGAAGCGAAAATAGGGGTCAGGGCACTTTGGGTACAGGTAAGGATCTTACCTGTACCCAAAGTGCCCTGACCCCTCTCATGATAAACTACCTAGGTGACGCCGTTTCTCATGAGATTTTGGATCAATCCTTCTGGAAAGTTGAGCCGTCGCCATTATCGGTTTTTTCTCTTCACCTATGTGATTTTTATGCTTCCACTATTTACCACGATTTTTTTGGCGTTTCTCGTCTTGGGATATCGAGGTCCGGAAGGAATTCTTCAAACAGATACAATGCCCAAATTGTTCATCATGAGTTTCGCCTATGGGCTTTTGTGTCTTTGGCCACTCATGGTTGCATCGCTCAAGCGAATGCATGATCTGGGCTTACGAGGCAGAGATTATTTCTTTAGCCTGAATCCTCTTCGCAACTTCAAGCTCGGCCGCTCTCTTATTAAAGAGAAGGGCCAGCTCGGAGAAGATTAGCGCGTGTGCTCATTTCAAATCGCTTGAAGTCGTGCGATACGTTTATCGAGAGCGGGATGGCTTGCTAGGAGAGCCATGAGGCCAGTGGTTTTTCCAGAGATTTTTAAAGTATCATACGCCACCTGATTGGTTCCCGATGAGTTGTTCGCAGCAACGGAAGGTTGATAAACCCGCTGAAGACCTTGTAGCGCAGCAATCATTCGATCTTTACCCGCAAGTTGAGCTCCACCAGCGTCGGCTTTGTATTCTCGAATTCGGGAGAAGTAAGCCACGACCATCATCCCTAAAAAACTAAAGGCAATTTGCAGAACAATGACCAACAGGAATTCTACGATATGTCGAAGGCCGTTATCTCGGATGGTTTGGCCAATCGCAAACGCAATAATTCGTGCGAAGAACATCACGAACGCATTCACCACACCCTGGATGAGCGTCATCGTGACCATATCGCCGTTCGAAATATGCGCAACCTCGTGAGCGAGCACGCCTTCGACCTGAGTCGAATTCATATTCTGAAGAAGACCCGATGAGACCGCGACTAGCGATCGATTTCGAGTCGGACCCGTTGCAAATGCATTTACCTCAGGACTTTCATAAATTCCTACCTCGGGCATTTTTGAAATTCCCGCAGATTGTGCGAGTGAGTGAACGAGTTCTACAAGACTACGCTGCTGAGAGTTGGATGTATTGGGGTCGATGACCTTCACACCCATCATCCACTTCGCCATAATGCGAGAAAGTGCCAACGAAATAAATGCACCAGCAAAACCCCAGAGCAAACAGAAAATCATCAAGGATTGATAATTGATACCCTGTTCGTTCAAATAGGGTTCAAGGCCAAAGAGCTTCATGACGATGCTAATAGTCGTCAGAACCAAAACATTGACCGCCAAAAACAAAAAGATTCTTTTTCCGAGTTTCATCAAATTACAAAAGCTCCTTCAGGAACTTAAGTTAAGGTCTTTTTAGACTTTGTCAAAAGCAAAGTTATATCAATGACTTGGCCCAGACGCAGCGCGTTAAAACTGTGTTATCATTAGTGAACAGTCTATTGGGTTATGGGAGGCCCTTTCCGTGGAGTATCGCAAGCTTGGTCGCTTTAATATCGAACGCTCCGTTGCCCGTGGGGGGATGGGGGAGATCGTCAAATCTCAGGACGATTCTGGTCGGCCTATTGCCCTCAAAACAATCCTTCAAGAGCATCAGTTTAACGAAACATTTCGAGATCTCTTTTTTCGCGAGGCCGAGATCACGGTTCAGCTCGATCATCCAAATATTGTAAAGGCGCATCATTTTGACCAAGTAGGAAAGCAATTGATTCTAGCGCTCGAATATTTGGATGGAGTGAATCTCAAAGACATTTTGCGACAGGTGTATGCACGCAAACTCATTATTCCTGTGAGCATTGCAGTGGCGATCATGAAGCGAGTCCTTTCTGGTTTAGAGTACGCGCACAAGAAACGAGATTGGAAGGGCAAGCCACTGGGCATCGTTCATCGAGATCTGAACCCTTCAAATATTTTTGTGACCTATACCGGAGAGGTGAAGATCTTGGATTTTGGAATTAGCAAAGCGGTACATCGTGACATCCACCAGCTCACTCCGAACGGCGAGCTGCGAGGAAAGATGTGTTATATATCTCCCGAGCAAATTCGGGGCAAGTCGATCGACCACCACGCCGATATTTTTACAGCGGGAATTGTTTTTTGGGAACTTCTGGCTGGGAAGCCACTTTTTCTCAGAGAGTCTGACTCCCAAGTAATGGAGGCCATCGCAAACGGTGAGTATCAGTTTCTGCGAGATATTCGAAACGACGTCCCTGCGGAGCTCGAAGAAATTCTTATGCGCGCTCTTGCCGTCAATCCCAAATCGCGCTTCAAAGATTGTGGAGAATTCGCACAAGTATTGGACGAGAGACTGAAGGCCAAAGCGATGCCAGGAGTTTCAGAGGAAGAAATAAGTATTTTTGTTCGAGCTCTTTTAAATATAAAAACGAGTGAAACCGACCCACATTTTTTGTCGGGCTACGCTTGGCTCATGACTCAGATGGCCGGACGCGAAGCTCATGGATTGAGTCTTGCCACACGGCTAGCTCAAGAGAATCCACAGCGGCCATTTGTTCAGCTAAACTACGCACGCGCTCAACTGAGTGTCGGCGATCGGATGGAAGGACTCAGAATCATTCGGCGCTTAGCCCGCGCCGACTCCCTTGAATCAGAAGCACAAGAAATTTTGGAGTGGTTGGGAGTCAGACGTCGACCCGTACTATCGTTTTTAAAGAGATCAAATCCTGCGAATTTCGTCCTTGGAAAAATCCGGCACAGATTTTTAGGTCCAACGCCTTTTCAAGACAATTTTATGGCCGCTTGATTTTCGCAAGTGTCCAAATCACAGACGAACTCGCCAGAGTTTTCAGAATATCTCCAACAATAAATGGATAGAGACCCATGGCCAGAGCGGCGCTCCACGAGATTCCGAGCATGGCCTTCAGCCAAATTACTCCAGGAACAAAGATAAAAAACGAGGCGACAAAAAGTGCAAATGTTGAAAGTCCGAACTTCTTAAG
>Ga0163155_10007112_pt1 | contig 10625 bp, 7 predicted proteins | sample OliLakLV19SP4G1_FD_148611 | JGI IMG/M metagenome (GOLD analysis project Ga0163155, IMG submission 148611) | Freshwater microbial mat bacterial communities from Lake Vanda, McMurdo Dry Valleys, Antarctica - Oligotrophic Lake LV.19.SP4.G1 | ecosystem: Environmental > Aquatic > Freshwater > Lake >...
CAGTAGGACCGTGGGATTGCGGGTGCAGTTCTTTTTTGGGGGCTGGGGGGGGGTGATTCAGCTGGCGAGGGCTAATTCAATCACCTCACGGGGAATGCTATCGAGAAATCCTCTATTTTCGGGGCAATTATCAGCCTGCTCATACCATTCTTTTATCTCCTTGAGGGATTCGGGAGAGAGCCAACCGCTGATATCTGGGGGCGGATTGTTGGCTGTGTCCGTGATTCCTATATAGGTTTCCTTATTAGAAATCGAGGACACGGTGGCTGCAAGCCCCGCCCTATAAGCATTGAGCAGCCGCACTCGAAGTGGGTCGTCGTGCCCCACAGCCTGATAAATGCGATTGATCCTCTCTCCCCTGCGGCCAGGGCGGCTAGTCGAGATTGCCTTCAGCCCCAGCCGCTTCAACAGCTTGTTGCAAATTTCAACCGGGGTCTGGCTTTCATTCACATTCAGAGAGAGATAGGTTGCAATCTCTTTCCTGAATCGCAGACAGTTAACTTTCACTGCGGTCGCCCGCTTATCGGAGTTTTGATATTCGCGGCCATCGACCAGCTCCAGGATGCCCGATGCGGCAAGCACTTTACCCCGCATGGCAGCTCTGGGCAATCGGTGGTTTGCCTTGATATTTTGATCCAGGATTGAGCGAGCTAGTTCCCTGTCAATCTCTTGGGCAGCGCTTAGATTCTCAGCCTTGCCCTGGTTAATCACGCCCCGCTTCATGCTGCCGTACTCCTTGTAAATTGCTCTATAACAGTCGTCCGGGTCATCGAACGCCACGCCGGGGAATTCAGCCCGCAACAGCACCTTTTGAGCCAGTATCTCAACCTCCAAGGTGCATTCCATGGATTTCAAGCGCTTCCTTGCCCATTCGGGGGTGTGCTCCTCCTGCACTACTCGCGCCGCCATGAATGTACCATCCTCGCGCTCCAGCTCTTCGGCGGCAGCTTTCCAAATTGCCGCCGCCTCGGGGCTTTTGGCAATATCTTGAGAAGTTACGTTGTGTCCAGCCGCCTCCAGCCGCCGAACCAATTCGTCGTGAGCCATCAGCTTCTGGCAACCAGCTACTGAGCGCTCAGCGCTGAGGTATTCCGCGACGGCCTGCTCGGTCGTCAGCATCGCCTCAGCGCGATCGCCTTCTGCCTCTAGCATTTCATCCAGCCCGTAAACGCCCCCGACTAATTTGGTATGGCTCCGCATGTGTCGGGCGATCGCCGATGGATATGCCGCCTGCTCATTGAAGTCTCCCTGAATGAATAGTGGGCAGAAAATGACGCGCGGCACTGGCGGGCGGTAGCGACCCAGCAGCTGCATGTGGGTATCGGTTGTCAGACTTGGGAAGTATCCCCAGACCTCATCGAAATAGGCATCAGTGGCGCTTACATTACCCTCAATATCGACGCCAGATTTGGCGCTGGGGCTGAGAATCAGCACATCTGGCTGCTCTGCCTGTAGCCACTCATTCGGCTTGCGAAAGAGATCGTCGAAGTTGCCCTCGCGGTTGGTTTTAGAATCCACACGGAAGATTTTGAGGTCTGGGTGGCGATCGCTCAAAATGCGTTCTATCCGCTCCGCCTCTTTTTGGGAGGAGGTGACGACTAGCAGCTTTTTGCCGTCGCCCACTGCATTCAGGAGCATGGCGCGATAGCCGGAAACCTGTCCCTTTAAAACCTCTGTAGGCCACGCCACGCCTACCTTTTTGTGGGTGAAGACCCGCACCTTAGTAGCCCCAGACACCTTCCTAACCAAGTCAATTGCCCGATCTGGCAGGTTGGCCTCACTCAGCACAATGGCTCCATTAACGATCGCATTCTGCGCGACGGTGCCGAATTTTTCCCAGATTTCTGAGAAACGTTCCTTAAGAGTATTGCCTTCGGCCATGTGGCTGTCGATCTGATTGGCCTCATCCAAAATTAGCAATAGCGGACGCTCAAATAGCCATGAAGGCAGGCGGTGTTGGCTATCGGGGCACATGACGACGCCGCCATCGTAGCCAATTTGCGTATGCAGCAGCGGCAGCCCTTCGCTCGTCTTGTCAAAGTCGTGGACGTGAGGCAGATTCAGTGTTTCAGCAGTTTGCTTGCCAAGTGAATTACTGGGAGCGAGGTACACCACAATCCCGCCATCGGCGATCCACGGCTTCACGTAGTCCTGCCCGATCCGGGTCGTTTTTCCGCTTTCCATATCAGCGCTCAACACATGGATCGCGCCCTTTTCAATGGGCGGCAGCTCTGGCATGTACTTCCCTTCGGTCGCTCGCTCTACCGGGTAGGTGAGGGTGTTGAGCTGCTTGATAATTTTCGCCGCGCACTTGAGCCGCTCGCTGTATCGCGTCGCCTTTAGGGACGGGGCGCTCTTGACCAGGGCGTCAAGCCAGCTTTGGGCATCGGTGCCCAGGCCAAATAGCACGTCGTCAATGCCCTTGCCTAGCGCCATATCCCAGCGGGGTAGCAATGGGCTGCACCCGGTCTGCTCTAGCGCTGCTGCTAGCTTCATGCGCTGCGTATCCACGTTTTGCCGCGTCTTTTCTTTCTCGTCTTCATCAAAGAAAATGAAGATCTTGCGCCCGCTGGTGGCGAGCTGGGCGATCGCGTCCCATAGCTCGTTCGTCCCTTTGGAGTGCCATTGAGCCACCCCCCGAATGCAGATCGATGCGATGCCGTAGTCTGCTAGTGCGAGCGCTTTCTTCCAGCCCTCGACCATCCCAAGCGGCAGGTTGCAGCGTTGCACAGTTTGCCATGGCGTCTCACCCTCTAGCGGCGTGGCCTTATGTTTGGCGAACAGCGCCTGCCACTTTTCGGGCGGCAGGTTTGCCAGCAGCGGCGTGGCAGCGCAGCCCTGTGGCGTTTCGTATTTGATGAGTTTGCGATCTTCAAAATCCCGGCGCGGCTCGTCGGGCTTGAAGTAGGCTGTGCTACCTTTGCCACCATCGATTGTTGTGCCGTACGCAACCCAGCCGCCAGCCGCTGCGAATTCGTAGCGTTTGAGGATTTTGGCAACCGGGACGGTAGCGTACGATGTTACCGTTTGGGCTTGCGAGACCGCCACCTCGGCCATAGTCTCGATCGCCATTTCCCCGCTGATATACTCAAAATTGAGCAGCGCGGTTTCGTCGGAAATGGCGCTCTTGCGGAATTCTTGTAGGATGCGATCGCGGGGAGTAAGCGCTCCAGGAAGGCTCCCAGCCGGGTCTTGCTCTTGCCTTCCCTGTGCCTGGGGCTTATGATGGGAGGCAGATGCAGCGAGAGAGTCAGCAGCCTCACCTGCTTGGGGACTTGCGGATTCTGTATCGTGTTTGCTAGAATTGTTGTTGTAAAGCACGGGTTCATTCCCTGGCGAATCCTGATACGTTTCCTAGGCGTCGTAAACTTTCGGAAAACGTTATTCAGGCGTGTTTAAGAAGACCCTCAGCTATTGCTGGGGGTTTTTGCTGTTGGAGCGGGTTTTGCTTTGGGGGCGCGGCGAACTGCATCGGCATAGGCTATCTCAAGCCACTCCCGCATCAGATCAGTGCGCGTGATGCCTTGCTCGAAGACCAGAGTGTCCAAGCTATCTAGGAATCCGTTTTTTAGCCGAACCCCGATAGATTTTGTGGTGCTTGAGTGGCCGGACATTTCTTTTCTCCCTTCAGTGGGCACACCGAATAATAATACTGCCCGAAACTTCTTTCGATCGATCATCCTTTCTTTGAAAAAGTTTTTCGATTGGTTTATACCCAAATCATAAACGCTCAAACCCTTTCCTGTCAAAGATTGACACTATATACAGACACGCACACGATATAAACTCTTTGACGGCACCAGCTGTGGGGGTTGCCACGTTAACCTGCTAGCCGCTGCCAGATGGCGCGAATCTCCGCAAACATGCGATCAAGCCGCTCCCTGAACACTACGCCCTCTTCTCTGAACACTACGCCCTCTTCTCTGAACACCTGGTGCTGCCTGATGTTCTCGCGGCTCTCGCCTAGAAGCACTTCGATTTGGGTGCTGTTCTCGCGGTCGCCTGCTGCCTGCTCTTGTTGCCGCTGGATTGCAACACTGCCCACCATGTTCACCACATCAGCAATGCTCGCTCGCAGCTCCTCACGGTGAGAAGCAAGGCTGGTGCGCAGCTCTTCACTATGAGCCGCGATTGCCCTGGCGTTGCTTTCGATTAGCCGTGCGGTGTTTTCGTTCAGTTGCTCAATGCGCTCAAATCGAGCCGTAGATTCAAGCTGGCTGATTTCTTGCCTCTCTGCTAGATTCCCTAGCAGCATTTCTATCCGGTCAAGCCGTGATGGTTCAGATGTTGTCATGGCGATCGCCTCAATTGCCTTCCTGTTTAGATTCTGGCTTGCGTCCCGCTCCTTCCCTTTTCCCGCCCCGTCGCTTTTCTACTGGCGGCACTTGTGTAAGCAGCCCATTGTTGTACAGCCCAAGTGCTACGAACCTTTCCGCCGCCGCTGCCTCTGATAGGCCAGTTTGAGCCGCGTACTTTTCAAGCGCGGCTTTAACTTCATCTGACATTCTCACAGTTAATCGCTTCAAGGCTTCAGAAATATTCATAGGGGAGATCTCATTAAATAGCTTCTCTTCAGTATAGGCAAGCTATCCAGAATCATCAAGCATCGTTTGATTAGCTAAGACTATCCTAAACTCCTTGTTATATAAGAAATCATGTGGCGTCATGGGGATGATTTTTGATGTCGTTTGATTTATAACTGAGTCATGAGGCAAAACCGAACGACTTCAGACGGCATCAGAACGCCATCCGCACACATTCCGAACGGCTAACCCGTTCGAGAGCGTACGAAACCAGTTCTATCTACGTTTGCATCCACTTCACAGAGAATCAAAAATGGACAGTTCTACCCGCATTTCCCTACATGGCTTCTGCCGCGATCACGGCCTAGCAAAATCCAGCGTTTACGACAATGACCCTCAAACCCTTATCAGGCAACAAGCACCAAATTCTGAACTATCTGCACCCCCGTCAATGCGATCGCCACATATCCCAAACTTAATAGCGCTAGAGCTTCCCTGCCGCCTTCAGTCAAGCCGATAGGGATGGTCGAATGAGAATTGAGCTATTCCCAAAAGCTACCGCTTAGGGGGATATCGCAGCCATACCGATGAGCGATCGCCCTGATGTTGAAGTCTTTGTTATGGCCAGTATTGGGGCGATCGCATTGGTATGAATCGTCGAGTTGAGCATTCTCCAGCACGGTTGCTCAATTTTCCGATGCATCGCTCATTCGCAGTCGTCTTCATCCTGATCAGAGGCTAGTTTGTCGAGGCGATCATTCGCATCTTTGGAAAACTTGTGGCAGCAAACACTAATCGTCGTTCCCCCAACTGTTGCCACTGTTCCTAGCTGAGGTTTTCCAACAAATCCAAGCACAACCCCTACCAAGATACCCAGCGCACCGGCAGCCGTCGTGACAAGGGCCAGGTTAAACGATATCCGAGCCTGCCGAACACGTTCTTGCTGCACTTCGTCATTGCCATTCTTGAACGGTTTGTTTGCAGTCATAAAATCTTTTCACTTGGTAAGAATCTTTCACACCTGTGCATAGTCTAGTTTATTTTTGCAAAATATGACAGCAAAAAATGGAAGCATGTTTTGACTTCAGATTTTGATCGGATTTTTATAGGGGGAGCTATAAAATACCCGGTTTTCTAAGCTAGACTAGTCGGTTGATTGGCTTGAATGGTCTAAAACCCTTACATATCAATTATTTTACTTCTAACTCTAAAATTATACTTAGAACAAATTTATGGCCTTCCTTCTGCATATTTCGGTATTTTTTATTGCTTGCCCCAGAAAAATCAACTTTTGCACTTTACACAATTAGAGTGTCTGGCATGGTGAAATCACATAATGACTTCATTTATCGGTTTTCCTGATGGATATACTTAGGAATAGATAACTAATCAGTCTAGGCCAATAGAAATCTATGTCTATTGACGGATGACATCTTTATCTGCTATCAAAAGTGGGTAGCTAAAGCACCCGACTATTGCTGTCTTGCTTAGTAAGGTTCCAGTGCCCTGATTTCTGTAGAGGGACAGCCTCCGATCAGACACTATCTTGATAAAAGCTGGTGTCAGCTACCTCTTGCAGAGATAAATTGCGAATGTCCAGAAAATCAGGGTCTTCTATGCATCAGCCGAAAACTCCAGTGACGGGGTCAGCTCAAGATATTTCTACTCAAAGTCTCTCTGCTAAAGAGATTCCTACGGAACTAAATGAACTACAAAATCGTCAAGAGAAGGCCAACAAACTCCCTATCCCGGACCGCGATCGCCGTCCTAAAGCGGTGAAACAACTATCTTTCCGAACTGACGAAAATACTCACGAGAGAATCCTTCTCGCGGCACGCAAGGCGGACAAAAGTATCAATGCCTGGATGGAAGAAATTTTAAGTGAGGCTGCGGACGATACGTTAGGTCATTACAGGCCGACAACATCATTTCATTCTCCTGCAATCCGCCGCTTGATTGAAGAAGAGGAACTTGCAGGGCAACTAGCCCAGAACGTTGAGTCTTACTTGCAGACATGGAATCTACGCTCCGTATTCCAATTTAAGACTGCGCTTCAGAAGTTGCTTAGCGGCATAGATGAAGTTAGGTTCTTTCTGCAAACTAGCGGCAATGGTTCTCTAGTAGAGATAAAAGATTTTGTATCTAAAGATACAAGTCAAATTACCCTATTAGCACAGATAATTCTCGATTTTTTACCGTCAGAAGATCCGTTGACTCTATTGATATTTAGCAGGGCAATAAAAAAACTGTCACAAGGACTGGCAGCAGTAAAACCTTTTCTAAAAGAAGATAAAAATCGAAATACAAAAAACATCGTGGCTACGATTGAAAAACTAATAGATTCTCTGGAGAAACAAACCCCCTCTCATGATTAGCGCACACCGGCCTATGTTCCACCTTTTCAACTGGCTGATTGAATGTTGACAGCGGATAATTAAGTTCGTATACCCTGACTAAGAGCGTTAGTGCTTCGTCGCAGCAATCAGGGTGTGAAATATGACATCCATTTATCCTTCCACCTGAGCCTGCTTTGTTTCTGATCTGAATGTTTCTGTTGAGCATTAAGCCGCTGAGCAGCTAATTTTCGGATGTCAACTTTTGGATGTATTTACATTCCTAATAATGTTGTTTGATTGAGATTGAACTATGAACTTATAAAGGTTTCAGATTTCGAAACCAGATTTTTATCAAGAAAATTTTAGAAATTAGGTTTGGGTTAAGAAAGCCAGGTATTTTTCCAGCATCATTTGTCAACAACGAGTCTCCAGTCCTTATCAGCTTATAAAGTCTGCCTTACTCAGCCACTTAATTCTATTGCCCCCAGGAGAATTGGCTTCATGGCTCTCATCGTTTTAATCTCTGAGATGGCGCTGTTCCGGTGGTTTGATTCTACCAATCCAGGTGAAAAAAATGGGGTAGAAAGTACATTAAAAACTCTTTCTAAGACTAGAGATCTACCTGATCACAATCAAGTAGGGGTTCTAACGTCGGAAGTGGACAACCTCAGTGAGCTGTTTCCCAATGTTCAGCAAAGAATTAGCCACTTTGATCTCGAAAAAATTTCCGATGAATCCTTGAGAACTCTGAGCAGTGCCGCTACAGTTATCATCCTTTTCTGGATTATTCCCACGAATCAACTAGCGGTGGTAAAAAGACGCTATGAGGCGAATCTGGGCTGCTCTGTAACAATTTGGACGCTCGAAGATCTGAAGAATTACCTGGACAAATCACAGGAAGGAAATCAGGCTGCATTCTATCCAGGTGGCAAAGACACTAAGCCAGAAGATGGCAATCCAGCATCTTCATTCATCTCCTCAATAGCGGTCAAAAATACCACATCAGAGGATGGTACCCCAGTATCTTCATTCACCTCTGCGAGGACTTTCAACGTTGGCTTATGGCTCTTCGCTCTAGCGCTCCTTAACTTGGGTTTGTCTAGTGAAAAATCTGATGACATTGATAGAGGTGCACTAGTTCCTGGTGCAAAAGTGCCCAATCCACCTAATCCTACTGGGGAGGGAGCTTCTGAACCTGCTGATAAATTTTTGGCTGATGCAATTACTTCCTCTCAACTTGCTCTCGCTACCAATCTAGTTAATCTAGTTCAAGGTAATGGCTCTAACACTCTAGTCATTGAAGAGGTAGAAGACACGCTGATCAACGTCATCTTCCGATCAGCCGCCTTTGATGTTTCCACTGTTAGCTTAGACACCTTTCTGGTGGGGACAGCTACTGTTACGTCTGATCAAGCTTTAGATTTGATCATCTCCACCGCCGATGGAAACACGTCTAAAGAAGATTTACCCGCGATCGCTACTGACCAAGAGACAGAAGAGTTGCCAACGGGGTCTAATCCAACAGGGTCAGAAATAACTTTCAACCTAGACAAAGTTACTTCTAGGGGAACTTCAGATCCAATCATTCCTAAAGATAATATTCTTGATCATCGTCTAATAGAAGACGGTCTAGTTCACTCCAAATGGCATCCTCCAGTGGGGGATTTCAATCTACATAAAGATCCCATTGTGGGCGATTTACCCTCCATTATTTGGGATATTATAACATTAATCCTGGTTTATCCAATTGTTCCAGGCACGCCCATCGAATTACCTATAGGCACCTCTGGGGAGACACCTAAAGAAAGTCCAGGATCGACAATTGTTCCAGACCCACCCATCATTTCAGGTGGAGAAATACCTGGAGAGACACCTGAGGACGATTCAAGTTCGGTCCCAGGCGATGATAATTCAGGTGAGCTTCCGATCGAAGACGTTCCTGTTATCATTAGCCCATCTTCAAAAGAAATCAACTGCTTGGGTGGAAAATATGAGGTGCCTATTACATCTGAAGACGGGCAAATCACTATCCTGAATTTTGGCGGTGTTGGTAAAGGCACTGATCCCAAGCCAGAGATCATCAATGAGATTGACACTCTCAAGTTCGTAGGAGATAGATTTACTGCTCGGAATATGGTTTTGTTTGAATCCAACCGTGATTTGATTATTCGTTTTGAGGGAGTTCCAAATACTGAAATCGTACTGAAAGGTTTTGCTCTACAGAACTTAGATAACTTTCTACGACCACAGGCATCTGGTGTTTTCGCAAATATTTTGTTTAATGGACAGGCTGTCGTCCAAGATGGCAAAGATGACTATGATGTTGTTGATGCTGAGTGGAACAATGGCAAAGTTCTGAGTAAAAATAAAGTTACATTTCTCAATGCAAAAGATAATGTCGTCTCTGGTTATGACAGCTCTGCCGATGTCATCAACGGGCAGGATGGCAATGATACGCTGCTGGGTCTGAGTGGAAATGATTTGCTTCGAGGTGGTTTAGGAAACGATACGCTTCGAGGGGGTTGGGGAGATGACATTCTGATTGGAGGAGAAGGTCGAAATGAAATAACAGGTAATGAAGGTTTAGATCAATTTGGTATCTCACTGAATGGCTTTAGCCAGGTCAATGATTTCCAATCTAATCAAGATTTTATTAAGCTTCTGGATGGTATTAATGTCGATCAACTGATCATTCAGCAGGGTACTGGAACTTACTCAAACGACACTTGGATTAAGCTGGGTAATAATCCCTTAATGCTGTTAAAAGGAGTTTCTGCGTCTACGCTAGGGTCAGATCGATTTCTATCTGATCTATAAACTAGACAACATTTTTGTTTAGGGTTGTCCTACCCTGAACACTTGTTCGGCAGTCAACGCCAGTATACCCTCTAAGGAAGGCGATCGCCTCCCTTAGAGAGTGTTTGAACAGTCGGTTAATCAGTAAAAAACTCACCCAGTGTAAGCTGCGAATATGTAGTACACAGCACTGAGAGAGCGCTTAGTAGTGCAGAAAAGTCCTGAAGAGACGATATATGGGGAATCTCATTAAAATCTCAAGGCGAGATAGGGTACCAGAGCGGCCTTGGTGGTGCAGAAAACTTTTTTGCGTCATTTTTGAGCAAATGTACTATAAGCTAAAACCTCGTAGTTCTATTGAAATTTTGGCCGTTATCAATAACGAGCATTGTTGGGAATAACGAGTTTGACGGGTTTCAGGAGTTTTCTGCACCACTAAGGTGGAAGGGACACGGCAGCAACAGAAAGCAACCAGCGCTGCGGTGTCCCTGTAACCCACACCCGTTTCTAAAATCTGACGGCTGAGCATCATTGCAGATATCTGAAATTGCCAAAAAAAAGACCCCATTGATAAGGTCTTTGTACAGAGCTAAACAGGGCTTGGACTATGCTGCGATCGCCAGGGGCTTTTATTTAGTGCAGAGTAACATGACTGCTGTGGCTGATATTGCTTGGTTCTTGGCGACTGCTCCCTATGATTGGGTAAGGGTTGGGGAGGCAATCGCTAGGTAGTTTAGTTTTGCTGCAAATCGATCATTGCTATCCGTTGGTGCTGATTCAAAGACAGGTCACGTACCCCCAAGAATTTGTATCCCCGTCTCCTGGATCTACGCACTCAAACTCTCTAGCGCGATTGCCAATCCAGCCGAAAGTAATACCCCAGTCAGTCTGATCTACTCCAAAACTTACCAGTCCTACTCCAGGACAAGTTTGCATAATGGACTGAGAAATAGATGTCAGTAGTTGCGGT
>Ga0163155_10007113_pt1 | contig 10624 bp, 10 predicted proteins | sample OliLakLV19SP4G1_FD_148611 | JGI IMG/M metagenome (GOLD analysis project Ga0163155, IMG submission 148611) | Freshwater microbial mat bacterial communities from Lake Vanda, McMurdo Dry Valleys, Antarctica - Oligotrophic Lake LV.19.SP4.G1 | ecosystem: Environmental > Aquatic > Freshwater > Lake >...
TTGCAAGGCTAAAGGTCATCATTTTATCTCCTCTAACGGGGCACGCAGAAGCTGGTAGTGCGATCGCCCGCCTCGTAGATTGGGTCGAAGCATGTAGCTTGCTTCCCGCAGGGTAACCCAACATTCAAGCCGAGCTAAAGTTAGTAGGTGTTGGGTTTCGCTGGAGACGATAGGGCATGGATAAACAGCTTGACGGTGAACCCAACCTACAGCGAGGGGCGATCGCACTGATGATTGGAATCGTCCTTATACACGTTAGCAAGCAGCCTATCCAACGGCATGAACACGCGACAACAAATTCTGGGCGGCTGTAGGACGGATCGATCAGGCGTATGGCGATCGCAACCTCATCTGCACCTGTCCACCAATGGACGCTTACGACGCCTAAGTCATGGTGCTTGAGCCGAATGGTTTCACGTGTGCGATCGAGCAGCTTCTGAGGACGCGATTCCATAATGCGATCGATGCAAAGAGTACTGATGTATTGAAAGCTACCTCAAGTCGCAAGATTATCTCGCCGGAAGAAATAGGGTTTGTAAAGTAGTTTGTGTCAAAGGAGGAAGGTCAGATCGGAAACCTGCCTTCAAATTCAATTGCAAATCGATTCAACGCCGCTTTCCAATCCCGAATGGGCATTGTCCATTTTTTCGAGATATTGTGGATCGCCAAGTAGATCACCTTCAACGCCGATTCATCGGTCGGGAACGAGCGATGATTGCGTAACACCTTGCGCAGGGTCATGTTCAGGGACTCAATGGCATTGGTGGTGTCGATTGCCTTGCGAATATCGGGGGGAAAGGCAAAGAAGGGAATAACCTGGTTCCAGTGCTTGAGCCAGGACTGACTGATGGTGGGATATTGCTTGTCCCAGATTTGGGAAAAGTCTATCAGCGCTTGCTCTGCCTCAGAGACCGTCGCCGCCGAGTAGATGGATTTCCAGTCAGCCGCCACCGCCTTACGGTCTTTGTAGGAGACATCGTTGAGGGCGTTGCGCACCTGGTGGACAATGCAGCGTTGCACCTGAGTCTGGGGAAACACGGCTGCAATGGCTTCTGGGAATCCCGTCAAGCCATCACAGCAGGCGATGAAGATGTCTTTGACTCCCCGATTCTGCAACTCCGTCAGTACGGACAGCCAGAACTTGGAGGATTCATTCTGGGTCATCCACAGTCCCAATCGCTCTTTCTGTCCCGCTAGATTGACTCCCAGGGCTAAGTGAATCGCTTTGTTGATCACTCGCCCCTCCTGCCGGACTTGGACCACAAGGGCATCCAGGTAAACAATGGGATCGACCGCATCCAGGCTGCGATTCTGCCACGCCTTGCGCTCAGCCTCTACTGCCTCAGTCACGTTAGAGATCAAGGTGTGGGACACCTCCACCCCATACAGTTCCTGTAACTGCGCCTGGATGTCGCGCGTCGTCATCCCACGAGCGTACAGCGACAAAATCTTGTCATCGAATCCGTTGAACCGGGTCTGTCCTTTCTGGATTAACTGCGGCTCAAATGCCCCGTTGCGGTCACGGGGAACCCCTATCTCGGCTTCACCAAACTCTCCCTTAATCGTCTTCTTGCTGGTTCCGTTGCGCCGATTCTTGGAGCGACTGGACTCTGGTTCTGCCTTCTCCTCGGCTAGATGGGTGTTCAACTCAGCACTCAAGCAGCGCTCAATTAACGCTTTGGTCAACTGCTTGAAGATCCCGCCTTCTCCCATCAGGTCTGCGGGGCTGCGGTCTTCTTTGAGCAACTCGTCAATTAGTTCAGGTCGAAAGGTCATGGCTGGGGGTCTCGGTAGATGAGTTCATTAGATCTTGTTTTGACCTTTGACATAAACTAATTTACAGTCCCAAGAAATACGGAAATTTGCACCTGCTGGCTCTGTTCAAGGCTAATATGCAGATAATTCACAGTCTAAAACCCTAAAAGAGGTGCTTAGACTGCGAGGTGTCTGTCTAACCAGCTAAAGGAGGGTAAATAGACTGCAAGTGTCTGTCTAAACACCCTAACCGAGCTAGATACACAGACGGAGTATGTCTAATCAAGAGTTATGCCGCTCAGTCCTCGGTAGGGTGTGTCCGAGAATCGGTCTCTTGGTTTTCAGCTTCGATCTAGCGTAAAGTTATCAGTGAGGCAATGCTTTGGGGTTGTTGATAGGGCGATTGCAGGAGTTGAATTAGTACTGAAATTGTGTTTATTCCATTCATAGATATTCTCTACTCACTGGCTATAGGCACAGGTTTTACCTATTTCCCCGAATTTCCATTCCAAAATTTGCCGGGAACTGCTGTCTTCCTGTTTACCAGCAATTCTAAATTCAAATTTTGACAGCAGGAGCAAGTGAGGAGAGGATGGCGGTCTGTGAGCGAGAGCAGCAAGATGGAAACCCTCCCCCTCAGTTTTGCAGTGTTGCTGAGCTATCTTTATCAAGCGATTGAACCGATTGCTGACCCGCGCCAATCGAGCAATGCGACACGCTATAAGCTCAGTGATGTGATTTTGGGAGCGTTTTCGGTGTTTTTCATGCCGTGTGAATCGTTTTTAGACCATCAGCGGCATCTGCAAAGTCGGCAAGGTAAGGACAATGCTCAAAGTCTGTTTGGACTGAAGGCCATTCCGAGTTCAGCGCAAATTCGCAATCTATTGGATGCAGTGGCGGCGGCGGACTTGTTTGAGGTGTTTTTCAAGGTTTATGGGGTGTTGCAGCGGGGTGGGTGGTTGCAGCCTTATCAGCAGTGGAATGGACATCTGCTAGTGGGATTAGACGGAACGGAATACTTCAGGTCGCAGAAGCTCCACTGTGAGTGCTGTTCGAGTCGAACTCACAAGAATGGCAGTGTCACCTATTTCCATCAAGCCATTTTGCCCGTGATTGTGGCTCCGACTCAGACGCAGGTGATTGCCCTCGCACCAGAGTTCATCACCCCGCAAGATGGGCACGAGAAGCAAGCTTGTGAAGTGGCGGCGGCGAAACGGTGGATTAGTGCTCATATGGCGCGCTTGAAACCTCAACCAATCACGCTGTTGGGAGACGATCTCTACAGTCATCAACCGATGTGTGCACACTGTTTGCAGCAGCAATGCAGTTTTATTTTTACTTGCCTGCCAGAGTCTCATGCTGCCCTTTACGATTGGCTGGGTTACTTGGAGGCGCATCGCGAAGTCCAGACCCTAGAACTTGAGCAGTGGAACAAGCGGACGAAAGAGCTTTATCGCTATCGCTACGTCAATCAGCTTCCGCTGCGAGACACGCCACCGGCCCTGCTGGTGAACGGGTGTGAGGTGACGGTGGTGCGAGCATCCGATGGCAAAGTGCTTTACTCCAATGCGTTTGTCACAGACCACGACCTCACACCCGCCACAGTCCCCCAAGTCGTCAGTGCAGGCAGAAGTCGGTGGCAAACCGAAAATGAAAATCACAATGTCCTCAAAACCAAGGGCTATCATCTGGAGCATAACTTTGGGCATGGACAGCGGCATTTAGCCGCTAGTTTGCTCACCCTGAATCTCTTAGCATTCCTCTTTCACACGGTGTTGCCTCTGGTAGATGACGCTTATCAGCAGATGCGACAGAAGCGAGGGACACGCAAGGGCTTTTTCCAAGATCTTCTGGCGCTGACCAAGTACCTCTGGTTTGAAAGTTGGCAGCACCTGCTGGATTTTATGCTCTCTGACTTCCCACCTGCTCAAACTGCTAATTCTTCTTAGGTTTTGAATTTAGAATTGCTGCAATCTCGCTCGTCTGATTGACAAAACTGGCATTGCCATAGCCGCGGTCGTCGATCGCCAACGGGCGCTCACTCAGTTGGCGAGTCACTTGTTTGAGTTGGAACGCGGCTCGACGAGCCGGGGTTTCAAAGCTCGTGAGCCGCTCATGGCGCAACGGCAGTGCCCAACGGCCACTCGCCTCCGGGATCCACGCTAAGGTACTGTAGCTGTGCCCAACGGTAATACCATTGCCCGTTCCACCCGTAAAAGTCCGGTCTTTCAACGTTTTGGCGGCAGGGCGTTCCCACCGACTCAGATCCCCGACCAACACTGGTTGCGTTTGGGTGGGCATTTGGCTCACCAGCAACTTCAGCACTTTGCCTCTCGGCAGATCGCTCGCCTGAAGCGCCTTATACGTGCTCGACCATTGGCGGCGAAACACCGGGCTTTGGGAAAGACTCACAAACGACACAATGCATCCACTCACCAGTACCGCGTCCATCAGCTCAAACAGAGCATCCCTGGCATTTCCCAGTGTGTGATACAGCGTTTGGCGAAAGTCCTGAAGTTGGTTGAAAATCATAAGGTCAATAGATTTTGTACTTTATTGACCTTACGGCAGTCCGTGGCTCTCATTGACTGCCTTTCTTGACACAATTAGTCCAAACTCAAGCTCGAAGCAGCAGTAGACGCACTGCTGACCTTGGGCGCAGCCGCTGAGGCGGCATCCCTACCAGCCTCGGTAAATATCAGTGCAGAAATCGAACGACGGCGGCAGGCCTTGACTCATTTGACCCAGGCTGAGGCCGTGCTGCAAGTCAGAGCCGAGGAACGCTATCAGTGAGAGCACGCCGAGTATGAGGCCAAGCTGACTGAGCGTGCTGCCCGACAGCAACAAACCGGGCGTAAACCCAGAGGAGCCGCGCCCAAGCCCCCCTTTTAACGCTCCGTGACAAAGACCAGTACAACTTCACTGACCCCGAATCACGGATGATGAAAAACGCTGGCAACCAAGGGTTTGACCAACATTACAAGACCCAAGTTGTGGTCAGTCACCAGAGCCTGTTAGTGATCGCCACCAGTGTTTCTAATCATCCCAATGACCAACTCGAGGCGTTGCCAACGGTCGATGCAATCGACTCTCGCCTGGGTAAACCCAAACGGGTAGCCTTAGACAATGGTTATTTCAGTATCACCAATCTTGAAGGACTCCAAAGCCGAGGCCTTGAGCCCTACCTTGCCACAGGTCGCCAAGCGCACTACCGAAGCTGGAAAGTCTGGTTGGCGGCATTGACCGACCCCCCAGCGGCAGACGCAGCCCCCACACTTAAGATGGCCTATAAGCTTAAAACTGATGAAGGCCAAGCGTTCTATCGCTTGCGAAAATGTACGGTTGAGCCAGTAATTGGCATCATCAAGGAGACGATTGGCTTTCGTCAGTTCTCGCTGCGAGGCTTGAAAAACGTTGAAGGTGAGTGGTCTCTGGTCTGCCTTGCCTTTAACTTGAAGCGATTGCATAGCCTCATCGGGGTTGTGCAGGTTTCTCCGACAGGCTGCTAGGGCTTTATTTTTCAAGTACGTACCTGACTACTAAGCGCTGTATGGTATCAAGCTTAAGCATTAGCGATCTGTCTGCCATTGTCTCTACTATTGCAAATCTGCTCCTCTGGGTCACAACTTGGCGGACGCTAAAGCTCCTATCCGCTCAGGTCAACCATCAGATTGCGAGTAGTGACAGCGCCAATTCAAATCTGAAGTGCAACAGGTGCTGATGGCTGAGGATAAAGTACTTCGTAAGGCGTTCGATAGTCAAGAGATTTTCTCGGTCGATGGTTGATTAAAGCTACAGCACGTTGAAGTGACTCTGGCTTCACAATCTTGAAATTCGTACCCTTGGGAAAGAATTGTCTGAGTAACCCATTCGTATGCTCATTTAAGCCCCGCTCCCAAGAGTGGTAAGGATTAGCAAAGAAACACCGTAGACCCAAGCCATGTGCTAAGGCCTGATGTCCGCAGAATTCTCTGCCATTATCAAAGGTCATCGTTTTACGAAACCCTTGCTCTATCTGCTCAAACAGCCCCATTGTGACCTGATTGCTTTGCTGTACGGTCTTATGCCTGGCTAAGCCAGCCAGTAGGAACTTGGAGGCTTTGTCTACATGGGTCACAATCAGGCCCGTGTGATTCACCCCAATGACGGTATCGCTCTCCCAATGACCAATCTCGGTTTTCTCGTCTGCAATGGCTGGACGAGGCTCAATCCCAAGGCGTCCTGGTATCGCGCCTCGCTTCTGATAGAGACTTTGCCTGAGGCGACGCTTCTTTTGTCCTTGCCTGAGGCAGCCCTGATACTCGCCTAACCCTTGATGATTGGCATAGACCATTTGAGCAATCGTTTCATGGCTGAGGCTTTCAAGTCCCTCGTCGGCCAGTCGTCCAGAGCTTTATTCTGGGCTGTGATATCGCTCTAGTCTTTGTTTGACCTCATTGACCGTGGATTCGCTGATGCTCATAAATTGCTGCTTAGACTGCTGTCGCCGAGTCTCCATTTTGGCCTGAGCCGTGTCTGGCAAATAGAGGGTTTCGTCGCTACGATTGCGTCTCAGTTCTCTTGAAATACTGCGCTTGGAGCGTTTCATCGGGATGGCAATCATACTCATCGATAATTTCTCAGTGTTACGCAGTTGATACAGCGTCAAGCGCTCTGAAGAACTAAAATGGCTGTAACTCATAGGGTTGTCTTTTTGTTGTGGTAAACATCAGACTACCTCTATGAGTCCCTCAGGAAAAGACTTCTAGGTGTTGCACTTCAAATTTGAATCGGCGCAGCTTTGGGGCAATTTCTGAAATATCGGCTGGCATTAGAGGAAGAGCAATGCGATCGCATTTTGTATCTAGCAATTCCGTTCGATGTGTACCAATCGTTTTTCAGTTTAGAATTACCGCGACGGTTGATTGAGCGGTATCAAGTTTATTTGCTTGTTTACGAACCAGAAGATGAGGTGATTGTGAAATGGCAACGATAGATGAGTATCGAGAAATGATCCAAATGGTGTTGCAATCCTACAGCGAAATCCGCGGGAGTAACGAAGATGTGGAGGCACAGCTTATTTTTGATCAGGAGCGCGATCGCTACCAGTTGGTTCATGTTGGTTGGTCGAATAAGCGGCGAGTCTACGGTTGTGTGGTGCAAATGGATCTTCAGCATGGCAAGATCTGGATTCAGCATGATGGCACTGATATTGGGATTGCCAATGAGCTACTCAATCGGGGCATACCCAAGTCGGACATTGTGTTGGCGTTTCAATCTCCGTTTAAGCGGCAGTTTACCGAGTTTGCCGTAGGGTAGCTGGAGAAGGTAAGGAGTGCATAACCTCCGATCGCCCAGAGTGATAGGTTACTTGGTAAGCTTCTCTGCTCCCGGAGGATTGTTCAATGCGCCCTGCTCTGAAGTCGGTTGGTTTAACACTGCTGCTGATTTGCTCAACGACGATCGCCCTCTGCGCCCCTACCGTCTGGTGATCGCCCGTCCTGGCACAATCCACCACCACACAAGACCGAAAAGCGGAGGCAGATCGACTCTTTGACCAGGGCATGAAGCAACTTCAAACCAACCAATTTGAAGCAGCCTCGCAGTCTTGGCAACGGGCACTCCAAATTTACCAGGACATCCACGATCGCAAGAACGAAGCGTTGGTGCTGACTAATTTGGGCATTGTTTACAGAAACCTTTTGCAGTACGACAAGGCGATCGCCTCTTTCCAACAAGCATTACCCATCCTTCGCCAAGTTAACGATCATCAGAACGAAGCAAACGCGCTGATTAATTTAGCCAGAGCTTACAGGAATTCCTCCCAGTATGACAAAGCCATTGCCTCTTTTCAGCAGGCATTATCCCTTTATCAACAAATCAAAGATCCCCAAGGTGAAGCAACCACACTGCAAGGGTTGGGTATTACCTATCGCAGACTCAAACAATATGATAAGGCGATCGCTGCCAACCAACAGGCTCTGGCTATCTTCCATCAGGTCAATGACCGTGAGGGAGAGGCAAATGCGCTAACTAGTCTAGGCAATGATTATGATGCCCTCTCACAGCATGAGAAAGCGATCGCCACCTTCCAGCAGGCATTGCCCATCTACCGACAAATCCAAGAGCGTAGTGGTAAGGCAGTAGCACTAAAAAATCTGGGCATTGCTTACAGTAACCTCTTCCAGTACGACAAAGCGATCGCCTTCTTCCAGCAAGCATTATTCATCTTTCAGCAAACCAATGACCGTAATGAGGAAACACAAGTTCTGACGGCGTTGGGGGGTGCCTACAATTTGTTGGGCAACTATGGCAAAGCGATCGAGTATTACCAGCAGACTTTAGCCATCGCTCGGAAAAGCAACGATCAAAAAAGAGAAGGAACTGCCCTGCTCGATTTGGGTAATGCTCACTTGGTGCTGGGCAACTATGGCAAAGCATTTGAGTATTACGAACAACGTTTAGCGATCGCGCGGAAAGTCAAAAACCGATTGGATGAAGGACGAGTCTTAGGCAATCTAGGACTTGCCTACAATGATTTAGGCAACTATGGCAAGGCGTTTGAGTATCACACACAAGCTTTAGCCATTTTTCGGGAACTCCAAAACCGACTGGATGAAGGACGAGCTTTGGGCAATCTGGGACTTGTTTACTATGCGTTGGGCAACAATAGCAAAGCCATTGATTTAAACGAACAAGCTTTAGCGATCGCCCGCAAAACCAAAGACCGCCGCGGAGAATCCCTTGCCTTGAGCTATCTGGGTGCTATATTCTCTACACAGCGGCAACCGGAACTGGCAATTGTCTTCTACAAACAATCCGTTAACGTCAGGGAATCCCTTCGCCAAGACACTCGCTCACTTTCCCGTGATCTCCAGGCTTCCTACACCCAAACCCCTGCTGTGCCCTATCGCAACCTTGCTGATTTACTCCTTGCCAAAGGTCGCATTTTGGAAGCGCAGGAGGTATTGGAACTGCTGAAAGTGCAGGAATTGAAAGACTTTGATCGCACCACCAGAGCCAAGATTGACAACGGCAAAATTGCACTCGATCCTACAGAACAGGCAATCGTTGATAAATATGGTAGCTTCATTGCCTTTGGACAAAAGTTGCGTGGGTGTCAGGCAAGTAAACCGCCGTGCGCCGAGTACGATCGCTTCATTCAACTGTGAACGGCTGCTAACGCCGAGTACGATCGGGCGGTTAAAACGTTTGAAGCTGCCATCAAAACCCGCAAACAGCAGGACGAAAACAATTTTCTCAATCCCAAAAATCGGTTCAGCGGCAAGGTACAGGAAATCCTCGAAACTCAACCCAACTCTGCCTTGATCTACTCGCTGGTGACAGACGATAAACTCTGGCTCGTCTTAGCGACTAAAGGTGAAGCCTTGCGTCAGTTTGAAGTTAAAGTTTCACAGACGGAATTAAACAGTACGGTCGTGAAGTTTCGCCAACTGATGGAACAATGTGAGCAGCGATCGTGCAATGCCAACGATACGGCAGCACTCAATGCGGTCAGTCAGAAGCTTTACGGTTGGCTCTTTCCCAAACCGCTCCAACAAGAATTGCAAGGCAAAATCAAACATCTCGTCTTCGCGCAAGACCGAATTACGCGCTACATTCCCATGAGCGCCTCGTTTGATGGTAAACAATATCTGATTGAAAATTACACTGTTGCTACGATCGTCTCGGCTGAATTTACCACCACCGATCGACCAAACTACGATCCCAAAACGGCAACTGTTCTCGCCGCTAGGCTTTCTAATGCCGCGCCGCCAAACTTTCAGGCGCTGAGTAATGTTCCCCTTGAACTGGCAGCGATCGTCCAATCAAAAGCAACGCGATTGGGCGTTTATCCCGGTCTAGAGTTGCTCAATCAACAGTTTGATCTCTTCAATCTGCAAAAGAACATTTCCCTTTACTCCATACTCCACATTGCCACACACGGAGCCTTTGTGCGTGATCAAGCTGATGGATCATACATCCTGCTGGGTACGGGAGAAAAACTGCCCATTGCTGAAATTAAAGGACTCAGCGATCTAGGTAAGGTGCAGCTTGTCGTGCTGTCCGCCTGTCAAACGGCACTCGCCGATCGGGGAGCCGATGGCATTGAAATTTCCAACGTCAGCTACTCCTTCCTGGAAAAAGGTGTGAAAGCTGTGATTGCATCGCTCTGGCAGGTGAACGATGCCAGTACCAGCGTGCTGATGCAGCAGTTTTACAAAAACCTCGCAACAGGCAAAATGACCAAAGCCGAGGCATTGCGACAAGCACAACTGAGCTTACTGCAAGGTAAGTTGACTGCTAAAGATACGCCTCAAAGAAGTTCTACCTTGATTATCAAAGGTGTGCCACCATCACAGCGAGCGCAGTCCAGCGATTTTTCCCATCCCTACTACTGGGCACCGTTTATCTTGATTGGAAATGGCTTGTAGCGGCAACGTGACAGTGGATAGAAAATGTACGAAACGGATGTAGACGTTGAGAACGCAAAGACTCATAGTTGAGCGATCGCTACAAATAGCCTCTCATGCAATTGGCAACTGATCAGGCTGGAGTTGTGAAGGGCAGCAGCGTTGTCTAACGCTACGATCGTTCTCGTTCAAAATGCGATCATTTCAGTTCAAAATGCGATCGTTTTAACCTAAAGCGCGATCGTTCCCATTCAAAATGCGATCGTTCTCATTCAAAGCACTATCGTTCCGATGTAAAGCACGATCGTTCCCATTCAAAGCATGATCGTTTTTGTTTGGAACATGATCGGTTCAGCTTAGAGTGTGACTGATGGCATTCTGAACACCAAACTTCGAGTTCCAGGCTCGATTGTCCGCGTTCTGAGCTGCCACATTGCTCTTTAAAATGGAAAAGTTTCAGCTTTGAACACAACTGC
>Ga0163155_10007114_pt1 | contig 10624 bp, 4 predicted proteins | sample OliLakLV19SP4G1_FD_148611 | JGI IMG/M metagenome (GOLD analysis project Ga0163155, IMG submission 148611) | Freshwater microbial mat bacterial communities from Lake Vanda, McMurdo Dry Valleys, Antarctica - Oligotrophic Lake LV.19.SP4.G1 | ecosystem: Environmental > Aquatic > Freshwater > Lake >...
CGTTCCAAAGTGGAGGAAGAATTGGGAAAATACCCAACAAATCCAACTTTTTGAGCCGTATACTTTTCGTAAAGCCGTGTCAGTTCCGGAGTAAAAAACTGACTGATGACACATTCATCATGCAAAAAGACATACACAGTGAGGCTATCCTCACTATGTGTTTGAACGGGAAAAGACTCCTGACATTGCTTCTGGATAGGAGCTATGAGTAAAAGTGAAACAAATAGTTGAAGGATCATACACTCAAATGTACGGGCTTACCATATCTGACACCTAGTTATTAACTAAAGATTAAGGCAAATCGAAATCAAATCAAGTTCCTTTTAGGGGATTTAGGGGCAAAACGGGGCAAATCGAGATCAAATCAAGTCCCCTTTTAGGGGATTTAGGGGCAAAACGGTAGGGGTTTAGGGATAAAACAGGCCAAATGGCCCATCCAGCGTTAACTTTGTCTTAATCTGTCACTTATCTCCTGAAATTGCTAAAAACCCCCTATTTTTGGCTCCACTTATGGTTCGTCCTGTTTTGACATATGTACTCACAGCCGTTATTCTGCTTTCGCAGATCGGATTGCCACTGCATATGCATTATTGCAAAGGAATGCTTGAGTCTGTTTCGGTATTCTTCAGCTTGGGTTGCGATAATCATATGGAAACAGCGGATCTCCCATCGTGCTGCAAAAAGGAAGAATCAAGCAAATGCGCAAAGACCGAAGGAGATTGCTGTGATGATAAAGTCAATTTTGTAATCCAGGATATCACAACCCTGATTCCCCATTTTGAAAAATGGAATTGGATCTCACCTGTCTATTTACCATTGGCTATTTCGGAAAGTGCTTCCATAGAATGCGTGTCAACGACTTCTATACCGGGAATAAACACGGATTCAGGTCCGCCTATATACATTCTCCACCAGGCCCTCATTTTCTACGCCTGACCGATTTCATTTTGTTGTTTTAGTTTTATAGCCAATACGCCAATCCATGGGTACAACCCACTATTTGGCTTAAAGGGCAATACGCACAATTCACAATTCACAACTCACAAAAATGAAATCGTTTAATCAAAGTATATATACCTTCTTCCTCTGCTCTTTCATGGTCATAGGGTTTACCAATTCTTCTGCAGCACAATCCAAATCCGACAAGAGTGTGGAACAGACTGTTTCATTCAAGGTCACCGGAATATGCGGCGAATGCAAAGAGCGCATTGAAACCGCCGCCTTGGATGTAAAAGGTGTTAAAAAAGCAGAGTGGGATATTCAGACAGATATGCTGGTCCTGCTAGGTTCATCAAAGATGGACAAACAAAAAGTAGCTAACGCACTTGCCAAAGCAGGACACAAATCTGAGCTAGCCGATGCTGACCCAAAAGGGTATGCTAAGCTGCCAGGTTGCTGTCAGTATGATAGTGGTATAGAAAAACACTAATCGGCCATGAGATATAACCTATTCCTGCTGCCTTTCTTCTTCCTGGTGATGAAGACAGGCATTGCGCAGGATATCTCTGTGAAAGGTGTTGTGATGGAAGAAAAGCTGGATGGTAGTCTGGTTCCGATTGAATTTGCTAATGTATACTGGCAAAAGAGTACAAGGAGTACCACGACGGATTCAACAGGCTATTTCTTTATCGCACATGCTGCAAATGACGGGGATAAACTGATTTTTCAATTCCTGGGATTTGAGCCAGATACAGTAGAAGTAACACCGGGCAAGTATCTATCGGTTCTTTTTAAAGAAGAATCAAAAGTGCTCGGCGAGGTTACAGTCGTTCATCGTAAACGTACTACAGAAGTTTCTTTTCTGGATGCATTGCAAGTGCAGAATATTTCAAGTGAAGAACTTTTTAAAGCGGCATGTTGCAACCTTTCAGAAAGCTTTGAGACCAACGCTACAGTTGATGTGAGCTTTACGGATGCCGTGACAGGTGCCAAGGAAATTCAGATGCTGGGTTTGTCCGGTAAGTATACGCTTATCAGCCAGGAACAGATGCCGGGAGCCAGAGGTATAGCTATCCCATATGGATTATTATATACGCCGGGTGCATGGGTTGAATCCATTCAGATCAGCAAAGGCGCAGGCTCAGTCGTACAAGGGTATGAAAGTATGACTGGCCAGATCAATGTAGAATTGAAAAAACCTTTTGATAAGGACAAGTTGTTGATCAACGGATATTTTAATGAAGCATATCGTTCTGAACTCAATGTATTTACCAGGACAGATGTGAGTCCTATGTTCAGTACAGCATTGCTTGCCCATTATAGTCTGTATCCAACTGAACATGATCGAAATGATGATGGATTTATGGATATGCCCGAGGGAAGCCTGATGACGCTGGCCAACCGCTGGGATTATCACAATAATAAAAGCGGGGTAGAAGGTCAGCTTAATGTTCAATGGGTGCAAGACCGGAAGGAAGGGGGACAGGTGAGTCATGGCGGAGACACGCATGAATTGTATCGCACGGCAATTAATGTGGACAGGCTTCAGGCTTTTGCAAAGGTTGGTTATGTGTTTCCTAAAAAGAGATACAATTCGATTGGCTCACAATGGGGATTTACAAGACATGTTCAAAATGCCAATATAGGGCACACACCATATGATGCTGCGCAGACATCCTTGTATGGTAACTGGTTATACCAATCCATCATAGGAGATAGCAGGCACAAGTATGTGACGGGTATAAGCTTGCGTTATGAAGACTACAAAGAACAACTGCATAGCAATCATTACGACTTTAAAGAAATAGTACCAGGTGCGTTTTTTGAGTATACCTATTTGCCCAGTGATTTTATCACTGTAGTAGGTGGCGTGCGTTTAGATCATCACAATCTGTATGGTTGGTTATTCAATCCTCGATTACATCTCAGGTATGCTCCATCCGAGAGTCTGGTCTTTCGTTTGTCGGGAGGCAGTGGGATGAGGACTCCGCTGCCCATCGCTGAAAACCTTGGATGGCTTGCCAGTTCAAGAGAGTGGACGATAGGTGAACCCGGACAAACATCAAATAATTTTCCGTACAATGGATTGGAAATGGAAAAGGCCTGGAACTTTGGCGCCAGTGTGACCAAAGAGTTTATTATTGATTACCGAAGTGGATTGGTATCTGTTGATTTTTTTCATACAAGATTTACAAACAGAGCTATCGCAGACCTTGATATCAACCCTCAGCAATTGTGGATCTACAACCTGGATGGGAATTCATATGCAAACACCTTTCAGGCAGAAGCACAATATGAAATCCTGAAAAGAGTTGATCTTAAAGTTGCTTACAAATTGCAGGATGCCCAGATAGAATATCGCGGGCAAGGTTTGAGAAAACAAATATTTACACCAGATTCGAGATTTTTTGTCAATGTATCGTATGTATCCAGCGTCGCCACCTATAAAGGACATTGGAGATTTAGTATTACAGCACACAATACCGGTACACAACGAATTCCGGATACGTACGCCAATCCATCCGCATTTCAATTAGCCAGCCAGTCACCGGATTATTGGTTATTAAACGGCCAGCTCACAAGAGTTTTTAATAAAAACTTTGAAGTCTATGCCGGTGCCGAAAATATAGCCAACTATAGACAATCGAATGCGATCATCGATGCCGCAAATCCTCACGGTCAGTACTTCGATGCAGGATTGATATGGGGTCCCATATTTGGCAGGGAATGGTATGTTGGATTCAGATACACCCTTGATTAAAAAAAAGGCCTGTGCACATAGCGTGCACAGGCCAGATTACTGGTACTAAATTCTCTCTTTACTGTTTCACAAAAGGCATTGAACCAAGGACGTTACCCCCAAGTACAAAATTAAGACTGTATATACCGTTTGCGAGACCAGCTACATCCAATGAGATGTATCCATTGTCCATATCCCCTACAGCTACACGTTTGGATCCAACCTGACGGCCAGATTGATCAAATATGCGTATCAGCAGATCCTGGCCGGTGCCAAAACCATGCTTGATGATTAATTCATCCGTAGTAGGATTAGGATACAGGATATCTACATATTTCAGCAACTCATTTTGCAGGTCTTTAATACCTGTGGTACCTGTATTATAGAGTTGTAAAATTTCTGTACTGGTCAACGCTTTATTATAAATCTTCACTTCATCCAGGGAGCCCTCAAAAAACTGTCCTCCATCGATAGGATTGTTACCCATACCCAATGGTAAAGCAGTACTGTTGAGATCTGTAGGTACAGGTTTGCGATTGACCTCAACACCATCAAGATAGATGATGTCATCCGTGCCATCATGCACCATGGTCACATACCACCAAAAACCAGGGACCAGTTCATTACCGTCTTTGGAATCCATATCGGAAATGAATTCGTCAAACTGAACATTGTTTCCGTTAGTTGTCCAAACTATTTTTGTGTGTTGTGGAAGTGAAATTTTCCAACGCTCACTCCAGTGACCAAAATCTAAAATATAAGCTTCCGCATCGTCCAGATTTATACCATCCACTCTGATCCAGAAACCAATGGTGGTGTAATCAGAAATCAAATGAACAGCGTTTGGAGCTAAAACGGAATCAGCATCGCCATCAAAAACAATGGACATACCAGCTGCATTCGGACGATTGGTCACGGTCTGGAATGTCGGATTGCCTCCGATAACGCCATGATTGTTGTACGGAGTAGCATCGTTGGCATTACCTTCAAATGGATAATGAGCTACAAGTCCTGGTTCGGCCGTTTCAACAGGTTCTGTGGTAGTACCTACGATAAAGGCTATTTCAGAATCATTGCCAGCAAAATCATAAGCGTAAACTTCAAACGCATACAATGTGGACGGTTCAAGTCCACCGATAAAGATTGAAACGGTTTCTGCGTCTAAGGAATCTATATACGCACCGTCTACGAAAGTTACATACCCTTTAACCGCCGTGTCATCTGTAGAAGCATCCCATGAGAATACAACTGAATTTGCTCCTGCAGATATAGCAAGATTAGCAGGCGTCGAGGGTGGTGTGATATCCGGTGTTTCATCCATTCCTGAAACCAGGGTGATATAAGAAGCAAGAGATTCATTTCCTGCAAGATCAACTGCAGACACACCAAACTCATAAGAAGTCAAAGGTGTAAGTCCTGCAATAACAGCCGTCGTTTCTTCTGTTGTGCCAATCAACGCACCATCCTGGTAAACATTATAACCGGCTATTCCTGATTCACCATCCGTAGATGGTTGCCATGTTAAAGTTACTGTCGTAAAACTTACTGTACCCTCAAGGCCCAAAGGAGCGTCAGGAGCTGTAATATCTGTTTCTCCGGGATCAGCCGCTTGGTCCGCATAGAGTCCGGCTATTTCAGATGCTGAAAGAGCTGTTTTATAAATAAGCACATCATCTAATCGGCCGTCAAAATAATTGGCGACATCAATAGGATCAAATCCGATACCCAATGGATGTACGGTGCTATTTAAATCGCCAGGAGCATCCTTTTCATTGGCCAGTACCCCATTGACGTAGATATAATCTTTAACACCATCATGTACCATGGCCATATGTGTCCAGGTACCAGGCACTAATGCATTGCCATCACCGGCATCAAGATCTGAGCAGCATGAAGTAGCATGCGTGGTCCACACTGCTTTTCCATGACTAGGAACAGATATCTTCCAACGCTCCTGCCATCCACCAAAAGAAAGCAGATATACTTCACCGGTAGCTGGAAGAGAATTTGGGTTTACCCAGAAACTAACAGTTGTGTGTGGACTATTTAGTACAGGGGAATTATCCGCTGAAATGCCATCACCTCCATCAAAATTCATGGAGTGATTTGCCCGACCGAAACGATCCTGTGCTGCATTTGCTCCGAAAATGTCACCCTTATTATGGTAAGGAGAATCATCGGTTGCGTTACCATTCAATTTATAGTCAGCCACAATATCACCCGCAAATACCAAAGGTGTACTCTGCGCAGCATAGAGATCAGCTACTTCCTGATCGGATAGCGGGCTCGAGTAGATCTGGACTTCATCCATATCACCATTGATGAAACTACCCATATCGATTGGATCCCATCCAATACCAACAGGGTAATTCGTGTCATGTAATGGACCACCTACATCCTTCGATGCTGCCAGTGCGCCATTTATATAGATTTTATCCTGCATAGTTCCATGTACGGCCACGACGTGTGTCCATTCACCAGGTACCAATTCGTTGCCATCACCTGCGTCCATATCTGAGCAGCAAGTAGTAGCGTACGTTGTAAAGACAACCTTGCCATGGGAAGGAAGAGATAGTTTCCAACGTTCCTGCCATCCTCCAAAAGACATCAGGTATACCTCTCCGGTAGCAGGTAGTTCATTCATCTTAACCCAGAAGCTGACAGTCGTCCAGTCTGAATTGTATTGTGGTGAATTCGCTACAGTCACACCAGATGCTGTCACCGGATCAATGGATATTGCATTATTAGGATAACCAAAGCGGTCATATGTTAAGGAAGCATCGGCTGATTCACCATGATTTTCAAATTGACTTATGTCTTTCAGGTCACCAGTGAAAGGAATATTGAGGACCAATGGATCAGGATCAATGATGGTCGTACTTTGTTCTGCATATAAATTGCCGATTTCAGCATCATTTAAAGCATAATTATAAATCTGGAATTCGTCAACAGATCCATTGAAGTAATTGGCTACATCAATGGGATCGTATCCGATACCCAATGGATGCGTCGTACTATTCAGATCTCCTGGAGCCGCTTTTTCAGCAGCCAGCAAACCATTGATAAAGATTCTATCCATGGTACCATCATGCACAAAAACTGCATGTGTCCATGTACCCGGCACTAATGCGTTTGCATCACCAGCATCCAGATCTGAGCAGCATGATGTGGCGTGGGTAGTCCATACCATTTTACCATGGCTTGGAACAGATATCTTCCAGCGCTCTTGCCAACCGCCAAAAGAAGCGATATAACTTTCACCTGAAGCAGGAAGCGAAGTTGCATTTACCCAAAAAGATACAGTTGTAGTTGCTGAATTCAAATGGGAAGAATTGGAAGCGGTAACGCCTGATCCAACTCCATCAAAATGAACTGCCTTCTTTCCAAATCCAAACTGATCCGGAATGAATGAAACATCTTTCCCGTTGGCATGATTTGCATAACCTGACCCATCCAGTAAGTTCCCGCTGAAAGAATAAGAAGCTACCAGATCATTGGTGACGACAGGTGCCGTTGATTGATCTGCATACAGATTGGCGACTTCGACATCACTCAAGGCTGCATCATAGATTATAATTTCATCCAGGGCACCATTGAAAAAATAATCACCGTCGATCGGGTCATACCCGATTCCAAGTGGACGCGTAGTGGTATTTAAATCTCCGGGAGCATCTTTTTCATTGGCGAGTACACCGTTGGCATAGATCTTGTCCTTCGTGCCATCATGAATCATGACCACATGTGTCCATTCTCCTACGACCAGCGCATTAGCATCACCGATATCCAGATCTGAGCAACAGGAGGTAGCATGCGTTGTCCAGATTGGTTTGGCGTGAGATGGCAATGAAATTTTCCAGCGATCCTGCCATCCTCCGTTGGAAAGAATATAAACCTCTCCCTGTGCAGGAATTTCATCTGCCCTGACCCAGAAACTAACCGATAAAGTCGGGGATTGAAGCTGAGCTGTATTGTTGGCTACCAAGTAGCTTTTTTCACCGTCAAATAGAAAGGCCTGGTTGGCCCGGCCAAAACGGTCCTGTGTAAGTGATGCTCCATGTATGGATGCATGATTTGCATTAGCGGAAACGTCTTTAGCGCTTCCGTTGAAATCGTAGTGTGCTACGATTTGTTGTGCATGTAGGACTGACGCTGTAAACAACAGCAGCCATGCAGGCAACAACCATAAGTACATTCTTCTCATTATTGGATTGATTTTATTGTTAGTGATATTGTTATAATTATTTTTCTATGACAAATGATCCGGCCCACACATTGCTTCCTTGCCTGATCTGCAAGATGTAAAATCCGTTACTCCATCGTGAAACTTCAATTTTCCTTGTGGTAAAGTCTGCAAATGATTCCTGTAATACGATTTGCCCTTTACTATCTATGATAGACCCAACAAAACGCCCTGGTGCATGGCCAGTCAAATCGGATATATCGACCATTACGTATTCTTTGGCGGGATTAGGATAAAGTTGCAAAGGCACAATGACATTGTCTGCTGGATTTGAAATCCCGGTCATGATCATCCCGCTTTCTGCAGCAACAGAGTCAGGTAATAAAGCATAATCAAAGATTTTAACTTCATCAAGGATCCCCCTATAATTGTACATCTGGTCGTCAGGAAGAATCTGTCCAAGCTCAAGATCAACAGGACTGCTATTGATATCACCACTGAAGGTGACAAAACTTTCAAGATGCCCATTGAGATATAAAGTCATAAAGCGGCCATCATACGAAGCAGCGATGTGATATGTTTTGGTATTAGGATCAAGGAGGGTCTCTGTATCCAGATCCCTCACCTGACCAGTTGTGTTTTTTAGCGTCCAACGCACTTTACGGTCAGGTGTGATAGATAATTTCCAACGGTTTTGCCAACTACCATGAGAGAGTATAAACCGCTCTTTATCCCCGATAGTCTCAGGCCTTGCAAAACACGTGATCGTCACTCCTTTATTGAAATTAAGGATGGATTGATTTGTTACACGTATATGATCATTGACACCATCAAAGAAATACGCGGAGGACGCATTCCCAAGAGAATCTTCTGTGAGTTTGGCGCCGAATACCTGGCCGTGTAGCCCATTACCACTGATGTCCTGTGCATTACCCTGAAAAGGATACCATGCTATCAGGTCTCCATCAACATGGAGGTCAGGATCTTGTACAAGTAATTTTATACTGGCAGAAGCTGTCCCGCCACGTCCATCAGAGACCATCAGCGTGACGGTGTATATTCCTTCTTCCGTTGGTGCCAGCCAATCAGCATAGTCATCATCTCCAATGATATTGCCATCAGTGGCTGTCCAGGCATAGTTGATCGCATCATTGTTCACATCGATTACGATGGCATGTATAGTGATAGTCCCACCAGGAGAGGTATATTTTTTTTGAGCCGTCAGGTTGATGATTTCAGGAGCATAATTTATTTCACTGACCACTTCAATACGGATCACCGCGGTATCGGTTTGCTGTGCTTCATCTTCGATGATCAGTTTAAGTTCAACAGTGCCTTCTTCATCTGGAGCAATCCATTCGGTCGTTTTTTCAAGGCCGGACACGTTACCTTCAGGCAGGACGAAAGTATAGATCAGATCTTTTGTTTCCTGGTCGATCCCTTTTCCATACAGGGTGATGGTGCTATTTTTTTCAACCGTATAGTTTTGCGTAGCGAAAGCCTGTATTCTTGGTTGCCCATTGTATGGAATGTTGGTTTGCTTATAGTCAACGATCACACCATTGATCAACATTTTGTTTTTGTCATAGGTTATCGTTCCACCGGCAGGAGCTATGACGATGGACACAGCCTGATCTGCAGGTATGTCAATACTGATTTCACCACTTGCATTTTGAACAAGGAAAGTTTCGGATAGAACATCATAAATATCCTTTGCTTCAGAACCTGCATCCATCATCACAGATTTGGTGACGGCATAAGGATTGAATAGCAAATAGGATGGATAGGCTGTGTCTTTAAAAAAATCAGTCTTCAACAAATCCAGTTTTAGGATTTTTTCGTCATTTGTTTTTTCCATCAGCGCACCCATGTAGCCAATAGAGGATGTGCTATACAAGGAAAGATTGGTGGCAGCCCAACCTCCTTTAAGCGCGTCACCTGTAGCCAATGGGCGCAAACCCTGCCATTGTTCGCGGAGGGCTTCATATCCAATGATTGCATCAGGATCATTCACATCAGACCACGCATCCGCATCCTGAAGATGGCTTGGTAAAAACCCCGGATACATCAGCCTTGTAGCATTAGCCACATTAAGCATCCACTTGCCGACTGTTCTTGCAAATTGTTTGTCATACCTTACCAAAGGCACAAGCGCACCGGCCTGTTGCACACCATTCAACTGGAATGCATAATCATTGCCTCCATCATTTGCCTCCCCTACAAGGCCCGAAACATCAAGTGTATTCCAGGTACCAACGATCGTGCCCCACCCTCTAATTGGCCCACGGTTGAAAACCCAAAAGAGAAGCTTTTCAACATTGTATTCAGTTCCGATCTCCGCATTCATCCTGGCCGCGATATATGCCCCGTATGGAAGTTGTAATTCGTAAGAGGGGTTGCTGTTTAAATGGATGAGATATTCCATGCTCCATTCTGCACTACGGAGGTAATCTTCGTTCCCGGTTTCTTTATAGGCATGATACAAAAGCCATGCATAAGCTCCAGCTGCTTCTGGTTCATGGACACCATCTGCATTGGGTTGCATGTTGAGAAAGTCCCATGCACGATAGTCCATAAAGGCACGCGTCCATGGAGTAGCACTACCGCCCATAGCCTGCACTGCTTCTGACATAAGATTGGCAACGAGGTGAAATTGATTTTCTGCATCACCAATATTTCCATACAGATCATAGAGCTGGTAGAAATAAATATTGGGCATCATATCATACCACCAGTCACCACCACTATGGCCACCGATATTATTG
>Ga0163155_10007119_pt1 | contig 10619 bp, 13 predicted proteins | sample OliLakLV19SP4G1_FD_148611 | JGI IMG/M metagenome (GOLD analysis project Ga0163155, IMG submission 148611) | Freshwater microbial mat bacterial communities from Lake Vanda, McMurdo Dry Valleys, Antarctica - Oligotrophic Lake LV.19.SP4.G1 | ecosystem: Environmental > Aquatic > Freshwater > Lake >...
GCGCTTCCGGCTCACCTGTTTATACGGTAGCCGGGGACAAACCGAAGCTACTGGGAGTGGTTACTAGCCAATGGGGCGCCGGTCCTAGGCTTCTTGTCCCTAAATTCCTAAATTCTATTCTCACCCCTAAATTCTATTCTCACCCACTGTGCGCAGCTTTAAGTGCACTTAAGTTTAAGTAGACAAGCGACGAAGATTATTCATGAAATTGAAGCTTAGTTTAGCGAGATGAAAATTGCGCACAGTGGGTGTGAATATTTTTTTGGGTGCGCTGCCGTTTACTCTGAATCCCTTCTGAGCAGTCGGTTGATAGGTCACTTAGTTGATCGTCGATTTACCAAAGCATCCAATGCCGAGAGTAGCGCCTCGGAGCGAATCGGCTTGGTCACGATGGAGTCGATCCCTGCCGCCTTTAACCGCACCTCCTCCTCCTTCATCGCGTGAGCCGTGATCGCGATGATTGGCAGACGGGTTCGGCAGATATTTTGTCGTTCAAGTTCGCGAATCACCTAAATTCACGTGTAGCCGTCGAGAATCGGCATCGAGATATCGGTTAAGATCACATCAAACTGTTCGCTTCCCGGTTTATTGCTGAAACCTGGACTTAAACGACTTAGCAACTCCTGGCCATCCGAGACCATTGTGACGTCGTGTCCGGCTTCCTCTAAAATATCCGCGATGATAATGCGATTGGTCGGCGCGTCGTCCGCAACTAATATTCGCAACTTCCGTCCTAAGGGAGCGCTAAGCGGGAGATCTGTCACGGTTTCTTCCTCGTCTTGCAGCGGCCTATCGCAAGCAGCGATTATATCCTCTGCAAGCGCCGGGCAAGGCAAGATAGTTTTTATGCCAGCCGTGTAAAGCTGATCCCGCAATTCAACACTGCTCGTCCTTACTAAGGCCACGACTCGTTTCTGTGTTTGGCTCGCTAAGGAACAAACAGCTTGCAATACCGATACGTCAGCCAGTGACTTTTCGGTAACCACTAGAACTGAGGCACGTCTGATCTCTTGCATCACTGACGGCTTATCATCTGCCACCAGAATATCTCGGTGTATTATCTCAACTCCCGGTTGCACCAGGCACCTGAGCAGAGCAGTCGTCACCGGCGAGTATTCCGCAATCAGCAGTAGCGGAGGTCGATGACTGTTCCGTTTCTCCAAGTCGCGCTGGGCCTTTCCAACCAGCGCAAACGGCATTTCCAAGGTGAAGCATGTTCCGTTCTGCGGAACGCTCTCTACCGCCACACTTCCACCCATCGCTTCAGTGAAGTGTTTAACTATGGCCAGACCAAGACCCGTTCCCTGATACTTCCGCTCGACAGATTCGTCAGCCTGCTTAAAGGGCTCGAAAATAGTACCTTGCTGCTGTTTGGAGATCCCGATCCCAGTGTCCCAGACATCCAATTTTAACACCACACTCGTGGATGTGGTATTTTTCAGATTGACGCGCAAACCGACGAAGCCTTTCGGCGTAAACTTCACTGCGTTCCCTAGCAGGTTTACCAGAATCTGTTTGAGCTTCAGGGGATCCCCCCGCAGCAGACGGGGCAGATTGGGATCCAATTCTAAGAGCAACTCAGTTTCAATCCGATCTTCTAATCGTCCTGAGATTAGCTCCATCGTTTCTCGAATAACCGCTCGCGGTTCAAACTCGATCTTTTCCAAGGTCAGATTGCCAGACTCCGCTTTTGAATAATCGAGGATTTCGTTGAGAATCGAGAGAAGATTCCAAGCTGATTTATCCGCCACCTCCACCAACTCTTTGACAGCTCTAGACGGATCCTTTTTCAGCGCAATGCGGTGCATTCCCGTAATGCAACCTATTGAACCACGCAGTTCGTGACTAACCTTGGCAATAAACATCGATTTGGCGGCATTAGCTGTTTCTGCAAGCTGTCGAGACTTAACGCTGTCCTGCTGCGCGCCGTCGAGCGATTCCAGGGTGTGGTTGATACTTTGGGCGAGCTGAGCTAATTCGTCACTCCCCAAGACTGAGATGCGTTTTGAGAAAAGCTGTTGATTTGCAATACTTCCGAGTTCTTTCCCAATTATGCTGACTCGTTCTATAACCAGCTTGTGAGCAAGTAGAATCACTGCTGCCGCTGTAAGTAACCCTAGGATTCCCAAGCCAACGGCGATATAGTTTCTAATGCGAATTCCCTGAAAGAACAGATCGCGCTGCATCGGAATCTGTAAGGTAAATACATTGTTTCCAAACAAGTCGTAGGCTGCGAGCTCTCCCACTAGTTCCCTCTCCCCTCGGGAGATGTTCTTAAGAACGAAGGCATTGGCGGGATCTAGTCGTTCGGCAGTGCTCGTTCGTTTTTTCGGTGTTGTTACAGCAACTGTGCTTCGTGTGACACTGAGCCTTGTTTGCTCGCCTATCCGAGTTATGATGTCATCGCTCAATCGCCGAGTAAAAACTAGAATCCCATTTGGAGTCTTTGATTCAGCGCTATCCGTGATGGGCGATGCAGCAGCAAGATAGGTAATTCCGTCAATCTCGACTATTCCACCCCCCGGCACGGCGCCTTCGAGCACTGGGGCGAAAGCGCTCGTCGTTACCAACGAAGCCATAGCTGACTCAGAAAGGGCTCCTGCCGTTTCGTTTGTAAAATCAAGCTGGATGGCATAGGAAATCTTATCCGGCTTAGACAGGAATATAATATGGTCGAACTGTATCGATTTTACTGCCTCATAAGTGAGGTTTGACTCGACGAACTCCGGATTGTGGTCCACGACAAAACTATATGCGTCGTCCCATACTGCCCAGTCTCGGGAGCGCTCAATCAGTGCGCGAATCTCCTGTCGTAGTGCTTCACTTACACGCCCGATATTGCGGGAAGCCTGTTGATCTTCAAGCTTGGTGAACTCTCGAATTAGGTAGAAGTGGAAGAATGCAAAGGCTGCAATGCCGAAGGCGATAAACGATCCCAAAACTGTCAGGGCAGACTTTTGCTTGAGACGCATAACCATAGCTCGCGTTCGGGTTGACTCTAGGAGATTCGGCTGGATTCGAGCGGAACTGGAGGAAGCAGAAGCATTCGCTATAATTAATAAAATCAAGAGTTCCGTGGGCATTTTCGAACCCCCGCCTGATGTAGCTATCTTGTTAATAACCTATTGTTATTACGAACAAATTTTTATTTAAACTTCTAATATTGACTGCCCCCATGTAAAAAAAACATATTTCAGGCATGATTCGACGGCATTAGGAGGACAGACATGGCCAGTGAGAATTTGGCGATTTGCGCAACGGCTCCACCCTCATTGTCGAATGTTGAGTTACCGCAAAAATTGAGCGCGTCTGATGGTGGGAGCTTTCAGCTCGGTAGATGGTCCGTGGGAATCACAGCGTACGGATTATTGGCCTGGGTTTATGATTATCTGTTCTTCTCCATCGTGCTTTGGAACTTTGGCTTGCTCGCTGGGTCGGTGATTCTGACTTTAGTGACCGCGCTAATCGACTACGCCTGTCTTCGCTTTTACAATACCTCTAAGAATGACTGGCTCGCTATCGAGTATCTAAAAAGCCTGAAGTGCTATCATGGAGCGTCGCTGCCGAAGAGGGCCATCGGGTATTTACTACGGAAAACACCCCCTTTCGTTCAGCTAGTTGTACTTACGCCTTATTCTAATGCGTTTCTGACGACGGCCTTTCTGCGTGACTCAGCCTACGACTATCACAGTCTTACAAGAAGAGACTGGGTAGTCTTTTGGACTAGCTTCTTATTCAGTCAGGCCTATTGGATTTTATTGGTTTGGTTGGGAATTGAGGGATTAAGTGACCTTTGGGCTTGGGCCTTGGCGGGAAACTAACTAGCTGTGCTTGGGGAAATGAGGTGGTATGTCAGGTAATCCTTCCGAGAATAGATTTACAATACACCAGTGGAGGAAGACCAAGGGTGTGCCAACGCCGAATACCGCAGAGGTATTCGATGACATTTGCAACTGGACCCACTCGGCACTGATCGTTAGCAATTCTCCAAACCGCGGACTTGGTGTCTTCACAACGGCAGTACTTCCTCGCGGGGAACCGGTGGTTGTGTACGGAGGGCGAGTTTTTACAAACGAGCAGCTTGGACTTCTTCCATTCAGCGCAGACATGGTTCTTCAGATTGAAGAATCGCTTTACTATGTGCCGATAAACCGCGAACAACTTGGTATTGGGGAACGGGTTAATCACTCATGCAATCCTAATGTCGGCTTCTCCGGACAGATGTGCCTAGTTGCAATAGAGGATATTGCTGCTGGTGAGGAAATTAAAATGGACTACGCTCTGTGCGATGCGCGAGAAGCATTTCACCTTGAGTGTAAATGTGGCGAACCAGAATGTCGGGGAACTATTCGCGGAACCGATTGGAAGCGGGAGGAGCTTCAGGATAAGTACTTTGATTACTTCCAACCCTTTCTGCAGCGACGTATTTCCGGACGAACCCGGCGTCTTTTAGGAAATAGCTAGGATTTCTATGAAATCGAGACTGACACTCAAGCGCTACTGTACAGCGCTTGTCTGCGGCAATGTGGTATCGGTGGTTGAGCCGAGTCATTTTCACGCAGCGGAAAGTCAATTCGGTGGGCAGGGCTTGCATTGCGATGTGGACCTTCTGCGGGGCGATATTTGGTGGGCTCACGACTTTTCTGACCCAAGATTTGTTGCTCGAATTATCCCCTGGGAGCATTACCTAACTCTGAGCAGAGCGCAGCGGGCTGATGCCGAGAAGCTCTGTTATGTCAACCCAGACTTACGGGCACTGATAATTTGCACCGAACCGTTCTGTCGGGTGAATCACGGATCAGGGGATGCTGCGAACTGCGACAGCGATCAATCGCTGAACTCCATCATCTCGCGCCACGTGCCTGCTGGAATGGAGCTTTTAATCCCCTACGATTATGAAGCCGTGGTCTCTGTGCTGTGGAAGTTTCCAGAACTTAGGAATAGTTTCTCACTCTCGGAGCTCGAAACTGAGTCGCTGCTGCTATCTCCAGCAGTCGACTATCCCCAAGTGATTGATTTTCTTGCTCGGTTTGGCAACAACCATGGTTAACCATTACGGTTGAACCGTCACCCTGGGAGGTGACTATTTTGGTGAATGATGTAATGTGCCCTTGCTTTTTCAAAATATTACTGAGAGCGGACTAAGCAGTCGAGACACAGATTTATGCAAAGATCGCTTTCTGCTGTAGCTCGGGTGTCGCTTAAAGAGCGGGAGTCGGAGAGGGTCGTAATACTCCACGACGGCCCGGATTGGATCTACCCCTCGCTTTTTTTACGCGAGACCGGGGTTATCGGTCTGGGTGTTGCAACCTCTGAATTAATTCCAAAAGGACGATCCGTTATCCTCTTCGGGGGAAAGATGATGCCCTGGAGTCAGGTTACTGAGCTACCTCCAGAGCTTCAGGATATCGCTTACCAGGTCGCAGATGACATCTTTTTTGGGGTTGCAACACAAGAAGAGCTGGGAGTTGGCGAGAGAATTAATCACTCGTGTGACCCGAACACTGGGTTCATCTCCGAGATCAATCTGGTCGCCATGCGAGACATCATGCCGGGTGAAGATATCACCATGGACTATGGTGCCTGCATGTCGCTCGAGGAGTATCAGTTAATCTGTAAGTGTGGGCATAAACGGTGCCGAGAGATGGTCACAGGCAGAGATTGGGAAGCGCCAGCGCTTCAGCGTCGACTGAACGGCTATTTTCAGCCATATCTGCAAGTGAAAATCTTACAGCAACAGCGGCATGGAATTAGAGCCTCTCTCGCATCGGGTCTGCGCGCGGTCGCCGATCTGTTGGGCTAAGCGAATGCCACGAAAGATCTTCAGCGTCGTACGATTCGCGCTAAATTCCTATCGTCAGCACTGGATTGCCGCTCCGGCCGGTGCTATCGCTTCACTCATTTCGACTCTCAGTGCTGCAACCTTGATGATGCTGTTCAGTCCAATAATACAATTAACGGTCGGATCAAGCAGTGCCATCTTCGCTAATGCGGTGATTGGCCCATTGACTGCCTACGCCATCTACCTCTCAACCTATTACTGTTTAATGTATCTAAAGGAGCGCCGCTCGCTGTTTGATGAAAGCGGCACCTTGGTCGCTGAGAGACTCAGTGGTTGGTTTAGAGTGGTGAAGTACGATTAGCTGGCCCATGTTACTTCTGATATCTATCTAATCACCCTGGCTGGTATCATGCAGGCCGGGTTGGAAACGCAAGGAATGCCGATTTTCTGGGCGGTGCTGGCCAGCCAGTTCGTTGATGATTTTATTACCTTTCTCCTCGAGCCTGCTATCTGGAACGGTGCCCGCGAGGTGGTTGCCTGGGAGAATCGTTCAGAAACCACGGTGCGCCGGATGCTGTGGTCGAAATTTTTTACTGGTAGCCGACGCTCATAGCTCCTGTTCGAGCTGAGCCAGTAACGTGGTGAGAGATCTTACCTGTTCAATAAAGTCTGAGATTATCAGATCAAATCGAGCTACTTGCTCGGACGAGGTGGAGGGTTTTGCATAGCATAACTCAACCTGCTCGGCGATCTTCGCCAGTGGCGCCGCGCCGACGTCAAGCAGCAATCCTTTTAACGCATGGGCGGCATCGCTGACGGCAGGGCGATCCGCTTCGTGGGCTCCGCTCAGGATCAGTCGCTCAAGCTGCTCGCCATATGAGGTAAGAAACGCACTGATAATCAGCTTGGTGCGTCTGATGGAGTTACCAGAACGATCGTAAAGATCTAAGATATCTAGCATCGAATCGTCGGATCCCCCTACTCTCTCTTCCTCACGCTGTGCGCTCCACAGTCTACGAACAAGCGCGGCCAGCTCTGGCGCTGAAATTGCGCCTCGTGCAGGTTCTCCAGATTCTGGTTTTTTATAAGACGACAAGCCTTTTCCTCTAGACACTACTGGCAAATCCGTGACAATTACTACATTTTCTTTTTTTCGGCTGCGAATACTATGTTTTACTGCTGGACAGGCCTCCACAATTCAAGTTTCTCATAAAATAGGACGAAAGCAATTAAAGGTTAGCTCCTCGCGACATGGCAGTATCGGCCGCGATTTTCTTCTTAAACTTCGTGTCCTTAACAGGCGGGTAGAATGACTTCAACCACTAAACTGAGCACCTTCAAAGTACTAATCGTTGATGATGTGGCGGCCGATCGTCTCATCGTTCGAGATATGCTGGAAGAGCTTGGCTTTAGTGAGATCGTCGAAGCAAACGACGGCGACGTAGCGCTCCGGCTGCTCGAGGAGACGCAGTTTCAGCTTGTTGTCTCCGATATAAAGATGCCAAACCTTACTGGACGTGAGCTTCTGAACATCATCCGCAAACAGCCGGGTAATTCAATGACTCCTTTCGTCATGGTTACAGGCGTAGCAGACGCAGTGCCAATCAAGGCCGCCATGTCCCCCAACCGTACCGCGTGGCTACTCAAGCCGCTGCACTTCAATCTATTTAAAGAGACCATCCGCAATCTAATGCAGCGCTGGTATCAGCTGGAGCTTTGAAGTAGGAAGTAGCTTTCTTTCCATAAGATCGTAAGCGTCCGACGCTCTCCATCATTGACGAAGGTTCTTCCAACCCCGTGGAGTTAACTCCGCGATCCTGGATTGAGGATGGGAGTTCACCCGTTTAAGTATGTCGTTAAGATATTCCCAAGGGTTGATGCCGAGCAGCTTGCAAGAGTTGATAAGCGAGAAGAATATCGCTGCTCGGTCTGCTCCATTTTTGCTTCCAGCAAAAAGCCAGTTATGCCGTCCTACAGCGATCGGTCGAATTTGCTGTTCGATTGGATTGTTATCCAGCCGCAATCGAGCATCATCCAGGTAGACAGTCAGTGCAGGCCACTGCCTAAGTGCATACCCCACAGCTAGTCCCATCGGACTTTTCGGTAATACCTGCTGACGCCATACCCTGAGCAGTAGCGCCACCCGAGCTAGTATTGGTCGAGCCTTCTCCCATCTTATGGCAAGGTGCTCAGCGGGCTCTAGTTCGGCTTCCCGAGCCTGACGCTCAATACTGAACAAGCTTCCTATCAGTCCGAGTATCTCCTTAGCGCGAGGTGGGTCGCTTGATTTCGCATCGAAGAACTTGCGCCGTACGTGTGCCCAGCATCCTAATCGAATGGCAGTTGTTTGCTCAAAAAAGTCGTTATGCCCGGCATAAGCGTCTGCTTGGAGGTAGCTCTGGTATTCCCCTAGAAATCTCTTGGGGTGCTCACTCCCTCTGCTGAGTGTCGCTTTAAAGACTACCTCTTTCTGCTCTCCCAGATACCCCCAGAGGTATCCTCGCTGCATTCCAGCTTCGGTGGCGACCTCAAGTGGGGTTTCATCAGCGTGGATAGAGAAAGAGCTTAGAATATCCAGTCGCATCTGGCTTATAACTGGTTTTAGCGCATCAGCGCAGTAACCGAGCCAATCACACATGGTTGAGCGCGGGAGCTTGATACCCGAGCGAGGGAGCTTCGCAGTAACGACGTTATCTTTACAGCTTGAGCAGGCGTATTTACCTCGAACGTGCTCCCGGACGAAGAGCTTGGCTGGGATGACCTCGAGTTCTTCGGTAATGTCCTCTCCGATCCTTTTTAGTTCATTACCACAACCCGCACAGCAAAGGTTTTCTGGCTGGTATTCAATCCTCTCCCGGGAAAGATCTGCTGGCAAAGGGCTACGACCGTTTCGTTTGGAGCGAGTAGGCCCTGGGATCTCAACCTCTTGCTATGGAGCCATTGCGGGAAGATCTTCCGGGAAAAGCGGCAGGCTTATTCCTAATTGACTGAGCTTCTCTGAGCGCTTGCCAAAGGTCCCACGTTGGAGCGTCTGCAGTTGGTGGGATAAAAGTAATACCGTGCGTTTTAGATCTGAATTCTCTGTCAGTAACTCATCATAGGACAGCTCGGTAGCTACGTTTGTAATCACCCTTTTCTAATAGCACAGACTCAAAAAAGGGTACACTCAACAATTAAGCGCCGAACGCTGAAAACTAACTCTGTGCTTAGCGCCATCAAGGTCTAGGCCTTCGAGGATTAGGCTCAGCTCTGCGGCATCAATCTCTAGACTTCGACAACTGCCACGTTTCACAGGAAGCTTAAATGTACCGCGCTCTAAGCGCTTATAGTAGATCCAGTAACCGCTCTTCTCCCAGTGAAGGATCTCTACCGATGACCAACTCCGGCTGAAAAATACAAACAGATGCCCAGAGTATGGGTTTTCCAATAAGATCTCTTTAACTACCGCCGCTAGTGAATCAAATGACCGGCGCATGTCTACCGGCTCCACGCAGACAAAGACTCGAAGCCCCGCGGGAAGCATCAGCACTTTTCTACTATCCGAATTAGCTCCGCAAGAGCCTGTGAGTTGATAGGCGGTGTAACTCGGATGCTGCGCTCGCCACGGAGATTAATTTCGTAGCCTTCTTCAGAGTTCGAGATAGGAGTAGTGGCAACTTTAGCCTCGAGGAAGTTTGCCCTAGCGAGAGATTTGGCGGTTCCCCGCAGCTTGCCCCGCCATTTCCACAAGGTGGTCTCAGAAGGATCTTCGCGACCGCAGAACGCTCGTAGGCTTTGGCCACTGCTCTCGTAGCGCTGGACTATCTCCTCCCATTCCTCGGCTGTCCGGTGCGCGTTACCATTCTCTCGGATCTTCATCGCTGTCTCCCTTCGAAAATTATTACTCGCGACGTTACAACACGACTAGCTGACGAACGGAATTATGGATTGGTCGGACGCTTACGTAAGAAGTGACAAAACCCTCATTGCACTTATGCCAAGCAAGAGGGATGCCAAGATGGGTAGCGCTTGATCGAGCGTCGTGTGTTTCTGGCCGTAGTCTAGAAGCAGCTCACTTGCTTACTATGCCTGATCTAACGCTATTTGCTCTGCGGTCTTTCTTCTAAACTCAAGTGGGTCAACGATCGACGGAATCGGTGTCTTGATACCTCCCGTACCGTTTATTACGATCGTGCCATAACTGAGAATTCGCCCAATCATTCCCTGTGAGACGTTAAGGCTTTCTACTTTTTTGAGGTTTAATTCAATGGTTTCTCGCTTAATAAATCCGAATTTTGCAATTACTCTCTTTGAGGTCACAGCAAGCTCTGTCGTCGAAAACACTAGCGCTGCCGTAATTAAACGATATATTGCGATTACGATTAAAAAGCTGCCGAACACCGTAGATTTTTCGAAAACAAAAACACCACCTAGCAACAACAAAACTACTCCAGGAGCAAAAACAATCCAATGGATCTGACCTGTGGTGATAATTTTTTCCTCAGGCATTAAATTTTTCTCTACGTAGCCCATTAGATGTCTCCCTACGAGTTAAAAAAGATACCGGCGGAACAGCTCAATTGACCGTCGCGCCTCCGGTCCAGCTCGTGTTATCGCGTACTTCGATTAATTTTTAAATTCTGAATGCGTAAAATCCTAAATTCTATTCTCACCCACTGTGCGCAACTTTAAGTGCACTTAAGTTTAAGTAGACAAGCGACGAAGATTATTCACGAAATTGCAGCTTAGTTTAGCGGGATGAAAATTGCGCACAGTGGGTGAGAATATTTTTTGGATATTTTTTGGCATCCTCCTCTCTTACCTGGTTCGTTAGCGGTCTACACACTTGTCGTTACAG
>Ga0163155_10007123_pt1 | contig 10615 bp, 10 predicted proteins | sample OliLakLV19SP4G1_FD_148611 | JGI IMG/M metagenome (GOLD analysis project Ga0163155, IMG submission 148611) | Freshwater microbial mat bacterial communities from Lake Vanda, McMurdo Dry Valleys, Antarctica - Oligotrophic Lake LV.19.SP4.G1 | ecosystem: Environmental > Aquatic > Freshwater > Lake >...
TACCCTGCAAAGTCGAACTATCCTGACTGCTAGCCAGACAGCTTTCCCATCGCTGTTGCAGTTCCTCTTTCGTGTACCAAATTCTGAGAAAATCCACAAATAAACGGATTGGTTCGCCGCGTTGCTTTTTCACTTCCAGACAAAAGCGCATCAACACTTCCCGCAATTCGTAAAAAGATTCCCGTCCGATCGCTTCAGAACTTACATAACCCTTCTCCCGCAAATCCTTAAGTTGGCTTGATGTTGTTTGATGCGTAATAAAACAACGTTGGGCAATTTCTTTGACAGTAACAGCATGACGGCTATCTACTAAAAACTCAACAATCTTTCTCTGCTGCGGCGAAAGCCACGCCATCCGCGCCTGATAGTAAGGTGTCAAATCATCCAGCGTCCGCATGAAAGGATCTACCAGTTCATCCAGCGACTCGCGGGTGAGGAAATCCGAGAAAATTACATAAATGCGATGGTTTCCACCCGCAAGATGATGCACAGCTTGGATGCGATCGCGTCCCGTTGGCGTTTGGATGAAAGATTCTAATTCGCGATCGCCATTTAATTTGGCTAAGTTCGTCAATAGTTGCGCCGCCTCCTCAGCATTCAGATCTTTGAGGTAGCGAATGCGGAAAAATCCATAGAAGGGCGAAGTTTGCAGTTTAACACCATTAAACAAACTCTGTGCTGTTGCCAAAATCGTACAGCAGGAACTCTCTTGTAGGAAAGAACGCAGTTTCTTTTGCCCCTTATCCTCCAATCCGGCAAACAATTCATCCAGGTTTTCAACAAGTAAAAGTAGCGTGCGCTCGCCGATAAATTCTCTTAGCATCACAACTGCTTTACTCTCAGCAGTTTCCGGTGACGAGTAGAGCGATTCGACTTTTTTTGCTAGTTCGATATCGTTATATTCTTCTTGAAGCGCCCGAAAGATACGTAACAGCAAATCTAGAAAAGATGTCACACCCCATTCTTCCTCTCGCAACCACGCAATTAAGATGCGATCGCGCAAATCATCCATCAGGCAGATGCGATGATATACCAATGAAACAAAGTGCGTCTTGCCAATACCTCGCGGCCCAATTAGCAGTGTGTAATGTTTCGATGGCGTCAGCGCACTTTCGCGAATAAGTTCGACAATATGCTCTGCTAACCCGTGACGCTGGACAAATATGGCTTCCAACGTTTCTGCCTTCATCAAACTGGGAGTGTACCGGGAAAGAGAAGTCGCTTTCATCTAACCCCCCTGTGCATTCGCCACCAATATTTAATCAACGGGAAACGAAAGCAATAACCATCAGATTGCAATAGAATATAGTGGTCTTGTTGAATCAGCGTCAGTACATCTCTTGTTTTTTCAATGTCTGGGTTAACTAGCCGAGATTCAAGGCGATTGAACAAGTCATCAAACGGCACCGAAGTATCAGTAACTGCCAAAATATCCAGCAAATTCAGCACCAACTGTTTTTCATCATTGGCATAGTAAGTGTCAATCCTTTCGCGGTAGTAACGTAAGTCCCAAGGATCTTGTGGCTCGATGAGGTAAGTGTTGACAATCGCATCGACTCTGGCGGCATTTACGGCTTCATCTTCTTCGATCAGATGGTCAACAACATGATGAATAAAGTAGGGAATTCCATCTACAGCATTTGCGATCGCTTTAGCTGTTGTCTGTATGTCATCTGTCTCGATGTTTTCTCCCTCCAGCAGTCGCCGCGCTAATTCCTCAGCGTCATTAGGTGATAATGGTGGCACGTCTACAGCTTTCATATCGTTTGTTGGACGGTTGGCATACCCTGATCGTTTGAGGGAAGTGAGGACGTTATGTAAGCCTATCGAACCTGTATAAACCATCCGCAATTCTGAGTGCGTTTGACGCAACGATCGCAATGTATCTAGCACTTCCATCGCTGCACTTTCACCGTTTTTCTTTTTGATGTTGTCGAGCATCAACGGCATTTCATCCCAAAAGAAAATCACCGTGCGGTCTTGATACTCCACAAGGTCTTCGATGGTCTTGCTCAGCAGGGTTTTCCACTCATCTGCAACCGCATCGGGGAATTTGACTATACCGCCAATCTCAAGACCTGTCAGATTAGTTAGCCATTGCCTTGCTTTCGCCGCTGTCCGTTTGGAACGACTCAAATAGCTTTCTACATCATCAAAAATAGTCTGGGCAAATTCTAGAGGCGATCGCACTTTTTCGAGGTCGCGGTACACAGGTAACTTGTCCGCCGGAGCCTCCGCTCTCATCTTCTTAAGAATGCTGGTTTTTCCCATCCGCCGCTCTGCACTGAGGACGAGGCTCTGTCGCTCCAAAATCCGCCATAAGCGCTCGATTAGCTTATCCCGCCCAAACACCTCTGCTGGAGCGATTTCTCCTCCTGGATTAGCTCTCATACCGAAAGTCTCTTTTAACATACGTTATTTATATCGTATGTCAAATTTGCCGTAGCTTGAAGGAGAATTTTGCATAACGACACTGATATTGAGAAGTTACTGAGAATCACCAGTCATTTTCTCGAAAGTTTGCTACAAGGAGAAAGCGACTGATACTGACTCAAATTATATGTCGATCAAAAGGTTATGGATAGCTACCGCCGGAGTTGCGATCGCACTAGCAATCATTTTTGGTTCTCCGAGCGGGATTCTAGCACAGAACTTCGATCGCATTTATGTCTTTGGCGATAGCCTCTCCGATATGGGCAATGTCTTCAAAGCTACCAACAAGAAAAGCCCCACAAGTCCGCCCTATTTTCAAGGACGTTACTCGAATGGCCCTGTTTGGGTAGAATATCTGGCGTCTAAGCTCAAATTACCCCTCAATCTAAATAATAACTTCGCCTACGCAGGTGCTACTACAGGGGATTCTAAGGCATTACCTCCAGGAGTGCTAGCGCAGATCGATCGCTTTAAAGCCACTAATTCCGTCGTCGATCCGAATGCTCTTTATATTATATGGGCTGGTGCTAATGATTACCTTGGTGGCGCTACGGACACTACCGCACCAGTCAACAATTTAGCAAAAGCAGTTAAATCTCTTGCCGCAGTTGGCGCTAAAAATATCGTTGTCGTTAACTTGCCGGATTTAGGAAACCTTCCAGGGACTAGGACAATTGAACGTTCCAATTTACTCAGCAATTTAAGTAAGAAGCATAACTCCGAATTAGCTGCGTCTGTCAACGGTTTGCAGCAAAAATTAAGCGCGGATATCAATATCATATATCTTGATGTCTATTCTATATTTAATCGAGCTATCGCCTCTCCCGAAAAATTAGGTTTCAAGAATGTCACAAAACCCTGCTTAATCAAAGGTAGTATATGCGATAATCCAAATGAATATTTATTTTGGGATAACATACATCCCACAACTGCTGCCCATAAGTTATTAGTAGAATTATCCCTTTCTACGCTAAAACCAGTACCCAAATCGACACCATCGTCTATTCTCAAGTTCACGATCGCATTGATTATAATTCTATTATTTTGTGCTTTATGTTTGGTATTAATACTGAATTACAAAAAAGCCAAGAGAAAGAGAGCGTAAAAAGCGATCGCCAGCCCTAACCTTAATATTAGTTACTGAATCGGCACTCTAGACAGCATTTCCATAAATTTACAACTACCCATCCCTGAATCAAACGTATGTAGCCCAAAATTGCGGGAAAGTTCTTCACAAACTTTCACTCCTCGAACGCTATTACCGCGATCGTCAAGCAGTGGCGAAAACACTGCAATCCCAATTTGATTGGGAACTACAACAATAATTCCTCCAGAAATCCCGCTTTTAGCTGGTAGTCCAACAGTATACGCCCATTCACCCGCAAAATTGTACATACCGCAGGTATACATCACGCTCAGAATATCTTTAATATAAGAACTATCTACCGCTCGTTCTCCCGTAATCGGGTTGACACCATTGTTTGCTAAAGTCGCTGCCATCACTGCCAAATCGTGACAGTTTACCATTAAAGAACACTGCTGAAAATAAAGGTCGATCGCTTCATCAATTTTTTCGTCAATCATGCCAAAATTGAGCATTAGGTGCGCCATCGCCCGGTTGCGGTGTCCGGTAGTTCGTTCTGACATGAAAACTGATATATCTATAAAAATATCGTGGCCGATATATCGCCGGAACATATCCAGCATTCGGTTAAGTCGTTCGGTTGGCCCCGCACCTTTAATTAAGCTGGTAGTGGCGATCGCACCCGCATTTACCATTGGGTTGTAAGGTCGCTTCGATCGCTCATCAAGGATAATAGAGTTGAATGCTTCTCCCGTCGGTTCTACGCCAACTTTCGTCAAAACATAATCGCGCCCGTGTTCCTCAAGGGCCATCCCATATACAAATACCTTTGAAATTGATTGAATGGTAAATAGCCGATCGTAATCGCCGACCTCGAAAACTCGACCATCCACTGCGATCGCGCAGATACTGAACAAATCTGGGTTCACCTTTGCCAGTTCGGGGATGTAAGTCGCTACCTTGCCGTCGCGCAATGGCTTGTACTTGAGATGCAGGTCGTTCAAAAAAGACTCAAATGGCGATGCGACAACCTCAGATGGGTTAATCTCTGCTTCCAGATTGTCTCCGTTTGCCATACTCTTTTAGATCTTGCCCTTAAGAATAACTCTTCTTCAAGAATATATCTAATGAGCGGCAAACAGATTCTCAGACTAAAACAGAGAAAAAAATCATATCAATGCTAGAATTTGCTACCGAGTCGCTCACATTTAACATTGGTCTTTTCTTACTATCAGCTTTAGCAATTGGCCTCAGTGGCTTCTGGATGACTGGGATCGCTGAGCGCTTAGCTGAGAAAACGGGACTGGGACAAGCCCTAATGGGGGCCTTATTTTTGGGATTTAGCACATCCTTGCCAGGGATTGTTACCTCAGTCACAGCCGCCTTGGAAGGCTATCCACACCTAGCCATTGGCAATGCACTAGGGGATATCGCCGTCCAAACAGCTTTTCTGGGAATTGCCGATATCACTTACCTGGAGGCAAATCTCGAATACGCAGCTGCTGACGCTGCAACTCTGACGCAAGGAACTCTGCTGATAGTTTTATTAGCCATTCCTTTACTGACGATCGGTTATCCATCGGCCAATCTTTGGGGAATTCATCCCGCCTCGATCGCACTCGTAGCCACTTACATTTTCGGGTTGCGTCTGGTAGCTGAGGCTCAAAATCTGCCGATGTGGAAACCACAGCAGACAAAGGAATCAACTGTCAAAGAACCGCAAGCAGAGGAGTCAGAAAGCCCCGGATTAATTAGTTTGTGGTTGCGTTTCTTTTTACTTGCCGCCGTTCTTGGCATTGCAGGATATGGCGTCGAACAAGCTGGAGTTTCGATCGCCAACTCTACAAGTCTTTCGGAAAATGCCGTAGGCAGTCTCTTCACCGCTATATCAACCTCACTTCCGGAACTCGTGACCACCATAGCTGCCGTGCAGCGTGGGGCGTTTACTCTGGCTGTCAGCGGCGTCCTGGGTGGCAATAGCTTCGACGTATTGGTTTTAGCTTTGTGCGACTTAGCCTATGGGAAAGGATCGATTTATGAAGCTTTAACCCAAAGCGAACTTTTTGTCCTTGCCCTAACCATTCTGATGACTGGTATCCTACTCTTGGGTTTGTTGCGTCGGGAAGAACATGGCATTGGCAACATCGGCTTTGAGAGTTTTTTCTTGCTGCTGCTGTATGTATGTGGGTTTTTGCTGGTGTTTTTCTCAGGTTGAACTTCTGGGGCCGATCGCTTTAATCAGTTATGGAGGAAACCAATTTGGTTTCCTCCATACCTCTTTTGATGGCGAATATTTTTTAGATTTTGGCTTGTTTAGTAGCTGTCTTGGCCAGGAACCTTATCAGCATCAGCAGCCGACATAGCCTGATTGAGGGAAGCATCGCGGATAGCCTGCCACTGAATGAGGAGTTCAGAACCGCTGAGGTCACTAGCTTTGTAGCGCTGAATGGCTTGTTCCAGTTCTTCTAGAGTACTGATAGTGGGAATACTGTAGGTAAGCTCTGACATAGGGCAACCTTTAATTACGGGACTGATATTATTTTGACCTTACATACTTCTATTTTAATCAAAGCTGTATATAAACAGTATAAAATATAACATTTTGTATAACTTTGACTAAAAACTTTAAAGTGACGCAAATCACAACTTAGAATGAGAGCGATCGCAAATCCGGGAGAGCTGCATCACGAGTAACCCTAAAATTTATCACAAATAACTCCTATTTGCATCACTGGAACAATTCATAACTGAGCGGATGATAAAGATATCAAAGAAAAACACCAATTTGAAATTCTTACCAAGGTCAGCTATGTCTTCCATCACCAGTGCTTCCCCACAAACAAACCTAAAATTTCAAGGCCCGATCGAAAATATCCTGCGTCCAGTCCGCCAGTGGCTAGAATCAATAGAAATCCAAGACTCCAAAGTAGCCAAGTTGTTGTGCAAACTTATCCCATCTCAATGTCCCTTTGAACGAGATATTCAGGTATTTGGACATACACTTTTCCACATCCCCCCTATGTGTAAACTGAATCCTGTCTACGACCAGTTGATGATGTTGCGTTTCCGCGCTTTAACTTTCTTGGCCGATGTTTGTGGAGAAGATATTACCCAATACTGCTGCTAAGTCAATCCATTTGGGATTTTAGATTTTAGATTTTGGATTGAAGAATTGACCTCGCAGCCTGTACTGAATGCTTGGTTTGTTATTTTAAAGACTGAAGGAATTACACTCAAATTGGCTGTCCGCCGACTCGATCTACCAAGCTTTAAGCAGCTTATTGAAAAAGGTAGTAATCGATTCCCGCATCTGGTACTTGCGATACCACTGCTGAAATGCTCTCTCGTATTCCTCGTCCTGCAAGTGAAAATTATTCCAAGTATTAAGACCAAGGGCTAATCCCCAGAATAATAAAATATAAAGCGACCAAGAAAGGTAGCCACCACTAACTAAATTCAGCAGCACCAAAAATGTATTGACGATCGCATACTTGCCTAAACTTTTCTTGAATCTTCCCACTCGGTAGGTGTTGAACGCCTGCCGCTTTTGCCTTTCTCCCTGTAAGGCTAGCCACTCTTTTTCTGCTACCTCAAGATTTTCTGAAGATATTTCTAACTCAGTCGCAATTTCCAACAACTGTTCGCGGGTAAAGTCCCCTTCGTAAGATTGCCGGGAGATAGCCAGATGGAGAATTTGCTGGATCTCTTCTTGGTTGTAAGAACGGGTAATTCTGGATTCGGAGACTGACATAATCTAGTTTGCTATCAAATTTTTCTCAAGCTTGGCGAGACTTATTCTATTATGGCGAATCTCTAGGGTAAGCAGTGTCTACCCTACTACAGTAATTGGGGATTATTCCATTTTTGCAAATATATCTGTAGGGGCGAAGCATTCGGGCTGATAATTTATGGCTACAGCCAAAGACTTTCTGCCCGAATGCTTCGCCCCTACCCAAAACCTTAGCAGTAATTGTGAGCAATGCCCACCTTATGTACTGTTCGCTACGCACCGTTCGCTAAACCGAACCTTAATGGACGGCTACCACTATAGTTGAAATATTAAAAGCGTTGTTACATTCCGTTACAATCAAAGCATGAGAGGAAAACAAAACTCTCAAAGCTGAAATTAGAGGAGCCTTATGAACGGCACTTTTCGCGTTGGCAACCTGTTTGGCATTCCCTTCAATATCCATCCATCCTGGTTTTTGATCCTGGGTTTGGTAACGTGGACTTATGGAAGCGAATTAGCGGCTAATTTTCCAGGATTGGGCGGGCCATCGCCTTGGGTACTGGGATTAATGACAGGGTTACTGTTATTTGCCTCCGTCTTGGCGCACGAATTAGGACACAGCTTTGTTGCCATGCGCCAGGGAATTGATGTTAAATCAATCAATCTGTTTCTGTTTGGTGGTTTGGCAAATTTAGAAAGAGAGTCCAAAACGCCATCTGAGGCATTTTGGGTAGCGATCGCAGGCCCAGCAGTCAGCTTACTACTATTCGGTATCTTCACAGCCATTGGCTTAGGCACAGGCATTTCAGGGCCTCTGGCAGCTATTGTAGGACTGCTAGCCTCAATTAACTTGGCTTTGGCGCTATTTAACTTAATTCCCGGCTTGCCTTTGGATGGCGGCAATATCCTCAAAGCTGCTGTATGGAAAGTCACCGGCAATCCTTATAAAGGTGTTGTATTTGCCAGTCGCGTCGGTCAAATCTTTGGTTGGATTGCGATCGCCTCTGGGGTGCTGCCTCTGGTACTATATGGCAGTAGCGCTAACTTCTGGAATCTCTTAGTCGGTTGGTTCTTGCTGCAAAACGCCGGTCAGTCTGCCCAGTATGCTACAGTGCAGGATAAGCTCGCCGGATTGACCGCTGAAGACGCCGTAATACCCAACAGTCCGATTGTCTGGGCCAATATCTCTCTCAGACAGTTTGCTAACGATTACGTTATCGGTCAAACTACCTGGCAGAAGTTCTTAGTTACCAATGAAGAGGGACAGTTGGTAGGTGCGATCGCAGTTGAAGACCTCAAAACCGTTTCTCTCGAACTTTGGCCGCAAATTAAAGTCAGCGAAATAATGCGATCGATCGAACAATCCAACACTGTAAAATCAGATCGATCGCTGCTAGAAGTTGCCACACTCCTGGAACAACAAAACATAACTCAGCTACCTGTAATTCGCGATAACGGTGTGCTAGTGGGACTGCTGCTAAAAACCTCCATTGTCAACTTGCTTCAGAGACAAGCCCAACCTGCTTAATCAATTTCAGATTTCAGATCGTATCCGGTAGCATCTGGACGCTAAAAAATCTCTTTTCCTATCTGCGTTCATCTGCGTTCATCTGTCTTCATCTGCGGTAAAAATTTAACCAATGATTCCCACAGACAAGGCCGATATCATCGGACATGATAAGTAGGTGAGCATAATTAAACGTAAAACTGCGGGCTAAAGAAACCCGGTTTCTTGGAGAAACCGGGTTTCTGGTTGTTCAGTTTATTTACGCCCACCTACTTATCACATTTTAGCTTGTAATGAATCGGAAATCTTAAATCTGAACTCCCCAGGATAACGAGAATCTCGAAAATCCTGGGGAGTTTTGTTTGGGAGACAGGGGGGAGAATTTAAAATTTTAGATTTACGATTTCAAATTGAAGAATTTTATATTTGCTTTTCTTAAATTTGAAGTTCTAAATCCCTATCTACTTTTGACTTTTAACTTTTCTAGCCCCTCATTAAAGCAACCAAGTATTAACGGCAAAGTCAGGTTCCTTAGTTCCTTCTGGTGCCATTTTTCCTATTTTACGCTCTATTGGTTTGTACGTGAGGGCTTTGATGTCTCTACTTTCTTTACTTTCTTTACTTTCTTTACTCTCTTTACTCTCTTTACTCTCTTTCTCTTTACTCTCCTTACTCTCTTTTTTCAGATCATTGATTTCTTCAATAAGCTTAGAATTAGCGTCGGCTAGTTGCAAAGCTTCTTTTTTCGTTTGCTCAAGGTCTGCCTTTAGCTTATCAACCAGTTTTAAATCTTTTTGTAGCTTTTGTACAACAGTTTTTTGCTCAGTCAATTCAGATTGTAAATCGATAACTTGCTGCTGTAGAGAACCTTCGTGTTGGTGCGCTTGCTCAAGTAGGCGTGCCTGCTCCAAAGCTGCTTTCAACTCCACTATAGTCGCTTCTAACTCAGCCGTAGTTGGACTTGTATCTGTTGATAATTCCTTTACTGCTTGAGCATCCTGTTCTACAACTTCCTCAGCCGTGGTGTCGATAACAGGTGTATCTTCTGCCTCTGGGGATTTTTGCGCCTCTTGGCGTAGCAAATCTGAAATCCGTTTTCTAGTAGCCATCATTTCCTCCAATCACGCTCTAATTCATTAGCCACGCGGCGGTAATCTGCTTGAGCTTCCCGTGCATTATTGCCTCGCCATTGAGTAATAGGCACCCCCTCAAGCGCCGCTCGTTCGTGTGCTTTGTAGGCACGGACAAAGGCATTGCAGGCGGGAATTCCCAACTCCATGAGGGTGTTTTGCGCCTCCAGCGCTTCTCCCAAACTTCGGGAATCCACCCTAGTCAGAAGCACTCGATGGGCAATTCCCACCGGCAGGACTGCTTCCCGTACTGTCTCAATCAGTACAGCCAGATCCATTGGCGCTGGTGGTGTGGGCAAAAGGAGGTAATCTGCGATCGCCACAACCGCCGCTAATGCTTCCGAATGCAGCGCCGGAGGTGTATCCACCACTACTAAATCATACCCTTCTATCTTACTTAAACCACCCAAAAGTTTTGGGTCTGTCTCTTGAGCTAAATCAAAACCCCATTTTTCCTTATTCCGCTCAATCCACCAAGTTGCAGAACCTTGAATATCTGCATCAACTAGAAGAACCCGTGTTTTCTCCGAGAAGGTAGCAGCCAAATTGACTGCTGTAGTAGTTTTACCTACTCCTCCCTTACCGTTAGCGATCGCAATTATTCTTGGCACTGCTTGCTTCCGACGCTGACTTCACTGAGAGAAATATAGCGCTTTATCTGGCACTTCCGGCATTAGATTCATCTATTTTAGAACTTACGCTTTTCGCCCCCTAACCCCTTGCCCCCTAAC
>Ga0163155_10007124_pt1 | contig 10614 bp, 7 predicted proteins | sample OliLakLV19SP4G1_FD_148611 | JGI IMG/M metagenome (GOLD analysis project Ga0163155, IMG submission 148611) | Freshwater microbial mat bacterial communities from Lake Vanda, McMurdo Dry Valleys, Antarctica - Oligotrophic Lake LV.19.SP4.G1 | ecosystem: Environmental > Aquatic > Freshwater > Lake >...
TCTCTTGGATCTTGAAAGTTGAGGCGTGGTAGACATTTCCCCCCTTGGATCGTCAGAATTAGGTAACCCGACTGCACTTTCATCCGTCCTCCCACTGCTGCGCAGAAGCAAGCAACATCCCTCATCCCTCATCCCTCATCCCTCATCCCTCATCCCTCATCCCTCATCCTTCATCCCTCATCCCTCAGCCTCCAGACTGGCGTGAACAGTCGTGTGGGGTTAGCTACCGTACGTTGTGCTAGCAGCGTCCGGTAGCGCTGACTAAATTTTTGGGCGCTCAGCCCCATGCCGAAGAACGGCCATCCAAGCATGAGGCATTGACAAATTAAACAGTATCTTGCTAGTACAGTCAATCTATTTGCCGTATCAATTTACGTCGCCTGAGTTGCAATGGCAGAAGGGGGAGGGGGAGGCGATCGCCTTGGGTGGTTTATCTCGCGTACGTCGTTGTCATTGAAGACGCGCAGAGTTTCTCTTCAGACGCGTCAACGTAAACGGATTCTGTCTAATTCAAACACAATGTCATTTCGATCTACTTCACAGTCACAACTGACTTCCATCACAACCACACCATCAATTCTAGGCGGAGTAAACCAAGCTCCCACAGAGTAGCCTCCACCCGATTCTGCAATTACCACTTCTGTTCCACTTAGGTTGTAGCGATAGCTATTGCCATCGTATAGACCATCTTGTTGAGCCAGCCTTAGAAGCGATAGATTTCTGGGGTTATTGTCCAAGTGAATAGTAAAACTACTCATGCCACGCGCGAAGGGCGTTTCCCCGCCCCTGGCAAGGCACGACACAAGTTCAAAACTTCCGGGATCAAGAATTTGCACCGAACCATTATTCAGAGCTAACGTTCTGTAGTTTTCCGGAATATCGATATTGATGCCAAATCGGGGAATTTCTAAAGTGCGTAAGGTTTCAGAGGGAGCAACTTCACCAATATCTCGACATAATTCCTCTTGAGCAATAGCAGGATGGGAATCCAGAATTGAGCTGAGGAGTAATAAATTTGTAAAGGTAACTAACGGGAATAAAGTAAAAGCAGGAATTTTTGTACGCATACACTTCAAGTACTGTTACGCTCAACGCTAACTTTAAGCGTCCAGAGATAAGCAGAGCTTGACTGTATTTTTACTGAATCTTGACAGAGAAGTCGGTTTTCTCACACAAACAATGGTTCGCCCTGCTCAAACCTATCCAGATATCGATTCATCCTTCATCCTTCATCCTACGCTTCGCGAACGGCAAAGCCGAACATCCCTCAATCTTCATCCTTCATCCTTTCCCAAATGCCCCTCCCACCGTTTCAGCGGCACACAATCCAGCCCTACCTGGTCTAGCACCCTAGCAACGACAAAATCGACCAAATCTTCGATTGTCTGAGGATTGTGATACCAGGCCGGAATCGCCGGAACAATTCTGGCTCCGGCTTCTGCCAGGGTGGTGAGGTTCCGCAGATGAATCAGGCTGAACGGCGTTTCGCGGGGCACAATAATCAGCTTGCGACCTTCTTTGAGCTGTACATCTGCCGCGCGCTCTAGCAAGTCGGAGCTAAGCCCTGCTGCCAGTTTTGCAACCGTGCTCATACTACAGGGCATGACAATCATTCCGGCAGTGCGAAACGAACCACTGGCAAGGGTAGCCCCAACATCGCCCCAGGGATGGCAGGTCAGTTTGCCGCTGGTTTCTACACCCGCTTGCTGTCGCCAAAACTGCTCTTGTTGAATCGGTTCTACAGGCATCCGAATGGATTGCTCGGCCTGCCACACCATGTAGGTTGATTTAGAGGCCACCAGTTCGACAGCGCAGTCGGCCTCTAGCAAAAATTTGAGGGCGCGCACGGCATAAATTAAACCCGATGCGCCTGTAATGCCAAGGATAAGCGGGAGAGAGGAAGAAGACACGCGATGTTTAGGAGTGAAGGGTGGAGAGGCGTGGGTAGTGGCTCACTGGTGATCCAGTCCTCTCGCTTCTTCAATCATACGCTTCGTCCGAGTTTTGCTCATTGTCGCCGTTGAGTTCGGCATCGGTTAAGGGCAGGTCGTCATCATCGTCAGTGGCTTCACTGCCACCGCCAACGGCCACCAGGTCAATTTGCTGACGGTAGTAATCGACGCTCTTAACTTGCACTTCGACGCGATCGCCCAATCGATACTGTTTGCGGTTTTTGCGCCCCACTAGCTTTTGCTGACGCGAGCGATATTCGTACCAGTCGTCTTTGAGCGAACTGACGTGAACTAAACCCTCCACCAGCAGCTCTTCGATCTCGACAAAGAAGCCATAGGACTGCACACCCGTAATTAGCCCATGGAAGGTTTCCCCGGTGCGTTCCTGCATATATTCGGCTTTTTTCAGCCCTTCTAGGTCGGCTTCGGCCTCTTGCGCTAGCTTTTCTTGCTCGGTGAGGTAGACCACAATGCTGTTGAACTGCTCTTCTAGCTCTTGGTGCACTTCGGGCGGCAGCACGCTCCAGGTGATATGGCCGTGGGAATCGCTGCTGCGCAAATCGACTGATTCTTTAGAGCGGGTCGTGCGGCGATCGCGGCCATGCTCAAACATGGCATGGAGGACGCGGTGCATGAGCAGGTCGGGATAGCGGCGCAGGGGTGAGGTGAAGTGGGTGTAGCTCTCGTCGAGCGACAGGCCGAAATGCGTGCCGGGAGTAGTGCTATAGACCGCTGGCTTTAGGGTTTCTAGCAGCAAATAAGTCAGCACCCGCTCGGCCTTCGACTCGGCAAATAGCTGGGTCAACCGCTGATAATCGCGCGGATGCACGACTTCCTCTTCTTCTAGCTGGTACTCAATCTCCATATTGCTGACCAGCTTAATCAGCTCTTGCACGTCGGCTGGGTCGGGAGTGCGGTGCAGGCGGTAGATGGCGGGGAGCTGCAATGCCTGGAGATGGGATGCCACCAGCTGGTTGGCCAGCAGCATCAGCTCGGTCACAATTGAGCGAGCGGGCAAAACAGCAGACACCACCATCGCGCCCAGTTCGCCTTCATCGTCGTACTGAAACTTGGTGGATAGGAACTTGCCCATCTCTGGGTTGTGTTCATCGGGGAAGATGCTCTCAGGCAGGTTGAGATCAAAGGCACCGCGCTGCTGCCGCTGGTCACGCACCGCTTGGCTCATGGCAAACAGCTGATCGACCAGCTCAAACACGGGCGTTAGTGCCTTCAGGTCAGCCAATGAGGGCAGCGGATAGCGGGCGGCTTCAGCGGCGGCGGGCTGATGGCGCTGGAGTACGGCCTGCGCCTGCTGATAGTCTAAATGGTGGTCTACTTGAATCACACTGGGCTGAATTTCGAAGGCTTGCACTTCTCCGTCGGTGCTGATCATGATCAAGACCGACAGGGTGAGGCGATCTTCTCCAGGCAGCAATGAGCAGCAGCGGTGCAGCTGTTCGGGCAGCATCGGCACGACGACTTCACCCAAAAAGACGGAGGTGCCGCGCTTTTGAGCTTCCAGGTCGAGGGGCGATCGCGGCGCTACATAATAGGCCGCATCGGCAATGTGAATCCCGAGCCGCCAGGTGTCTTCATCCACTCGCTCTAGGCTGAGGGCATCGTCGATGGCGGGGCTTTGCGGATGGCTTGGCCCGTCAATTGTAATGGTGGCCAGATTGCGTAAATCTAGCCGCTTTTTCAGATCGGTTTTGCGCAGCTTCGTCGGTAATCCTTTGGCGGCATCTAATACCACATCGGAGAAATTCGACGGCAGGTCGTGTTTGCAGCACACAATCACCACATCCGATGCCGATTGGGCATCGCTACCCAAAATCCGAGCCACACGGCCAATGGGCGGATGTTGCCCCAGCGGATAGCGCAAGATTTCGGCATGAACTAACTGATCGACGGACTCTTCTAACGGTTCGCCGTCAGGGTTTAGCTCTAGTTCAAACAGCAGCCGATCATCGAGTGGAATGGCTTGGTAGATACCCGTTTCTAGCTTCTTCACCCGCGCCAGCACCGACGAATTGGCTCGTTCCAAAATCAGCCGCACTTCCCCTTCTGGGCTGCGCCGCCGACTGCCTTCTTTGGTCACTTTGACCAGGACGCGATCGCCATTCCAGGCTGTATTGAGCTGGCTTTCACGGACATAGATATCTTCCGACCCTTCCACATCTTGAATCGCAAAACAAAAGCCTTTACTCGAACAGCGGAGCTTCCCTTCTACGACATCTTCTTCAAATACCCGCCGATACTTGCCGCGCTCTTTAACCAAAATGCTAATTTTTTCGAGAGCATCTAAGGCAATTTGCAAGCGACGGAGACTTTGTTCACCTTCGCAATTGAGTTTTTTTTCTAGCGCCTTAGGAGCGACCAGTTTATCATCTGGGAAATTAGCTAACAGTGATGCGATTGTGAATTCCATGTAGCGATTGATCCTTGTTATGACTGGTTTCGCCCCTGCTCTCTGCCGCTAAAATCTACGAACTCGTCTGAACCAATTCGCAGATTTTGGAGCTTCCCCGCCAGCCTGACGAGGTTGTACTAACCCCGTCGTATCACCTCGTCATACCTCTGCCCTAAAGACTCAGAATCTATCGATTGGGCAAATATTAGACATGAGGGTTTGAGCCAGACTGACTATAGGAAACCGCCCCAACCAACGCTTTACGAAGTCATTCAATGCCTCAGATCTCAGCTCAAACATTGGCTATGTTCTAAGCATGTGGTCAACCCTTTAAGAAATCTTTTAAAGGATTTAGCTGTATCCATAAACCATGACTCGAACGTCTAATTTCGAGCACCAGAGCCTTAGATCAAATTGCAGAACGACTTGGTTGAAGGTCAACGACAGTAAACGCAGGACGGGTTGATGAAGCCAAGATGCAAAAAAATCGACGACTTTTGCAAACCATTAGGCTTCATTGTGTCCACCGTAATTGTGCCCACTGTACTTATACTTTCCTATTGAGTGTAAAGTGTCAAATTTTGTGAGGATACCCAGAAAAAATCGACCCTACTGCCGCCCCGTCACTTATTCTCTACCCCATCACAATATAAGCGACCCGCTTGCCGATGTTCGTCGCATGGTCGGCCATCCGTTCTAGGTGACGAATCATCAGCACCATCAGGATCGTCGGTTCAATTGACCCCTGAATGTTGGTTTGGCGTGCCAGCAAGTTGTAGACATCTTCGTAGTCAGAATCGACGGCATCGTCTTTCTGTTTCAAATCTAGCCCCGATTCGGCATCCAAATCAGACAGGGCGACCAGGCTCATGGCTAGCATGGCGCGACAGCGGTCAGACATGGTTTGGACGCGGCTCATGCAGGGATGGGGGGGATAGGGGAACAGCTTGATAGCCACTTCTCCTAAATCTTCGGCATAATCACCGATGCGCTCCAGATCTCGCACCAGCTGCATGATGGCACTGAGCAGCCGTAAATCCTGGGTCACAGGAGACTGAAGCGCCATCAGGTTGACGCAATCTAATTCGATTTGACGGTAGAAACGATCGATTTGCTTGTCTTGTAGCGGAATTTGTCGAGCGGCTTCTAAGTCACGTTCAAACAGGGCTTTGCGGGCGAGCACGCAGGAGTTTTCCACCAGTGCCCCCATCCGGAGAACGTCGCGCTGTAGGCTTCGCAGCTGCCGTTCAAAGTTCAATCGAGTAGGTTTAGAGACATCCAATGTAAACGTACTCAGTTAAAAGTTGTGCAAATAAAATTCAGAAAAGTATTTTTTCTGCATTAAAAATACCAGAACGCCACAGTATAGCCACATTAATGTCTATTTTGTTGCGGTAGCGGCTTAAACCAAGTCCGCGTTGAGAACTGTAGTTTTAGCCCTCACCCCCAGCCCCTCGCCCTTTGTGTGACTTGTAATTATTTAGTATAGACACGCTATCTCAAATCTGCGAGTTAGGCAGCATACGTTGGATCAAAAAATCTTCAGATTTTATTGAATTTTATAGGAGGATGTAGTTACTCAGATTCTTCAGATTATGACCCTTCCTTCTTCTGCTTCTTCCCCAACGGCTGCGGCGATCGCCCCCCAATCGAGTTCCCAGTCAAGTTCCCAGTCAAGTTCCCAGTCAAGTTCCCAGTCGAGCGCCGATTGGTCGGTATTGCTGCAACAATTACTAGACGGGCGATCGCTAGATACGGCTCAGGCGGCAGACTTAATGCAGGGCTGGCTAACTGAGGACATTCCCCCGGCGCTATCGGGCGCTATTTTGGCGGCGATTCAGGCAAAGGGGGTTTCGGCCACAGAGCTGGCGGGCATGGCAGATGTGCTGCTGAGCCAATCGCTAGGCAGCAGCGCAGATTTAACCAGCCTACCCACGCCCCGAATTGATACCTGCGGCACGGGGGGTGACGGTGCCTCCACGTTTAACATTTCTACCTGCGTGGCCTTTGTGGCAGCGGCGGCGGGCATTGCTGTTGCCAAACATGGCAACCGGGCAGCGTCTAGTAAAGTGGGTTCGGCAGATGTGCTAGAGGCGCTGGGGATCAATCTCAACAGCTCGCCCGAAACAGCCCAGGCTGCTCTAAAACAGGTGGGGATCACGTTTTTGTTTGCCCCCGGTTGGCATCCGGCAATGAAGTCTGTCGCCCCAATTCGCAAAACGCTGAAGGTGCGGACGGTGTTTAACATGCTAGGGCCGTTGGTCAACCCGTTGCGTCCGACTGGGCAGGTGATTGGCGTGTTTGACCCCGCGTTGGTGGAAACGGTGGCTCAGGCATTGCAGGCACTGGGGCGAGAGGAGGCGATCGTGCTGCACGGGTTAGAGCAGCTGGATGAGGCGGGGCTGGCGGATAAAACTCAGCTATCGGTGCTGTCGCAGGGTGAAATTCAGTCGGTTTTGCTCGATCCCACGGCGTTAGGGCTAGCGTTTGCCCCGACCAGCGCACTGCGGGGCGGTGAAGCCGCTGATAACCTGGAAATTTTGCGAGCGGTGCTGCAAGGCGGTGGCACCCAGGCTCAGCACGATGTCGTTGCCCTGAATGCGGCGCTAGCGCTCAAGGTCGGCGGTGCGCTGCCAGACAACGCTTCGGCCAACGCGTCAGACCTGACGCAGACCCTGGCAGCAGGCGTGGCGATCGCCCACGATATTCTCAGAAGCGGAGCGGCCTGGGTCAAGGTAGAGGAACTGGTGGCGTTTCTGCAAGCGGCCTAGCGGCAGGGTTAAGGCGCGACCGCCGTAGGGTTAAGGCGCGATCGCCTCTACCTTGCCCGCAGTTCCACTTCATTTTGGCGGATGGTGACATCGTAGTGACCAAAAAAGTCTTGCCCCAGTAGCCCAATGCTGAGTTCGGGTCCCGAAATGGCAACCAGCACATTTTGGGCGATCGCCCCCCCAACTTCGATCGAATTGACATAGCCTAGGGAGAGCGTCACGTTGCGGCTGCTGGCCGTATTGACGCGGGTTTGCCCAACTGGGGTGAGGTTGAGGGCTGTGGCCATAGCTGGGGTAACTAAGGTGCCGCTGGCTCCCGTATCAAGGATCATGTCAAACTGTTGCCCCCCGTTAAACGTGACGTTAATCACGGGGGTGCCGCCCGCCCGTCGCACAATTGGCACTCGGAAGCTGCTGCCGGGAGCAGGTTGGCTGGCCGAAGCTGGTGATCCAGATGGGTTAGCCGCTGTCGAGGCAGAGGCTGTGCCGCTGGAGTTAGCTGTGACCGCAGGGCGAGTGAAGACATTGGAACTGCCCCCCGGCACCGAGCGGGCGGCCTGCTGCTGTGCAGTGCTGAGGCGACGGCGATAGTCGGGTAGCTGCGCTTGAGCCGCTTTATAGTTGGGATCGCTGGCTGGCAATGCCCCCAATAGCGCGATCGCCTGCTGCCAACGGCTAGCCGCCAGTCGCCAATCGTCTTGGGATTGGGCAATTTGGCTGAGCGCCGTAGCGCTGGCGGCGCGATCGACGGCATCTCGGTAGGAATTGGCCCGACTAGGCGCAGCGGCAGCAGCGGCAGGAGGGCTAGGTGCCCGAGTGGGCAACGGCTGTGCTGTTAAGGCCGGATTAGCGGCTGGGGTGACAACATCAGAGCTACTCTCCCCGCTCCCCCCCAACGGCGACACCCCGCAACCAGCGGTCACTGACAAAACCCCAAATAGGACTATCACTCTTGGGCATTTGCCAAACATCCCTGACATTGTGAACTCCATAGAGGACTCTAAAACTATGCTTCCCGGCCGGCCTTAAGATATTATCGCTGAGAGCTATCTGGCTAAATGGGCGATAATTGCTCTTACAGGTAAAGCTAAAGCTAAATCAAGCTAAAGCCACAACATTGCCCAATACACATCTCCGGGAGAGTTTTGATGGTGCTTGCTACTGCCCAACCCGCACTTTTGGTTTTAGCAGACGGAACAGCGTTTCGGGGCTGGTCGTTTGGTGCTCCCGGTACGGCCATTGGGGAAGTAGTGTTCAATACGGGGATGACGGGCTATCAAGAAGTGATCACCGATCCCAGCTACTCGGGGCAAATTGTCACCTTCACCTATCCCGAATTGGGCAATACGGGCGTCAACCCCGAAGATGAAGAATCTTCCCATCCCCATGTTAAAGGGGCGATCGCCCGCAATATTTGTCACCGCCCCAGCAATTGGCGTTCCACCCAGTCTCTGCCCGACTACCTCAAACAGCACCATATCCCCGGCATCTACGGGATTGACACCCGCGCCCTGACGCGCAAACTGCGATCGCTGGGTGCCATGAACGGCGGCATCTCCACCGAATTCCTCGACCCAGCCGATTTGCTGATGCGGGTGCAAGAAGCCCCCAGTATGGCAGGGCTAAACCTGGTTAAAGGCGTCACCACCGCTGAAACCTACGAATGGTCAACCCCGACCGATGCCCTGTGGGAGTTTCGCGCTAGCACCCCGCGCCAGGGTGAGCAGTTTACGGTCGTCGCGCTCGACTTTGGAGTCAAACGTAACATCTTGCGGCGGCTAGCTAGCTACGGCTGCCGTGTCATTGTGGTGCCCGCCAATACGTCAGTGGAAACTATTCTCAGCCACAACCCCGACGGCATTTTCCTCTCCAACGGTCCCGGCGACCCGGCAGCCAACACCGACGGCGTAGAAACGGTAAAAGCGTTGCTGGGAGTTGACAAACCCCTATTCGGCATTTGTATGGGGCACCAAATTTTGGGTCTGTCGCTGGGTGGAGAATCCTTTAAGCTCAAATTTGGGCATCGCGGCTTAAACCAACCCGCTGGGCTGCGGCAGCGAATTGAAATTACTAGCCAAAACCATGGATTTGCGATCGCCGAAGCCTCTCTCCCGGAGGCCGAGGTCGAAATCACCCACCTCAATTTAAACGATCAAACCGTCGCGGGCCTGCGCCACAAGACCTTACCCATGTTCTCGGTGCAATATCACCCCGAGGCCAGCCCAGGACCCCACGATGCCGATTATTTGTTTGAGCAGTTTGTGAAGGCAATGCGGGCGGCGAAGGGGTAGGCGGATAGGATAGGCTGGGTTTATAAGTTGACGTTTTACCTCCAAAACGTTAGCTGTAACAATACCTCGGACAGTTTTGAGATAGCCTGCCCTCATCCCCCAGCCCCTTCTCCCAAAAAGGGAGAAGGGGAGCCGGATTGAAGTCCCTCTCCCCTCTTGGGAGAGGGCTTAAAGCCTTCGGCATATATGAAAAGGGTGAGGGGCACACGCTGACGATACATTCAAAGCTCACGCATTCCTAACCCAGACCCTACTTCATAGCTTCCCGATGTTCAGACTTGCCCTCTTGATCCTTACCCTGGCCGCACTGGTAATTTTTGCGCTGCAAAATGTAGCGCCGGTGCTGCCGTTGGTCGTGTTGGGGATGCAGACCCAGGCGTTGCCGCTGGCGGTGTGGGTGGTGGTGGCGATCGCCGCTGGTGCTGTCACGACGATTTTGTTAGCGCTGCTGCTGCGGTTGGCAGGTGGCCGCAATCGGTCGCATCGCCCCCAGCCGCGTCGAACCTCGGGTCGGGCAGCTGATGCTGGCACCCCCTGGACGCCGCCGCCCTGGACAGGCGATCGCAATTCGGCTCAACCGGGTGGGCCTGTAGATACCGCCAGCGGCTACGGCGCTAAGGCCGCTCAAGCTAGCACCACCGATGATTGGGAGCAGCCCCGGCAATCCTCTGAGGCATGGGATAATTGGGACGAGGCTCGCCCCCCAGTCGATGCCCCTCGTCGAACCAGACCGTCTGTCAAAACCGTAATTCAAGATGCGTCCTATACCGACGTGACGGATCGCTCAGCCGCCTATCAGCCACCGTTTTACTCAGAGCCAGCCAATCCCAGCCGCCGCTACCGAGAGGAGGTGCAGGAATCCTTTCGAGACGAGTATCAGTCTCCTGATGTAGAAGGCGATGTAGAAGGCGATGTAGAGGGCGATCGCGAAGAGTGGGATGACTGGGAAGAGCAAGAGCTGAGGCCACCCTCCGCAACTCGCAGCCCAGCCCCTCATGCTGAGCCAGCGCCAGCGCCGCCCCCGAGACCGATTGTCGAAATTCAGCGGCAGCCTCAAGGAGGCTATCAAACGGGTTCGGTTTTTTCGTATACCTATCGCTCGTCAGACCCGCTGCCAGACCCGCTGCCCACGGAGCCAGAGCCGCCCGACACAGCACCACAGCCAGATTTTGCCATGGACGAAGCGACAG
>Ga0163155_10007127_pt1 | contig 10612 bp, 9 predicted proteins | sample OliLakLV19SP4G1_FD_148611 | JGI IMG/M metagenome (GOLD analysis project Ga0163155, IMG submission 148611) | Freshwater microbial mat bacterial communities from Lake Vanda, McMurdo Dry Valleys, Antarctica - Oligotrophic Lake LV.19.SP4.G1 | ecosystem: Environmental > Aquatic > Freshwater > Lake >...
CGCGCCACCTGCACGCGCGCACGGATGGCGGCCGACGGCTCGCCAAGCCGCATGCTCGTCAGCTTCTCGTAGTTCACGCGCGGCACCTCCACGTGGATGTCGAAGCGATCCAGCAGCAGCCCCGCGATACGCTTCTGGTAGCATGTCACCATCGCTGGCGAGCAGACGCAGACGCGCTTGGCGTCGCCATACCAGCCGCACGGGCACATGTGCGGGTAGCAATCGTGGGTGAAAAGTGAGGGCGTTGCGCGGGGTACACGCGCCGCATAGATGTTGATGTAGCTCTGCGAGATGCAACGCTAGCGTCTGTGAGCGCTTGCCAGCAACCCGCCGAAGACGTGGTCCGCTAGCCTTTCGCAATGCCATACGCGCGCTTCCGAGGCAATGCTGGCAATCATTTGAGGACCGACCACAATTAGGTCGAAGCCAGCACATGGACTGCGCCCACGCTCAATACCCTGGGACAATCTGGCCTCTTTCTGGGAAGTGGCCGACGCCCCCGCAGCCTATACTTAGCTTAGAGGAGCAGGTAGCGCGGGCCGTACCAGTGACAAGGAGCGGTGGAATTGACTGAGCACTTTAGCCTGGGGAGCGAGCACGACCTGGCGTGGCCTACGCCTGAGCGCCGACAACCGCAACTCGGTGAACGGCATCCGCGAGTTTGCGCGGGCACAGGAGTATTCTTGATGCTTTACTCGAACCTTCGGCGCAGCGCTGCGCCCGTTGTTCTGACGCTCATTGCACTCATGTTGACGGCATTTCCCGCAAGCTATGCCGCCGACAACACGCTTTCGACCGAGACACTCGCACGCGTTCAAGCCGCCGACGGTGCGCCTGGCGACAATTTCGGTCATGCTGTCGCCATCGACGGCGACCTGATGGCGGTCGGCGCGTCTGCCGCTACGATCAACGGTGTAAACGGTGCTGGCGCGGTCTACCTGTTCCGACGCGATACGAACACCCCAACGGGCTGGACCGAGTTCAAAAAGCTCATGGTCGTGCTCCCCGAACTCAATGAACTCTACGGAGCGAACGTCGCACTCGATGGCGACGTGCTGGCAGTCGGCGCGACGGCGCGCAATGTCGGCGCGAACTCCGATGTGGGCGTGGTCTATCTCTACGAGCGTAACCAGGGCGGCGCAGACAACTGGGGGCTGCGAACGACGCTCAGTGAGCCGTTAGGAGGGTTTGCGAGCTACGGAAGCGCTGTCGCGCTTGATGGCGATCTCCTGCTGATTGGCGCGGAAGGCGCGTTCCAACTGCGCGGCGCAGCATACCTGTACGACCGCAGCGTCGACTGGGGCAAAATCAAGGAGTTACGTGATGTTGATGGCGTGATCTCAGATTATTTTGGCGCGACAGTCGCCATTGAGGGCGACACCATCGTGGTCGGCCAGCCGATGTACACATTGAGCAGTCGCGCTGACAACAGCGGCGCGGCGTTCATCTTCGGGCGCGACCAGGGCGGCCCAAACAACTGGGGCCAAGTCACGCGACTGGCGGCAGGCAGCCCCGAGCCCGACAGCAGGTTCGGCAGCGCCGTGGCGCTCAACGGCGCTACCGTCGTGGTGGGCGCTTCGGAGGCCAGTTCGGGAGGAAGCAGTCCCGTCCCTCAGACAGGCGCAGCCTATATCTTCCAGCGTGACCAGGGAGGTTCAAATAGCTGGGGCATCGTGAAGCGGCTCGTCGCGGAAGATGGCGCTGACGGGGATCGGTATGGCGAGACGCTGGCACTTGTTGGCGACGAACTCTGGGTCGGCGCGGCACTCTCTGATGCGAGTGGCTCCAACGCTCAGGGCATGGTATACCGCTACGGGCGCGATCGGGGCGGCGCCGGAGCATGGGGCGAGACACCAGGGCTGGAGGCGGAAGATGGGGAAGCCAACGACCAGTTCGGCAGCGCCATCGCGGTCTCTGGCACGACAGCCGTGGTCGGTGCGCTTGGGCATCTCGACAGCCGTGGTGCGGTCTACGTGCCGGGCGCGGACGATCCCTCACCCCCGCTGCTGTCCCGCCTCTACCTTCCAGCGATCAGCGCTACCAGGTTCATTCCTACCGGCGTACTGCGGGACGGCGGCAGCGTCGAGGCGACGACTGGCGCACGCATTGGTGTGGTGGCGGGTACCTTGGCTGAAGATGTGGAGGTGCTGATCGAAACCGCACCTCCGCCAGCCGTGTCGATTGGCGCGAACGTCACAGTTGTCGGACAGTACCACGTCGTCGCGGCGACACAGCGCATCGCGACACCCACCGACAAACCACTGCTGATCGGTTTGCCGGTGCCAGATGGCGCGAACCCTGACGATATGGCGCTAGCTATGCTCGTGCCGCCAGACCAGAGCAGCGAAACCAGCGCAGATTTCAAATGGATTGCGCTGCCAGGTCGCTTCGACACCGACAGCAATCTGTTTGTCGCAACCGTCGCGGCGCTGTCGTTGGACATCGTGAGCATCGTGCTTGTCGAGCATGCTTCATTTGATCAATTGCCGCTGCCCGCCGGGAATGCAAACGCACTGGCAAGCGGAGATCAAGCGCCAACGCCCGCGCAGTCATCGCCGCAGTTCGTCGTGACCTGCGAGGCGTTCGCGTCGATAAACGACTGCCCCGAAGGGAATCGCACCTTGCTCACGGCGCAATTGCAGCTTGCCTACGCCGACTTCGTGGAGAATCTCGGTTTCCGCGAGCCACGCCTGGTACGCTCGATTGGCGTTTTCGGGGGGACAAATGGCCAGCCGGCCTTAATATCAACCGAAGCCTTTTACGGCATTGTGCTAGAAATCGATCCTTGCATCGTTGTGGGTGTGACTAAGCCATTCAAAGGTCTCTATCGGTACCAGTTGATGACCCTGCATGTCTGTATGCAGCGAGGCGACCCAGCTGAGGCAATCAGACCCCTCGTTCGCCACGAGCTCTTCCATGCCATCCAGGCATCATACCCCCAGCTATTTCAGGATAGGGTTGGCAACGACTGGGAGCGCACCCAGTGGACAATCGAGGGAACGGCAACGGCGGCATCGAGATCGTCGTTGTCTATGCGCGTAAACTCGGAGTTCCTCGCCCACACCATTAGCGATAGCCTCACAGATACTACCGGTAACCGCGAGTACAGCGCTCAGGACTTCTGGGTGTACACAGGGGAGAAACTAGGTGCGAACCTGAGTTATCTGCGGACGATTTTCGAGGCTGGCGGCACGCCCGAAAATGTTGCCACGGTGCTTAACCTCGGCGATGCGTACTGGAGTTGGGCCAAAAACCAGGCGTTTGAAAAGGAGCGGCGTGTCCATCCCGCTATTCGGCTTCCCGCATGCGTTATCGAGCCAACGTTGACCGGCACGCATAGTATCGAAAGCTGGCCTGGTACGGTGCGCTCGAGCGGCTCGTTGCCACCACTCACATCGGCGGTTATCGAGATCAACTTCACAGATACAATGGAGATTGGGAACCTTTCGGCGACGTCATCTGGTGGCGACGACGTTGTCCGATACAAACTCTATTCCGGAGGCACGAACCCCGATTGTGCGACAGACCCGGAAGGAGAACTGCAGTTAGGCCTGATTCCTCAGAATAGCAAGAGGTACGTGCTCGTTTCCAACACGAGTCCTTCCGACACGCACACCTACACCGTCATTGTGCAGGGCGCTTAATACCGGGTATGGCTCGTTGAAAAGCGCGCGGGGCGGATGTCGGAGCGCCCGCGCACCGTATACCACAGCAGGTCGCCAGCCACAAACACGTCGGGCTGGTCGGCGAAGAGCGCGTGGTAGCCGTGCGCCGAGAGGTTCAGCTGGCGCACCGCGGCCTTCATCAGCGCCTGGCCCGCGCCATCCAGCTGGCAGTGCGCGCGCAGCTCGGCGGGGCCCATATCGGCGTTGCTGTGCGCGTGCGCCAGCGGGAAGCGGCGCCCCTGGCGGTCGCGCGCCACCTGCACGCGCGCACGGATGGCGGCCGACGGCTCGCCGAGCCGCGTGGTCGTCAGCTTCTCGTAGTTCACGCGCGGCACCTCTACATTACATGGATGTCGAAGCGATCCAGCAGCGGCCCCGAGATGCGCTTCTGGTGGCGCGTCACCATCGCGGGCGAATCGTGCGTACTGCTTTACCTCCACCAGGGACACATTGTCCCTGGTGACTTGTGACTGCCGCCTCTAGGGAACGGGGTGCATCCTCTTATATGATTGTCACATCTTCGGTCAATCATACAGGAGGAATCGACAATGAGTGCGTCGCAACGAGTACGCTCGGCAGGGACTGCGTATGCGGTTGGTGGATTGCTATGGTTGGTGCTGGCGACCACGATAGCGGTCGTCTACGGAGGTGATCCGCCCGCTGGTTCGTCGGCGTTTTTTGCAAGCCAGGTAATCTGGATCATCTTGCAGGTGCTGTTGCTGGTTGGCTTTTTTGGCATCTTCTGGAGTGGCGGCGTGCGCGGTGTATTTGGCCTGATCGCGTTTGGGTTAGGTGTACTCGGACACCTAGCATTTCTTGCTAGCGAGATCCATTCGCTCTTTATTGGTGCAAGCTCGGATCTGCTGGCGATTGGCGCGTTGGTATCCGCTGTTGGCATCCTTTTGACTGGCATTGCCGTGCTGACGGCGAAGCGGTGGCATGGCTGGACACGCTGGATGCCACTCCTAACCGGTCTGTATCCTTTTCTGTTCCTGTTCCCCTTCCTGTTTATCTACGGCGAGCCAAATAGCTATTTGATCGCCGGCTGGGGGTTGCTACGACTTGTACTTGGCATCGCCATCCGCGCTCAGGCAGCTGCCCTACCGGCAGCCACGTCGCCCGCTGATGTGAAGCTCTCACAGCGCGGTGTATAATAGCGATCCCAACACTCGCTTATAACGGGGCTAGCTCCGGCCGAGGTCCTGTCATGGCAGTCGAAGCGCCAACAATCACCAGTGAAAGGGCCGCTGCGCCACAGCCTGTTGCGGAGCGGCGTTGGAATAGCGCAAGCTGGGCGGTCTTGCTGATCGGCGTGGCGCTGTTGATCGGCAGCATCGTCCAGTTGAGCTACCGCCTCACGCTGCCGACCGACGGTTGGAGCTGGATCGATGGCGCGATTGGCACAGCGAGTGAGGATACAATCACCTATGACGCCAATCGCATCGGTCGGCCTTCGCCACTCCAGCCGGGCGATTTCGTGCTGGCGGTCGAGGGCTATCCATACGCCGAGTTGATGGCCCACGCGCAGACCGCGCAGCCACCGTTGATCCGTGACTGGCAGGCCGGCGTAACGGCGCGCTACCTTGTGCAGCGCGGCGGCTTACCCGTCGCGCTCGATGTGCCGCTGTACCACTGGCAGTTTTGGGATGTTACGCGGCTGGTGTGGAGCCGTGGCTGGTTGTTCGTTCCCCTTCTGAGCGCCGCAGTTGGCCTGTTCGTGTTCTTCAAACGCCCGTTCGACGTTGCAGCACGGGTGCTGTTCATGCTCAACGTTATCGTGCTTGCCAACGCCATTAGCGATACGCTGTATTGGGGCTTGCCGGAGATCGTCAATCCGCCTGCCTTGATTGTCGCCCAGCTTTGGAGCAACTGGATCTATGGCGGCCTGATAGCGCCCACCGTGGTGCTCCTGGCGCTGACCTTTCCAAAGCCCAAGTCGTTCGTCTTGCGTCATCGGGTGCTTGTCATCGCGGCGGTATACGGCACGCTCCCGCTCCTGCTGCTCGTTGCAGGGCCACAACCATTCCTTGGCTGGGGTTGGGCGGCAACTTGCGGCTTGCTCAGCCTCATTGGTGTCGGACATACCCTATTTACCGCTCGCGATACCGTGAGCCGCGCGCAGTTACGCTGGGCCGGGCTCGGGTTTGCATGCCTGGCATCAACCATTCTTATCGAGGCAACCAATGGCTTCGCTTTGTATCCCGAAGCGGTACAGCGACTCATTCCGCTGCTCGTTCCGTGCCTGCAACTCGCGTTTCCGGTCACGATCGCCGTCGCGATCCTACGCTACCGCCTGTTCGATATCGATCTGATTCTGAGCCGTGCGCTGGTGTATGGTGCGCTCTCGTTGTGTGTGGTTGGCCTCTACATCGGATTGGTGGCGTATCTGGGCGCGCTGTTTCGGAGCGAGAACAACCTGATTCTCTCGCTGATCGCCACGGGCGTGGTTGCGGTTGTGTTCCAGCCTTTGCGAACCTGGCTACAGCGCCGTGTGAACCGTTGGTTGTTTGGGCAGCGGGACGAACCGTATGTGGTCATGACGACGCTGGGACGACAACTCGAAACCGCACTAGCTCCCAACACCGTGTTCACCACAATTGTGGAAACAATTGGGCAAACGCTGAAATTGCCCTACGTGGCGATCACCACAGCCGATGCGGCATACCTCCAAGCGGTGTTTGCCCATCCTGCTGGTGTGGCGGCGCCCGCACACCTCGTGCGCCTGCCGTTAACCTACCAGAATCAGCCAATTGGCGTGTTGCTGGTCGCGCCACGAGCGGGCGAAGATCGCTTTACTGACGTAGATCACAAGCTGCTGCACGACCTTGCGCGGCAAACCGGTATCGCGGTGTATGCCGCACGCATCACGGCCGATGTGCAGCGTTCACGCGAACGGATTGTGCTGGCGCGCGAAGAAGAGCGCCGCCGTCTGCGCCGCGATCTGCACGATGGCATCGGTCCGCTCTTGGCAAGCCAGACCTTGACGCTCGACGTAATTGCCAAGCTGATGCGGAGCGACACCGACCAAGCTGCGACGCTGCTGCTGGCCGTGCGCGAACAGATGCAGCAGGCAGTTGGCGACATACGCGACCTGATTTACGGCCTGCGCCCACCCGTGCTCGATGATTTAGGGCTCCACGGCGCAATCGAGGAATTTACCAACCGCGTGCAGCAACACGGCCTGCCACGAATAACCCTGCACCTTCCCGCAGCGCCTGTGCCGTTGCCTGCCGCCGTGGAAGTTGCTGTGTATCGAATCGTTCAAGAAGCGCTCAACAACGTCGTGCGGCATGCCCAGGCCAACGCGTGTGAGATACGAGTGGAAACGAAGATGGATGAAGCAGCACAGCATGCCTACCTTGTGCTCGATGTGATCGACAACGGGACCGGCATTGCCACTGATAGGCTGTCGGGGGTTGGGCTTCAGTCGATGCGCGAACGGAGCGAGGAACTCGGGGGCCAACTGGTGGTCGAAGCGGTTGCCAATGGCGGCACGCGCATCCGTGCGCTGTTGCCGATTGACGATACAAGGCACGCCAATGACGATAACGATCCTGATCGTTGATGATCACCCAGTGTTTCGCTTCGGTTTGCGGACACTGGTAGGGGCAGAACCAGATATGCAGATCGCTGGTGAAGCAACCAACGGTGCCGAGGCGTTGGCGCTCGCCGAACGTCATATGTTCGATGTGGCGCTGATGGATATCAAACTACCGGACATCAACGGCCTTGAGGTGACGCAGCGACTGCGCGCCATACGGCCCGAAGCACGGGTGCTGGTGATCTCCATGCTGGACGACACCACAGTTTTCCACGCGCTGAAGGTCGGAGCGTGCGGGTATATTCTAAAAGGCGCGAGCGGCGAGGAAACGGTGCGCGCCATTCGTGCCGCTGCGGGCGGTGAGGCCATTTTCAGCCCAACGATTGCCCAGCGCATCGTGCAGCATTTCAACACACCGTTGCTCCCTGGCTCCTTTCCTGAACTGACAGCGCGGGAGCAGGAGATCCTGGCCTTGCTCGCACAAGGACTGACGAACAGCGCGATTGCGGAACGACTGTCGCTCAGCACGAAAACCGTGCGCAACCGGGTCAGCGACATTTTTAGCAAACTCCACGTCAGCGACCGCGCCGAGGCGATCATCAAGGCGCGCGATGCGGGCATGGGTTGATCGCCTTCAGTGCTCCCACTCCCAAACTGTTGTCCCAAATCCTTGCCACGATGCTGGCAGCGGCGCTTGCCTATCGCACAACTACGCTTGGCACGGTGCGCGTCTGTTCGCGCCGCCCACACGAACGGCTTTCCGCCGATGATCTGCGGCTGCTGGTTGATCTCGCCCGCCAGGTGAGTATCACGCTGCACGCCGCGCAGTTGAGCGATGCGCTGCAAAAGGCACGCGAACAGTTAGTGTTGGCGCGCGAAGAGGAACGGCGCCGCATGCGCCGCAACCTCCACGATGGCCTCGGCCCGACGCTGGCCGCGCTGCGCTTGCAACTCGGCGCGGCTCGCCGCACTGTGCGCGAAAACCCCAGCGAGGCCGAGCGCCTGCTCGACGAACTCCGCAGCGATGTGCGCGACGCCACCGCTGAGATCCGCCGCCTGGTGTACGATTTGCGCCCGCCGATGCTCGATGAGTTTGGCCTGGTTGGTGCGCTGCGAAACCTGCAACTCACCGACACACATCTGGTTCGAATGATGGAGGCGCCCGAACCATTGCCGCCATTGCCAGCCGCGGTCGAAGTAGCGATCTACCGCATTGCTGCCGAGGCGTTGCACAACATCGTGGGCCACGCAGGAGCAGATCGCTGCGCCATTCAGCTTGATGTGGCCGAAAACGCGATCTCGCTTTCAGTAAGTGACAACGGCTGCGGCTTGCCGCCAACCTATCTTGCAGGCATTGGCCACCGTTCGATGCAGGAACGGGCGGCGGAACTTGGTGGGAGTGTGAACGTGCTGCCGGTGCCAGGCGGTGGCGCCTGTGTTCGCGCAACGTTCCCGATACAGGCGGTGCGTGATGACTGAGCCGCTGACCATCGTGATCGCTGATGATCACCCGCTGTTTCGTAAAGGATTGCGCGCGTTGCTCGGCACGCCGCCGCAGGTACAGGTGGTCGGCGAAGCTGCCAGCGGAAGTGAGTCTGCACGCCTTGCCGAACAACTGCGCCTCAGGCTGATGCTGATGGATTTGCAAATACCCGGTGGCGACGGGTTATCGGCCATCCGTGAGCTTGCTACCACACTGCCCCAAACCAACATTCTGGTCGTCACCATGTTCGAGGACGATGATTCGGTGTTTGCGGCGCTGCGGGCGGGCGCACGCGGCTATATGCTCAAGGATACAGACGACGACGCGATGGCGCGGGCGGTCCTGGCGGTTGGCAACGGCGAAGCGATCTTCAGCCCGGCGATTGCGGCGCGCATGATGGCGTTCTTTGCCAGCCCGCCCAGCCAGCCGGTTTCTTTTCCCGACCTCACTGAAAGCGAGCGCAACGTGCTGCGGCTCATGGCCCGTGGCCTTGCAAACGAGGCGATTGCCAGCCAGCTCGCGCTCAGCCCTAAAACGGTTCGCAACTACATCAGCAGCATCTTCAGCAAACTGCACGTCGCCGACCGGGCGCAGGCAATCGTGCGCGCCCGCGATGCTGGCCTGGCATAAGCATCGCGAAAGTCGCTGCCTGCCCCTACTCCACCCTCCTCGGCCGGTACTGGATCGCCTCTGCCAGATGCGCCGGGCCAATCTGCTCCTGTCCCGCCAGGTCGGCGATCGTGCGGGCGAGCTTGAGCACGCGATGGTAGCCGCGCGCCGAGAGGTTCAGCTGGCGCACGGCGGCCTTCATCAGCGCCTGGCCCGCGCCATCCAGCTGACAGTGCGCGCGCAGCTCGGCGGGGCCCATGGCGGCGTTGCTGTGCGCGTGCGCCAGCGGGAAGCGCGTTGCACTGTCTAAACAAGCGGCGTATACTAAAGCCACAAGAAGCAGACGCAAGCCGAGAGACAAACGATGGTCACCGACACCGAAGATCTCGAAATCAAACTTATTCGGCGCTCGACTGGCATGGAGCTGGACTTACAGCCGCTCCAGGGGCTGTGGACTGAGGCGCAGTACCTTAAGCTCACTGATCAGAGCAACCATCTGATCGAGTTTACTGATGGCTATATCGAGGTACTGCCGATGCCAACCGACTCACACCAGGCCATCTCGCGCTGGCTCTTCCTCGCACTGCTGGCGTTCGTACAGCATCTCGGCGGCACGGTTTATTATGCCCCGCTCCGTATAGAAGTGCGGCCGGGTAAATACCGCGAGCCTGACTTGCTGCTGCTGCTGGATGCGAATGATCCGCGTCGTCAGGAGGCGTACTGGCTTGGCGCCGATCTGGTGGTGGAAATCGTGAGCCCCGACAAGCCGCAGCGCGACACCGAGGAGAAGCCGCGCGACTACGCCGAGGCGCAGATCCCCGAGTACTGGATCGTCAACCCGCTCGACGACACGATCACCGTGCTGACGCTCAGCGGGAACGCCTACGCCACCCACGGCGTCTTTCAGCGCGGCGACACAGCGACTTCCAAGCTGCTCAGTGGCTTTGCCGTGAGCGTGAACGCGGTGTTTGCCGCGCGCTAGTTCGCCCTACTCCACCCTCCTCGGCCGATACTGGATCGCCTCTGCCAGATGCGCCGGGCCAATCTGCTCCTGTCCCGCCAGGTCGGCGATCGTGCGGGCGAGCTTGAGCACACGGTGGTAGCCGCGCGCCGAGAGGTTCAGCTGGCGCACGGCGGCCTTCATCAGCGCCTGGCCCGCGCCATCTAGCTGGCAGTGGGCGCGCAGCTCGGCCGGGCCCATGTCGGCGTTGCTGTGCGCGTGCGCCAGCGGGAAGCGGCGCCCCTGGCGGTCGCGCGCCACCTGCACGCGCGCACGGATGGCGGCCGACGGCTCGCCGAGCCGCGTGCTGGTCA
>Ga0163155_10007128_pt1 | contig 10610 bp, 9 predicted proteins | sample OliLakLV19SP4G1_FD_148611 | JGI IMG/M metagenome (GOLD analysis project Ga0163155, IMG submission 148611) | Freshwater microbial mat bacterial communities from Lake Vanda, McMurdo Dry Valleys, Antarctica - Oligotrophic Lake LV.19.SP4.G1 | ecosystem: Environmental > Aquatic > Freshwater > Lake >...
ATGGTTTAACGGATGAAGATGCTGTTTTTTTAACATGGTATTTTGATGCCGATGGTGATGGATATGGAAATGTGTTAATAGATACTTTTACCTGTTTTGAGTTAACCGGGTATGTATTTGATGCAACGGATTGTAACGATACAAATATTTTAATCAACCCCGGCGCTCCGGAAATATGTAACTTAATGGATGAAAATTGCAATTTAATTATTGACGAGGATTTAGTTTTTACAACCTATTATATTGACCAGGATGGGGATAATTATGGCGATGCGGTTATAGACTCAGTGTGGTGTACAACAATTACCGGTTACGTTTCCAATAATACAGATTGTGATGATACGAACCCAGCAATTTATCCCGGAGCAGAAGAAATATTAAACGGACTGGATGATGACTGCGACCAAATAACGGATGAATATTTAGGGGCAAATAATTTCATATTAAATGCCGTTAAAATATATCCTAATCCGGCAGAAGATATTTTGCATGTGGAATATACAGGTACCGAAATAATTATAATTCAGGTAATAAATACAACAGGGCAAATTATTTACACTACAGCATTAATTTCTATAATAACGGATATCAATTTATTGCAATATAGCAGCGGAATTTATTTATTGAAATTTATTACTTTGCAAGGTGAATCAGGTATTTCTTTTATAAAAGAATAATATGTTCCTTCGGCAGGGTCTCTCACCCGCACCGCCCCAGCAGTGTCTTCACCCGGAAAAACATAAACTTTCCTATACAGATAATTATTTGGAAATAAATTTAATTCCAATTCGAGCAGAATGGTGAGCCGCTGCTGAACAATGGATCGGCAGCGTCTCACGGTATATTAATTTAATAGGAGTGAAGACACTGCCTTTGCATTCCGGTAGTGAGACGCTGCTGATGGGATCGGCAGCGTCTCACCCCACATTGCCCCAGCAGTGTCTTCACACGGAAAAAAATAAACTTTCCTATAAAGATAATTATTTGGAAATAAATTTAATTCCAATTCGAGCAGAATGGTGAGACGCTGCTGAACGTGCTTGTCGGCTCCGAATTTGTTCTGGTCTCTTTTATTATAAGGGAAGCAACAGAATTGTTCTCCTCAAAAATCAGCTCACGTCCATCCTGCAATAACAGATCATGATTAAACATGTTTTGCAAACGCATGCTGTAAAACTCGACAAATGGATTTTCGCGCATCCAATTTTCATAATTTTTAGTTTCGGGTGCTTCTACTTCTGCTATTTTTTTGGTTAAAAGATCATATTCATAATGTAAACCATTTTGTGTAGTTACATAAATATGATTTTGTTTTGCATCCATAGCAATGTATTTTTCTTCAATTGCATCGCTGTATTTTGATGTTGTAACCAATGGTGAACTTACGCCTGCATTTTTTAATTCTAATTCAAAATTGTTTTCTATAATTTTAAGATCGGGTAATGAACGGGTATGGATACTGTTTGTTTTGGAATAAAACCAACACTTTCCATCACTCATTCCAAGGTAATAGGGAAGGGTTTCGGGATTACTTTTTGTGGCGTCTAATCTTTTTACTTCCTTGCCCGTTGCCGCATCAATAACCGTAAGCTGATAATCAGTTCTGCCATTTACAAATATTCCGTCCTGACTAAGTTTTGTAAAATAACTGTTTGCAGTTATAAAAAAACGTTTTTCCTTTTGAATGGCAGTGCCCAGATAATATAACTGCGCATAATAATCATCTTTGCTAATAATATTTCTCCAGAATATTTTTCCTGTTTTAATATTTACACACAAGAGTTGATTGTCGATTCCGATAAATAATGTATCTCCGCTAAAAAAACTTCCTGAAATATTAAAGGAACTTCTGTAATTACCCAAAACAATTCCGGTTTTTACCGAATAATCTGCTTTGAGCGAATTTGTATTTACAAGACTCATCAATAAATTGGGTTCATCTCCTATTTTATCGGAGTGAAAAATTATAACATGATCAGCACCTAATGAATTGGGGTTAATAAATTTTGATTGTTCCGTATCGTAGTCGGATAAAAATACAGGTTCAATGTACTTTCCTGTTGTATTGCTTGCAACAATTTTTTTAACCGGTTCAATACAATCTGATTTTGTAATGGTGCGAACGGAATTTCCTTCAAAAGTATAAGTACAACTGTCAATTCCTGTAACGCTGTTTGAAGTAAGTCCGATATCGGAAAAGGAATTCAGGTCGGAAGCTTTTTCCATTATTTTTTCATATAGCTGATCCAGTTGCGGCGTTTCTCCCATCTTCGCTTTTTCGACAATATCATTTATCAGAGTATTAAAATTATCGGTCTTTAATTCCGTTATTTGTGGCTCTGTAGTGGCAAATGTTTTTGCATCAACATACACCGGTTTTCCTGTAATTGTGGTGATCTTTAAAGTATTGGAATATTTATTATATCCAAATAACTCTTCCAGATTTCCTAAATAGTCGTTTGCCATTGCAACACCTTCCGACAGATCGCTATTTGCGTTTATGATATTTTCCTGGGTATGAATTGTTTCAAAATCGGTTAAATTAATTCCATGTAAACCATCTTTTTTATTATATAACCAGATGATATTATTTCCCACTCCAACAATTTTGGTAAGCGCATCAGGATAATTACCTAATACTTCTCTTTTTATTTGTTCGCCACTGCTGAGATCGCGCAGGGTTAAACGTACATCGTTAGAGCCACTGCGTTGAGTAAATCCTCCCGAACGTTCATAAATTCTTGTTTTAAAAACTCCTTCCAGACTTAATAAATAATTTTTGCCATTCATGTCAACAGGTAATACTTGATATAAGCTGGTTGCATCGCTGGTTTTTCCTGATCACAATATTCCGGAGCGGCCGCATTCTTTAAAGGAAAAGAAGAATACGATACTCATAATTGCAACAAATACTACAACTGCAACTGCGAGGAGGGGTTTTCTTCGGTTGGGTTCGTGGAAGGTCATGTATCAAAATTAAAATAAAATGAGATTATTTTGAAGATTGTGTTTTGCGCAGGGTGAGGGTTTTCCGCTTTGGTTGCTGGTGTATTAAAAGGTTATCCGCAGCGGTGCAGAGCGCACAGAGTTTGTAGGTTGTGAGTTTGCAGGTGTTTGATAAACAAATGTATTAATTACCCGCAGAGTTGCAGAGTGCGCAGAGTTTGTAGGTTGTGAGTTTTGGATAAAGAAATGGAAAGGTTATCCGCAGAGGGGCAGAGCGCGCAGAGTTTGTAGGATGTGCGTTTGCAGGTGTTTGATAAACAAATGTATTAATTACCCGCAGAGGTGCAGAGTGCGCAGAGTTTGTAGGTTGTGAGTTTTGGATAAAGAAATGGAAAGGTACCCGCAGCGGTGCAGGGCGCGCAGAGTTTGTAGGTTGTGCGTTTGCAGGTGTTTGATAAACAAATGTATTAATTACCCGCAGAGTTGCAGAGTGCGCAGAGTTTGTAGGATGTGGGTTTTGGATAAAGAAATTAAAAGGTTATCCGCAGAGGTGCAGAGTGCGCAGAGTTTGTAGGTTGTGAGTTTGCAGGTGTTGGATAAATAAATGGAAAGTTTTCACGCATAGAGCGCAGAGTTTGCAGGGTGTGAAATGGTGTTATTTTTAAAGATGTGTTTTGTGAAGGGTTTTGATTTCGAGGAGAGGAGGCAGAGGGGCAGAGGACGTAAAGGAACACCCAATTTAGTTTCATTGTATTAAACACATACCACATCTTTGCGGCTTTGCGACTTTGCGTGAAAAAAATAAAAAATGTCACGCAAAGTAGGTTTTGAGGCTGAGTGATGTAGGTTTGAATAGAAAATGAAAGGTTTTACGATAGATATTTTCCTTCAATGGGCATTCTTCTTCCGAAGCCGAAAGCTTTTGGAGAGATGCGCAAAACGGGAGGAAATTGGTAGCGTTTCCATTCGTTGCTGTTCACCATTTTTAAAGTTCTTCTTACGGTAAATTCATCGAAACCTAATTCTAAAATATCTTGCGGGCTTTGATGTAATTCGATATATTGAAATAATATTTTATCTAAAATATCGTAAGGAGGTAAAGTATCCTGATCTTTTTGTCCTGGCCGCAATTCGGCACTTGGTGGTTTGCTGATAATATTTTGCGGAATTATTTGTTTGTTGCGATTAATATATTTTACTAATTCGTACACTTCTGTTTTATAGAGATCTGCAAGTACAGCAATTCCGCCACAAAGATCACCGTATAGAGTACCGTATCCGACGGCGGCTTCGCTTTTATTGGTAGTGTTCAATAAAATATATCCGTGTTTGTTGCACATGGCCATTAATGTTAGTCCGCGAATACGAGCCTGAATATTTTCTTCTGTTACATCAAATGGTTTATTTTCAAAAAATGGATTTAATTCCTTATAAATAGATTCGTAAATATTTTTAATGGGAATAGTTTCATGGTTTATTCCAATATTTTCTGCAAGTGCCAATGCATCAGTAACCGAATGGTCTGTAGAAAATTGGGATGGCATTAATAAACCCATTACATTTTCTTTCCCAAGTGCTTCTGCTGCAAGTACTGCTGTAACTGCTGAATCTATTCCGCCACTCAATCCCAGAATTGCTTTTTTAAATCCTAATTTTTCGAAATAATTTTTGATTCCTGTAATCAAGGCGCGATAAATTAAATCAATTTTTACTTTAGGTTGAACTTTATCTTCCGTTTGTGTTTTTGCGGAATTAATTACTTCATCCAGATCAAATATTTTCATCTGTTCCACAAAATACTCCATCTCCTCAAACACTACACTATTGGCATTTACCACTATGCTGCCGCCATCAAAAATAAGATCGGTTTGTGCCCCGCAGTGGTTCACATAAAATACCGGAATTTTATATTTAGCAGTATTTGCTTTTAGTGTTTCTATTCTGCCTTTGGCATGATCATAATCAAAAGGAGAAGCGGAAATATTCAACATTACTTCGGGTTTTATTTTATCCTTTATTAAAACATCCATAGGACATGCTTTATACATCGGATTATCATTTCCAACATTCCACAGGTCTTCACAAACTGTAAATGCGATCTTTCTTCCTTTAAATTCTATGTTTTGAAATTCGGTGCCGGGTTCAAAGTAGCGATATTCATCAAAAATATCATAAGTAGGTAATAAGGCTTTATTAATAATATGTTTTATCTCTCCCTCATAAATAAAAAATGCGGAATTATGTAGATCCTTTCCTTCAATTTTCGGATTTCGCGATGGAGATCCAACCACTACTGCAATATTTTTGGTGAGTGGTTTAATTTTTTCAATTACCGCATAACATTTATCAATAAAATCGTCGAAGTTTAAAAAATCACGGGGTGGATATCCACAAACACATAGTTCAGGAAATAAAATAATATCCGTTCCTTGTTTTTCAGACTGAGTGATATAGTCTGCGATCTTCAGAAAATTTTCTTCAAAATTTCCGATATGAACATTAATTTGTGCGAGGGCTATTTTCATAAAAAAAGTCACGCTTTTTAGGCGTGACAAATTTAATTCAATTATTTATAATCCGATCAGAATAAAACGCCCAGGCGTATTCCGAATTGTTTAAGTGTTGAACTGTTATCATCAATATCATCATCAATCACATTCGCGAATCCATTTTGGAAAAATATACCGGCCATTATAGAAGTGTTTTCAGCCATAGAATATTCTAATCCTGCACCCAAAGTTAAACTCACGTTAAACAATTCATATTGAATACCTGATTCATTGTCTTTATCACGGAAGTTTATATCGGAATAAACCACCTCCCCATCTACAGAATAATCGCCTCTTGCCTTTATACAAATACCGGGTGTTACGCCAAATTGGCCATAATAACTGATATAGTTTATCTCATTAGTGCGCAATCTTACCGTGAGTGGTATTTCAATATATTGCGTTTTAGCATCCCATTCGGTTGTAAAAGGTACTCCCAATAGGGAATCGGAATATGTGATTCCGGAGTTAGCATAATTAATAATGAGTCCCGTTGAAAAGGCGTATCTCTCAACACTGCCAATCGTTTGATCGAAAAGCAACCCATATTGGAAACCAACTTTTGTCCCAATATTTTCTGATTTATCGCCTTCTACCCTTAACCAGTCAAAAACCGGAGATGCGGTAAGCCCGAAACGAAATTCTTGTGCACGCATAGTGGTTATCACCAAACAAAATATACCAACAGATAATATAATTTTCTTCATACCTTTTTAGTTTTACAGTTGAAAAGCAAAGATAAAGTAAACATGTATTACAAACATAAGTCATTTTTAATTAATATCTATATTTTATTCCTGGGAGTTTTATTGTTTTCTGCCTGTAAAAAGGAAAATAAAAATCCTGATCCGGATATTTCACATATAGATTCGCCAAACGCGGAGATAATAAGACTGGAGCAATTGATGGCAGCGGCGAACAGCAGCAATTACAAAGATATTTATAGTCAGATTGAGTCGCAATACCCTGAATTATTCCGTTCCTACTATAAAAATTTCTGGGGTTTTGCGCCAAATGATACATTTCCGAAAACAGCAATTTACGACTCCCTTTATGCCAATACTGGCGGAAATGAATGGATGAACCGTCTTTTAGATAGCGTAAATCTGGAATACGAAAATTTGGATGATGTAATAGAGGATCTCAATAAAGCATTGACCTATTATAAATATTATTTCCCCGATAGTACTTTGCCACAATTTTATACTTATATCGGTCCTTTTGTTTACTGGACCTTGTTTGACAGTAGTTCGCTCGGGATTGAGCTCGACATGTATATGGGAGAACACTTTGCCAATTTTGGCAGTTTCGAAAATAATATGCCGCAATATATTATTACCAGATGTGCAAAACCTTATATCGTTATAAATATTATGAAGAGTCTTGTAGATGGTGCAATAGTAGACCTGGGAGCGGAAGCTACTATTCTGGATGCGATGTTGGCACAGGGCAAAATGTTATATTATCTCGATTGTATGCTTCCGGATCAGGAAGATTCTGTGAAAATGGGATACACAGAAGAACAAATAATATGGTGTGCCGAAAACGAGGGAGAGATCTGGAAATTTTTAGCAGGACAGGAATTATTATTTTCAAAACGGGGGGATGAAAAAAGGCGATATATCGATGAGGCTCCAACTTCTGTAGGAATGCCCGGTGAATCGCCCGGAAGAGCCGCGGTTTGGACCGGTTGGCAGATAGTGCGTTCTTATATGCGAGAAAACCCGGATGTAACGCTTATGGAATTATTTAATGAGCCGGATGCGCTTACACTGCTTAAAAAATCAGGGTATGAACCGGGAGATTGAGATCAGTTCAACATAAATGGCGCAATCATTTGAAACTCGGGAATCACTACATCGAAGTGTTTCCCGTCGAGTTTTTTGATCATAAGGTAGGTTCCTTTCATTTTTCCCATTGGTGCCACAAGATTGCAACCTGAAACGTACTGATGAAAAGCTCCGGGAACAATAACGGGGGTTTCTCCAACTACTCCTTCACCTTCCACCTCACGCCAAACGCCAATTCCATCATAAATATGCCAGTGTCTGCGCAATAATTGAACGGTGTTTTCGCTTTTGTTTTCAATGGTTACCCGGTAAGCAAACACAAACTCCCCATTTTTGGAATAGTTGTGCTGGAAGAAGGTTTCCACGCTTACTTTAACACCTTGAGTAATGCTTGTTACCATATTTTGAGGAATATGACTGTAAATGTAAGTGATATTTTTGCTTACCGCTCTACTTTTAACCAAGAAAGTTATTCACGAGTTCCTCTGCTGTTTGCAAAGTAATGTCCAGTTTATCGTTTATAATGGCAAAATCAAAACGGTCGTGAAAACTTAGTTCGAGCGTTACCCTTTCTATTCTGGTATTTAAGGTTTCGGGAGTTTCGGTTGCACGTTTTTTTAATCTATCTATTAATATTTCAAGCGAAGGAGGTTGAATAAAAATAGATAAAGTTTTTTCGGGAAATTTATTTTTCAAACTTAATGCACCTTTTACATCTACATCAAAAATGATGTGTTTCCCATCATTCCACAATCGTTTCAGTTCACTTTCAAGTGTTCCATAAAATTTTCCCGAATACACTTCTTCCCATTCCACAAATTCGTTTGTTGCAATTTTAATTTTAAATTCTTCATTCGATAAAAAATAATAATCTTTCCCATTCACTTCATTTTCTCTTTTATTTCTTGTGGTTGCAGAAACAGAAAATGCAAGCGACGGAATTGTATTTAACAGGTATTTAACTACAGTAGTTTTTCCTGCACCGGAAGGAGCTGTAACGATGATCAGTTTACCGGGCATTATAAAACATTGTTTAATTGTTCTTTTATTTTTTCGAGTTCGTCTTTCATTACCACTACTTTGCGTTGCATTTCGGCGTGATAAGCTTTGGAACCAATTGTGTTTATTTCTCTGTTCATTTCCTGACAAATAAATCCGAGTTTTTTTCCTTTTTCTGTAAGTGTTTCATTTATGGTTTGCACAAAATAATTACAATGTGATCTGAGTCTTATCACTTCTTCGGTGATATCCATTTTTTCGAAATAGAAGATCAATTCCTGTTCGAAACGATTTTTGTCAATATCTTCTTCTGTAACAAATGCTTTTAGATCGTTGAACATTTTAGTGCGCTGTTGTTCCATTCTGGAAGGATCGAGGTGTTCTACTTCTATAAGTGCATTTAAAATTAATTCCACGTGTAAAACAAGATCTGTTTCGAGGTTTTTTCCCTCATCCAATCTAAATTTTTGTAATTGTGCACAAACAGTATTTAAATGATTAAACAATTCTGTTTGTTGTTCCTCCGATAATGAATCGGTGGAAGTTGTGGTAATATTTGGCAACCGAAAAACAAGGTCGAGTATGTTTGTATCATTTACCTGAAGGTCGGTAGTGATATTTTTTATTTGACGATAATATTCTTTTACCGCTGTTGCATTAATGTCGCCGGTTTTATCATCCGTTAATTCAAATCCTAATGTACAATCTGTTTTTCCTCTTATTATGGTTTTGTTCAACACATTGCGGATCTCTATTTCATATTCCTTAAATAATGGGGAAAGACGAAGGTTCAGATCGAAGGTTTTACTGTTGAGTGTTTTTAATTCGAGCACAATATTTTTGCCGTTGAGGGAAAAAGTTTTTCTTCCGTAGCCGGTCATGGATAGTATCATAATTTGTATTTGAGTGCAAAAATACGATTATACTCTTGCTTTCAAAGACTTATTGTTTCCTGAAAAACTTACCAATGCCACACCCATAAACACTAATAAGGAAGAAATGATCTTATTTATTGAAATAGTATCCGACTGCATAAACACTGCAATCAGGGTTGCGATAACAGGTTGGAGATAAATATAAACACTCACTAAGGCAGGGTTTCCGTATTGAAGTCCGAGTATATTAAATAAGTATGCCAACACCGTTGCACCGAGTATTACTACTGCAAGCGACCAAAGTGCTATGGATGGAATTGTTTGCCATTCGATAGCCAAAAAATCTTTTATTCCGAAGGGAATAACAAGAAAAAAGCCATAAAAAAATATCCATTTTGCAATGGTGAGCGGGGCATATTTTTGCATTAATGGTTTGGTAATTACGAGAAAAATTGCATAAGAAGTTGCATTCAACATAATACAGATATCACCCGTAATACTGGAGGGAGAAGTAACATCTTTAGCGCCTGAAGAAATAAGCATTGCAACACCGATACCGCCGGTAATAATACCCAATGCTTTAAATAGAGTTATTTTATCTTTCAATATGATCCACGCCATTACCAAAACAATAATGGGTGTTGTTATCATAATTAATGCGCTATGAATTTCGGAGGTTAGGCTCAATCCCTTAAAAAATAGCAATTGATTTATTGCAACGCCGAATAATGCGGCTAGAAATATCTTTTTTTGATCTTGTTTTTCTACTTTTTCTTTAATAAAAAGAGTATGTAACAGAAAGAAAATGATCAAGGCGCCGGTTACTCTCATTAATACAATTCCGAATGGAGGAATATGTTCCAAAACAATTTTACCGATAGAATAATTAATTCCATAAATAATGTTTGCGGATAGAATAAAGATGTGAGCCTTGAGTGAATTCTTCACGCGGTAAAGGTAGGAAGAATTGCCGGTAAGGCGGTGTGAGCGGTAAGAATGCGGGAAGAAAAAAATAATTACAATGGAAAAGAACAATATTTTTGGTTTTCACCCTTCCATAGAGTTCCATCGTTAATTCTTTGGAGATACTCGTATTTTTCTTCTTAGTGCTCTCCGTGTATTGTGGAAAAAAATGGTTCCCACCAGCCTCAAAGATGTTTTGTGTGTTTATAATGCGTATCTCATTTTATTTTTATTTGCAAGGTTATGTTTAAATTACAATTTACATTATATTTTTCTTCGCGCCTTTGGGCCTTTGCGTGACATTATTTTTTTTTCACGCAAAGGCGCAAAGCCGCAAAGATGTGGTGTGTGTTTATAATGCGTATCTCCTTTTATTTATATTTGCAAGGTTATGTTTAAATTACAATTTACATTATATTTTATTTAGCGCCTTTGCGTGACATTATTTTTTTTCACGCAAAGGCGCAAAGACGCAAAAATGTGGTGTG
>Ga0163155_10007137_pt1 | contig 10598 bp, 10 predicted proteins | sample OliLakLV19SP4G1_FD_148611 | JGI IMG/M metagenome (GOLD analysis project Ga0163155, IMG submission 148611) | Freshwater microbial mat bacterial communities from Lake Vanda, McMurdo Dry Valleys, Antarctica - Oligotrophic Lake LV.19.SP4.G1 | ecosystem: Environmental > Aquatic > Freshwater > Lake >...
TAGCGTTCCCAGCCAATCCCCAAGTCACTAGAGTCTACGGTCTTTAAAGGGATGGGAGCAGACAAATCCAGGCTGGCTTCCAACGCGTCCAGCAGGTTACAGGCTTCTTCCGATACATAGGGCAGCAACTGGTCTGGCGTTTGGGGTTGGTCTGGCTGCCAGCCGCTAGTCGGTGATCGGATCTGCTCCACAACAGCCATCAACTGCTGCATGGCGGCGATCGCCTTTGAAGATGGCTCCACTGCACACCAGTGCCCCGCCGGAAGTGCACCTAGCTTGAGAATGACTTGGCCGACCGCTGCATCTGGCTGGGTCGTCTCACCCCGGTTAGCGATAGACGCTGAAGCATCGATCTGGGGAGCTGGAAAGTTCGGAGCAGCAATTTGAACGCTGGGCATGGCGGCGAATTTGGCAAACAGTACTCTTCAGAGTGCCCGAGGAAGGATGAAAGATGAAGGATGAAGGATGAATTTTTGTGAGAGCGGGACAGAGCAGGGTGGGCAAGGTTTGTGACAGAGTTACAGAGTTACAGACCGGGCTGCATCTGCTGATATGTTTCTAGGTCTAGCGCGGCTAACCGTTCGTAGGCTCGATCAATTGACCGCTGCCCCCGCAAAAAGCCCGTGTTGGCTCCAGGGCAAAGCAAATGCAGCGTGGTGGCCGAGAAGCGATCGCGTAATTGTTGAATACTACGCAGCTGCCGAGGCCAATGAAACGTTTTGGCAATTCTTAAGGGAATCGGTTCGCCTTGCTGGTTAGGCAGTAGATGCCGACCTGTAAATAAAATGCCGCCATGCACTGTGGTGTAAAAGCAAGCAGATCCGGGAGAATGTCCCGGTGTCCAAACGGCATAGCTGGTCGGGCTAACTTCAAAACTTTGATTAAAAGCAGTGATGTCTAGATTAGGCAACAGGTAAGCCTCTTGCTCTTGAATCACTACCTCACAGCCTGTACTCTGCTGTATTTCTTTAACCTGGGCGATCCCGCCTCGATGGGTCAACATGAGCCAGCGGACTCCGCCCTGCTGCTGCACAAAGTCTTGATGGGTCTGATCCCAGGCCGGACAATCTACCAAAATATTGCCCGATGGTTCAGTCAGGAGATAGGCGGTTGCCCCCATCGTGTTGCGGTTTGGGGCAAACGCATAAATGCCGGCGACGACGGCTCTGGGCAGTTTGGCCGTGGTGGTCTGGTGGTCTGGCACATTGGCCGCAGACGGTGGGACGTTGAGAGTCATTGGAGGGTAGGCAGAGGAACGTGGGGAATTAGATTTTAGCGTTGTCAGTGTCTGATTATAAGTAGGAAAATAGGAATTATTGCCTGCTGCGTCCACAATTTCTAGCTTTACAACTCATCTTTAAAGTAGAAGAAAAATAGAAGAACAGCTGTTTGACTCTTGCTAGATTACGGAGTTTGAGCGCACGGGGTATCCTGGAGATCTGTGATATGGCCATTGACTGAGTTCATCTCTAGACTCACGCGTTTGTTGAGTCTACTGATTCAAATAATCCCATCATGATGTTTTGGCTATTACTGCTGGGAATTTTCGGCATCTTCACGTACTACATTGTGCAGCGGAGTGTGGTGGGCATCACGCGCACACCCGTTTGGATCCTGTGGGTGGTGATGATGATCCCGGCATTTGTGATGACGGGGTGGATTTTGCTGAATGGGGAAGCACCCATTCCGGCTGTTCTGCTGTTTGGTCCATTTTTAGTGTGTCCGCTGCTCTACTGGTTTTTGATTCAGTGGGGACGTCGAACCAATGTGGTAGCAGATGCGCCGACTGAGAACCTGGCTGCGGCTGTTTCACAGGCACCCACAGCAGACCCTAAGCCGCCGCTCCGTCCCATTGATCGCCAAGAAGAAGCGGCGCTGCATACCTGTTTTCCCTGGTCGATATTTTATCTGCAAAATATAGAATATCGGCCACAGGCGGTGATTTGTCGAGGTCAGCTGCGCTCGGCTCCAGATGTGGCCTATCGCACAATTCGAGAAAATATTGAGGCGCAGTTTGGCGATCGCTTCTTGATCGTGTTTCAGGAGGGGCTGAATGGCAAACCCTTCTTTGCCTTGGTACCCAATCCTCAAGTTCGGGCTAAAAGCCGCAATGATCCGCAAACCGCTACCAAGTCATCGCATCGGCCACTGCTGGCGATCGCGTTACTGGTAGCCACGCTGTTTACTACCACCTTGGCCGGAGCCATCATGACAGTCCCGGCGGGGCAAACGCCGATGCTTACCGTAGGGCTATTGCAATCTGGATTGCCCTACGGGGTAGCGCTGATGTCCATTTTGGGAGTGCATGAGCTAGCGCACTATCTCACCGCTCGCCGCTACCACATGCGCGTCACCTACCCCTATTTCATCCCGGTGCCGCCCGCCGACTTTTTCCCCATTGGCACATTTGGAGCATTCATTTCGCTGCGATCGCCCATGCCCAATCGGCGGGCACTGTTCGATGTCGGGATTGCTGGCCCGCTAGCAGGCTTTGTGATGACGCTACCATTTTTGTTTTGGGGTCTGGCGCATTCAGACGCAACCCAGCTCACCGATACCTCTGGGCTATTAAACTTTAGTTCCTTTAATCCTCATGCTTCACTGCTGCTGGTTTTGTGCAGCAAACTGGCCATGGGCAGCCGTCTCACGGCAGCCAGTGCGATCGATCTCCATCCAGTCGCTGTAGCTGGATGTGTCGGAGTGATCGTGACCGCCTTAAATTTAATGCCCGTCGGGCAATTAGATGGAGGGCACATTATTCACGCTATGTTTGGCCAGCGCGTCGGGGGATTAATTGGTCAAGTTGCCCGCTTTTTAGCCCTAGCTCTGTCGTTTTTGCAACAAGAATTTTTGCTTTGGGCAATTCTGCTGTTCTTAATTCCGGCAGCCGATGAACCAGCGCTCAATGATGTCAGTGAGTTAGATAGTTGGCGGGATGGCCTGGGTTTACTGGCACTGACGCTGCTGGTAGCGATTATTTTGCCCGTTCCCCCGGTGCTGGCACGGCTTTTATTTTGAATGATCAAAATCATGGATTGAGGCAGGATTGAGACATGACAGAAGACGTTAAACAATGGCTAGGGGAAATTAAACATCTGCAACAACAGCTGGAAGCAGCTCACAAAGAACGCGATCAGGCGTTTACGAGTGCCGTAAACTGGCGCAGCCTATATGAAACTGAAGCTCAGCAGCGCCGTACAGAAACAGCGTTGTCACAGCGGGCAGTCGCAGAGTTAAAGGCAGCCGCTCAAAAAGTGCACGCGATATCTCCATTGGCTGAGCCGCTAATGGAAGTGCCGCCGGCCATTCAAGCGCAGGCAGATAGTCTCAAAACCCTAGATGAGCTGCGGCAAAAATTGACGACGGTGCTGATTGAGCGCGATCGCCTAACTCAAGCTCTCAATACTGAGCGCACCAACCACGAGCAAACGCGTAAAGCTCTGACTTCCGCGCTGGGCGATACTGTCGAGATGTTGACAAAAGAGCGCGCCACCCGTCAGTAGCCTGTTGGGTAATGGGCAAACGTTGAGCCAGCTGGGTTCAAGCAAGAGCAATCTTAGAAAAGAGCCATCTTAGAAGCCCATGGCCTGCGCTACAGCCGATAGGTTAGGGGCAATCCCCGCCTGAAACTGATTCTCGCAGTGCTTGATCGCGGTATCTGGATCTTTTAAACCATGGCCTGTCAGCACACAAACCACAGTCGCATCGGCAGGCACTTGGTCTTTGACCTTGAGCAACCCGGCCACCGATGCAGCGCTGGCCGGCTCACAGAAAATTCCTTCTTCTGTCGCCAGTAAGCGATAGGCATCTAAAATTTCGGCATCGGTGACGGCGTTAAACTCTCCCTGGCTGGCATCTTTCACCGCTACGGCCTTGTCCCAACTGGCAGGGTTCCCAATGCGGATGGCGGTTGCCAAAGTTTCAGGATGTTCAATTGGCAGCCCTGTGACCAATGGCGCAGCGCCTGCGGCCTGAAAGCCCATCATGCGAGGCAGGCGATCGCACTTGCCATCTTGATGATATTGGCAAAAGCCCATCCAGTAGGCCGTCACATTTCCAGCATTGCCGACGGGAATGCAAAGCCAATCGGGAGCCGTACCCAACACATCGACAATTTCAAACGCGGCTGTTTTTTGACCTTCTAGCCGATAAGGGTTGACCGAATTTACCAGCGTAATCGGGTAATGCTCTGCCATCTGCCGCACAATCGCTAGCGCTCGGTCAAAGTTGCCTTTAATCGCCAGCACCTCAGCCCCATACAACAGCGCTTGCGCCAGCTTGCCGACCGCCACATAGCCATCGGGAATTAATACAAATGGCCGCAACCCGCCCCGCCGCGCATAGGCCGCCGCTGCTGCCGAGGTATTGCCGGTACTGGCGCAAATTACGGCCTTGGCTCCCGCTTCTTTGGCCTTAGAAATAGCCATCGTCATGCCCCGGTCTTTGAAGCTCCCGGTTGGGTTTAAGCCGTCATATTTGAGCAATACGCGGACACCTCGACCGATTTGGGCGGCGATCGCCGGAGCCGGGATCAGAGGTGTATTTCCCTCCAATAGGGTCACTACAGGCGTTTGCGCTGTAACAGGCAGATAGGCCCGATAGGTTTCAATCAACCCTTTCCATTGGTTAAGACCAGCAGCAGGGGTGGCGATCGGATTCGAGATTGCCTCTGAAACGAGGGGATTGTTAGAAGTCAGAGTCACGGCAGTTTTACAATTTCGCTGCAAGGGATTAGAGCGTCATCCCGCAGTTGCAATCAGCGGGGCGTGAGCAGTCTAGAATCTTAAGTTTACCCTGTGTTTGCAAGGATTCTGGTGCCAGGTTGCTGGAAATGGGTGGCGAGAACACAGCGGCAGGCGGTTAGCTCACTCCAGATCTAGCCGATGCTGCACGGTAGAATCGCTCCACAATTGGCCAATTATCAAACTGCCACAGGTCACCTGTTAAGAAAATCGATATTTTCAATACAATCGAGATCCAAGCCTAGGTTACAATTACCTTCGTGGTGTAAGTGAGTACAAATGACTAGTCAGACTTTAATCCCAATTTCTGCGTCTGATTTGCAGACTCCTCAAATCGTGGGTAACCCATTGACCTCTACTACTATGCCAGAGGGCGATCGCACATCTACTCTTCCAGGATCTGCGGCATCTGACCTAGGCAAGCTGCCCTATCAAACAACCCATCAGCTAGAGCTATTGCACCTGCGAGCTGAGGTTGAAGCCCTGATCCAGCATCTGCAATTTCAGAAGCAGCAGCGTTTGGTATCAGCAAGCAAATAGACTCGGTTGAGAAAATTTCAATCCATGTAGCCATATAGCGGTTCTCATGCTGCTGAAGTGCATCAGAGTAGGGGCGATACGGCAGTTCGCCCTCCGATCTATACCGCACCAGATCGATAATTGCTATAGCTAGAGTAAAGGTTGAGAGATTGCGATCCCCCAACCTTTGATCTGTGGGGATTACTCTATGGGGATTGGGTTTAGCAGAGGCGTCTCGTTTAAGACCCACCCACGCTAATAGTAGATTTAACCTCTATCTTGCCAGTGTCTGAAACAGTCCACACATCGTAGCTGCCCACCACGTCTCCTTGAGCATCCAAATCGAGTGTGCCGCTGGCTCCTTGATAGTTAACTTCCTTGCCATCACGAATCAACGCCAATGCCTTACACACATCGCTCACCTCTTCTCCGGGGGCATTGGCCACATCGCTGATTTTATTTTTAATCAGAGCGCCTGTGCTGCCTTTAGCGGCTTCTGCTGCCAATGCTAGCAGCGCGGCGGCATCCCAACTGTTGGGGTCATAGACCTGAGGATCGCGGTTGAACTTGGCTTTGTAGCGATCGCTAAATTCTTTACTCCCTGGCCCTCCAGCACTAGGAGCAGTCCCAATCATGCCAGTAGTGATGTATTTACCATCAGCCGTTTGACCTACTAATGCCGCTAGTTTGTCAGTTTTCATGCCGTCGGTCATAATTACCTTGGTTTTGGCACCCAGCAGCCCTTGCTCTTGAGCGGCCTTGAGGATGACGCTGCCTGTTTCTGGATAAGCAATCAGCAATACAGCATCAGGACTGCCACTAAATGCGGCACCCACTTCCGAATCGAAACTAGTCGCTTTGGGAGCGTAGCGAGTCGGGTTAGACTCGTTGACTATGGTGCCTCCCAACGCTTTGAAGGCCGGAATAAACGATTGAATTAGGCCATTGCCATAATCATTGTTGACCGCCAGAATCGCGACTTTTTTGCTGCCTTCTTGATTCACTAATTTGGCCAGTGCATCTCCTTGAAAAGTATCGGGTGGAGCTGTCCGCAGCCAGAAGCCGTTAAACTCTCCTTTTTTAGCGCGATCGGTAAATACCGGGCTGGTGCTGGCAGGAGAAATTTGCACCACCTGGTTGCGCACAGCAATGTCAACAGCAGCGCTAGATACAGAACTAGCAGCGGCACCAACGACCCCGCCCACCCGGTCTACTTCTGCTAGCTTAGTCATGCCGGCAGCACCTGCCGACGGATCTGTTTCTTCGTCTTCAGAAATTAGCTCAATGGGTTTACCCAAAACACCTCCACAGGCATTAACGGTTTCCACTAAAAAGCCAACGCTATCTTGCATCGGTTTGCCGTACTGAGCCAGATCCCCAGTGATTGGCAAGAGACTACCCATTTTCAGCCCGCCGCTGCTGGAATTGGGGTCACCTGAAGTAGCAGGACTGCTGCTATCGGGGGCATTGACGGCAGGTTGACAGGCCACAGCCGTGAGCAGAACGGCGATCGCCCCGCCTCGACAGAGGCACCTTGAGAGAAATCGGTGAGATATCCCTAAATTTAAGTGATTCATTTTAATTACTCAGATGCAATCCTAAAATTATCCACCAAGTCGCGAGAATGGAACCATTTTTGCCGTGAATGGGTCAGCGATATAGCAGCACTTAAGTCTCCGTAAGATTTTTATCAAGTCATCTAGTATAGGAGCTACCCCCAATCCGTCAGGTACCATCCACTTAGCAAACCATTTAGCGTCCTACACAGAAAGTCATCAATTAGAGTTAGGCGTGTCACACCCAATCCATGTGGACTTGCCAATCTATGGAATAATGGATCGGTTCTGAAGGGAAATACCAGTCTTACAGGAAATACTGAGATTACCCAACTGAATCTGTTTCCCATGCAAGGGTTGATTCATCATTTTTATTTCGCGTGGTCACCGTATAATCGCTGGAAAATCAGCGTTTGATCCCACCCCCTAAAGAATTCAATTTTGCGCTTCAGCAAGGAGAAGTTATGCAGTCATTCATTCGACGGAGTGCAGCACTGGCTAGTTTGGTCGGCGGACTATGGCTTGGATCACTTGCAGCAGATCAGACTCAAGCATTAGCATTGACCGAACCTCAGGTCGTTGAACGCTTGCGCCCCGTTCCCGTATTTGCAATTACCGACGCCAACGGAACGCCACTGGTGGCCACTCCCGAAGCAGGGCAAACAGAGGCTACTTCTGTAACTGGAGTATTTATTAGTCGGCAAGATGCCCAGCAGTTTCTTGACAATCTCAAAACGCAACAGCCTCAACTGGCGAATAATATCCGGGTAACGCCTGTGTCTTTGGCCGAGGTTTATCAACTGGCTGTTGCAAATGCAAACAGCAGCACGGCTTTAAATTTCTACTTTGTTCCCATGCGTCAGCAGGTGCAGTCGGCCATCACTGTATTAGAGCGCAACGGGCAAAATGGAGAAGATTTTGAAGGCGTTCCGCTATTTTTTGCAGAGTCTACCCAAACGGGGGGATATCTAACCATTCAACAGGGGGAGCAACGCGTAATTCCTATATTCTTCTCTCAAGAAGATTTACAGGGAATGATGGCTCGCGTGACGCAGCAAGAACCGACGTTGGCTAGTCAAATCCGCATTCAGGTGACCAGTTTGGAAAACCTGATTGGGATTTTGCAACAAGAAGACAGTGAAGATCTAAACCGCATTGTGCTGGTGCCACCGCGCGAAACGTTGGACTTTATTCGCACGCTTCAGCCGGCTGCGGGTGGTCAACCGCGTCCGGGACAGTCGCCTGCGGCCAGACCGTCTCCAGCCGCCAGACCTCCCGCTGTCCGTCCGTCCCCAACACCGTAAACTGCTTGTAGACGATTGGGAGTGGGAGTTTCCCCTGCCACGCCCAATCATCCACAACATCTAATTTGCCAAAGGTCTAGTCGTCAGGCTGCAACAGCTGCTCCTATGCGCAATCAGATCACGTCAGGAGAGTCACTTTGGCAATGGCGGCAGCAGGCTCGTCGCGAGGCGATCGCCGCCGCCATTGACACATCTGAAGTAGATTGGCTGCTGCAAGCGGTCAGTGCGTTAGAACCGCTACAGCTAAAGCTTGAAACGTTCAAAACCCAGCCGACGATTCCGCTCGCCTACTCGCTAGAGCAACTCACACTACGCTGGCAGCAGCGGATTAACCAGAGAGTGCCTGTCCAATATTTGGCTGGTCTAGCGCACTGGCGGTCGTTTACGCTGGTGGTTTCTCCAGCGGTATTGATTCCCCGACCCGAAACAGAATTAATGATTGATCTGGCGATCGCCGCCGCTCAGCATACCGACTTAGCTCACGGTGATTGGGCTGACTTGGGTACAGGCAGTGGGGCGATCGCTTTAGGGTTAGCAGAGGTTTTCCCAGCTGCCACCGTTCACGCCGTCGATTGCAGTGAAGCCGCGCTGGCGATCGCGCGCCAAAACGCCCAGATGGCTGGATTCACAAATCGGATCCAATGCCATTCTGGCTCTTGGTTTCAGCCGCTCACTCAGCTCCAGGGGAGCTTGAGCGGCATGGTGTCCAATCCACCTTACATTCCGACTGCTATTCTCCCTGGCCTACAGCCCGAAGTGAGCTGCCATGAGCCGCATTTAGCGCTAGATGGGGGAGACGATGGGCTGGTCTATGTGCGTCATTTGGTTGCCTGCGCCCCCACATACCTGAAAAATGGCGGGTTTTGGCTTGTGGAGCTAATGGCAGGTCAGGCGATCGCAGTGGCAGGGTTATTAGAGACTGACGGTCACTATCAAGCGATTCAAATTCATCGAGACTTAGCAGGGATTGAGCGATTTGTCTCAGCGACTCGAAAGCCATAGTTGTTGGGTCTACGTTGGCTCTGAGCTACGTTGGCTCTACTAACGGCTGCCAAACGGAATCACGGCATTGTCAGCAATCACATAGGCGATCGCCCCTGGCTCTAGCGATACCTCATGCCCCCCAGTAAATTCACCAAAAGACGGTAGCGTTAGCGTCCTCTGCATCGGATCAAAATAAAAACACGGCAAGCGCAGAGTATCCAATTTGCTGCGAATGCGAAAACAGGGATGAATATGCCCACAAATATTTAAACTAGTGGCCTGCGGCGATGGTTCATGACTCAAAAGCAGATTTTGAACCTGAACCGGAGTGGAATGGCACTCAATTTCACAATGCTTCAGCATTGAGATCAGGTGGCGATCATGATTTCCCACAATCAGCTGAATGTGGCTAGACGTCTCCTGACAAAATTTAGACCAACCTTCGAGCACCTCATCAACTAAACCCCGCCGAGAGTGAAATAAATCACCCAGGATGATTAGCGTTTTAGGATTAAATTTTACGCAGAGCGATCGCAGCCGCTCTAACGTTTGCTGGTTTACCTGATTTGGAATAGGGACTCCCAACGCCTGAAACGTTTCAGGCTTACCCAAATGAACATCCGCGATCAATAAACTTTGCAAACTTTCGATGTAAATTGCTTTTTCCGGCAACAGCTGGAACACATGGCCTAGATGGCTGACCTCATACATCTTGGGTATTTCCTCAAAACTGACGCCCAGCAGGCTACAAACACGGGAATGAAACACCACCGAACAGTTCCGTTGTTCTCGTCGATCCTGGTAAGGTTTATATCAGTTTTAGCGTTTTACTCGCCCCTCCAGCTTCAGAGCTAGAGCGAGCGAAACCGAGACGTCTTAATTTCTAACCTGAGAACCCATGATCAAAGAGTGGATGTGGCCGACATTTGGTGCCTTTTTAGTGTGGGGTCTTTGGGGCTTTTTGCCAAAGCTCACAACCCGCTACCTCGACGCCAAAAGCGCAATCGTCTATGAGGTGTTTGGAGCCATGTTGCTGGGGGCGATCGCCCTATTTCAACTTAACTTTCAGCTCGACGTCAACCCTAGAGGCATTGCCTTAGCGCTGACCACAGGAATGTTGGGATTCATGGGCGCTTTTTTCTTTCTCACCGCCGTGTCCAAAGGCTCTGTAACTTTTGTAGTCACACTCTCCGCCCTCTATCCTATTGTGAGTATTTTTTTGGCAACCGTCTTTCTACATGAAACGGTCACGCTGAAACAAGCCGCAGGAATTTTGCTTGCCTTACTATCAGTTGTGCTGATTGCAGCTTAATCACCAGAACCTCCGAGAAGCCCCTGGCTTCAGACATGGGGAGGGATAGGAGCGGCTGTTGAAAACAGCCAATTTAGTAGCCATAACCGTAGCCATCCTTTTTATGTACAACTCGACAACATTCAGCTTTAATGCCTTGAACCAATCCATCGCCTGTTGAGATGTTGAAACTCCCAGTTGA
>Ga0163155_10007139_pt1 | contig 10598 bp, 11 predicted proteins | sample OliLakLV19SP4G1_FD_148611 | JGI IMG/M metagenome (GOLD analysis project Ga0163155, IMG submission 148611) | Freshwater microbial mat bacterial communities from Lake Vanda, McMurdo Dry Valleys, Antarctica - Oligotrophic Lake LV.19.SP4.G1 | ecosystem: Environmental > Aquatic > Freshwater > Lake >...
GTTCGACGGGGCCGCCGCGATCCCGACGCGGTTCGTCGCCCCCGCGACCGCACCAGCCTCGCGACCTGCGGCAGAGTCGGCTCCCGCAACCGCTCTCGAGCCCGAGCCCGTCCTGGTGCCGCGGCGGTAACTCGCGCTGAGTTGCGATCGCACAATCGCGCGATGAACGCTTGGCAACGCCCGATATTCTGGTACACTTCGTCGCTGTTCGCGCACGTCCGCGAGAACAACGACGGGAGCACGCGCCATGGCCAAGAAGATGTCGAAAAAAATGTCCAAGAAGAGCCCCTCGAAAGCAACCTCGAAGCGCGCCGTGAAGCCCGCGCCCAAAAAGGCCGCCAAGGCCGCCCCGAAGTCCAAGCCCAAGTCCGGCGGCTCGTCTCTCGCTCCCAAGCCAGTAAAAACCGGCACCGGTGCCTCACCGGCCGAGGTCGGGGCGCAGCTGATCGCCGCCTGCAACCGCGGCGATTACCACCTCAACGACAAGCTTTGGTCATCGGGCATCGTCTCGATCGAGGGCGTGGGCGTGGGGCTGGCGTGGCACGGACGCAAGGCTGTGGACGCGAAGAACTCAGGTTGGAACGAGGGCCACACCATCCACGGCCTCTCCGCCGAGGGCCCCTTCGTCGGCTCCACAGGCTTCACCGTCCGCTTCCGTATGGACGTTGAAGAAAAAGCCACCGGCAAGCGAATGCTGATGCACGAGGTCGGCGTCTACACCGTCAAGAACGGCAAGATCACCCAGGAAGAGTTCATGTACGGCCCCGATGAGCCCGTCAAAGTCCCCGCTCAGCAGTAACGCTCACGCAGCACACGCCTTGGGTGGGACAGGTTTTCAACCTGTCTCTTTTCTTATGGCCTGCCACAGTTTGGGACGCGCTACCGCGGCCCGCCCGCTGGCCCGCCCGGCAGCGGCTTGCCTGTCTTCAGATCCTCGCCTCGCAGCCGCCGCGTCATGTCGCGCATCAACTGCTGCCCGCGCACGCGCTGCTGCGGGTTAGCGTGCTTGCCCACGTCCTGGTTCATGAACGAGAACATCCGCCCCATCGCTTCGCTGGGCGGCCTCTTCTCCGGGTCGGCCATGTTCTTCATGTCGCGTTGAGCCTGACGCTTCCCCTCGGCCAGCCTGTCTTCATCCGAAATATCGCGCGGCTGACCGCCCATCAGCTCCATCATCTTCATAAAATCAACGAACGATTTATCCACGAACTCGCCGCGTTTGCTCTCGTCGACCTTGCTGTACTCCGACGCGAAATTGTCCCAGGTATCTACCGCCAGCCGCGAGCCGTTCTCCATCAGCTGGTCACGAGCCGCCCCCGCCAGACCCGAGGCGAACGAGGCCATAAGCACCGAATCGCCCGCGCTCATGCTCTTGAGCCGCCCGACCAGGTCGCCGATCAGCTTGAGCCGCTGTTCGATGGGCAGGTTGTTGAACTCGTCGGTCAGCAGCGTGTACCCGAGCACGTCGTCCAGATCGCCGTCGAGGTAATCCGGCTGGGGCACGGGGCGAAGAACGAAGTAGAGCCCGACGCCGACGCCGATCGCCGCGATCGAACCAGCCGCCCAGAACGCCCGCACCGCACGCTTGCGCCGCGGCGGGTCTGCTTTGACCTGCCCCCACCAACCCCCGACACGGCGACGCACCGGGCCGGTGAGAGAATCAATCAGCCGTCGCGACATCGGTAAACGCGGCGACGTCGACGCCGGGCCCGGCAGGTCTAGCGAATCGAGCAAACTCGGCATCGTTTGGTTCATTAGCCAACCTTCCCCACGCTGAACCCCCACGCTGAATTCAACACGCCGCCAAACCGCTTAGCTACTTCCCCACCCCACCAAACTTCAGAATATCCACGATCACCTCAGGCGCCTCCTCTGCCGTCGGCAGCTTGGCCCACTCAGCCCGCCAATCAGAGAAAAACAGCCCGTTCTTGGGGATGTCCGCCTTGCGCTGCTTGTGCCACTCGGCAAAGTCTGTCATGATCGACCAGTCCTTGCCCTGATCGCGCCACTTCTCCAAAGTTTTGGTCACCGCGAACGAGATCCGCTCGGGCTTCACCGTCGCGATCTCCGCGAACAGCATGTACAGCCCCGGAATGTAATCGTAACTCGTCCCCGTCGTCGCCCACACTGGCTTGTACCCGGTCTTGTCATCATTAGACTTAAGGTCTGACGGACATTTGTAAGGGTCGCTTACGATGAAATCTGAAGTCTCATCGCCCGAGCGTCGCGGCAGCGGCGCATCCACGAATTGCTCCAGCACGTCCAGCAGCGAAGCGTCTGTTTCCTTGCCGGTCTCCGCGCCCGTGTCGTGCAGCGGCTTCACCCGCGGCAGCAGCCCCTTGGACCGCTCCGACATGTAAATACTCAACCCCATCCCGATGCCCTTGAGGTTCGTCAGGCACTTGAGCCGCCGCGACGTCTCGCGAGCCGAACTCAACGCCGGGAGCAAAATGCTGATCAGCACCGCGATGATCGAGATCACCACCAGCAGCTCGATAATCGTGAACCCGCCCGGCTTCTTCACACCACGCGACCGCCAGCGCGGACCAACACTTCGCCAGGCTCGAGATTCAGAGGTTGGAACAGGGATGGTCATGGAACGCTCTCGATTCTGAACCGCACGCGGCGGAACTTCGTCCAAGCCGACAACCAGAACTATCGACCAGCCACCAGCCAACACTGTGGTTCCGCCGCAGAAGGCCCGGCAGATTCGCCAGCCCGACGTCACCAGCCTTTATCGTACCGGCAACCCTCGCCGAGGATTCACTCATTCTTCAGGAGTTTGTTCGGAAAAACTCGGCCCGGATTCGGGCCGCTGCCGCCTGGTTCAGCGCGTGACCCGAGCGCCAGCCCGTCACCCGCCCTCGCACCGCCCGACCCGCCAGCGACAGATCTCCGATCAAGTCCAACAACTTGTGACGAGCCGGTTCGTCCGAAAACCGCAATTCGTTATCGATCGGTCGGCCCGCACCATCAAGCACCAGCATCTCCCTGGGCGACAGGTGCTGGAACAACCCGGCCGCCCGCAACGCCCGGGCTTCGTGCTCTAGGCAGAACGTCCGGGCCGGGGCGATCTGGCGACGGTACGTGGCGGCGTCGATCACAAACCCGACGGTCGATCTGGCAATGCCGCTGCTCGGCCCGTAATCCAACTCGTAGGACATCCAGAGCCCACACCCGGGACCAGACCCGGCTGGCTCAAACACCACCTTTGGCCCCGCCTCCCCCGGCGGGGTCCGCGAGTCCAGCACCTCCATTACGCGATCCACCACGAACGCTGTCGGCCCAGCCCCTGAAATCTGCACCACGCCAACGCGGTCGATCGCTTCCACAAACGGCAGCGCCGACCCGTCCCCGATGGGCACCTCCGGCCCATCCACCTCGATCACCGCGTCCGTCACCCTAAGACCCGCCAACGCCGACAACACGTGCTCGACCGTCGCGATCGTGGCGTTGGTCGGCGACGCGGGCCGCGACGGATCGGCGATCAACGTCGTGTTCCGCCCCGGCAGCCGCGGGTCGGTGGTGACGTGCGAACACAGCGCGAGGATCGGCGGGCTGTCGGGAAGATCGACGCGACGCAAGACAATGCCGTGGCCCGCCGCGGCGGGTTGAATCGTCAGACTCGAAACGTGCGCGGTGAAGAGGCCAGCACCGCGAACCATTACGGCGGCGGACAGAGATGCAGAATCGCAACATGCGAAGCGGTCGGTCACGTCGAAGAAGAGGGTATGTCTGGAGGACCCCCAGTTTGTCTCACCACGTTCGTTGGACCACGCTCGTCCCACCACGCCTGACATATCCTCAAAGAAAAAAGATCCCGGACCAAGCCCGAGATCCCTTGGAAATTAAAGCTCCAACCCAGATCAGCACCCCGCTTCGAACGCGGCCACGTACGCGTCAAAGTCCTCGCCCGTCACAAAGCCGTTGCCGTCAAAGTCCGAGGCGATGCTGCCCAGCTCGAACGCCGCGACGTAGGAGTCGAAATCGTCGCCGTTCACGAACCCGTCTCGGTTGAAGTCCGACGGGCAGATCAGCGTCGCGGCCGCGGCTTGCGCCGCGTTGCGAACATCCACCCGACCCCATCCGAAGAAATCGTCGTTGCCCGGCGCGCCAAGGTCCTGACAGCTCGTAAACAGAATCTGCTCAACCTGACTTGGCGTGAGCGCAGGGTTGATCGACCAGATCAGTGACGCCACGCCGTTGGCCACCGGCGTCGCCATGCTCGTCCCCGAGGCCGAGCAATAGCCACCGCCATTGCAGGTCGAAAGAATGTCGTACCCCGGCGCGAAAATATCTACAGCCTTGCCGTACGCGCTGAAAGACGCCCGCTGATCGCTGTATTCCGACGCGCCCACGATCACGACGTCGGGGAAATCAAAGTCCGAAAGATTGCGCGCGTCGTTCCCGGCCGCGTAAAAATACAGCCCGCCGATCGACTTGATGTACGCCCCCGTCGTCTGGATCGGGTCATACCCGATGCCCGAGTACGAAGCGCTGGCCGTCTTAGCCCCGTGCTCGATCGCCCACCGTGCCCCGAACAGCAGGTCGTCGTAATACGCCCCGCCCGAGCTATCGATGGCTACGCGGATCATCATGATCTTCGCGCTCCAGTTGACGCCCGAAACGCCGACGCTGTTGTTGCCCATCGCCGTCGCGCAACCCGCGACGTGCGTCCCGTGTCCGTGGATGTCCGCCACGCTCCCGCCGTTGACCTCCGCCACGCGGTTGTACGCGTCAAAGCCCGCGACGCGCTTGGGGGCAAGGTCGGGGTGCGTCAGATCGATCCCCGTGTCGGTCACCGCAACGATCGTTGCGCTGCTCCCCGTCGAGACGTCCCAGCCCTGCGGCGAGCGCATCACCGTGTGGTGCCACTGGCTCCCGAAGAGAGGGTCGTTCGGGATCGTGTCCAGCGGGTAACAGATCCAGTTGGGCACGGCGTACTGGAACAGCCCGCTCGCCATCAGCCGGGCCGACAGAGCGTTCTCACCCGATCCGCGCGCGTCGCCCACAGCCCGGGCCGCGGGAGCGTCGATCACGTACTCATCGACCTCCGGGTAGTACCGGAAGACCGAGCCAGCGATCATCGCGCGAGCCGCCGCGTCACGATCGGCGTCGAGCCCCTGCACGGGGCGAACGATCAGCCTCCCCGAGAACTCAAGCTGGCCGGGCGTTTCAATGAACACACGAGACTGGGCGCTGCTGAGCGAAACGAACGATCCGGCGAGGCCGCAGACAAACAGAGCCGCGAGTGAACGCATAAGAATCTCCTGAAAAGCGGGTGTGAGGGCAAAGAGAAGTGTCCCAGAATAAAGCCCTCGACGCAAGGGTCACGCGCGCCCATCGAGCAAAGATTCTCAAAAATTCTGAGCCGTCCAGAGGTTATCGCCGGTGGTATTCAACCTCTCGCCTCGAGCACTGCCTCCGATCACGCCACAAAAAAAGGCCTCGGGATGTGCCGGGGCCTTTCGATCGTCGGAACAGCAGGAGGGCCGCCCTTCCGACTCCGCGTTCTTCAGATTGATCCAGCTCAGCAGCCAACTTCGAACGCCGCGACGTACTCGTCGAAGTCGTCGCCGGTCAGGAACCGATCCTTCGAACTGTCAGCAAGGCATCGAGCTACCAAAAGTTTGGCACCGGCCTCTCAAAGAAAACGAGGACGCGCGAGCGTACTTGGTCGAGCACTCTTCAGTTTCTCACCGCGATCACTCACACTCACACTCACACTCACACCCGACGACGACCGATGGCCGCCATGCCAACGAGCAGCGTCAGCGCCGAACCGGGCGAGAGGATGCGTACAAGAAAGGGTTCGAGCCAGCCGCCCGGGTTCGTCTCCCGCCTCGTCAGGTACAGGCCGTTAGACGAGACCTTCGTGATCGCGTTCAGCGACCACCTCGTCAGGTCGATGCCCTCCGCGACGAGCAACGCCCGAAGGCCGTAGACGGTTCCGTCCACGCTCCAGAAGGACGCCGTGTCCTGACCGACGCCGTAGATGAACAGCGAGCTGGCGATCAGCGTTTCGTCGCCCGACACGCCAAACGCCGTGGCCAAGTCGAACACGCCCTTCAACCCAGCACCTGCGTGCTGCCATCTCTCTTCCACACCGCCGCCTAGCTCTGCCCCGCCGCGTTGCGGGCCTGCCCGACGATCACCGATCCGGTGGTGGACATGGCGGTCAGAATTTCCAAAGTCTCAGACGCCCCAAGTTGCCATAACCTCCACCCGTGCCACACCCACTCGTGATGCACGTCAAAAGCCCAAGCAATAGGAGCTGCTGCTCTCACCGGTGCGAGGCGAGATCGCGCAGGCTCTTCGCTGCATCGGCTCGTGCTCGGCCTCCCAGCTTGCCAAAATGGTCGACCGCCCCGCCGACACGCTCTACCGGCATCTGGACGCGCTGCGCTGCGCCGGGTTCGTGGTCGAGGCTGGCGAACGCCGCGAGGCTCGCCACCACGAACGCCTGTTCGACGCCGCGGCCGACGACTTCGCGATGGAGTTCAGCGACGTCTTCCCCAGCGAGAGGCACGCGGCCATCAAAAAACAACTCGCGCGTTCCTCGGCGCGATCAACAAGAGCGTCGACGACTCACTCAACTCTGGCGAATTTAATCTGACTGAGGATCAGCGCAACTTCATCCTGAACTACGAACTTAGCTAGCTCACACCGGAGAAGTTCAAAAAGCTCGCGCACTCATGTTCCAAGTCAAACAACTTATGGACTAGGCTCGCCCTAAAGCCCGGGGCCGACTCTACTGCTCGCTCACGGTGTTATGCCCGGTCACACGCACGAAACGCCGCAGCGCCAAGTCTAAGAAAGATTGAAGACCTCGCCCGAACCCGGGCCGCCAAACTCGGGCCGCAAAGCTCACTCCGCGTCGCCGTCCTCGCCTGCCGCCCCGCCGATCGCCAGCGGACCCTCGCCGCGGCGCCTCTGCTCGCGCACCACTAGGGCCAAGCGCCGCAGCGTAGCGCGATCGCGGAAGAACTCTTTGGAAGGCATGGCTGGCATCCCGAACCACGCCTCGCCCGCCGGAACTTTCTTGGTCACGCCCGACTGCCCCGCGATCATCGCGCCCTTGCCGACCTCGACGTTGTCCACCACCCCCGCCTGCCCGCCCAGCATCACGCCATCGCCGATCGTCGCCGAGCCCGACACGCCGACCTGCCCGGCCATCAGCACCACGCGCCCGATCTTTGCCCCGTGCCCGATCTGCACCAGATTGTCAATCTTGCACCCGTCGCCGATCGTCGTCGATCCCCACTTGGCCCGGTCCACGCACGTATTCGCGCCCAGGTCCACGCCGTTGCCGATGTCGACGTTGCCGATGTGCGGAACCAGCGTCACGCCCTTGCCGTCGAGGTTGGGCCTGTACCCAAAGCCCTCGGTCCCGATCACGGCCCCGCCGTGCAGATTGCAGCCATCGCCGATCACGCAGCGGTCCAGGACCGACACGTTCACGTGCAGCTTGCAGCCACGACCGATCCGAACATCCCGACCGAGGAACACTCGCGCGACCAGAACTGTCTCGTCACCAACCCGCACGCCCGGCCCGATGATGCACTGAGGCCCCACCGACACGCCCGCGCCCAGCACCGCCGTCGGATCCACCAGCGCCGTCGGGTGGACCCCAATCGGCGCTGGAAAGCTCGGCGGGGCCATCAACTCCAGCACATGGCTCAACGCCTGGTCTGCGTCACGCACCAGGATGATCGCTCGCGTCTCGTCAACGCTCTCCGGCAGCAGCTCGCGCGGCGCGAGCGCCGCCGAGGCCACGCTCGTCTCCCACTGCCTCAAAAAATCACGCGACCTCACAAACGTGATCGCCCCGGCCCCGGCGCGTTCCAGCGAGTCGATGTGCGTGATCGGCAGATCAGCCCGACCGATCAGCTCTGCCCCACCGCGTCCCGCGAGCTTCTCAGCCAGCAGAGCCGTGATCGAGCCCGTCGTGTGCGCAAGCCGCGAGGCCGCTGCCAAGTGCTCAGATGCGGGTGTGTTCGTCATGGCGTTGAATGTTCCACAAACCAGAGCGAGCTTGGTTCAAACGAAGCGCCCGGAAGAACGAAGCTCACGCGCCAGTACGAGATCCTTCGAGCAGTTCTCTCGCCCGCGTGAGGCTCGTCTCGCGGACCGCCCGGCAAGAATTGAAACGAGACTCGACTACTTCTACTTGCCACCGCTGGCCGCCGGGGCCGCCGCCCCAGCCCGCGGCGCAGGCGCCCCGTACTCGTTGTTCATCTCCGTGATAATCCGCGGCGTCAGGTCTACCGACTCGGCCGCATAGATCACCCGCTTGGCGAAGATTGCGCGGTTGATCTCTTCATCGGGCGCGTCCTTGGGCAGCGACACGCTGCGATCGTCCAGCAGCACCAGCGAGTAGCCATCCTTCGCGGCCACCTTGGCGGCCGTGTCCGTCACCCTCTTGTACATGTCGGCAAGGATCTCTCCCGCCTCGAGCTCGATGGTCTTGCGCAGAATCTGTTGCTTGGCCTTGGCGTTCTGTTCGAGCTCGAGCCCTTCAAAGACCTTCGCACGTCGCTCCTTGCTCCCGTCAGGCAACAACTTGATTTCTTCGTTGAGCGCGATCAGCTTCCCGGAGATCTCGTCGAGTTGCTTCTGATAGGCCGCCGCCCGCCCGTTCAGCAGTGCGTTACGGTCCTTAATCTCGTTGAGCCCCTTGGTCACCAGCGTCAGATCAATCAGCCCGATCACCGAGGGCGAAGGCCCCGGCAGCGCTGGCATCGACGACGCCCCGGCACGGAACAACGCCGCCCCCGCGATTACCGCGATGCCTAGCGTGACCAGCCATCCAAAGCCAGGTTTCGTTCCAGATTTCATCCTCGTCGCAATCGTCGCCATCGTGCTTCTCCAGAAAAAATCGCCCAATCTCGCCGCTCGGTGGCGTCTCGTCCAGGCCTCGCGGCATCGTACGCGTCGAACTCTCACCGCGTGCCCGGCCTCCGATTCAGCGCTTCTTCTCGCGCGCCCCTCGCCGCCGCTCACGCTCCGCCCCGACCATCGCCACCGCTCGCTCGATCGACTCGTCCACCATGTCGTTCACCAGAAACACGTTGTACACGCCCGAGCCCCGCGCGCTCTCCATCTCGCGCTTGGCTTCGGCGAAGCGCCGCAGGATCGACAACTCATCCTCCCGCTTCCGCGACCGCAGCCGTGTGAGCAAAGCCTCCTCGGTCGGCGGCAAGATAAACACAGCGAACGCGGCCGGCATCTTCTTCTTAACCTGCTTGGCCCCCTCGACGTCGATCTCTAGAATCACCAGCCGCCCGCGCCGAACTTGCTCCTCCGCCCAGGCTCGCGGCGTGCCGTACTTCTTGCCGTAGATGTCCGCCGTCTCCAGGAACTTCTCGCGCGCCTTCATGGCCTCGAACGCCGCATCGTCGACGAAGTGGTAATCCACGCCCTCGACGTCCGCGTCGGTCTTGGGCCGCGTCGTACACGACACGCTGAACACCGCCCCCGAGATCGACCGCTCGACCCCGCGTGTGATGGTCGTCTTCCCCACGCCGGAGGGACCGCTGATGATGAGCAGGAGGCCGTCGTCGGTGTCGGTGGAAAGGCGGTGGATCATGGGGACACCGCGGCTTTGAGTATGGCCTTAAGCGAGCGATCAAAAATCGTGCGTTGTGCGTCAGAATCAAAACGCCATTCGATCCGAGCGGGGATCGTGCGCAAGATCTCAACTCCAAAAGTTGTCTTGATCCTGTGCAGAACGATGTTGTAATAACTCGACGCGGCACCGCGAACACCGGAAAAGGAGACAGAGATCGGCACACCACCGGATAGGTCTTTCAGGATCCGATCGGACAGCGCGATCGCGCTCTCGGCCACCGGTTTGGCGGGATCGAACAATTCAACAGCGTTGATGGTGATTGGAATTGTGGGAGGCATGACAGATTTTCCCTATGGAACGGTTGCGAGGGGCAACCGGAAGAATACGGCAGTTCCCTTGAAAACGAAGCCAAGGCGTTGAACAACAGGCGGTTGGCCGGCCCGAGATTCGACATACGCGTCGTCGCTTACGATCATCAGCGTTCCACCAGAATTTTTCACGACCAGAGCCATATTGCTGATGCCCAGCCCCTGATTCGTCTCCAGCGACTTGCTCGTATGGCCACCCTGAATCACTCGTGAGAGTGCGTCTCGGGCATCAACGATGTTGTACCGGCGTCTCAGCGTTTCCGTGATGCCCCGTCCTCGATCTACGATTGCCACCCGGATCTCGTTCCGCTGCCGCATGAACCGTGCACAAGACACGCCACCGATCGGCGAACCCGAATGGTCGTCAATGTTCTGCGCAACCTCGTTGAAGCAGATATACAGATACTCCTCAACGTCCTTTGCGAGTTCGGTATGTCGTTGAATCAGCTTAATGATCGGATAGGCTTGGTTGGCGAGCGGCTTCTTGAAATCATTGACCGGCACGGTCTCGCTCTCGGGATGTTCCGGGTTCGGCGGCACCCCACCGAGAAGCCGATGGTTCAACCCAGAGAACTCACAGAAGGCCGCGAGGGACTCCGGCTCACTCGGCAATCGTACCTCACACGGACGGCTATCCAGTCGCCCCTCCAGCCATAATG
>Ga0163155_10007140_pt1 | contig 10598 bp, 13 predicted proteins | sample OliLakLV19SP4G1_FD_148611 | JGI IMG/M metagenome (GOLD analysis project Ga0163155, IMG submission 148611) | Freshwater microbial mat bacterial communities from Lake Vanda, McMurdo Dry Valleys, Antarctica - Oligotrophic Lake LV.19.SP4.G1 | ecosystem: Environmental > Aquatic > Freshwater > Lake >...
TAGCGCTAGGAGCAGGGCTAGCCGACTGAGATTGGGCCGGGGTCAACCACCCGCCTGCAAGGTGGAGGGCGATCGCCAGCACGGCCACACAAATGGCTGGCAGCAGACGGGCAATGCTGAAACGCTGCCGCTTAGCAGCAGGGGAAAGTCGAGATGACATAGGGGTGAGAACCTAGAGCGAAGCCAACGGTAGAGAAAAATGGGAGCGATCGCACCCAATCTGTTTTGTCAAAGATCGGATTTGTCAGAGATCGGACAAAAATATTCTCGGATATCAAGACCATTCTAAAGGTGATCTAGCGAACACATCTTCACCGAATCTAAACTAGTAGAAGACGGCGCAAGTTTAACTATCGTAGGGCGGGCATCTTGCCCGCGCAGGCTGGAAGCCTGCACTACGAACGGTAGGCAGATTTACGCCTCAGACTACTAGCCAGTCTGAACGATTGCTGGCAGCACGAGGTTGGCTCAGCGATCACTGTGGAGGTTTTCTAAGGTCGGGACAATTGGGATTGGCGGCTTTCTGCCATAGGCTTGCTCTAACTGCTGGGCGGTTAGAGCCTGCACAAATTGCAGTTGCAGCGGTGCTTGCTGAATGTGTTGGGCGTAGGCCGCTGTCAGGTAGCGACTGGACTCAGGCCGATTGGCCAGATAGCGCTGCATGAATGCCAAACTCAACTCACGCACATACGTTCGTGCCAGGGTGGGGTCAGGCCCAGCTAAGAGGCTGTCAATGCTGCCAGCACGTGGGTTGCGATCGCCCCCGGTGCCGTCGGCATAGTTGTGGTTGCTAGGAATGCTAATCGCCAAATACTTATCGGGTGCGGTCAACCACACAAACGGATGAATCTGCTCTTGCACCGTAGAGGCAATAAAATCTTCACTGCCGCCCATCAGCAGGGTCGGAATTTGAATCTTGCTCATGCTTTCTGGCCCTAGCACCACGCTTATGATCGGGCTGATGGCAAACACGGCTTTAATTCGCGGGTCGCGCAGGGTGCCGCTGAACGGCAGATTATCGCCCAAACATTGCAGCACCGGAGCGGCATTGAGGGTGGGTCGAGGGTTTGCACACTCTTGCCGCAGCCTGGGAACATTGGGGTCAGCCCCAGCTAGCGCCAACACAGTATAGCCGCCAAAGGAATGCCCGATTGCCCCCACATTTTGCAAATCCATCCGTCCTCGGAGCGTGGGGTCGCTCTGCGCTAGCTGTTCTAACTGGTCTAGCGTCGCGGTAATGTCTAACGGGCGATCGATAAACTCGACGGGGCTGACATCACTGCCCACAATCCCGCTCAATAGCGCTTCCCGGCGGCTGGCATCGCTGCCAATATGCTGGGGCACGACCACCACAAACCCATGGGAAGCCAGGTGTCTAGCCAGGTATATAAAGGCCGCTGGCGAAGACCCTAGCCCGTGGGAAATGACTATACCGCGAAGGGGCGGGCAATGCTCTCTCCGGTTGGGGCTTGGCGATCGCGGCTAAACTTCAACGTGCGGCGCACTACCCGCGACCCACCTACGCGCGACAAATCGGGAAGCTGGGCAAAATTGCCAGCGGGCGCAGCCGCAATTTCTGCATCCATCTGCTGCTGAATCGCCCTCACCGCCGCATCGCGGTAGTCCACCATGGTGGTAAATTCTTGGCGTAACGCCAGCAGGGCTTCTGCATTAATCCGGATGCTGGTACTTGGATAGTAGCGAATCATATTGAGTACACTCAGCCCTTCCGAATCGCTAGCAGCTAATAGCGCCGCCGCCCGTAAAGCCTTAAACCCGTTTGTTCTGTTTTCTGTTTGCACGACAACGCCCAAGCCCTGTAAAACCCGCTCACCCAACGGCGCATAGGTAATTTGAGAGACGATCACGGGATCAACGTCAAACCGCTGCTGCAAAAACCGCCGCAATTCTGCCCGATTAGCATCATCTAAAAACCGGGAATAGAACCGCAAATCTCCCGTAATGTTGCCCGTATCGGCGTAGGTTTGCAGGGCCTCTAGCGACAGCGATAGCTCTAACGCGCCAAACGATACCTTTACCGCCTCGGCAGCCGCCACTGGCCTAGCACACCAGGCTCCCGGCAGCAGCCCCAGCGCAATACCCACCCCCGTCGCCAGCCATCGCCGCCAGACCGCTGTTGTCCCTTGCACCGCCTTAGGCACCGTCTTGGGCACCGCCTGAGGACGCTGTGGATGCGATCGCCAGTCCTTGTTGACCACCATAAACTTCTCTACCCGCGCTACAGATTCCCACCATGATGTAGTGTGCCACAGCAGTTACCTGCTTTTAAATTTCGTAAAATATAGAAAGAGATGAACAGTCTCTCGACTCCATCCTTGAACTGCCACCACGTTGGATCTGACTCCTCATGCCTGCATCACCAACCCAACATCCTAAATTTTCTTCCATCGCCGCGCCCTCCACACCCACCTGGCAAATTGAGCTGTTGTATGACGGAGCCTGCCCCCTCTGTATGAGAGAAGTCAACTTTTTGCAGAACCGGGATGCAGGGCGCGGCTTAGTTGCGTTTGTCGATATTGCAGCCGACGACTACAGCCCAGACGCTCACGGCGGCATAGACTTTGAAACCGCCATGGGTCGCATCCATGCGGTGCTCGCCGATGGCACGGTAGTTCAGAATGTAGAAGTCTTTCGCCGCGTCTATGACATCTTAGGGATGGGCTGGGTTTATGCCATCACCCGACTGCCCATCATCGGTGCCGCTGTCGATTGGCTATACGGGATTTGGGCCGATCGGCGGCTAGCGCTCACCGGACGACCCAGTTTGGCGGCGATCGCCACCGAGCGCCAGACCCGTCTAGAGTGCGACGCTCCAGGGCGCTGCCGTGTACCAGATCAACCAGATTAGCCAGATCAACCAGATCAACCAGCATGAACCGATAGGTGCAGCGAGGAGTAGCCCATGGTGCGGTTAAAAATATGGCAATGGGTGATCTTGGCACTGCCGATCGCCCTGATTATTGGCTTCTTGCTGGTGGCAGCAGGCTGGAAAATCCATGACTGGGGGCTGAGCTGGATTTGGGCAGTCGTGACCCTGGTGCTGGTGGGCTGGCGCTGGCTGCTGGTGCATTGGACGCGCCCTGCGATCGCCCAAGTAGAAGCCGCTCTGGCCGAAATCAGCCAAGAGCTGGAATTAAAAACTATCGGCACTGCATCGTCCCAAAACCCGTCCGTCGCTGTCCCGGCAAGCGCAGACCCCACAGCACAAGCAGAAGCCGCCCTGCAAACTATCCTAACCGCCGCCCAAGCCGATCGCGCTCTGTGGGAAGACTGGCCGACCTTTTGGCAACGCTGTCAGGAACTCGTGGTGGCGATCGCCCAAATCTACTATCCCGACGTCAAATATCCCCTACTCAACATCTATATTCCCCAAGCCTACGGACTGATTCGCGGCACCGTAGACGACACCGACCAGTGGATGCAAAAACTGTCGCCAGCCCTGAACCAACTGACTGTAGGGCAGGCGTATCAGGCATACGAAGTCTACCGCAAGCTCGAACCTTCTGCCCGCAAACTGTGGCAAGCCTGGAACTGGGCGCAGTGGCTGTTGAATCCGGTAGCAGCCGTGGCACGGCAGGCCAGCCAGCGCTATAACACCCAGGCCAATCAGCAATTATTGGTCAACCTGGGTCAGCTATTGCGCGAGTCGGCCCTGCGCAACCTCTGCGGCCAAGCCGTTGCCCTCTACAGCGGCACCGCCATGGCTACCAGCCGCACCAACAGCCGTACTACCAGCCGCACCAACAGCCGCGATCGCAGCACCCCAGCCCTACCCACCGCCCCACCCCACCCAGGTTCAACCAGCGGCGGCGATCGCCCAGCAGCCCGTCAGCATTTTGCTAGTTGGGCGCACGGGCGGCGGCAAAAGCAGCCTGATTAACACCCTATTTCAGTCTGAGCTGGCCACGGTCGATCTGCTGCCCAGCACCGATCAGGTGCAAGACTTCCATTGGCAAACTCCCACGGGTGAAAGCCTGACGCTTTGGGATACACCGGGCTATGAACAGATCAGCCGCGCCGACTTTCGCGCTCAGGTGCTCGATTATGCGACCCAGGCCGATCTGCTGTTACTGGTGACCCCAGCCCTAGATCCAGCGCTGCAAATGGATGCCGATTTCCTTAGCGACCTCAAGGCCGACGTCGCCGATTTGCCCGTGATTGTCCTCGTCACCCAAGTCGATCGGCTGCGCCCCATCCGCGAATGGCAGCCGCCCTACGACTGGCAATGGGGCACTCGTGCTAAAGAAATCGCCATCCACGACGCGACGCAATACCGCGCCCAGCTCTTGGGAGAATTTTGCGATCGCGTCCTCCCCGTGGTGACCGCAGCCCCCAAAACCGGGCGGCAACCTTGGGGGATTGATGTGTTGTCCATGTCGCTATTGGAGGCGATCGCCCCCGCCAAGCAACTGCGCCTCGCCCGGTTTCTGCGCGACCTCGACAGCCGCACCCTAGCCGCTGCCAAAATCATTGATCACTACACCTTTCAAATGACCACCACCCAAGGATTAGCCGCCCTGGTCAAAAGCCCCATCCTGCAATTTCTCTCGACTCTTTCGACCGGGTCTCCCGCCCTCGCCTACGTCTTAGCTCAGCAGATCCCAGTTGAGCAGCTGCCGCTCGTGATCGGCAAACTGCAAATGGCTTACGACCTGCACGCCTTGCTCCAGCCCACTGCAACCAACCCGCTGCCCGTCGATTGGCGATCGCTCTGGCCTTTGCTGCTCGAAAACCCTGCCTCACCCGATCGCACCGCCTGGGCTTGGGGTCACGCCCTAGTGGAATATTGGACGCAAGATTTGGCGATCGCCCAGCTGCATCAGCGGTTTGACTACTATCTAACTCAAATTTAAGGAAAATAAATTGGGGTATCCCAAATCCTCATCCGGTTCTGCTACTATTAGTAACTGTGCTCAAACAAGCGCATCGGGCGGTTAGCTCAGTTGGTAGAGCGCCTGCCTTACAAGCAGGATGTCCTCAGTTCGAGTCTGGGACTGCCCATTCGTTCTAGAAAAACTCAATTCTAGACAGGTGGTTTAAAACTATCTAAGAAAGCCGATTCCCCGTATGCTTGGTAGATGGGGAATCGACGCTTGAAAAACCTCTAAGCCATCGCTAGGTGCTATAGATTAGAAGCGATCGCACTCCTGAGACTGCATCAAAGTCAGCTCTAACGGCTTAAACGCCTTCGATTGGATACTCAGCTCTTGCCCAAGCCGTCAACCCACCCACTAATTCAGCAATGTGCTGATAGCCAGCATCCCGCAATTTAGAGGCTGCTTCAGCCGTTTGCTCGTTCGTCTCACCATACACATAGATATCGCGAACCAATTCGAGGCTGGCACGGGCACGGGTGACGAGTTCGTTCATGGGCATCGCGATCGCTCCCATCACGTGGCTAGTATTGAAAGCAGCCCGATCTCTGACATCAATAATGGTCAGCGCGGGTTCGCCCCAATCCAACCGATTCTTCAAAGTACGGACATTAGCTGTATCTTGAATCGCTTCAGGCGTAAGAGTAAGTGGGAAACGTTTAGTCATGGTTCACCTATAGTAAAAATTTGAGCTGAAGATTGCACGGCTGCAACCAAATCTGTAAGTGGACTTCAATGCATCATGCTGAATGGATTAGGCAATTCGCTAGATCAAGCTCTGCCTGACTTAGCTTGGGATTAGCCTTGAGATTAAAAACGCGCTCAAGCTGATCGTTACCCATTTCATTCAAGGCACGTTTGAGGCTGGGCTGGCTCAACTGCTTGGGTAAGCAAGCAGCAAGTGCAGCGATGCGATCGCCCTCAGTAGAAGTAGAATTGACCAGTTGTGGTGCCACATCTACAGGTACCACGGCACCAGACGTTACCGCAAAAGCTGGACCGCTGAGAAATCCTGGTAGCCAAATCAGACCAATTAATACGCTTATGAGCAGAGTTTGACGTAGTAAGCTCGGAATCTGGCTAAAGAATGCTTTGCAACCGAAACCATTCGAGCGATCGCGGTTCTTGGTACTTGAGTTAAGCGTCATAACAGTCCTTTGTGAAGCTTAAATTGAACGGAATAATGCTGAAAAAAGCAGTAATGGTCACATCGCTGAATCAACAGCAAAAAACGGTGAATCCACTCAATTTAATTAACGGCTCTGCCCGACTGACCTACAGCAGATTCCAGACGTGCAGGCCACTGCGACTGAGCAATAATTCAACGATAACGGCAGAGACAAAACCAACCATGGCCAAACGGCCATTCCAAAGCTCTGCTTGAGGCGTAAAGCCCCAAACCCAGCCGTTGCGGTGCTCTCTGAGAGGGTCTTTGCCAACGTTAGAAGACGCGGCTACTTTTGTCGGATTTGCCATGGTTGTTACTCCAACTATTGCGCAAAATTTTGCGATTGTAAGAACTTGTGCAAGTGAAAAAGTTAGATGCGCCCTAAATTAATCCGTCCTGGATTAGCAAGAAACTAAAGAGAGGCAAATCCTAAATCTAGTTTCCACTCTTGCTTCAACAGCTCCTGAAACATCGTTTTCTGAAGCATCATTTGTCTGTGGTGTTCAATTAGCAGCGCTTGTGCCTGTTCCAGAGACATTTGCCGCACTTGATCTTCAAACAGTCTGAGGCTGAACTCTTGATCTAAGCTAAGTTCGGTTGATTGATCCATGACTACCGCCTGTAACCCAGTGAGGGTAAAAATTGTGAGCCTATCAGCAGGAGTGGCGCTTTGTGTTTCTTTGTTGCGTTGTTACGCTATGTAACTAAATATAACAAATTATTTAGATAATGCCACCAGGGTACATGTATGGGCAGGTACTATGCGATCGCTGATTTCCAACGGGTTTGGGTGTAGTGCGTAATTTCGCTGGGCTTGGTCAGGTGTTTCGTTTGGTTGCCTGCCCGGATGAAGAAACATTCTTCGGATTGCCCGTTTTTGTTTTTGATTTCGCAGTAGGCGGCGCGAGGGGAGGGTTGGATGGTGACTTTGCAGACGTCTTGGGTGTCGATGATGCCAAAGCTGACGGAGATGTGGGGGGCGAGGTCGTTGCCCAAGGCTTTGAGCAGCAGATCGCCCGTGAGCCAGAGTTCAAAGCCGTCGCGGTCTGGTTTCTTGAGGGTTTGATAGTCGGGCTGGGGGCAATCATGCCGTCGAGTTCGGCGCGGAGTTGGGCACGTTGGGCTGCGTCGGTGATGCCGTTGGTGTGGGAGCCTAACCCGACTGCGGCGGCGAGGTCGTCAAATTCGGGGGTGGTGCAGATGAGTTTTGCAGCGCGGTCTACGATGTCTTTGAAGTAGCGATCGCCTTCTACCAAGCAATGTTAAACCATCTGTCCCTTTTTGCCAGCTTTACCAGCAATGGACTAGGTTTTGGCATAGAAAAGGTATGTGGCGCTCGCCGATGTCTACCAACGCAGTGAAGAAAAACGAGTTGCGGTAGTCGATGCATTTCAGTGGTGAAAGTCTCATAATGTCTGTCGGGATAAGTTAAAGTTTTAGTGACAACTCTCACAAAGAGAGCTATCGTTGGGCATCATCAATTACAGAACTCGGAAAACTGCTGTGGCTTTAATAGGCATGGAGGCTGAGGGCTGGTAATAGTGCTTGAATCAAGCCTGAATCTTAGAAGAGGCTCTATGGATTGGCAACCACTATTGGAAGCACACTTTGAAGGTGGCGACGTTGCACCTGGAAGGGTGAGATCTAGAGATATCGCAGAAGTGATGACAGCTATGGAAGAGATCATTGCTGTCATGATTCTTAGTAAGCACTCAAAAATAGATATTAAGAAGGAATCCATTATTTTAGGTCTAAAGGAAATTAAGGAAGGTAGTTTAGAGCTTTGTTTTGATACAAATGACTATGATTTATCCTCTGCTGCTGCAAATGATTTAAAACAAGCTTTTGAAACTGGTGCGGTCATAAATCTTCCTTTGGAGGTCAAGCGAGACTTCGAGAAAATTATTGACTTTAATAAAAAGTATGGCTCTTCATTTTCTGCCAATCTTTTGAATGGTAGAAAAACCCAAATATTTGTATTGACACCTGAAACAAAGATTCCTTATATACCCTTCGTTAGAGGCGAGACTACTCTGTATGGAGAAATCACTCGTGTAGGCGGGACAGATAAACCAAGAATTCAATTTAAGACAATTAATGGACAGACTATTTATTGTGATTCCGACAAGCAGATCGCAATTGAAGCTGGAAAGCTTCTATATCATGAAGTCGCCCTTAGAGGTATCTCTGAGTGGAATCCAGAGGATGGTGAAATTAAGAACTTTACTGTAGAACAAATCTTAGATTATCGACCTACTGGCATACTCAATGCTTTTCAGAAACTGTCTACAGACTTTGGAGATGCTTTTCTAGATATTAGAAGCGTTGAGAATTTTGTGTCAGATCTTCGACGGAACTAGATTATGTATGAGCCTAAACGAAGAGACATCATTTGTTTGGATACATGCGTTGTCATTTGGGGCATAAAGAAAGAGTCAAATCCTGAGGATGAAGACAAGCAAAGAAGAGCCCATCATCTACTTGTCAAGCTCGATGAACTTGATGCAAAAGTAATAGTCCCTTCGGTGGCACTAGGAGAAACTTTAAGCGGTTGTGATGATTCAAGGAGAGCCAAATTCCTACAAGAAATGCAGTCAAAATTAATTATTGCTCCATATGATTCCGTTGCTGCATATTACTATGCCGAAATGTGGAGAAAGCGTGAAATGCTGAAAGATGAGGTTCAACGCAAAAACAAAGAAATTGAGTTTAATCGCAATAAGCTAAAAGCTGATTTTATGATTGTAGCTACTGCAAAAGCTCAGGGCGCAAGCTGCATATACACCAGCGAAGGTGAATTAAATGTATTTCGCAGTTTTGCTAAACATGCAAATCCAGAAATAAAAGTAGAGTCGCTTCCTAACGTAATTTATCAGCCAGATATTTTCAGCAACTCTTAGTATGAGAATGATTCTTTCCCAAATGCCTGACTCCAATCGCCCTCATTGGCTGGAAACAGCATTCTGTCGTTTGAAAAATTGAATAATAAAGTGTTTGCAGGCTCTTGATTCAGTACGAATGCTTTAAAGTGAGAATTGCTAATGTAGCGCAAAAACTCCTGATGCTCTAGCTCAAATTCCTTGTAAAACTTCTTTGTGACCTGCTCAACATCTAGGCTCTTTTGGAGGCGATCGGCAACTTCAAAGACCGCAACCTCGCCCCGCTCATCCAGTTCTTCTAGCTCAAACTTCAGTCCCCCAATTTTGCTCAGCAGCAAATCAGCAGGCTGATAACGGACATAAGTTTCCGTGCGGGCATAGGCTTTCGATCTCGTTTTGCCCAATACCAAAGAGAACGGGTGCGATCGCCATTGACAAAAATCAGCAGGTTTTCTAGCGATACTACCTCTGAAATCGCCTTGTGAATTTTGGTGCGATCGTCCGCTTTGGGAATCTCGCCATCCGTGGATGTGATTTCCAAAACAGGCACCCCTGCCATCTCGGCAATCCGCTTGCGCTCGTAGCTTGTGCCCTCAACCTCCAACGACTCCACCTTCTGGCTGGAAGGTTGCTTCCATCCCAATTCATCAATAAACAGGTTGTGGAAGTCAAACTGGCTGAGCCAATTACGAGCTTTTTGGAAGTCGAGAGGCATAGGATAAAAGCTAGGGTCTAAAGACCCGGTCGAAGGGCTGATTGCGATCGCGACGGTAGATGTCAACGTCCTTCCCGATCAAATGACTTGTTCGGTAGAGACTGGTTTAGACGTTTCCATTCTCATTCGCTTCAAAATTCCTAATACGTCGTACAACTCATTCCCAGGATTAAATAAGGAAAACAAGCGAGAGTTAGCGTACTGAGGAGTAGGTTGTCGGATTAGTTTCAAGAAAACAAACGTATGTCCGTTTGTGATCATGCCAAAGCTGGGCAACCTAGCCTCTGGGTTACCCAACATATAGTCAAGAGCTTGGGGAGCAGCAACCTGAATATCAAAATTGGCACGCTTTGCTTCGATCACAAGCACCCATAGGCGAACGTGCAAGACTAAAACATCAATTCGCCCTCGAATGATCTCTCCCTCCTCTTCCATTTGAATATCAATACTAGTTTCGCTTTCAATCCGGTAAGGCTCCTGGTAAAACCCTGCCAGATCGAGCAAGGGAGATAAGGACACCATCTTGACGCTGTTTTCCAAAATAGGAGGTCGTTTAAGCAACGTGAGAAAGTTCGTTTGGACACGATCAAGCGTCGTTCGCTCGGCATCTGTGATCTGCTCTTTTCCCATCCATTCCGGGAAAAATTGGGCATCTCGAACCAGCTTTAACCCAAACTCTGCTTCCAGGTCTTCCAGGGTTACGTCTGCTGCCTGAATTGTTTGTGCCATTGCCTATCTCCTTAGCGTTGTAAAAGGCTTGCGCTACCAGAATCAACCAGAATGGCTGGGAAAGAAGGGGTCATGATTGCTCAGCCTGATGGCGTTGTCTAAGGTAATCACCCACTTTCTGCTTGCGAACGTCGCGATCGGATAAATCAGATGGGCCGCTAAGTAAATGGCGTGGAGATTCGCCCCGTCGTTCTAAAAATGTTTTGGGAGAC
>Ga0163155_10007141_pt1 | contig 10597 bp, 9 predicted proteins | sample OliLakLV19SP4G1_FD_148611 | JGI IMG/M metagenome (GOLD analysis project Ga0163155, IMG submission 148611) | Freshwater microbial mat bacterial communities from Lake Vanda, McMurdo Dry Valleys, Antarctica - Oligotrophic Lake LV.19.SP4.G1 | ecosystem: Environmental > Aquatic > Freshwater > Lake >...
TCCAGAAGCAGCTGTGTACTTATACAACTTAGGACTTTAATTAAAAAATAGGGAGGGGGAGTCCTAAGCTCCCCCTCACTACAGAAAGGTATTTATGGGCACATCAGTTGGAACAACCTCATTCGTATTAGGTCGTGAACAAGATGGCAACCGTGAGGTTCTCACTTTTGAAAACGGTCAAGAATACGGAGACTTACCAATCAGTGCGATTGTGGCGTACACATCTCCATTGACTCAGTTTCCTTATACGGATAACTAATTCGTATCAAGAACTACAGATCAGGGAGCTTCGGCTCCCTTTTTGTGTCTAGACACAAACATACTAACTTCAAGCTACTATAGAGAATATGGCATCACTCTCAATTTCCTCAAACATTAGAACACTTGGAGAAGCGTTAAGTGCGATGGCTCCCTTTGCTGGAGGCTCTATTCCTAGCACTGATGACCAAGAATATACTGATTGGAAAAACTGGATCATCAACAAGCAGGAGGGATATGCTAGACGTGCTTTTTGGCGACGCTGTTTGAGTAGAGAGAGCATCACCCTTACTGCTGACTCACTAACTCACGTTTTGCCAGATCGTTTTAACCGACCAAATGCACTATTCATGGTGATCGTTAATAAAGTCGATTGGATGGAGAACCCTAATACTGATGAACAAAACATCTTCGTGGAAATGAACAATGATCCCGCCAATCTCAACTTTGGGAAATGGCAGATGCGCTTTTTAAAAGCTCCTACTATAGCTACCACAGCTATTATTTGGTACTTCGCCAACCCACCCAAGCCTGTTTTAACTACCGATATTTTACTCCTACCAGGAGATATGCTTGCTCATGCGGCTCTTGGTGAATACTTCCGCACCACTGGTGCTGAGGGGTCGCAAGATAAAGCTGAAGAAGATGCTGAAAATCTGTTTGGCGAATATCTCTCTATTGAGGTGCTGCCGAGTAAAAACGAGATACTCACTCACTCGCGGCAGACCCCCCGAGTTGATTACTTAGTGCGAGCAAAAAATTATTACACAAGTCGGCTTAACCGTAATACTCAGGGATAAAGGAGCATTATTTTTACCCGAAAGAACCGTCGTGAAAACGCAAGCATCCAGAGATCTGGTAGTCAAGGTTTTCCTGATGGCTTAAACACACTGGCTCATCCTTCCACGCTCAAGGACACCGAACTCTCAGAGCTGATTAACGGTATCTATTCCCAGTATGGAAGTATTGCTAAACGACAAGGATCTAAGATTATTGGTCAGGCGGCAGTGGGTGGAACTCAAATTACTCAACTTGTCGCAACATATAACGTTGCTGGAGCATCACGCTTCATTCGTGTCTCTACTGCTGGAAAGCCAGAATACTACAACTTTACTACTAGCCAGTGGGATACTCTGACCGCCACTGCCCCAAGTGGGTATGTAGGATCTAACCCTACTTTTACTACAGGAACACCCACTTTTAATACGACTACAATCACGTGGATTGTGCAGATTCACTCTCGGCTGTACTTTGCGAACGCAGTCAATGATTTAATTTGGTTGGATACTAATGGCTGGCACATCTACACTGAGATTGCTAATCCTACAGCCTACCCCACAATTGCTAAAACAGGTGCGGGGACAGGCAGTACAAAGTGGTACTACCAATACGTCTGGTATACCGAAGCTGGTGGAACTCTAGCCTCCCCACCTCCCGACTCCGCTGTTCAACCATCATTGACTGGGTGGATTGGCTCAATGCCTCAAACACTAAATACTACGACGTATTTAACCATTACACTCCCAACTGCGCCCACAGGTGTTACTCGGGTTGGCATCTTCCGATCAAACCGTCAAGGTGAGGCTTTCTTCCTCGCTGACGTTGAGCCAACCGCTACTACTTACGTTGATAATGGTGTGGTCGGAACTGATACGTTTTATGGCGTACCTGATGCGAATACGACAAAGGGTTATCATTTTTACTTACTAGATACATATCGAGGATCACTTGTAGGCGTAACCGTCGAACTCGGCAAGGATACATTAGTTTGGGGCGGAGCTCTTGATAAGTTTGGGAGCTTTGCACTCCCTGATGGAGCGGGATTTTTCCCCTATCGCCAAGGAGATGGAACCACTATCAACGCTATTAAAACCCACGTCGCTTCTAACGAAGATGCGTTGTTTGTGTTCAAGGACAACGTCTTTGGTAAGTTCCAGTTCATTACTGCTGCTGGAGATTTCGAGGGTGAGGGTCGGATTCAAGATGTAAACATTTCTGTAGGTTCAATTTCCCCACTATCTCCTCACGTCGCTGGCAACAACCTGCGGTTTTGGAGTCGTGATGGAGCTGCCACTATTGGCAACGAGGCTCAATATGGAACGATTTTGCGATATTCTGTGTTGTCGCTTCGAGCTGACTCTATTGTCCAACGGGTAACTCCAGCGAACTTAGATCGAGTTTGTGGTGTTTTCTACAAATCACTTTCTCTCTTTGGTATTTCAACCGACGTACAGGGGAGTGGGAATAACGCCGTCCTCGCCTTTGATGAACGCTACAATGCCTGGTCGCTGTGGACTGGTCTATACCCTCGAGTATTTGCTAAAAACATTCATCCCTCGACTAAAGAAGAACAGCTGTTCTACGGATCAAGTAGCACTGCCGACGTATTACAGATGTTTGAGGGGAAGACCGACTACGCCACGTCTTCTGCTTCTGGGACGAAGGTTACGCTTTCTCTCTCAACCAAACAATATGATATGAAATTGCCCGATCAGTTCAAGAAGTATGACCGAGTTACCTTAGTTTTTGGAACTTTAACGGGCAACTCCACAACCGTAGGTGTTACTAAGGCAGATCAAGACGGCATCAGTACTGACGCTCGATTAAAAATTGCTCAAGATACTGTCTTGTCTGGATTTGGAAACGATGAGTGGGGGGATCAGGAAGTGGGCGAAATGACTGCTGATAGTACGGGTTCATCAATTAACCTGCGTTACATTAACCTACGACAAAAGGATTTGTTCTGGGTCAAGATCAACATTCAAAACGACGGCATTGAAGACGAAATCTCGGTCATCGGCATCTATCTGTACTTCTCACGAAGTACTAGACCACTTACGTTCGCAATGAAATTGAGGGAACTTGCATAAAGACACAAAGAGAGTTAATAACACATACTATACATACTAGGAGAATAATATTCCAATCGCAAAAGCAAATGACAAATTTCGTACCGCACTAAGATCTACTTGGATCTCTAGTCCTGCTGACGGCTCCTTATTAGTTGGTGCTGTTCCCACCAATGTACCTACTATTGTGGTGGTCGGGTGGAAAACTGCCTTTGAAGCAGTCTTCTCTGTGACGGGTAAATCTGGATCTACCGCTGCCGATTACGCCTTAACAGGAGTTGTTCGACTTCGGGGTTATGTTGGCAACTTAGCTGAAAACAGTACGGTGAACTGTCTGAATAATGAAGAATTTTTTAATCAATATGAAACGCTCTTTGGTCGGTTCTCTGACATGGTTGATACTGTTGGACTAGATGTCGCTCAAATCGCTACTCCGGCTAATCCTAGTGCAGGTAGAAATAAGATCTATCCTAAGACGGGTGGAAAGTTTTATTCACTCACCTCAGCAGGTGTTGAGTCAATTCTGGCTACTGAGGCGTATGTTAGCGCATCTCTCTCAACTGACGGCTGGACAGCATCGAGCAACACTTGGGTTTTTGCAACCGCATCAACCTTCACAATCGCTGGGGTAGACCTGACAACAACCTTCACCAAAGGCACTCGACTCAAGTTTACTCAAACAACCGTGAAATATGCCGTTGTTGTATCATCTTCATTTGCGACAAATACCACAGTGACCATTGCCGTAAACACAGATCACACAATTGCAAACGCTGCCATCACTCTCCCGTTTTACTCGTATCAACTCAGTCCAGAGGGATACCCAGGTACGTTTAATTGGACAACTACTTGGGGGGGATTTAGTGCCAATCCTGCAGGAACGTTTAAATATTCAATCGAGGGAAATATAGTGTCGGTGTACTTCACCGATGCTTCTGGGGGAACATCGAACGCAACAACATTGACCTTCACCGTTCCCGTGGCCTCCCTATCGGCTGCTTCAGCAATTCCCTGTTTTGTTGGTGACAACGGTGCAAACGTTGCTCAGCCTGGTCATCTCCAACTTGGGGCAGCTAGTGCAACAGTCTCAGTCTATAAGTCTTTTTATCAGGGCGCGTTTACAAATGTGAATGGGAAAGGACTGTTTTTTAAGTTGCTTCAGTACGATTTTTAGAGCGGAAAAGTCTGACGGCACAGATGGGTGAAGCTATAAAAACACCAAAGGCAAATACTATTTTTACTGAATTTATTGAGTGGGGATATGCCTCCTCAATTCCAAGACCAATGAGTAACATCGGCAAAAGAACTGTTGCCAGAAGCATGAGAGAAAAGATTTTGTTTAAGTGTTTTTTCATATAGGGACAGTATATACATACGGACTGTAAATGTCAATAGCTTGCTTCGCTAACCTGCTTCGCTAGCAAATCGACACAAACAATCTATATCTGTCTTACTATTAAAAGTATAGAATCACAAAATTATTTAACAGGAACTATATGACATTTCAAGAATTACGCAGATTAGCCCAAGGAAAAGCTGGACGTGCCGTTGACCGAATTGGCAATGCTTTAGGAAATCCTTTTCCTGATTATGGTTTTACTCAACGAGCTGAAGCTGCTGGCGGTTCTGTCTTAGGTGTTGAAGATCGCATCAATACTTCTTTGAAAAACACTAGCGGTATTGCTGAAGGCGACTACTCCACTGCTGCTAGAATGGGCTTACCCCACGCCCCCTCTCGATCTGATGGTGGTATTTTAACTCAACTTCAACAACAACGAAACTCTGAAGCTGTGAATAATTATTTGCGCTCTCAAGGTATTACGAATATAAATGACTTAAACCCAGCACAAAAAACTGAATATGAACGAGCTGGTGGCGGAGGTGGCGGAGGCGGAGGTGGCGGAGGTAACCCCAGTCCATTTGATACTGGAGCATTTGAGCGACAAATACAAGCCCAGCGAGATCTCGCACGAAGTACTTACGAAGAAGGTAACCGTCGAGCTGGTGACGCGTTTAACCGAGCTCGTGGTGTCTACGATGAGGGTGTTGGATTATTAGGTCAACGAAAACAAGAGTTCCAAAATCTATTCTCAGAAGGTCAAGACAACATCTTGAATCGCTACGAAGGCGAACGAGGAAACTTGCAAGCTGCTTCTCAAGGAGCTGAAACCAGATCTGCTAACTCACTTCGAGCCTTAGGCTTGGGTGGATCAGCAGCCATTAAATCACAGGGTCGTCAAGCTCAACAAAACGCTCGTGCCGCTGGTGAACTCGCAACACAAAGAGATCAAAACGAAAGTGCGAACACTGGGGCATTTAATGAACGACAGACTTGGGCAAACACCCAACAATCAGCACTGCAAAGATCTCTGCAAGATGCTACCGATCAGCGAACTGCTGCTGAAAATCAAGCTGGACTAATCGAGCGTGGTGACAACCAGGGTATCCAACAAAATATTGACGGCTTTCTACAAAACTTAGCCAACCAACAAGCCTCTTTGGCTGCTACTAGACAAGGTATTGGTGGCTACACAGCCAATCCTAGCTCGATAAACTTTGCTGATCTCACTGGTGGACTCCAGGCAGTAGCTCCACAATTGGGTGGTGGGGCACAACCTGGTGCTGACATAGGTGCTAATATCCAAGAGCAAGATAATAGTATTCAAGCTCTTTTAAGACGATTGCGTGGTGGGCAACAAGCCTAAGCCACTTAGGCAATAAGGCATTATGGCTTCAATTTTTGATCGCATCAGAGCTAAAGCACAACAAGCCTTCACAGGTATTGGTAATTCTATTGACCGAGATCAATCAATGGGTGGCGTTCAACTCGCTCAAGGTGGGCTGGGAAATAGAATAAGACAAGCTCCTGGGAACATGGTTAGGAGTGTAAGCAATACACCTTTTACCGATGCTCGTGGCACTCAAACAACCATTGGACAAAGAGTTGGTGAGACATTCAACAACTTTAAGTCAAACCCCGATAAGTACAATCTTTTCTCGCAAACACGCAAACAAGGGCTTGGTACTGGAATTGCACCACTCGATGCTCCAGTTCAAGCTATTTTCAACTCAACTCCAGCAAAGTTTATGGAAAGTCGGGTGATTGATCCGCTATTAAAAGTACCTGGAAACCTTCAGACGGCATTTGATCCTACAAAAAGTGGGCTTGAGCGTGGTCTTTCTGGACTTTCAGCGGGAGCAGCTTTCATTCCTGGGGTCGATGATGCAGTCGTTGCAGGTATCCAATCACTTCAGGAGCGAGCAACTGGTGGAAATAAAGATGTTCTTTCTACAGGCTATCAACCAACCCCAATGGGAGACATTCTTCGTAATAGGGGAAATGATGGGGTTGGAGCAACTGCACTAGATTTTGCCGAACTCCCACTCATGCTTGGTGGTGTTATCGCCACTGGAAAAGGTGCAGATTCTTTTCTCAAACGAGGAGATGAGGTGGCGAAAAACGCACTACCCCTTATGGATGATGTCGCTCGTGAAGCACTACCACTTGTGGATGATGCTGCTAAGAAATCCACCCCTTTTGTTGATGCAAATAGATTGTTCAAAAATTGGGTCAATACTCGAGAGGGAGTAGCATCCTTTAGAGCCGACTCTGTAAAAACAAATCCCGCCTTAACAATGTTTGACAAAGAGGGTATGAAAGCTATTACAGAGATGCAGTCAGGAGCAAACCCTGATAAATTCAAAGCTGTCAAACAATTCACTGATGAGTTATTCGACACGGAAAGTAAGGCGGGACTCTCTGAGGCTAACAACTACCAACCAAACTACTTACCCCAGTTATGGGAAAACCCACCTGAGGAAATAGCTCGGGTCTTTCAGCGAACATTCGGCAATCAACCAGGTTTCTCAAAACAACGTATTTTTGATACCTACAAACAAGGCATTGATGCTGGGTTGACACCAAAGTTTGATGCTATTTCTGACCTGCTTACCTCACGGTCTAAATCCGCCACACGAGCCTTAGCTGACAGTGAGTTTACTAACTCACTTATAGACAGTGGCCAAGCATTACCATTTGACCAAGCTCCCAAGGGTTGGAAAAATGTGCCTGAGTTACAGCAGGGTGAGCAGAAATTTGCCGTTGATCCTAAGATTGCTCAAAAAATACAAAACTATACTGAGCCAGGAAGTGAAATACTTAACAAAGTAGGGCGTTTTGTCTCTGAGGCCAAACAGTCGTTACTCTCTGCTGGTGTTCCTAAAACTGGATGGAACTTTCACACAGGGGTCAACATTCCAGCTCGAGCCGTAGCTGCACGAAACAACCCCTTCAGGGCGGTTGTTGATACTGTTATTTGGAATACCTTTCCTGGAGAGGCTGTAAAGTCAGTGGATAGGATTCCTGTCGATATAAGAGAAGGCCTTATTCGTAACTCATTGACAGTTGGTCGGTCGGTCGATGACGCTGGCTATGGGTTTAAGCCAGAAGTTGGAAAAGGAATTATCAGCAAGGCTCGGGGAACCTTTGATAAGTTATTCTCCGAAGCTGCTTTCGATAAAGTCCTCCCAGCTCAAAAATACCAAGTAGCTGTTGAGGCATATCAAAAAGCTCTTAAATCAGGCGTGAATAAAGAAGACGCACTTAGAATAGGTGCTGAAACTTCTAACTCCTTTTTTGGTGGTGTTAATGCCCAAGAACTTGGTCGCTCAAAAGATTTCCAAAACATCATGCGAACGTTCTTGCTAGCTCCTGATTGGTTAGAATCCAATTTCAAAATCGCTAAGAAAACGAGTGGAGCCCTACTTAATCCAAGCAACTGGTCAAAAGCTGAGTACGCTCCTTATCGACAATTTGCCCGTAACGCAACCTTTATGTACGCCTCGATGGCTATGACAAACAAAGCCATTTCTGGTCACTGGCCTTGGCAGAACGGGGCTGGGCAGGAGTTTAATTTAGCTACGGGGACATTTGATGAGCGTGGTCGAGAGCGAATGATCTCTCCTTTTGGAACTGCTTTTGATTTTGCTCGCATCCCTTTACAACTTGTTCAAGCAGCGGGAAGTGGCGATGCAAAAGGTTTGTTCAAACCCTTGAGAAATAGATTGTCCCCTCCAGTGGGAGCCTTAGCGAACATAGCTATTACTGGGGAAGACTATCGTGGGCGACCCATTGATACTCCAGGCGAGCTTGGATCACAAATTGCTCAAGGAGTGGGTGTTCCTTCTCAAGTAACCAACATCATTGGTGGTCTTACGGGAGAGCAAACACCTGAAGAAGTTGGCGTTGGCTTACTCGAAGCTCCTATCCGTTATCGAGGTGGAGCGAACACCAAAGAGAAGCGTCAAGCTGCCATTGATCTTAAAGCTGCTGGATTATCAAATAAAGAAATTGGAACGAGTGTAACTTCAACCCCACAAAAAGATGAGGGACTACTTTCCAAACTATTTGGAGCTCAAGCCTCAACCAACCCAACGCTACCAGATAAAGCTAGTAAAAAACAAATCGAAGCATTTAACAAAAGTATTGATACAGCTTTGGAGGCTAAGTTAGTCCCCAATAATCAAGCTCTCGCTCAACGATTCTTCAGTGGAAAATCAGCGACTTCTAAATCTATCGAGGAGCGTATGGAGACATACAAAGCTCTAAAAACAGCTATGGACGATGAGTTCAGCACACCTGAGCAGAAACAGGCAATCTTGAGTGCTTCTGGAGCATCGCCAGAGCTTTATGAATACTACAACATGGCTTCAAAAGACAAAGATGTCCGCTTGCAAGAGATTCTACCTAAACTCGACAACATGGACACCCCAGCAATTGTGGAGTCTTTGATGAAGGGGAGAAGAAAGGTAGCTGGCAAACAGCTCGTAACTGACGAAATGGTGAGTTATCTCTACGAAAATGACTACATCAGTAAAGATGAACAAAAGGCTATTAAAGCCCTGAGGTGGGATGAGATTAACGATAAGCCGTACCTTACCAAATCGTACACAAAATCTAGTGGTGGCAGTTTGAGCCACTCCCAAGCCAAGAAGCTCTTTAATGTTGAGCTACCTAAGTTTAGTCGCCTAAAGAGTCTTGACTACTTAGCAAAGTCTCTCCCACAAGGAGGGTCACAAAGAGCTGGCGGAGATGACAGGCTTATAGATACACTACTCAATGCGCCAAATAAGCGTAGATCTGGATCGGGAAACCTTTGGTTTTAATAAATCTATGCAAGAAACCCAAGTCATCAAGAATAAAAAAGACATCAGTGATACTCAGATTGATGTTGTTGAACTTTTTAAACTAGTTGTTCGCATTGAGACAAAACTTGACCTTCATCTGGTTGAATCTAAAAGTTACAACAAGTGGATACAGATGCTTTTTATTATCGTTATTATGATTGAACTTTTCAACGTACTACTTAACTTTCTGATGATCCGTGGAAGGTAACGTATATGACACAAGTTTCACTTAAAGATATTTACGAAATTGTAGAACGTCTTGAAATGAAGATTGACAGGCGAATTGTTGAGGCTGAAAAAAAGATAGATAAGCTAGAGGATTTTAACAGTAGGGCGATGGGGGCGTGGTTTGCAATAACCACAGTAATTAGCATAGGATCGAGTTGGATTATCCAAAGGATATTTAAGCCATGACGATACGAGAAAACCTAGTCGCACCATCTAAATACGCTCTCAAATGTCCTCATGCTATGACACCTATTGGGGTGTGTATTCATAACACTTTTAACGACGCATCTGCTATCAATGAAAACGCCTACATGATTAGCAACACCTCCCAAACCTCATTCCACTACGCTGTAGATGACAAAGAAGGGGTACTGGGTATTCCCCTTGATAGAAATGGCTGGCATGCAGGTGACGGTAATGGTGACGGCAATCGAAAACATATTGGGATTGAGATCTGCTACTCCAAGAGCGGTGGAGATCGTTTTACCAAAGCTGAGGAAAACGCTGCTGAGTTGGTCGCTAAGATTCTTACAGAGAGAAATTGGGGTGTTGAAGTAATCAAAACACACAAGTCTTTTAGTGGTAAAAATTGTCCTCACCGCACACTTGACCTTGGGTGGGATCGCCTTATAAATATGGTCAAGGGAAAGATGGGAACTATGCCAGGAACTATTAACGTACCAATCGCTGATTGGGAAAAGGTGCGGGGAAACTCAGAAACCCTCGATCAAACAACCGATCTTTTGGCCCTTCCTCGTAACTCAAAGTTTGTGGCGGTGAAGGAAGCTATCGACAAGAAGTCGCAGGATTCATTCAACAGAGGTTTTGCTGCTGGCAAAGAAGCAGCCCCAACACCAATTGAACCACCAGAAGAAATAACACTCAAGTCGGGTCGCAAAGCAGGACTTAACGGAGTAACATGGTCTGAGGGTAAGTTGTCAGGAAATTACAAATTACTTTAAGGAGTTCTATGGAAAACACATTTATCTTGGGAGCCGTTATTGGTTTTACCCAACTTGTGAAGTCAGGTTTTGATCGTGACTACCGAACAGTCGTTATCATCACAGGTGCAGCTG
>Ga0163155_10007146_pt1 | contig 10594 bp, 9 predicted proteins | sample OliLakLV19SP4G1_FD_148611 | JGI IMG/M metagenome (GOLD analysis project Ga0163155, IMG submission 148611) | Freshwater microbial mat bacterial communities from Lake Vanda, McMurdo Dry Valleys, Antarctica - Oligotrophic Lake LV.19.SP4.G1 | ecosystem: Environmental > Aquatic > Freshwater > Lake >...
TGTGCGACGTTGATCGCGCCCGGCACATGGCGCACATCAAAATCCACCTTGCCGCGCACATCGAGAATGTTGACATGGCCCTGCAAACGCCGCCGCTCAAGCTCCGCCATGTCGATGGACGGAATCGAGGTCAGCGTACCGCCGCTCGCAGCGTACGCCGCGATGTCCGCAGGGGTGAGGTAACCGCGTACGTCGTCGATCCCGATGCGAATGAGTGCGCGCACCGCTTCGTCGACGTCGGCCTCGTCGACGACCAGGTACACCGGCGTACCTTCCTCAATGAACGAACCCGCGATGTTGACGAACTGATAGTGGAGCTCGGCGAGAATGCTTGCCGGAACGTGACCGGCGAGAAACGCTTTGCGGCCACGCGTGTCAAGGATCGCGAGATCGGTGCGACCAGCGAGCGCGCTCAGATGCTCGGCGCCGAGATGCGCAACCGTGGGGACAGCACCCAACACTGTCGGCCCGGCGCGATTGTCCCGCTTCATGCGCGCGAAATACGGTGGCGGCTCCGGCTGACCGGACAGGATATAGTCAACGAACTCACCTTCGGTGGCCGAGGCGTGAATCGCGGGATTGGTGCGCAGCTCGTAGCCAACGGTTGAACTCGGCACATCGCCGAGCGATTTACCGCACGCAGATCCGGCCCCATGCGCGGGCCAAACTTGAATGAAGGGCGGCAGCGATTTGAAGGCCTCCACGGAGCGGTAGAGCTGCTTCGCACCCGGTACCATCGTGCCCACCATGCCGGCGGCCTCTTCCAGCAAGTCCGGGCGACCCAGATCGCCTACGAACACAAAATCTCCGGTGACCATCCCCATCGGATCCGTGGCGCCGGCGCCCAGATCCTTCACCATGTAAGCGACATGCTCGGGCGTGTGTCCCGGTGTGTGTACGACGGTGAACTCGATGTTTCCCACCGTGAAGACATCGCCATCGGTGACGAGGCGGTGTTTGTGGTTCGACCCGATCAGCCATTCGTACTGCCAATCCGGACCGCCTTCACCCGAGGCATACACGGTGATGCCACGCTCGGCAAACTCGCGCAGTCCTGAGAGGTAGTCCGCGTGAATGTGCGTGTCGGCCGCGGCCACGATGCGCAGCTTGTGCTGGGCGGCGAGTTCGAGATAGCGATCGATGTCGCGCTCGGGGTCCACGACGATCGCCTCGCCGGTACGTGGGCATCCGATGAGGTATGCGTACTGGGCGAGCATGGGGTCGAGGATCTGACGAACGAGCATGGCGACCTCCTGAGGGGAGCCGGCGTGGGGCCGGTGGTTCGGGCGATTGGCTAGTACTTGATTGAATAGTAGAATACTAGAAATCAATCCGCCAGTCGGTGTTTCCCTGACGCGAGCGGGGCAACATCGCGCGCCGTGCCGTTTCGCAACCTGGCGCGTCATAAACGCGTCATCAACGCGTCATCGCCGTGTCATCGACGCGTCGCCAGCTCGGCCGAAGCCCCTCGTCTCGTTCTCTATTGCCGGCATTGAATCTTTGACACGTCCGAACGGCCAATCCGCGAGTGTCTTCCTCTACGTTGCGCGAAGGCCGTAGGACGCGCGAGCGACGCGCGCCGCGCGGTGTTCCCCATAGACATGGAGTTCGCATGAGCCTCCCGAATACGTCCCGCTGCGCTCCGGTGATCGAACCGGCGGTACGGTTTTCAACGATTCTCTCCGCCCTGTTGCTCACGCTGCTGGCCGTACCGGCTGACGCGCAGCGGTCCACGAGCCGTGGGCCGCTCACCCCGCGCATCGCCTTTGTGAACGTGCAACAGCTGCTCGACTCGGTGCCCGGACGCGATGCGGTCGCTTCCGGATTCGCGGACGAGGTACGCCTCGCCGAAACGCGAGTGCGACTGGCGGCCGATTCACTGCAGCGCGCAGTCGAGGCATTCTCGCAGCGTCAGCAGGATCTCACCCCGACACAACGCGAGGCCGCGACGCTGACATTGCGGGCGCGCGAGTTGCAGCTTGAAGACATGGTACAACGATTGAATGCGTCGGTCATGCAGCGACGTGAGGCTCTTCAGGCGCCGCTCGCCGCGTGCGTGCGGCGCGCCATGCGCGTGGTACAAGAGCGCGACGGCTGGCACGCAATCGTGGATCGGGACGCACTGGGCTCGCTATTTGTCTTGTCATCGGAGGCAGACATCACGAGGCAGGTGCTCGATGTGCTCAGCGGTCTGGGCACGGAAGGCTGTCTGACCCGGTAGCTTCAGGCATTCGCGTCTCCTCGGGCAGCGAGGTCGCCTCCCCCAGCCGGGTGTGTCTGTTTCATGCTGAGCTCCGTCAACTACAATCACCTACGCTACTTCTGGACCGTCGCGCGTGTCGGTAGCGTGACGGCCGCCGCACGCACCCTCAACCTCACGCAGCCCACCGTGAGCTCGCAGTTGCGACAGTTTGAGCGCACGATCGGTGCGGCGCTCTTCGAGGGTGAGGGGCGCGAGCGGCAACTGACGGAAGCCGGTCACCTGCTGTTCCGTTTTGCCGAGGAGGTATTCTCGCTGGAGCGTGAAGTGCACGACGCGTTTGCGGGGCTTCCCACGGGACGCTCGTCATCGCTGCGACTGGGCGTGACCGACGGGATACCCAAGCTGCTGGTGCACCGCTTTCTGGTCCCGGCCTTACAGCTCCCGGAGGCGCCACAGTTGGTGGTCCGCGAGGGGACCCCGGAGGCGCTCCTTGGCCTGCTCGACGATCGCGCGCTGGATGTGGTCCTGCTCGACGCGCCGGCCGCCGGCCGCATGACGGGGCGCGCGCATTCCCTGGGCGAGTCCGAGGTCGCGCTCTTTGCCAGTCCGGATCTCGCCCGCACGTACAAGCGCGGCTTTCCCGGCTCGCTTGTGGGCGCGCCGATGCTGATGCCGCCGCAGGGCAGCGTGCTGCGGCAGGCACTCGACGCGTGGTTTGCGGTGGAGGGGCTGCATCCCCGCATCGTGGCCGAGGTGGATGACAGCGCGCTGCTGAAGGAGATGGGACGATCCGGGCTCGGACTCATTGCGCTGCCGGTGGCGATCGCAAAGGACGCGCGGGCTCGATACGGTGTGCGGCAGGTGGGCATCGTGGAAGGGGCACGCGTGATGTACTACGCGATCACGCTGGGACGGAAGATCGAGAATTCCACGTCCCAGTTGATCGACCTCATCACCCGACAGCCCCTCACACTCTGAGCCTAGGCGGCTGGCAGGCGCGCCGTTCGCAGGTAGTAGTGCGCTTGCTCCGCGCGCCCCACCGCCGCAAACAGCCGTGCCAGACGTACACGCACGTGCACACTGCTCCCGGTGCGGAGCGCATCTCCCGCCTCGGCCAGCTCCTGGCAACAGTCGTCATGCGCGCGGGAGAGCATCGCGATGGCATGCACGTTGGCCCGACGGACCTCTGCGGACAGCGAGTCCAGCAGCAGCTCGAGCTCGCGCGTCGCGCCGGTGAGAACTTCCGCGATCCGGTCGAGTACGCAATTCAGTTGCGACGCGCCCGGGTTCGGCTTCCCCGTGAGCGGTTCCGTGCCCGGCGCGGTGACCGCCTCATGCGCCAGGCTCGCCACGGCCATGTGGTAGTCTTCGATGCGTTCATGGTGCACATGCACGGGATGCAGCGTTCGGGTTGGAGGACGCAGCAGCAATTCGCGGGCAGTTCGGTATGGGAAGCGGGCGCGCATGTCGTTCTCCGTTGGCGACAAGGTGAGGCAGCATGTCAATGCTGCGCTTCTAACCTGTCTTCGGCCCTGCTCGCCGCCAAATCGAAGTACTCACCGTCGATGGTAGAGAAAATCTTTGGTGAACGTCCGGGTGGCTGAATCCGGAGAGCGGCTTGTCTATCGAGCGGCGTTCCGGCGAGATCTGGCAGGTCTACATCGACGCCGCCATCACCGCTGTGTTCAAGTCGAACTATCGCCTCTTTTCGGTATGGGTCACACGCGCGGTAGCGATCAGGCGCGCGTCCGCGTAAGCTGCATGCGGATGGTTGAGTTGCCGCCGGACGTTCCCTGCGGCGGCGCGCCGCGCACTACCCGACTCACCATGATCGCTCTGACCAGGCTGCTGATCCGCATCGCTTGTTGTATGCTGCTGGCGCTGCCTGCGTTCGTGCAGGCGCAAACGCCCACGGATATTCGCCTCCGTGTGTTTCTCGACTGTCCGTCAGGCGGGTGCGACCGGAACTTCATCGTCAACGAACATCCCTTCGCCATCTGGACCCAGGACCGTCTGGACGCTGACCTGCATCTCCTCATAACGCGGCTGACCACGGGTGCCGGCGGCCGCGCGTACACGCTGCAGTTCATCGCGCAGCGACGTTTGGCACCCGCGGTGGATACGCTGCAGGTGAACGTGCCGCCAAACTCGAGCGACGACATGCAGCGTCGCGCGCTGTCGCGCAGCATCAATCTCGGACTCGTCTCGAACGCCGCGCGCTTTGTGGGCAGCGATCAGTTCATCGTCACGTATGCGGCGCCTGAAGCTGACGCGGCGGCCGATGCGGCCGGACTGAGCGACCGCTGGAATCTGTGGGTCTACCGATTTCGACTCAGCGGCAACGGCAATGCGGAAAGTCGCGCCAGCGAATACGAACTGTCCGGTGATTTCAGCGCGACGCGCGTCACCGAGGCGTGGAAACTGACGTTCGATGCAGAGAACGAGTATCAGGCCCAGCGCTTCACGCTCCGCGATGGGACAGAACGTCAGTTTGTGTTGCGGAGCGCCGAGCTCAACGCCCGCGTGGTACGCAGTCTGACGGAGCACTGGTCTGTCGGTACGCAATTCAACGGCGGCCGCTCCGAGTTCCGCAATCAGGATGCGTCGGCGGGCTTTGATGTCACGGCGGAGTACAATGTGTTTCCGTGGTCAGAGGCGACCAGTCGACAGTTGATTGCGCTGGTCGCGCTGGGCAGTCGCTACTACGACTACCGCGAAATCACGCTCTTCGATCGTACCACGGAGCATCGCCCGGTGGCGCAGGCCGTGATCGCGGGGGAATCACGCATGGCGTGGGGCACCATCGACGGCTCACTGCGCTACACACAATTTCTGCACGATTTTGAGCGCTACAACCTGTCCTTCTTTGCCCGCACCGAGTTCCGCCTCACGCGCGGGCTCTCGCTCGATCTGAGCGCCCAGGCGGCCAAGGTGCAGGACCAGTTGTACTTGCCGCGAGGCGAGGCGAGCAACGATGAAGTACTCACCAGGCAGCGCGCGCTGGCCACGGCGTATCGGCTGAGCGCATCGGTTGGCATCAGTTTTACGTTCGGATCGATCTACAATACCATTGTCAATCCGCGACTCAACGAGCTGCGGAACTGAGGAGCGCGGCGGCGCGGCGCCGTCGATCGTCCCGGCCGGTCAGCTACGCCCGGATTCATGGTCCGTGAACGCTATTGCTTCAATCCACTCACGCGATACACCGTGATGATCTGCTCATCATCCGGCCCTTTCCCCATCGCGAACAGCTGATCGCCGGCTACCTGAATCAGTCCCTGCAAGGGCGGCAACTCAACACGCCCGAGGAACGCGCCCGCCGTACGGTACACATCGAACGTGGCGCGCTGTCGCCACACCAGCAGTGGTCGTTTGTCACCCGCAGCGCGCGGCGTGATGTCGCGCTTCTCCGCCGTCGCAAACATCGATACCCAGATGCGACCGTCGAGATCAACCCTGATGTCGTTGAAGGCCGGTTTCCGGCTTGGAATCGTGTACGTGAATCGGCCATCATCCTGCTTCGACATGTACGTCGCCCACTGCGCCCAGTTCGCGCGCTCGCCCGACGTGAGGGCGACGGGTGTCCACGGTGGCTCCACTACCCGTGGCGCGCCTTGGCGTGGCGTGCTGGAGAAGCGCATCGTTTCGCCGGTGCCCGAGACAATTGCCCCAGTGGGAGATGGCACGACCACAGGCTCGGGGAGAAACGCCATGTGGCCTTCCTCGGCCAGCATCAGATAAAAGCCTCGCGGTTGTGGCTTGGCGAGTTTGGGAAACACCACGGGGATTGAGTCAACCAGGCGGCCGTTGGTATCGAACCCGAGAAATCGGGCGCCGGCAATTGCGTCGGGCCCTTCGGATCCCTCACGAGCGCCGGGTTTGCGCACGGAAATTCGTACGAACACTCGGCCGGCGTTGTCGGCGAAGAACGATGCCCCACCCCAAGATGTCGCACGAGGTTCGCTGATGGTCCGATAAAGCTTGCCCGAGGGTGCAAACAGTGTAATGCGACGAACTTACCGGCCGCGTCGTACGCACGCAGTTGATGATCTTTTTGATCGTATGTGTACATTCGGCCACGCCTGTCCGCCGCAATCTCACCAAGTTGCCCGAACGCATATTCGGGTGGCCCGTCCAGCGTGCCGATGGTACGAATGGGTGTGAGTCGGACGCCCGGCTGTTGAGCTGATGCGGCGACGGATGGCGCCGGTCGCGCCTTGGCTGCGGGTTGGGCGTACGACACACACACGCTGGTTGCACACAGACCGAGCGCTGCGCCGACTCGAATCATGTGGCGCGACATTCCGACAAGTTCAAGTGTGGTGGGCATGGTCCCGAAGTGTTGGGTGCACGATGTCGATAACAACATGACGCCCAACCGAGACTTCGTCCAGCGGCGGAAACCGGCTACCAACCCGCTACACCGTCAGCGTCCGCAACACCTGTGTCCCACTGCGGCTCGCCGTGATCCGTGCACCGTCCCGCATTTCCACGCAGAGCCGCGCCGAGTCAAACGGAATAAGGGCCGCGACATAGTCGAGGTTGACGGCGTGGGATCGATGGATGCGAATGAAACGCCGCCCGTCGAGTTTCGTGAGCAGCGCCGCGAGCGTGATCGTGAGCACATATCGACGGCCGCGCGAGAAAATCGTCACGTAGTCATCTTCTGCTTCCAGCCGCTCGATCTCCTGCACCATGATCGGGACAATCCGTCCGCGCTCACGCACGAACACACGTGTCAACGCGCCATGCGTGAACCGGACTCGTTCCGACGTGTCGTCACCCTCGATCGACAAGGAACGTTCCACTCGCGCAACGGCCGTGGCGAAGCGTTCCGGACCAAACGGTTTGAGCAGGTAGTCGATCGCGCCAAGCTCGAACGCCTGCACGGCATGCGCGTCAAACGCGGTGGTGAACACGACGGCCGGCCGGTGCGCAATGCGTTCGAGCACTTCCAGTCCATTCAACTCCGGCATCGCGATATCAAGAAAGATGATTGCCGGCCGGAGCCGGTCGATGAGCGTCACGGCATTACTGCCATCGGCCACCTCGCCAACCCACAGCAGGCTCGGCGTGGATTCGATCAAGCCGCGAAGATGCAGCCGCGCCAGAGGCTCGTCTTCACACACGAGCACGGTGAGCGGAGCGCTCATAGCGGGAGGTAGACACTCACGCCGAACCCTTCACCCGCGACCGCGCGCACGTCGACCCGCGCGGTCTCTCCGTAGAGCACCGTCATGCGCTGCCGCAACGCATGAAGTCCAACGCCCAGTCCACGCGTGTCGTCGTGCGGCAACGATCCCGGTCCATCATCGCTCACTTGCAGAACGAGCTGCGCGCCTTCAATGCGTCCACCGAGTCGTACCACGCCGCCGGCGCTCCGAGGTGCGATGCTGTGTTTCACCGCATTCTCCACCAGCGATTGCAACACAAAGCTTGGCACACGCTGACGTAACGCGTCGGCTGAAATGTCGCGGTCCACACGCAACCGTTCTCCAAAACGTAGCGACTCCAACGCGAGATACGCGTCGGTAAACGCGACCTCATCCGCGAGCAGTACTTCGTCGCGCCCTCCCTGACGCGCATCGAGCACATACCGCAGCAACGCGCTCAGTCGCTCCACCGCCAACGCCGCCGCGACCGGATCGTGTTGAATGAGGACGGTAACGGAATGCAGCGTGTTAAAGAGAAAGTGTGGGTCGAGCCGTCCTCGGAGCGCTTCCAGTTCAGCGCGAGCCCGCTGCGCTTCGACGTGCGCCACGCGTGATTCCTGCGCGCGCCCTCGCGCCGCAGACTGTCTCGCCCAGGTCACCCCGCACAGCGCGGCGTAGATCAACACGCCCTCAAAAGTCTGCCAGTGCAGCCAGGCGGCTACCTCTTCGCCCACGAGTTGCCAGCTGGTCACGCTCTGGCGGACGCCAAGCAGGATAAATCCGTCCCAGAGGCCCGCATAGATGAGCGCCATTCCCGCATGGACCAGAAAAAATCGCGGCGTGGGACGGTCGGGCCATGTCCAACGCTGTGCAATCCGCACCACGCCCACGCCGAGGACCGCTGCCCACACGATTGTGGTGAACGCCGCGTTGATCGCGGTGCCCGCCGAGACTTTGCCCGAGGCGCCAATCAGTGTGGCGTACACCAACACCAGTGGCGACCATGCCGCCGTGTACCATGCGCTCCAGCGGAGCCACGTGATCCAACGGGGCGACGCTGTCATCGGGGGGCGCCGAGCGCTGGTCGCAGCTCGTCACGCACCCAACGGTACTCGGGAGCAATGGCCAGCGCGCGATCGTACGCCGCGCGGGCCGCGCTCACATTCCCGCGATCCCTTTCCATTTGTCCAAGCCATGCATACGCTTCGGCGGCTCCCCACGACGGCAGTGGACGCGCCGGTTGATCCTTCGCGAACGCGGCAATCGCTTCTTGCACCAACGCAAAGCCTTTCTCTTTTCCGCCTCCCCACATGGACGGCGTAAACCAGGCGCCGATCCCGGCCAACAGCGCCACGCGCGGATTGTTCGGCTCCAACGCGCGCGCTTTGGCACCGGCTTCACTCGCGGCGTTTCCATAGCGCATGCCATTGATCATGCCGGTTCCGGCAAGCACGCCCAGGCAAGACGACAACAACGCCTGAGTCTCGGGCAGCGGTCGGGCCGCAGCCGAACGCTCGAGCAATGCGATAGCCGATTTCAACTTCTGCTCGGTCGCATCTGATATGTCACCGTCCGGGTCGCGTCCCATTGTTTCGCGATACAGCCCATACGCACGATAGTGCAGCAGCAAGGGATCGTTGGGATACGCCGTCAGCGCGCGTTCGAGCATGACCCCGGCACTGGCCAAGGCCGCAGCATCGTTCGCGAGCACGGCGCGTTCGATGTGTGTTTGCGCGCTGTCGGCCCATCGCGCGGCGCCGGTGAGTGGCGCCGGAATGGACTGTGCGTACAAAGGCGGGACGGTCATGCACGCGAGCATCATCGTGCTGTTGACGATACGTCGGGTGCACTCAGTAGAGAAGCGTTGCGCCGGCATAGAGAGCTCGGTTGAAGGGAGCAAGGACCGGCAGACGCTCGCGATAGTCGGCACTCCACCGATAGCGCATCACGTTGCCGCGGTTGAACAGGTTGGACAGGTCACCCCAGAGCACCATGGCGCGTCCGCCGCCAATGGGCCGATACCAGCTCGCAGAGATGTCGCTGCGCCAATACGCGGGCAGTCGCTCGCCATTGGGCGCACCAAACACGGGCAGTCGCTCCTCGCCCGTGGGTTGTGTGCCGACGATATCCGTGAACGGGCGTCCGGTGGCATACCGTAGCGCGGTGTTCACCGTCAGGCGCCCAAAAACACGCTCGGTAATCCAGCTCACGGAGTGTCGGATATCGCCGATGGCTGGTGCGTCGACACCAGTGTCGGGGTCGTCTCGACGGGAGCGGACGACGCTCCACGCAAGGCGGCTCCGCGTGGCCGTACTGAACCGGGTGCGCAGAAAGATGTCGGCCCCTCGGGCATGGCCGCGGCCATTGCCGGCCGCTACGAAGTCGCGGGTGAACTGCCAGAGATTGCTGTAGGCTTTGTCGTAGAGTTCGACGCGTAAACCCACGCTGTCTCCGCCCCACTGCGCGCCCACGATCGACTCGCGGACGCGCATGGGCGCGAAGCGACGGCCGTTTTGTTCCGGGCGGAAGAAGATCGGTTCCGCCACCTGATGCAGCACGCCGAATGCTGCCGTCAGACCCAGCGTCCCGCGCTGCCAGACGGCAGAGACGCGAGGGTCAACGGTGCGGATACCGGTGATGGTGGCGCGGTCCGTGCGCACGCCTGTGATCACGCGGAGGTTGGGTGTCTGGCGCACCGCCGCTTCAACGAAGGCGCCGGTTCGGTCGCTCCGGCTAGTGGCCACAAACAGCGTGCGCTCCGGCGCTCCGCCGTCCACCAGCGCGCCCGTGTATCGGGCGTCGAGCCGTTCCAGGTCGCCGCCGAATCGCAGACTGATGCGCCCATCGGGCTGCCAGCCGAGCGAGCCCACCAAGTGTGTCACGCCGAGTCGGGTGCCGAGTTGGAGGGTTTCGAAGGACTCCGTGCGATCGACGCCTGAGCGAGCGAGCGTAAGGGCCGGTCGCCATTTGGTAGCACTATCGCGCCATGACAAAACCACCATTTGCTGACCTGATGTGGCTGAATACGATGTGCCGCTCCGTACGCCCGCATTCCCAACCCCGAAGCGCGACCGGTCGCGTAACCCGAAGAGGCGGATGCGTCCGGCGGTCCCGCTCTGCCACTCGACTGTGCCGCTGAGATCGCCGCCCTCGGGGGGCGGATTGTACGGCTGCGTTTCTCCGAAGATGGCAATGAGTGGGGCCAGTGCGCGGATATTGGCATTAGCGCGCACTGGCC
>Ga0163155_10007151_pt1 | contig 10588 bp, 8 predicted proteins | sample OliLakLV19SP4G1_FD_148611 | JGI IMG/M metagenome (GOLD analysis project Ga0163155, IMG submission 148611) | Freshwater microbial mat bacterial communities from Lake Vanda, McMurdo Dry Valleys, Antarctica - Oligotrophic Lake LV.19.SP4.G1 | ecosystem: Environmental > Aquatic > Freshwater > Lake >...
AGCCAAAAAGCTAAGTATCAGCCGGAATACACTCTATAATAGGTTTACATATGCCAATCTAAACTATCAGTTTATCATGAAAGTAGGTAAGATCATCTACTATGATTTTACCATTGACTTTCCTGAGATGAAAGAGGATGTTGACCTGTTGGAAAAAGGTAAAACAAGAGAACTGTGGAGAATAGAAAGGAAATATGCTGAGCTACTGGAGAAAAATGCTAAGCTGTTAGCAATACTTGCAAAGCTAGCTACTCAAAATGAGCTACCCACCCTTCATCGAGAAATAACCCACATGTTGGGAAAATAATCAATAGGTGGTGTCAGGGATGATCCCTGACACCACAACAAATAACATGAATTATAGGCATTTTTATGGTAATTTGGGCGCCATCTATCTATATGTCAACACTCTCAAAAAAATAATAGAACAAAATAAAAAAAGGGCGGAACCTTTGCTTTGCAGCTATCGGTACCGCCATACCTTACACTGGTCCACAAAAGGAATCCACCCTCTTATTGCGGAGCGTTCTGTCACACACGCTCCAATTCGGGAAGAAGCACCTACTTGCTCTTTTTATGATTGATATTACGAGTTTTGAATCAGAGAGATCAGGGCAACGCCCGCTTCAAATATGAATAAAATACAGAAAAAAAGCTACAGTTCACAATTTAATTTTTAGACAAGCTTGAGAACCAGGGTACTTTTGAGTATTTTTTCTTCCTTGCATAAACCATAACTTGATCTTTTCATACATATGACCAATAGGATAATCCACAGAGGTGAGATTGTAGAGAAAGTCCTCAGAAAAAGCGGATATTCTCTTACCAAGGTAGCCAAAAAGCTAAGTATCAGCCGGAATACACTCTATAATAGGTTTACATATGCCAATCTAAACTATCAGTTTATCATGAAAGTAGGTAAGATCATCTACTATGATTTTACCATTGACTTTCCTGAAATGAAGGAAGAGGTTGACCTATTAGACAAAACCCCAATATCTGAACCGGTAAGCATGGGAGGGAAATATATCCACTTGTTAGAAAAATATAACAGTCTATTAGCAGTACTTGTAGAAACAGCTAACCAAAATAAGTTACCAGACCTTCATCGAGAAATAACCCACATGTTGGAAAATAAATAGTTCAAAATAGCCTAAATAAAGGTTTGGAAGTAGCATTTATTCAAGAGATAACAAGACTAAGCAAAGAGACAATAGAAAAACTTAAGCAAGATTAGTTTTAATATTTATAGCGCTACTATATTGTACTATTTTCTTTATGAATTTATTTTGGAAACAATGCTTATAAACCAATCTATTATAGCTGATATTAAATCTATCATTACCCAATCAAAAGACAATGCCATTCGGGCCGTTGACCATCAGCGTACTTTGATGTATTGGCATATTGGAAAGCGTATTTTTGAAGAAGAGCAAGAAGGAAAAGACCGGGCAGACTATGGAACTTATCTTATTAAATATCTTTCCCAGCAGCTACAACCCGAATTTGGAAGTGGCTTTTCTGACAGACAGCTCCATTGGTACAGGCAATTTTACCGCACATTTCCAATTGTGAACACAGTGTGTTCACAATTGAGTTGGAGTCAATATAGACTATTATTAAGAATTGACAATCAGGATAAAATAGCGTTCTACATCGCAGAAACGATCAAGAATAATTGGACGGTACGCCAACTAGAACGACAAGTTTACAGTCATTTGTATGAGCGCCTTTTGATGAGCAATGACAAAGAAAGTGTATTAGCAGTTGCTAGGAATGAAAAGTTGCCTTCTGACGCCAAAGAAATTATCAAAGACCCGATGTTTCTGGAATTTTTAGGCCTAAAAAGAGAAGCTTCATACTACGAAAAGGATTTGGAAAACGCTATTCTTACACACTTACAGGAATTTTTGTTGGAGCTAGGCAATGGGTTTTCTTTTGTGGCAAGGCAAAAAAGAATACATATAGAGGGAGATGAATTTTTTGCTGATTTAGTGTTCTATAATCGTTTATTACAATGTTTTGTTATCATAGAAATTAAGACAACCAAGCTTACACATCAGGATATTGGGCAGTTGCAAATGTATGTCAACTATTATGATCGGATAGAGAGGTTGCCACACGAAAACCCTACTATAGGTATTTTGCTTTGTGCCAGTAAAAATGATGCTGTCGTCAAGTTTACATTGCCAGAAGGTCAAAAACAGATATTTGCAAGCCAATATGAGCTTTATTTACCAACCGAAGAGCAGCTACTAGAAGAACTAAACAAGGAGTTAGAAAATTTTAAGGAAAAGGAAACTGAAGCCATTACCGACTAAATCAGGTAGTAGTTTAAGTAGAAATGGTAATCTTATTATGAGTATCTAACCTATAATATAACCTTCAAAAACCAGCTAAAATCTAAGCTACTGGACGGCTCAGCTTCTAAATAACCTAAAACAAGTCTGCATTTTCTTTGTCCCTTTGCAAGCGTTTGATAGCTTGCGGGATACTAGCTGCCTGCTCTTGGATTCTAGCATAATTCGCGTCAATATCGACTAGCTTTTGACTTACTGGTAGCTCTTTCAACTCCTTATTGGTAAAATGATGATCATAAGCTGAGACCGGCTTCATTTGCAGATGAAAGAAAGCTTCATCACTTTCTGCCACTTTGCCTGTAAACTCACCCACCCTAAAACCCATAACCTGCTGAGGGGTTAATACATCCTCTAAATGCCGCTGCTGGCTTATGCTTTGACTTTCAGATAGCCTCCCTTCTTGACTGCTATAACTCTCTGAGCTAGAGGCTTTGAACTGCTCTCGCTTGCCTAGTAGCTTACTGATGTACATGGCGGATTCATCTTCGGCACTACCTAAAATTTTGTTAACAAGTGTTTGCTGGATCTTCTTAGCGCCTACTGCTCCATAGGTATGTTCGAGTTGGGCATTGGACTGCACGCAGGCAATGGTTGCGATACCATACTTTCTAGCAGTTGCTGGTAGTTCAGATAGATCAGGAATGTAGAGGGTAGGTAATTCATCAATAGCTACAAAGCTCTTCACCCGGCTATGGCCATACATGGCCTTGAAACAAACAGTTATAATGAGGGCAATAATAGGACTATAGGCAGCTTTAGCAGGTGGAACATTGCCAATACAAAGAATGGTAGGATGGCTTTGATCATTCATAGCAAGGGACATATCTTCTCCACTGAGTACCCAGAATACCTGCTTATCGAGTAAAAGCTGTAAGCTCACTTTAAAGGTAGCTGTAACTCCTGCTAGCTGACCTGCTGCATCTTGCTTAGCCCCGGCAGCATCAAAGATCGAGCTGGCATACGCATAAGCTTCTGGATCAAATTGGATAGAAGAGAGTATTTGCTCGAGGGGCAAGAGACCAAAAGAGATGGCATGGGGCAAGGTGCAATACTTGGGGAAGTTGTTGTGTAAAAACACAATGATGCTCTTTAAAAGCGCTTGGGTGCTACGCATCCAAAAGTCTTGCTTTTTGCTCGTATCTGGATGCAGGTTATGCAGGAGTACCTGCACATATTCTTCTAGGTAAGCTCTATTTTGAATATAGCTAGGGGCTATTGGATTAATCCGAGCGCTACTACTAGGATCCGTAAAGTTGATCGTGCGAAACTGTACACCTTCTGGCTTGAAACGCAAAAAGCAGTTATAGGCAAACTTAGTTAAACAATACGAACGATTGGGGTTAGCAGGTACCGCTTCGAAGTCATAATCATAGATAATGCCTGCGTACCCTTTTTGAATCAAGGCATAGAGCATAGGCTCTAGGACAAACCTGGTCTTGCCACTGCCTTGATTACCAAGTACGAATATCCCTCGCTGCGGGTTGTTAATAGGTAATTTCCCTTGCTGATGAGGTAAAGAAATACTAAAAGGAGTGTTTATAGCGCGCTCGGGGTTGGTGAGCCTCGCGGAATGCTTCTTGGCTGATAGCTTGAAAGGCAGGCTCAGTAAAATGAGTCCTAGCGAGATTGGGTAAGTCCATAAGACAAAAGCTAAGCTACCGATCTGCTCTACAAAAACAAACCACAGTCCCAGCAAAAGTCCTATCAAGCTGCTTGTAAAGGCGCTCCAGCTTTGGAGACGTAGTCCTTGAAAGAGCTTTCTGATTGTAGGGTAGCTGGTGCTAGCAAGGACCAGCAATAGCAAGATCCTAGCTTCCATGCTATAACCTTTTAGAAAGTAAAATTTGAAGATACCATAGGGGAAATAAGGACATATCCAGCCACTTCCTATATAGAGCAGATAGAGGTAATAGATCCCTTGATACAAGAGCAGCGCAGTTGCAATGGCGAGTAGATTAGCTGGCATAACGCACTAAAGAGTTAATATTCTTCTTTTCTTGCGGCGCTTTTTAAGTCGCTGTAGCCTATTATCAGCCCCCTCTTCTTCCGGGCTAAAACCCAGCTTCTGCCAAGCTTTTTGCAAAAAGGAACTAGGAGATTGACTATGCAGTGCTGGCTCCTTATGAATGCCTAGGCTCACTGACCAGTTAATAACCGGGCCTGCTGTTGGAAGGGATTTTTGAGACCTGTGCTGGGCTAGAAAACTTTCCACTTGCGCGACATCTTGGCTTTGGACTGCATGGTACAGCTTTTTACTGATGTTTTGGAATTCAAATCCAGGTCCTAGGTCTTTTTCGGCAATCATAAAACTTGGAAGGAGTTGAGCTTTTTTATGCCGGGTAACTAGCCTAGGGATAAACTCACTAATTTGACTGGCCAGTAACTGCTTTTTAATAGCAGGAGTTAAAGGCACCCCTTGATAAGAGGCTGGAAATACAAAATCTTTACACTCTTGTCTCGTCCAAGGGGCAGACGTAGCTATTTCAGGGACTGTATGCGTAAAACTAAACTTGAGCTCATTGTGAGCATTAAAATAAAGGCGGGCAGCAAAGGGTTTCCCTAGCCGGCTCGTAAAGCCTGTCAAATAATCAGTATACCCTTGGCTCACTAGTTGTTCTTTTTCAGCTGGGCTTATCAGCCGCCCAGCTACCTGGTCCCTTACCTGACCTTTGAGCTGAACCGCGAGCATGGGCTTGCCCGCTTCATCACGCGATAAGACGATCTTACCTCCGCCCTGGGCAGCTAGCTGATTACCCATGAGTTGGTAATTCATGCCAATCACCCCGCCAGCTGCATCTTTTTCAAAGACAGGCCGGATTCTTTGCCTCACAAGCACTTGGGTAAATGAAAGTAGCGTAGGCTTTTCTTGCAGGGATTTGGCAATAGCTGTGCGCAATTGCTGAATTTGCTCCTTATTAACTGGCTGGACTTGCTCGGAGTTGAGCTTTTCTTTTCGATAACTAAACTTTTCTTCTTGGGCGCGCAGATAGTTAAACCGCTGATCAAAAGCTTTTTCTGAGGCTATGAAGAATTTAATCTTATCAAAGCCTCCTTGGAAACTCCCTCGATTAGTGCGGTGATTGGTTGCTGGACTGAGCTTCAATCGCTGTGTTTTGTCTTTGCGGCTGACGATGATATGCACATGGGTATGAAGTCCTGTTTTGGGGATACCTGCTGACACGATCCCTAGCTGTACAGCCTTGTCCGCGCCTGTAAATTTTCTACCCTGCTCAATCTTCCCAAAATACACGAGGTCTGCCCCACTAATCCCTCGATCAAAAGCAAGGGCATATTCCTCCATCACAGCCCTGGCATAGTCTCTGAGCTGGTCGGTATTATTTTGAATATGTCGAAGCTCTTTTTCGCTCGGGCTAATGGTTACCATGAAGTACTTGGCATCCGCCTTTGCTAGCTTTTGGATATTTTGCTCAATCTTTGCTATTACTTCTTCAGGTAAAACCTCTTCTCGATCCTCGTCAAAAAAATAGACCTTATCTTTGCCCTCCTTATTTTCCTTTTCTAGATAATTAACTAGTGCCGCGCAACTGCCTGTATTAGCAGCCTTTTCTCCCTTCCCTACACTGATATACATACTACACCTCCATCAATAATTGATATTGTTTGTCCAAAGCTTCTTTGTTTGCTTGAATAAGCTCTTCTACATGTTGTAACCTTTCATAAATATCTACTAGGCTAAAGATGCCTTCCTCTCTAGCGGCCAGCTGCTCCGTACGATCTTTGATGAGGGCAAGCTCTTTAGCAAAAGGGAAAAGATAATTCCTTTCTTGCTGGCCGATTGCTTTGACTACCTTAGCAAGCTCTTCTGTTAATAGCTTTTGAAAGCTATGCATCTGACTGGCTGCTTCAAGTTTTGTTTGTAGCTTGGAAGGAGAGAGCTCTGAATTAACTAGTAATGAGGCTATTTCCCCAAGCAAGTCAGTTAGCTTACTGCCTTGCCGATTAGCTATGTTCTTTAACTTGTGGTGCGTTTCAGGGTTTATCCTAATGCTTGTCATATCTGTCTGTTTTTTGTTTTCATGGTTTAAAGATCTTTACAAAAAGGTATTCATTCGCTCAATTCCTTTACCTCTTTCACCCAAGCAGAGATGCCTCTAGTCACATCTTTCTTGTCCTCTATCAGCTCTGTGATCCTATTTCGCTCATCGGGCTCAGAGGTAATCATGGCATGCTCATAGAGGGAAGTATCGACCATCCATATCTTCGAGGTGCCCATTTCTCTAATGAGCACCTCCCGGTAACCTAAATACCCATCTTTCCTACTTAAACTAGCATACTTGTCCATATCCAAGGCATTCATCCCGAAAAAGGCCCCGATCTCTTTTCTAGAAGATTCTTTGTCATTATAGAGTAAAATCAGCGTAGCAGCATTATTCTTGAGGGCTCCTACAATGGGCGAATGCTCGATCTCTTCAATGCTTTGGGTGATGATCCGGATGGATGTCTTGGTTTTCCTTCCTTTTCTAAAAAAGGCATTGATGTGTTCTAAAGAGTAGTCATTGAGCATGCTCCATCCTTCTTCTATATCAATAAACTTGGTGTCTTGGGGGTGTTTGGCTACTATTTCAAGGGCCAAATCAAAGAGCACTTGGACAACCAAGGGATAGATTCTCTCAAGGTGCTTGACCGCTTCTAGCTCAAAGCATATGAGCCGGTAGTCAACTAAGTAATCCACTGTAGGGGCATTAAATAATTCTTGATAAACACCTGTTGCAAATGCTTCTAGGACAATAAAGAAGTCTTGAAAAGCAAAAAGCCCTTCTTCTTGCAAGGACTGGAAATCCGCTCTACCTTGGGCGAGCTGCCCTTGCAGCCAGGCATAAAAGCCAGCTAAGCTAGGGATCACTTCCCCTGAAAGCCCTTGGTAATAGAAATTGATCCACCTCGAGAGTAATGCTTTTTCTACTTGGCTCAAAGGATGCTTGTTGAGGTCCTCTTTCCACATCTTACCTACTAGCTGCACTAGAAAGTTTATCTTTCCAATAGAGGGGTGGTATTTACCTTTTATCAGGGGCAAGAGAAAAGGATTCAGGTGCAAAGGCTGATGGGGGCTGTATTCAATATACTTACCTCCGAGCGCCTGAAATAATCTTCGATAAGTTCCCCCACTATCGACCACAATCACCCGGTGGCCTGCCGCGTATCGATCTTTAATCATCTTGCCATTAAAAAAAGACTTACCTGATCCAGAGGGACCAAACACTAGGGCATGCTGGTTATCCAGCTTTCGATTAAAAGGATCATAATAAATGGGTCGTTGATGCCGGTCCGCTAATAGTATTCCTGTAGGGTCCCCTGCTTTCCGAGGCTCTATGGTATTGAGATAAGCGACAGCTGTCTCGAGACTCATCGGAAGCCCCCGGTAGAGCTGCTGCCCTGCTCCTGGCATGCCTGCAAAAAAGAGGTTCGCTGTATCATAGGTTTCTACAAAAGGCCGCATACCAAGCCGCTTAAACTCTTTCTTGGTTTCTTCGACGCGCTCAGCTACAAGCGCTGGATCTGCATCATAGACGAGTACTTGTAAATCCAACAAAGCCATGGAGCCTTGTTGGGCCCTGAGCGCTGTTTCAAAGTCTGCCAAAGCTTCTTGGGCTAAGGTGGCGTTCCTGGAGGCCCTTTCGGCTCTTGTAGCCCCTTGACTCCAAGCTAATTCACTACTTCGCTCCTTGAGGAATGCCTCTGTATCTAAAATCCGGATAGCCTGCAGGGTAACATGGGGGAAATTCAAGTAATGGGTTAAAGGACCTATGAAAGGCGTGGCTACGCCTTTGCCATTACCAAGTCCATTGAAAGAAGAGTATCGAGGCTCATCTGATTGGCTTTGCATGGAAATGACTTGCAACCGCTTGTGACCTACCGCTAGGTAGCTAGGAGCTAGGGTCATGGTATGCTCAAAACCCGTTGGTTTGTTTTTAAAGTCTAGGTTGAGGTATGCATATAAGGCAGCTAGGTTGTCTTCGTCCCTGAGCCTTGTGAGCTTCCAAGCGCCTGACAAATTGGCCGCTAGCTCAGAGCTGTATTTGTGGGCAGTCTCTATGGTCCCGTCAAGGCTGGCAAAAGGATTTTTAATTCCGCAAGCGCCTTTAGCAAAGTAAGTGGTATGGGGACTATAAGTGCCAGGAAAGGCAGGGAAACAAAGATAAAGAAGCGCCTGGTGCTGTAGGATAGGCCGGTTTTGATAGTAAGCGAGCTCCTTTTGTTTGAGTAAGCCAGCTGATGGGGGCACCATAACCTCGAAAGGATCTAGGTAATAAATGTCCATTTTTTGTATCACCGTGTCCAGAGGAAAATGCTGGACGGTTCTTGTAAAGTGTTTGACTAGATGCTCGTAGCCTGCTTCGTCTAAAGCTTCATCCTCCAAATGATCCACCTTATAGCCTACCGAAACGCTTCCATCGGCAAGGATCAGGAGGTCATCTGTAATCTCATGGATCGGAATACGGCTCTGTATTTCAGCTGCCCTTGGCTTTTCTTGCATAGATAGGCTGTTGGATATAGAGATATCGGGGCTGTTGGAGATAAAAAGAGGTATAAGAGAAAAACCAAGTCGGATTACTTTCTTTTCTGAGTGCTTTAGCCAGGATCAGTCCCATGACAAACAGGCAAGGGGTACTCGTATACCACCAGGCACTAAAGGTTACCCAGTAACGGATGATAGAAAGGGCAAAGAAGATCAAAAGGCATCCTAGCAGCAGAAACACAGCTTCATGGACATAGAGGGGACCTATTTTACCTCGCTCTTCCAAGGATCTGGCAACCAGTAGCTTATCCATTACCTGAGTGTATTATTCAGCTCATCGATCACTTCAAAGCCTACAAAGAAGACCACTATGGCAACGACCCAATAGATGGTCTCTTCAATAGCTGTGCGCTTGTCTCTAGCGCTCATCCACAAAAAAAATACGGGTAATGCTGATAATACCAGCAATCGAGCAGAGAATAGGCCGAATATCTAAGATCCACCTCAGGAAATCATTCAGCTGGGCCTGAACATCTAATAAAACTAAATTCTCCATACGACACACATCAACGGGCACACGTTAATACAAAAGGGGAGTTCAATCTTAAAGAGAGGGATATGCAAAGCTAATACCATTTAGCTTATGTGCCAAATAAGTCGTTAAAAAAAGGTATATTTGTTGTAATCACCTATCAGTTATTAACCATCAATAGCTAAATGTAGCACATTAAAACAACATCCCATGACTCAGAAACTTCCCGTAGGCATACAAGATTTTAAGACCATACGTACTGAAAATTATCTGTATGTGGATAAGACAGAGCTAATACATCAAATGATTAGCCAAGGGGCTATGTATTTCCTTTCCCGTCCTAGGCGCTTTGGTAAGTCATTACTTGTCTCTACGCTCCGTGCCATTTTTCGAGGGGAAAGACATCTCTTCAAAGGTCTCTGGATTGATCAAAGTGATTATACCTGGGAGCAGCATCCTGTCATTTGGTTGGATATGTCAGCTGTTACGAACTCATCGGCTGAGCTCTTACAACAATCCTTGAATGAACAATTAGCTAAAATTGCTAGACAATATGGTATTGAGCTTACTCCCTCTGTTTCAGTTGCTGGTCTGCTAAACAATCTAATTACCGAGCTTGCTGAGACCAAAAATAAAAAAGTTGCGGTCCTCATCGATGAATATGATAAACCACTTGTAGATCAAATCCATCGCCCTGAAGTAGCATTGGAGAACCGAGAGATACTTAAGCAATTTTATGGCATTCTAAAGTCACAAAATGCCAACATTCGCTTTATACTGCTAACAGGTGTTAGCAAGTTTTCTAAGGTATCAGTTTTCTCAGGACTCAATAATTTGGAAGATATTAGCTTACTGTCTGACTATGCCACGCTATTGGGATACACAGAGGAAGAGCTTACAGCTTATTTTTCAGTGGAGATAGATAGTTTAGCCCAAAAAGAAAGTCTCTCACGTCCAGCAATTTTAGATAAAATCAAGCACTGGTACAATGGATACCGGTTCTCTAAAGAAGAAATCTCTGTTTATAACCCTTTTTCAACCTTGTTGTTATTCAAACAACAGGAATTTTCAGCACATTGGTTTGAGACAGCTACACCCACTTTTTTAGTGAATCTTATTCAAGAGCGGCACTTTGATATGGCTGATATAGAGAACTTAAAAATAAGAGAAGCAGACCTTTCAGTATTTGAGGTCGATAAGCTGAGCGTATTGCCTTTA
>Ga0163155_10007156_pt1 | contig 10583 bp, 9 predicted proteins | sample OliLakLV19SP4G1_FD_148611 | JGI IMG/M metagenome (GOLD analysis project Ga0163155, IMG submission 148611) | Freshwater microbial mat bacterial communities from Lake Vanda, McMurdo Dry Valleys, Antarctica - Oligotrophic Lake LV.19.SP4.G1 | ecosystem: Environmental > Aquatic > Freshwater > Lake >...
ATCGTATGCGAACTCATAGGCCAGATCTATGAGTTCGCATACGATGACTTGGGTAATGTTTCTAAAGTCGTCGATCCGAACGGGAACGTACAGGAATATGACTATGGTGACGACGGTAGGTTGAACCAGAAGCGAGTGAAGAAGCATCTGGGGCAAGGCCTGTTCGCTGGAGCGGAAGTGACAGAGTTTCATTACAACGAGCAGGATCAGCTGGCCTATGTCCAGGATCCTCGCTCTAGGCTCGACTTCCACTACGATATTCTGGGGCGCACCGATGTAGCCGAAATGAGAGGTTTGGGCGAGCTCGCTGCCATGCCGGCCGTCCGACTAGAGATGGGCTACGGAGAGACGAAGGTGCGGCATACCTTGGTAGCTAAACGGATCGCGTCTAGCGACGTGATTCTGAACCGTAACTATACCTATGACTCTGTTGAGAGGCTCGAAGCTATCACGGGTTCAGGGGGACTGAGCCATGGTTGGACCTACTCAGACATCACGCGTTCGGCAACCCTAACCAGGCCCGGTAGCCAGAGCGAGGTCGTTTTTGATCCTGCTCACCAGTTGGCGACCATTACCCATCTGAAGACTACGGGAACGATTGATAACGCTATCTACCGGCGCGATCTGGCAGGGCGCATTACGTCGATCGATCATGGGACGACGTTTAGCCAAACCTTCACTCACGATAAAGCATCTCAACTCACTGGTGCTACCAATGGGGCCTTGCCGATTGGACATCCATATCGAAGCGAGCAGTTTTCCTACGACAAGATCGGTAATCGTCTTACCGAGAATGCCATAACTTACCAGTACGACGCTTCCAGCCAGCGGCTTGTCCGGGATGGGCGTTACCTTCTCGTCTATGATGGAAACGGCAATTTGATTTCGAGGCAGCAGATCGGAATTACTGGCGAGGTTACGCTCTTTGAATATTCCGCAGAGAACCAACTGCTTGGCTTTAGGGTCTACGCCGCTGGAGCAACAACTCAGGATCCACCATTGCGTTCGGCACAGTACAGATACGACGTGATCGGTCGGAGGATCTATCGCAAGGTTACGGACTCCGAAGCGCTCACAGATCCTACTCGAACCTTTGAGCGGCGTTACATCTACGACGGCAACGACTTGCTTCTCGAATACGATAGCAGCAATCGTCTTCTGGCAAGTTACTCACATTCGCGCCTTGGCCAAGACGACGCGCTAGCGGTCGTAGTTACTGATGCTGGCGTTACTGAGAAGAGAGCTAAGGAAGCAGGAGCTTATTATTTCCTAAAGGACCACATCGGGTCGATCACGCATGTGACGACTCCGAGCGGACGCGTACAGCGGCAGATTTATTCCGCGTTTGGTCTTCCGGTCCGAGTTGAGAGTGAAGCTGGAGTAGATATCAGCGCTGAGCCCGAACTCGCAGTTACGTTCGCTTTTGCTGGAAGAGAATTCGACTCTGAATCGGGGTTCTATTTTAACCGGGCCCGTTACTACGATTCAGCTTCAGGTAGGTTTATTCAGAGAGATCCGCGGCCTGGGTCGCGAGTTACTCCATTGTCCGTTGTTAACTCCTACGCCTACGGACTTAACAACCCAACAGCTTACACCGATCCCTCTGGGCGTGAGGGGTTCCTTATCGGGTTGCTATACGCTGCGCTTTTTGCCGGAGCTTGGTCGGCAGCACAAGCAGGCATTCAAGCTGAATTCTACGGAGCGAACTTCTGGGACAGCTTTGGCAAGAACTTTGCTTTGAACTTCGCGTTCACTTTCCTTGGGATGGCTATAACCGAGGTTGCTGCAGCCCTTGAGAACTTTGGGAAAGCGATCGCCGGAGGTGGCGGTGGACCTCCGGTCATTCCCAACTATGGTCTCGGTTGGGGAGGTGTCTACACCAGCACCAACGTTCCGATGTTGGATCGCGGTTTCTCACTGGGCTTTTTCCAATACCTCGCAGGCGAGCCGTTTGGGGCCCTAATCTACTGGCATGAGGTTGGTCATACGATCAACTGGACGATCGCCGGGGCCCTCACGGGGCCAGACTGGGGCGATAAGCTGGCATTTACCGCCAGTTGGTTCATCGGGCATGGCCTGGGTTCAATTGGGGCTCCCAACAAGGGTGATTTCAATCCGTTTACCCTAGTGGGAGAGGGAGCGGCAGACTTCTGGTCTTCGCCTTGGTACCATTTCCATGAAGTTCGCCGGTACCCGTTCTTCAGTCCTATGTAAGCCCAGATTGCCAAGGAGAGTTCTGTGAACACACTCAATAGTGCAAAGGCATTGCTAGTCCTTTTGTGTCCGTTAGCATTAGCGGGCTTTGTCGAGCGCCCAAGGCGCTACGTGGTGCAGATAATTGAGGTCACCGAAGGTCGCGACAAGGTAAAGCTGGCCGATCTGGATACTGAAGGTTTGCCGAAAGAGGTTTCAAGAAAGAGCTTGAAGGCTCGCTGTTACTTTCGAACGACTGAGAAGCCCCGAGGCGATGAGTTGGGAGCTTGTTTGTCCGATCACCGTATCTTGGTCTTTGGGAAGTATGTAGTGCCTGCAGGGGCTAAGGATTGGACGAAGGAGCCGAAGCGGTACCTTTTCGACGAAAGTGGCGAGCCTAAGGACGAGTTAATGAAGGTCCAGGCTGGTTACATGCGCTCCGTAGAAGAGCTCCTTAGGTCACGGGGCGTAAAGTATGTGATTAAGGACCTGAAGGTTGCCGACTTCGAAGAGCTTAGTGGCATGGCGTATCGGTAGATTTGGATTCGCCTGGTACTCAGGTGCTACCTGCACAGGGGAGCGGCCTAAAAACAAAGGCCCCGGGAGATTATCCCGAGGCCTATTTGCTAACCCTTCCACCAGCTTACCACTCGTTAAAATGGCGGACCCGCCAGGGTTCGAACCTGGGACCTTCAGATCCGTAGGCAACCTGCCCAGTCTGAAGCGATCCACCTAACTACTCAAGATCATGACCTTTCTCTTTCCGGGTCTGCGCAAACGCATGAAGAGCGAGCTGCAGAACTCGGCAAACGATTCCAGTGGGTTGCATCTCACTGCGTTTCGGCGTGTTCCGCATGTGTTCCGCAGCTCCCTTTGATTCGGCCTGAAGCCGGGGAAAGAGAGCGCGACTGATGAACCCATCCACCAACTAACGCAAGGCGCCGGGCGGCCGCCCCGCTCGGCGCCAAAAGAAAAAGCCCGGGAGGTTTCTCCCGGGCTCTTCAAACTTGCGGCTTCAGTTCGACGATCTTGGCGGGTCCTTGAACTGAGCCTCTCAAACCCAACCCCGGCTGCTTCTCAGCGGTCGGTGGCCGGTACCTCTCCATTCTTAGAGAGAGGCATCGGCTCTGTCAACACACAGGGGCCAAGTAAAATGACTCTCTCGAAATCGCATGTCATCGCAGTCACCAATCAGAAGGGCGGCGTCGGCAAGACGACCACCGCCATGAACCTAGCTTGTGCGCTGGCGCGTGGAGGCCGGCGAGTCCTTGCGATCGATAGCGATCCACATGGCAATCTGACCCAGGGATTTGGAGTTCCGATCCACACCCTGCCAGTCACGCTCAAGGATCTCATCACGGACCGAGCCGTCGATACGGAGCGCGCCATCGTAGGGACTTCGAGCCGTGTGGATCTGATCGGCTCCAATCCTCTCCTTGCCCAGGCAGCAAGATGGATGGTCACGCAGACCAACGCCGAGTTGCGACTGAAGCAACGCATCGCAGAGCTTCGGGGGCGATACGACGTAATCGTCGTGGATAGTTGCCCTGGTCTGGGGGCGTTGCTTAACTCCACACTTAACGCTGCTGACAGACTGATCATCCCGGTCGATCCCGGATTCTACGGGTACATGGGCATCCAGGAGCTCCGCAACGAGGTCGAAGAGATTCGGGCGGGCACGAACCCCGATCTCTCGATCCTGGGTGTCGTCCTTACCTTGTCGGAGAGGACGGTCATCGCGCGCGAGACGCTCGACGCGTTGGTCGGCCAGTTTGGGGACCTCGTGTTCAAGACGCAGATTCGTCGATGTGTTGCCCTGCGCGAGTCGCCCGCTGTCGGACAAAGTGTGTTCTCCTACGCCCCGAGGTCGAACGGCGCAGAAGACTACGCCGACCTAGCCATCGAGGTCATTCAGCGGCTGCGTCCTACTGCGGAGCGGTCGGTTGAAGGGGTGGCACATGCCTAAGCGCCCTTCCTTTAGCTCAGCACTGCAGAAGCTCGATGCTCTCCGTGCCAGTCACCCTGTAGACGAACGGAACCAGGGCCCCTTGCAGCCTTCGAAGTCGGCTGCCCCGGACGGTGTGACCGATCAAAGATCACCAATCCTGGAGGAAAGTCTGTCAGCTACGGACCCTGTCTCCGAGGAACAGTGTCCAGGAACGCCAGTGTCTAGTCTCGACACTGTTCAAAATGGACACGGTACAGAGTCGACTCAGTCCAACTTGGATACCCATACAGCGTCAGGCCTAGACACTGTGAAAGTAGAACAGTGTTCAACTGAAACAGACTCAGCGCCGGACACTGTAGACCCCGAACCCCGTCAAAAAAGGACGGTGTCCAGGATGGATACCGTTGGTGCAGGACGCGGTCAGGAGCGATCGGTCCGGCCCGCCGGCGCCTTCACAGCCGTGACCCATGACCTTTTGCGGGGCGAGGCCAAGTTCAGGGAGCCGCTCGATTTCATGGTCTACATGCACCTGTACACCTACTCTTACGGCTTTGGACGCCAGACCGCGGATATGAGCCAGAGCCAGCTCGAGCGGTTTACGGCTGCGTCGAAGAATACGATCAAGCGATCGTTGGAGCGTCTGGTGAAGGATGGCTGGATCAAGATGGTCGAGGACTTCGAGTGCGCCCGGATGAGTCGCAAGTGGCGGGTATTTGCTCCCGAGGATCGGCGCGGGCCACGCGGTGGGCAGAGAGGGGAAAATGAAGGGTCCGCAACGAACAGTGTCCAAGACTCACAGGAGCCTGGCCAGACCCTGTGTCTGTCAAAAATGGACCCTCCGACAGTGTCCAAAATTGACCCCTACATAGAAAGAATACCCAAAGAAAAATCAAAGAACTCTCTCTCGGTTCGAATTCGTTCGGCACGGTTGCAGCGATACTTCGCGGAGTCGATGCCCGTTAGAAAGCGAGAGAGCGAGCTTCAGGGATTCAGAGAACTCAATCTGGATTTCGTCGAGGACGATATCGAGGCCGCGTTCGGTTTCCTCCAAGAGAGGGGTCTCCCGGGATCTGGACAACCGTGCCACTCGCCGATGGCTTACCTCGCCAAGGCGATGAAGGAGGTCATGGCAGAGGTGGAGCAGGTACAGAGCCGATCACGGGAACGCGAAGAGCTGTGCCGTCGAGAAGGCGAGGAGTCGAGGCAACGCCTTGAGCAGGAGGGGCGAGAGGCTCAGGAGTGGGTAGCACGCGAGACCGCCTTTAACCGGGCGTTCTCGGGGGAGGAGCGACAGCAGGAGGCCATTGCGGAACTCTGTCGGGGAAAGCCCTTCTCGCCAAGGAGCCAGTTAGGCCGGGCATTCGCTATCGGCAAGTGGTGGGACGGTCTTACGAAGTACGAACGGATGGAATTGGCAAGCTAGTGGGCTGGGTTCACGGCATCAAGTCCGGAAGGGCCAGCGTTTCGCGCGTTGGCTATCCGTGCTTGGAGGAGCTTTGGAAATGATGGAGTAGTGATCAATACTTGGCGGCTACGTCTTGACAGTCATCCGGTCGGTCCCACTTTAATTTTATGAATCAAATTGCTGGGCGTAGAGCCAAGACCATCAAGTTCCATGTACGCCAACGGTCTCTTAAGGACGGGCAAGTGCGTCTCGAATTTAGACGTTGGCCCGAAAACCTCCTCCCCCTCTTCTGGAGTACTGTCCCGGAGACCCAGGTGGAGGCCGAGATTCAGAAGTATCAGGCGTCAATGGCAGAGCGAGAAGAGCGCGATAAAGAGATCGCTCGGCGACTTTACGGCGCAATTCGTCCCGAGAAGTTTGACCCCCTTTCGTCGTATGAAATGTACCGAGTCAGCTTGGAAACCCCGAAGGGAACGCGCTGGGTATTGGTCGAAGCGGGTTCTTCCGAAGCCGCGCACATTGTAGTCCAGGCCGCGTATCCCGAGCTAGCGGTCACCGAGATCGCGGCGAACTGGGAGGCTGGTGATCCAGCCCTTCACATCAACAGCTAGCCACCGTTTGCAGTCTGTCCTTTTTTTGGCGTGATCAAGGATCTCCCTGTCGATAGTCCATGGAAACAGGGGTTCGTTTTTTTGAGCGACAAGCAAGGCTACTTCAAATGCCTCATATAAGCAGGAATGCTTAGGGCTGGCACCGTACCAGAAAACTGTAGGCGGTTGAGTAGGTCGAAAAAGAACGTCATTAAAGCCATATCCTTTGAAGAAAGCTTCGGATTGCTTTGCCCTGGAGGGATAGAGAATGATCCGAACTCCAAGCAGCAGCCTAGGTCGATCCGGAAGTTACCCTTTGCGCGGGATAAAGACTTCGTCAGAGCTTTTTTGGCTCCGCTCTCGGCCCACCCACAGCGGGTGGCCAAGAGGCCTCCCACAACATTTGTATGCTTTTTGGCAGCCTGGACGCGTCCCGCGTTGTTGATCGATACGCTAGTGCGTTTTAGCCTTCGGACAGAGGCCGCTTTTGAGGCAGCGTAAGTGATGTTTTGCGCATTGAGGACCTGCTTAACCTCAAATACTGCATAAACACTTTCCGCAGGAACGAACTTAACGCCGTTCTGATGGAGTAGGAACGGTGAAAAGTGGTTATCAAATATGACTATATCAATTGCGTCCGAACGAAGTCCGAAAGAGTCGACTACAAAGGCCCTATCTGCAGAGTAACGTTTTGGCAGGTAACTCTTGAATAAAGTTAGCCAATCTAGTTCGGTGTAGTCCCCTTTGGTTGGGCCGTGGTCGAGATCAAGTACACCGAGGGAGGCGATCATTTGCCTCTGCAGCTGGATAAACATTTGCGTAAGATCCACGGTCTTTTTCAAAGAACGAGACTCCAATCCGTAAGGGAATCTGAGAAGGACTTAGCTGCTGCAGCGGCGATATCTCTCTTCTCCTGAGCGTCGAGATCGTCGGATACAATGTTGGCTGTATTGGACGGATCAACAAAACGACGAGTTTGGATGTCAGACACGATGAAAGAGAGCACTCTTCTTAGTCGTGCGCTACGCGCGGTAAGCTTGCTGCCACTTAGGGCTTCTAAAGTAACGAGTTCGATTAGGAGAGAGGGAAACTCCAGCGAGTGTTTCATCCGCCACAGCTTGAGTAGCCTAATTTCAGAGGTGCAGCCGGATTTGAGAACGGTCGTGATGTGCAGCTGAATGTTGGTTTGTGCCCATGAGCTTTGCTTGGACTTGTAAATGCTATGGTAATTATTGGACCCCGGCTGAACTTTGCCAGGCACCAGGTCAACCTTTACGCCGCCCGCTATCAGACCGAGAGAGACATTCTGAACGCGTGGTGAGAAGCCAGCATTCCCAAGTGCCTGCTTCAAGCTGTAAAAGATGTCATGTAAGGAGTCGGGGCACGATGGCTTTATGGAAATGAATAGGTCTAAATCGGAGCCTCCTTTGACGGCCGTGCCTTTTGCGGTCGAACCAGATGGAATTATCTTGGAGAGCTGAGACCCGGCCCAGGTCTTGATTATTGGAAACAACGCCAAGCGGGCAGCGACGTGATTGGCCCTATTGATGTTCGCCACTAGGCGCATAGTCAGATAGAGGTCTCCGCTCATCTTTGGTTGCCTTGAGAGACGTCTAGGCTAGTTACTCGCGTCAAGTGCTGCGGCCTCTCGCCCGATGGAAACACGGTCGCTGTCATCGACCACTGATGCCGAGGATCGCCGCCGACGATGAGTAGAATGGGAGTCTTGCATTGCCAGTTGGTGTCACTGGCGATCTTCTCCATTTGCTTTCTGTCGGTCGCGCTTGGGTTAGGAGATGCGAAAGGATGAAAGTGCCATTCACCTAGAAAGTGACTGTTTTCGCGGTGCCATAGGCGATCAAACCAAGTACCCAAGCCGGAAATACCTCGCTTAAACCAGGTATGTCCGGCCTCGGAATCAGGAGGGGGGCCGCCAATAGTCCGTACGAATGCACAGGTGAGCTGAGAGTTATAGAGACCGGCAATGACACCTCCCGTCTCCTTGCGGCCCGCTAGCATACAGAAGTGAAGGATCCTTCTTACTTGGAGTGCCGGAACATGAAGCCCAAAGCGGGAGTCTTCGGAGCGAAAGGATAGATCGCTCATCAAAAGAGATCTCGTCGAGATATGCCGCTGAACTGACCGGCAGCTTCTTGTTGCTCGAAAATTGCCAAGCTAGTTACTTTCGCTTCGTTTTGTATTGTCGATTCAAGCCACTTGACCGCAGTTGAGGCCTGAAGAGCAATGTCGTCACAGCGAGCTGGAAAGACAGGATGCCAACAACCGACCCCCTCGCGAGGAAAGTCAGATTGGGAGGCCTCGTTCCTCTCGGCATCGAGGACGCTCTTTAAGCCGTCAAGCATGGGTTGAAACGTGAAACGATCACCTTTTAGATGGTAACAAAAGAGCCTCTTGGCTCGGAAGCCTATCGACAAGGAAATGAAGTGCTTTGGCGAGTCCCAACCAAAGCGTGCTACCTCTTCAAGGACTTCGTCATCCCCGGTGGTCTCAATTATTATGTCTGCGGTACGTACGGCGTCGACGCTGCCAGGGGGGACCTCTGCTAAAGTCTTCGAGTGGCCTTCGATATCCAATTGAGGAGAAATGGCAGATAACCTGAGCGCCAGGTCGTTAGCTTTGAACTCGCCAATGCTGGATAGGTCCAATGTGTGGCGCGCCATATTGCCCGACTGGATAAAATCGGGGTCAACAATAACGAGCGATCGAAGACCAGCGCGCACTAGGTACTCGGCTATCATGGAGCCAAGAGCCCCGGCGCCAATCAGCGCGACGCGTGATTGCGAGAGGGAGTTGGACAGTTTGCCCCTAGAGAAGAGTTGATCTGAGTCCCAATTCTGGGAACGTAGCCATCCGATACTAGGATTGTTTGGGAGGACGAACTCGAGGTCGCGTCGGGTGAGGGCTTTGAAGTCTGTACGGCCGCGCGTATTGCGTTTGTTAGACAATGGCGGCAGGCGTGCTCCCTGCCAAGTGACGACTGCCGGTGCGTCGCCAACGGATTTCGGGATAGGAAAGCCCAACAGCAAGAGAGGCCTTTCAGTCGACCTGAGGTGTTTGCTCGCTTGGGAAAAGGACTTGTAGAAGGACCTATCTTGTCGTTGGAGTACCGCATTTAGTTCGTCCCAGGACCTGGGAACTTGCCACTCCGTTACGAGAGGTATGTTCTCTAAGTAGAACCAGAGACCACTTTCAATCGCGCTAGTCGAGCCTTCCCAAGCCGAATTCCAGAAGAAAGTTTTTACAGGGGCGAGGTCCGGACTCAGTAGTTCTTTTGCAATCCAACAATCCGGGTGGTCCAAGCGTCCGAAGCGAGCGATGCCCCAGCGTTCCTTGATCTCTGTCCACTCAAGGAGATCATTTTCGGACTCCAAGAATAGGCATAGCGGTTTGTCGTCCAGGGGTCTCTCGAACGGGGGAAGCTCAAACGGATCGCCAGGAGCCAACAGCTCGCCACGATCGGCGAGTTCTAGCCACCTTATCGCTCTGATAAAGTGCCAAAGGAGGCGATCCTGGGGAGAGGTTGGTTCGGGATCGCTGCTGAACCGTCCGAGAGCCCGAACTCTTGACTGCAGGCAAAGGTCGCCAGCGCGCCAGGGGATATCAGGAGGACCTGGTAGATTTAGCCGTTGATGAGGATGGGTCGTTTCGAGGCCACCTTCTTTCGCGGGATAAAACTTTATGCTGCCCTGGGGGTATGCCTGCTCAATTAAGACGTACCAGTTGGTCGTTTTTGGTATTCGGGCTGGTTGTGTTGGTTGAATTGAGATGCTGCATGGGAGCACCCACGCCTTTGAAGCCGCTCGCCACCAAATGGGGGCTAAGAGTCTGACCGCACTAAGTTCTTCTATGCGCCGGCGTCCTGCGCGGAGGTCCTCCGACAGCGTGGGTTGTTGGGCTATCATCCATATCGCCCGCTGTCTTTAGGTGTTGCAGGGGATGAAGGTGGAACAAAGCCGCCGCTTATCGTGCTTCCACCGCTACCCTTTTTTGGTTCAGGAGGAAGCTCAAAGTTATCGCCTAGAAGCTCGCGCCACAGTTTGGCGCTCTCATAGAGCTCTTCTGAATTAAGTGCCGCTCTTGCAACAGAAGCGGCTTTCTTGATCTCTGAATAGAAGGTCGAAAAATCAGCAGGTGAGATTCGTTTAAGTACTGACTGGCCGGTGCCGTGGTCCTTCAATTCAGGCGTTCGTCCGAGGTGGACGTCCTCGGCAAAGCGATCGCGGATATCCTCAAGGGCTTCCGTAATACCTTCCGCGACAGTCTCAATGTTGTCTGGGCAGCACTCGGCAATGATCCGTTCAAATGGATAACCCTTAGGATGCTTCGGTAGACTGTTATGTGTTCTCTGCCACCACTTCAAGGCTTTGACGACGTTGATGAAGTGACCGTTGCATCGCTTGTTCTTGTCTCTCGTCCAGCGCATCTG
>Ga0163155_10007157_pt1 | contig 10582 bp, 10 predicted proteins | sample OliLakLV19SP4G1_FD_148611 | JGI IMG/M metagenome (GOLD analysis project Ga0163155, IMG submission 148611) | Freshwater microbial mat bacterial communities from Lake Vanda, McMurdo Dry Valleys, Antarctica - Oligotrophic Lake LV.19.SP4.G1 | ecosystem: Environmental > Aquatic > Freshwater > Lake >...
GCCGCTGCGGCCTACGCGCGCAGCTTCCCGACGAGTTGCTGGAGCACGTAGCTCCGCCGATCCGCGACCGCAGCGCCGTGGCGCGCTTGCCACTCGCGCGGCGTAAGGGTCTTTTGATCCTCGCCCTCCGCCAGGCGCAGCAAGATGTCGTGGATGTAGACCGTCGGGTCGATCCCGCGCGCCTTGCACTTCGACGCCGTAGCCGTCGGCGTGCAGCCAGCCGACGAAGCCCACCAGTACGCGTGTCGGTGAATCGCGGCCGCGCGACTCGTTGGAGTCGAAGTAGCAGTCGCCATCGCCGTTCGCGTAGAGCCACATCCACACGCTGCGCGTCGGACAGGCCTTCGACTGCTGCACTTTCGCGCTGGTCTCGTCAGCAAAGGCGACGTCGCCATGCACGATCTCCACGCGCAGCGCCTCGTGCACGGGCGCGAAGAGCTCAGCCAACTTGATCGTCGAGCGGCACAGCACCGTGCGCGAGCGCGCGAGTCCTTCGGACGCGTACTTCTGCTCGAGCCGGTTGTAGGGCATGTGGTAGCCGAAGCGCTCGACGGCCAGGCTGGCGAGCCAGTTCGAGCCCAAGCGGCCTTTCTCGATCACGCGCGGCGGGCCGGGAGGCCCGCGCTCCCGGCGGCGTTTGCAAGGGATCTGCTCAACGAGCGCGACTCGGTCCTGGTGTGCCGCTTCGCAACTGTCGCCCAATACGGAAAGGGCGATCCGCTCCGCGCACGCGCACGAGGTGGGAGCGCGGGCCTCCAGGCCCGCCTTGGAGCGTGGGTCGTCTCAAGACCGAAGGTCGCCGCGACGCGAGTGCCTTTCCCTTCGCGCTCGGCCCTCGCGCTCGTCGCGATCCAGCGTCGAGGCGCGTGCAGCGTCAGCCCCAGATTCCGTCGCGGGGGCGTGGCGTGCGGGGTGGCGCGGGCCTGGGTTCGAACGCTTGGCAGTGTGCGCCGGAGCTTGCGAACACCTGCTGGCTCGGCAGCGCGCGCGAGCGGAAGTCGAAGGCGCGGCAGGCATAGGGCCACGCGGGGTCGTGGCGCACCTCGAAGTGGCGGCACTCGAAGCAGTTGGGGCCGTCGGAGCCCGGTCGGGGCGGTGGGCGCGCAGAGGGATTCACGGGCCGCATTGAAACAAGGCCGCCAACGGGGCGTAAGGAGCGGGTGACTTGAGCGGTTCAACCCTGAACCCACGGAACCGGCTGCGTCTGGTGTCGCTCCAACGGGGCAGTTCGGCGGAAGCGGCGACGTTCGATCCCCGTATGAACAACCGTAGCGGCGCAGGCCACAGCCGCTCAACCCCCGCCACGAGCCGGGACTTGCGCTAACCTCTCAAGGTCGCAATCACCAAAGCTGCCTCCGCGAGTGTCGTCTCGAGTGCCCCCCCGGTCGACCCATTGCCCAAACCCACCACCCCCGTCACGATGCAATCCCAAACCACGCTCCGCGGCCTTGCCGTCGCTGGGCTCTTCGCCACCTTGGCCGCTGGACCGCTCGCGGCGCCGGCCGTCGCCCAATCGAACTCCATCCCCGGCACCGACGTCGCGCTCGGAATCCTGAGCAGCTTCAGCTTCCAGGGCCGCCAGGGCGCGTTCCCCACGGGCGTCAATGCCTTCGCGATGGCCACGACATCGTGCAACCTCGGGACGGTCAACGTGCCGTGGCTCGAGCCGATGAACGAGAACCATCCGACGATCGCATTCCTCGCCGTGCGCGAGGACGCAGGTGGCACCCGCCTCCGCCAGATCTCGGACCGCAGCTTTTTGAAGCACGGCTTCTTCGCGCTGTCCAGCAGCCAATGCACGCCCTGCCAAGTCCCGAGCAACGGAACGTTCCTTGGCATCGGCTGCTCGGACACCTACTCCGTCGGCAACAACGCCAACAACTTCTACCTGGCCCCCGCGGACGAGGTCGACCCGTGGCTCGGCGCGTGGGAAGCGACGTGCTCCTTCTTCGACGCCGGCCTCACGCCCGTACCTGCCACCCAGTGCGACGGCCAGCGCAGCTTCTCGTTCGCGCAATCGAACAGCCTCGGCCCGGTAGGCAACCGCGTCCGCGTCGACGACCGCGACCTGATCGGGGAACCCGGCACGCGTTATTACTACGCATCCCAGTACGTGGTGCGGGGTGAACCCGAAGCCGTGCGCACGAACAACATCGGCTCGCGCGAGTTCAACCCGAACTGGAACGGTTCGTCCTGGAGCGTTCCGACCGTGGGCGCGCTGCTGCAAGGCACCGTGTTGCAGCGTTGGACGGGAGCGACGGTGAGCTCCAACACCAACGGCACGTTCGACGGCCGCGTCTACGTCGCCGTGAAGGTGAGCGGGCCGGTGGACGGTGTGTACCACTACGAATACGCGCTGCACAACCGCGACAGCCACCGCGGTGTCGGCGAGATTCGCCTGCCCGTGTGCGCGGGCGCGGACGTCCAGAACGTCGGCTTCGGCGACCTCGACGACGACACGGCCAACGACTGGTCCGTGACGGTGGAAGGCGGAGAGCTCGTCCTGAGCGGCCCATCCAATGCCGTGCGCTGGAACACCGTCTACAACGTGTGGTTCGATTCGACCGCCGCGCCGACCGCGGGTGCGATGACGCTCGTCGCCGCCGACGCGGGAGCCGGCCCGGGCAGCTTCGACGTCGCGACGACGGTCCCGGGCTCGGCGTACGCCGTCAAGACCGGCGACGGCTGCAGCGACACGACCCCGGCGGCGTCCCTTGCCGCCAACGGTTTGCCGAGCCTCGGCAACAACACGTTTGCGCTGCTGTCGGAAGGTTTGCCCGCCGGCGCGCCGCTGCTGCTCTTCGGCAGCCCGGTCGCGGGCACCACGCCGCTCGGCACGTGTACGCTGCTGCTTGGGGGCAACCTCGGCACGGACGTCCTGTTCCTCGGAACGGGTGCCGCGGACGGCACGGGTGTCGGTTCCATCCCGCTCCCGATCCCGAACCTGAGCGCCATCGACGGCCTGACCTACGACTTCCAGGTCATCGTGGTGTCGGGCTCCGGCCCGCTGTTCGACGTCGCCGAGTTGAGCGACGGCCTGCGCGTCCGCTTCGGCGCGCTGCTGACCGGCTGCCTTTGACCTTCGGCGGGAACCCGTCAACGAGCGGGCGACCTCAAAACCTCGCGCGGGGCCCGGAGCCGATGGCTTCGGGCCCCGCGCCCGTTTAACGCGCGGCGCCGCGCAGCTTTTCGAGCAGCGCGGTGACCCGTGTTTCGCCCGGATGGCGCGCGCGCAGCGCTTCGAGATTTTGGACGGCCGTCGGAACGTCGCCCGCCGCGGCTTGGAGTCGGGCAAAAAGAAGCGTCGGTTCAACCGCCTCGGGTGCCCGCCGGACGAGCTCGACCACCTCGCCCGCGAGTTGCATTGCCCGGTCGGGATCGAGGGGACGGCCCGCCGCCTCTTCGAGGTCCAGGGCGCGGCCATAACTCTGCGCGGCCGCGGCCCAGTCTTCGAGCGCCACCTGCACCCGGTAGAGCTCGAGCTGCGCGACAGGATCCGCGCCCGAGCGCGCGGCGGCGCGCTCCAGGAGCGCGAGCGCCCGGCGCGGCTCGCCGCCGCCGATGTAAGCCGAACCCGCGCGCCGCTCGAGTTCCGCCGGCGACACCCAACCAAGGGATGCGGCGCGCTCAAGGTGCCGCCCGGCCCGCAGGAGATGCCCCGCGCGCTCGGCCCCGTCCGATTGGCCAGCGTCGGCGAGCGCCGCGGCGCCCCCCCGCGCATGCCACTGCACACCGGCCGAGTGCAGCGTGACACCGACCACGAGGACGAGCAAAGGGAGCACGGCAAGGCCTAACCCGGTCCAGCGGCCGCCGCGCTTCAGCATGCCGTGCTGCAGTCGGAAATCGCGGCCTCGGACGAGCCGCACGAGCGCGACACTTAGGAATGCGAACAGCACCGCGAGAGTCACCGCGAGCAAAAGCGGCACCGCGCCGTACAGGCCGCGGTAGGCGTACAACCCGAGGAAAAACAGCGCAGCGAGCGCGATCTCCTCAGGCCAGGAGAAGTCGAACGTGCGACGGGCCGCTTTTTTGCGCACCGCCGCGCTGGGCGCGGGGCCGAAGCTAAAAGAGAGCGCGCCTTTGGGACACGCGCTGACGCAGTCCATGCACTTCATGCAACCCGAATCGACCACCATGCGGTGCAGGCGCACTTCCGTGTGGACCGCGACGTTGCTGGTGCAAACGGCGGTGCAATGGCCACAACCCTCGCACGCGTCGCTCACCCGGATGCGCCCTTTCGCGAAGCGATCCGCGACGCCGAAAATGGCCCCGTACGGGCAACCGTACGTGCAAAAGCCCTTGGAGCCCAGCAACCACACCGCGGCAAACCCGACGGTGGCAAACGTCGCGAGCGCCATCCACAGACCGGGAAAACGCGCCCAAAGGTCGTCCGTCGTGAGTTGCCAGGAAGGCATCGGGAGCGACTCACCCCGCACGAGCCGCACGATGGCGGGCCCGAGGAACACCTCGATCGCCACGAGCAGCGGCACGAACACGAGGACGCGCGAACGCACGGGCTTGGGCCGCAGCTTCAGCTTTCCAAGGAGCCACGCGCTCGCGTCCTGGAGCGCGACCACGTGGCAGGCCCAGCCGCAGAAAAAGCGACCGACGATGAGCGTGGACGCGGTCGCCAGCACCATCAGGACAAGGCCGGCGTTGAGCACCCCTTCGGTCCACACGAGACCGGCTTCGCTGGGCTCCAACGCCCCTAGCGACCGCCCCGTCGCGAGCCAGTGCCACACGTGCAGTGCGATCGCAACGTGGACCAGCAGAAGGACCAGCCCCCGCATGCGGCCGCGTTTCGACGCCGGTGTTGCCTCCACACCGGGTTTGGGGCCGCAGCCCACCCTGTGGGCCTTTGACTGCGGCAGTTCCGCCCGCGCCGCCTCGACGGTTTCCAAGAGCCCCACGCCGCAAGAGCCTACTCGGACCGGCGCGGTTAGCGCGGATCCACGCTGCGATCGGCAACAAACGCGTCGACCCGCCGCCCCGGCGCGGCCCCGCTTGCGCCGTCCGGGAGCGCGTAGATGACCTCAAGAACGCGCGTATCGACCCGCTCGGCCGCGCCGCCGCCCAGGGTGCGCTTGGGCGCGAAGCTGGGGACCGTACGCACATACCGCAAACCAATGCGGCTGCCCGCGGCTCCGCGCAGGGACGCGTACGCGGGAGCATCGGGTTGGAAACGCGGGGCATCTTCTTCGGCGAACTCGGCGCGCACGTAAAGCTCCCGCCGCCCCATCTCGACCAGGGGCGTCGCGCGCTCCGCGGTCGTTGCGTACTCCCCCGCCCGCACGTCCACGGCGAGCACCACCCCGTCGAAGGGTGCACGCACAAAAAGCAACTCCCGCTCGACCCGCGCCGCCCGCAGCCCGGCCTCCGCCTCGTCAACGGCGGCGCGGGCCGCGAGCCAGCGTGCGCCCGCGGGGGCCGCGGAGCCGTCGGAGCCCACAAGTTCGAGCTGCGCACGCGCGGCATCCACTTCGGCACCCGCCGCGGCAACGAGGGCGCCAAGGGGCCCCGCGCGCGCAGCGACTTCGTCCGACAGGGCGCGGGCGGCTGCGAGTGCCGCGCTGCGCTGCTCCACCAGCGCATCGGCGGCGCGCGCGTCCAACTCGAAGAGGAGTTGCCCGCGCTCGACGAAGTCGCCCTCCGCGACCGCCACGGCCGCGACCACACCTGCGCGGTGCGCGCCGATGGCGGTGATTTCACCTGCCGGTTCGACCACACCGACGGCTCCGAGCCATGCGGCTTCGCCCTCGCTCTGCGGCGCGGACGCGGGGGCATAGGGCGGCGCGCGCTCCTGTGCGCCCGGTGTGCTCGCCGCGATGGAGTCCACGGACCACACGAGGGCTGTTCCGGCGCTCAACGCCAGGGCGAGCGGAAAAATGAGGCGCGCGACTTTCATGTTTGTTGGGAAGGGACGTGGAGCGGGGACTGCTCGATCCGCTCCACGCGTCCGTCCTGCATGTGCGCGATGCGATCGGCGAAGTCGAAAATACGGTTGTCATGGGTGACGACGATGGCCGTCGCGCCCGCTTGCCGCACGAGGTCCGTGAAGAGCTGCATCACCTGGCGGCCGGTGGCCGCGTCGAGCGATGCGGTGGGTTCGTCACACACGAGCAGCCGCGGTTGGTGGACGAGCGCGCGGGCGATCGCCACACGCTGTTGTTGCCCGCCCGAGAGCGCGCGCGGGTACTTGTCGCGGTGCGGGCCCATATCCAGACGCTCGAGCAGTTCGGCGGCACGCGCGTGTGCACGCCGCGCGGGAACGCCTTGTGCGAGCAGCGGAACCGCGGCGTTCTCGGTGGCGTCGAGCGCGGGCAAGAGGTTGAACTGTTGGAAGACGAACCCAAGGTTCTGCGCCCGGTAGCGGACGAGCTGTGCGGGCCGCAGGCGCAGGATCGGCGTGCCGAACAGCTCCACGTCGCCGCTGTCGGGCCTCAAAAGGCCCGTCAGGATCGAAATCAGCGTCGTTTTTCCGCATCCCGAGGGGCCGACGAGGAACGTCGTCCGCTCGCGCTCGACCTCCAAGTCCACGTTGCGCAGCACTTCTTGCCGCGCGGAACCCGTGCCGAAGGATTTGACGATGGCCGTCGCGTGCACCGCCGGCTCTGCGGTGGGGCGTGTGGCATCCAAAGTTTGCGCCCTGGGCTCAACCACGGAACACCGCCGCCGGATCGACGAATAGGACACGCCGCAGCCCGAGCACTGTCGACGCGACCATGATCAGCGCGGTCAGGCCCGCGACCACGACGGCAACCTGCCACGGCAAGCGAAACCCGCGCAGCGCGATCGTGCTCCCGCCGATCTCGAAAAACAGCGATGCAAACATCAATCCCAAGGCATATCCCGCGGCACCCACCACGGCGGCCTGCAGCAAGACCATGCCGACGAGCCGTGCGTTCGGAATACCGATCGCTTTGAGCGCCGCAAACTGCTGGATGTTCTCGAGCACGAACGTGTTGAACAAGAGCCCCACGACCGCGATGCCCACCAATACACCCAGCACAACGACCGTGCCGAAGTTCACCGGGATGCCGGTGTTCGCCAGGTAATAACGCACGGTCTGCCAGTGGAACTCGCCCCGCGTGCGCGCCTGCAAGCCGGTCCGTGCGTGGATCCGGCGCGCGAGTTCTTTCGGGGTTACGCCGGGTTGTGCCTTGACCAGCACGTAGGAGAGGCTGTTGCGCCCGTTGTTCGTGTACGCGAGCGCGTTGGGATAGCGGGTGTGGACGAGCGGATTGGTCGTGAACGGCGCCTCGGCGTCCGTGATCGCAACCACCACTGCCCGGCGGTCGTTGATTTCGAGAACCCGCCCGAGTTCGAGCGGCGCTCCGGGCCACAGGAGCAAGTATCCCGCGCGATCGATCGCGACGGCATCGGGGGCGCGCAGGTCCGCGAGCGAGCCCATGACGACGCGCTCGGGCAAGCCCGCGAGCGACTGGGAGTCCACGCCGATCGCGATCGCACCCTGAAGTATCCCGCCCGAATCACCCCGCTCGGCCACGGTCCGGATGGGCGCGTTGGCGCGGAAGAAGGGCGCCGCCCATGCGACGCCGGCCACCCCGCACCCGCAGCAAGTCCGTCTCGCGCAGCGCAAACACCGTATCCAGGTACTCCACGGACGGGTCCATGACCCAGACGTCCGCGTCGGCCGCGTCGACAATCGTGCTCCCCGTCCGGACCATCAGCCCGATAAAGATGCTGGCCTGCTGGGTGATGAGCAGTGCGGCAAACGCCTCCCCGAATACGAGCCCCAGGAACTTGGCCCGGTCGGCCATCAGCATCTTCAGGGCGACCGCGTTCGTACTGGGGGGTGCCGCTCGCTGGGCTGCCGCCTGTACTGAACCGATCAGTTCAGCAACTCAAGCCAACACCGTGCCCCGCCGCCGCAACCTCAAATCGGACAAGGACTTGAAACCGCAGTCCACGCCGTCGCGGCGCCGCACACAGGCGGTCCGCGCCCGCGCTTAAACACCGGCTGCGACCGGTCGACCGAAGGATGCCGCGAAGCACGCCGCGATCTTGACAGCCGCCCGAAATCTATTCATGTCCGGCGGACTCCGGAGCGAATCCCCAGGCCCAAGCGGGCGCGGGCGGCGTAGCGTTATCGCTCGAAACGTGCCTCGACAGTTTTGGCCGCGCGCTGCTCGGCCTGCTCTCGCGTCCCGACATCCATCAGTTCCACCGCCTCCTGATCGCGCAATCCCAGCGCCATCCGCGCCTTGCTCACCTGTTCTTCGAAGCGGGTCCGCGCCGGGTGTGCAACAGCCTCGCCGAGCTGCTGCGCGCCGCCCACGTCCGCGGCGAGATCGATTGTCCCGACCCCGACCTTGCCGCCGACCAGTTGGTGTCCATGTGGAAGGGCATGCACCATATGCGGCAGGAGCTGGGCCTCGAGGGTCCGCGCGGAACGCGCCAGATCGCCGCGCACGTGGCGCGCTGCACACGAACTTTCCTGCGCGGCCATCGTCCGTGAAAGCCTGCACGCCGCGCTCACGCCGCCGCGGCGCCGCGCCGCCGCGCGGTCGGACCGGATCACAGCGCCGCGAACAGCGCGCCGCGGCCTTCGCCCGTTTGGACGAGCTTGCCGCGCCCCGCGAGGTACCCCACGAGAGGCTGGAGCTTGGCGATCGGCATGCGCGTCCGTGCAGCGATGCCCTCCAGGCGCATGGCACCTTCGGCGCGGAGAAGGCTTTCAAGGGGTCCGGCCAACGCCATTGCATCCCGTGCAAGCAGGCGCCTGGGTGTCATCGCGACGGGGCCCCGCGGGGTGCTGACGGGGCGCGTCGGCGGGGCAGCTTCGCTCACGCCACCCAAGGCTGAGCGAACCGCATCCACTGCGGCCTGGCGGACGAGCTGATCGATTTCGCTGATGAAAGCATCGATCCGCGAACGGATCACGGAGTCGATCTGGAGAGCTGTTCCGGTGTGACTCATGGGGCGTAAACTTTCAACTGAGGGGGTTGCCGCATCACGACGGCTCGAACAGGCGCATGGCCTCGTGAACAAGGAATAACGCGGGCTGATTCGTTTTGCAATCCCGCGCTATGCCAAGCCACATATCGGTAAACCGGGCGCATCGCGGGCGTTTGGCGCGTTTGACGAACGGAGCCGGTTTGACGCGTGGACAGGTGGAGCGGCACGACCCGCTGCGCCGCGCCATGAACGAGAGCGGGGCGTCCCGAGCATGCTCGAGGCGCCCCGCACCGTTCTGGTCGCGGTCTGGGTCGTGTCAGGTTCCCGAGCTCACGTCCTCGCCTGCACCCGTTCCGTGGCTCTCGACGAGCTCGGTCAGTTTCTCTGCGGCGCGGCCCTCAGGATCCATCTCGAGCGACGCTTTCGCAAGCTCCAGCGCGATCGCAGAGTCGTTCAGGAGTTCCGGATCGGCGTTCCAAAACGCTGCCTGGGCTGCCATAAGGGCGACTTCCGAATTGTCCTTGATTGCGCGCTTGGCACGCACGAAAGCGAGAATTTCGCCGCTGAACACTCGGGCGGACGCCTCGTCGCTGACGGTGCTCATCTGCGCGCGCAGTGAACGCTCGATCATGCCCTTCGCGTTGTCGGGGTCGACCTTTGCGGCGGCCGCGGCGACCTCCGGGCTCCACGCGTCGCGCTCGAGGAGAATCTCGGTCGCACGCTCCAACAGTCCGGCTTCGTTCGCGGGGTCCAGCACGAAGGCTTCCCGGGCGACCTCCAAGGCCGGCGCCATCAAGCGCGGGCTGCCGTCGTTGGAGCGCAGGAACTCAAGAACCGCACCCATGGCGGTGATCTTCGCTTCGGGAGTTTCAGCAGCGCGGAACGCGTCGACGACCCCGCCGATCTCCGCGATAACCTTGCGGCCGGAATCGGCGATCTCAGTGACGTGCGCGACGTATTTCTCAGGGCCTCCCTTCTGGTAGCCGGTCTCGCCGAACACGACGCCGTCGGGCGACATGAGCAGGACCGTCGGGAAGCCTTGGATCTCGTACTTCGCGCGCAGTTCATCGTTGCGCTCCGGGTTCGGCACCTTTGCTTTGATCTCCTCGTCGTTGGGGAAATCGAGGGCCACGAGCACGTACTTCTTCTGGATTTCGTCGAGGAACGCGGCGTGCTTGAAGACCTCGTCGTCGAGGCGGATGCACCACACGCACCAGTCAGATCCGGTGAAGTCGACGAGAAGGTCCTTGTTCTCGGCGCGAGCGACTTTGACCGCTTCGTCGAAGTCGGCGTGCCATTGGGCGCCTTCTCCAAGGGTGGGCGCGGCGAGCGGCAGCGCGGCGAGGGCGAGGGAACCGATAAGGGTGAACATGAGGAGTCCTGTGCGGACGGGTAGGGGCGCCGATGGGGACGGGGACGCGGGCGACATGCCCGCGCCCGACCGGGCCATACGCACCGGTGTCCCGGGGGCGACCGAAGAGTCCTATATTCTTACGCACCGGGGGGCGCAGGTCACCTGCGGAGCCGCCGCACTTGGAGCGCGTGCCGGGTTATGGATGTGTTGGCGGTGTTGGCGTCGCCGCAGCGGTCCCGGCGCGGCCCACGTGCCGTCCCGGCGTGGCCCGGCTGGCGACCCCGGCGGCGACGCCAACACCGCCAACAC
>Ga0163155_10007163_pt1 | contig 10577 bp, 6 predicted proteins | sample OliLakLV19SP4G1_FD_148611 | JGI IMG/M metagenome (GOLD analysis project Ga0163155, IMG submission 148611) | Freshwater microbial mat bacterial communities from Lake Vanda, McMurdo Dry Valleys, Antarctica - Oligotrophic Lake LV.19.SP4.G1 | ecosystem: Environmental > Aquatic > Freshwater > Lake >...
GTGCCGTCACCGCGCCCTCGGGAGCATATCCCTCGCCCGAAACATCAAGCATGGCGAGCGTGCCACCCGCAGCGCCACCATCCCCGGCTCCCGAAACCACCAGCGCCCGCGCCGTCATCTGCCCGACCGTCAGCGTCCCGGTCTTGTCGGTACAGATCACGCTCGTCGCGCCGAGAGTCTCGACCGCTGGCAAGTGGCGGATCAGGGCCCGCCGTCTGGCCATGCGGCGCACACCCAGCGCGAGGGCCACGGTCACGATCGCTGGCAGCCCCTCGGGCACCGCGGCGACGGCCATGCTCACGGCGGTCATGGAGAGTTCGAGCAGCGGCTCGCCGCGCACGAGCCCGATGCCGAAGAGCGCCGCGACAATGAAGAGCGCCGCGATTACCAGCAATCGCCCCACGCGGGCCAGCCGCACTTGCAGAGGCGTAGGCCCATCGCTCTCCGCGCCGGCGATGAGCGCCGCGATGCGGCCCATTTCGGTCTGCATGCCCGTGGCGACCACAACGGCGCGGGCCGTTCCCGTGGCGATGGCGGTGCCCGAGTAGACCATGCCGCTCCGCTCGGCTAGCGGTGTGTCGGCGGGCGGAGGTGGGGCGATGGCCCGGGCATCCTTCTCGGCAGGCTCGCTCTCGCCCGTGAGCGACTTCTCGATCGCCGCGAGCGAGGCCGACTCGATGAGCCGCGCATCAGCGGCGACCAGGTCGCCAGCTTCGAGCACCAGCACATCGCCGGGCACGATCTCTGCGGCAGGAACCACCGCAACAACTCCGCCCCGCACCACGCGGGCCTTGGGCGCGGTCATGCCGCGCAGGGCCGCGATTGAACGCTCCGCGCTGAACTCTTGCGAGGCTCCGATGACGGCGTTGATGATGATGATCGCGGCGATCACCCCCGCATCGACCCACTCCCCCAGCACCGCCGACACGCCCGCGGCCACCAGCAGCAGCCATACCAGCACCGCGACGAACTGCGAACCCAGCGCCGCCCACCACGACCGCCCTTCCCGCGCGGTCAGCGTGTTGGGCCCGACCCGCAGCAACCGCGCCGCAGCTTCGGCCGCGCTGAGCCCACCCCGCGCATCAGACCCCTGCTCGCGGATAGCATCGTCCGCGCTCAGCGAGTGCCATGCAGGCGCTGGTGAAGACGTTTCACCAGTTGCGCTCTGCGGTATTGTGGGTGCATTGTTCATTGTCGAAGGTCCGAGTCATTTCATCAAACGCTTCCATTTCCACTCTTCCACGGCGGAGAACACGCACGGCACGATGAACAGCGTGATCAGGCTGATGGCCATGCCGCCCACGGAAGGGATCGCCATCGGCATCATCACATCCGCGCCGCGGCCGGTGGCCCAGAAGATGGGCATGAGGGCCAGGACCGTGGTCGCGATGGTCATCAGGCACGGGCGGATGCGCTTGAGGCCCGCGTCGATGACGGCCTCGCGGATCTCCTCCTTCGAGGTGAACGTGCGGTCCTTGAAGACGCCTTCGAGGTACGTGCCGATCACCACGCCGTCGTCGTCCACCACGCCGAAGAGCACGAGGAACCCGACCCACACGGCCACCGAGAGGTTCACGCCCCAGAGCGCGAGCATGATGAAGCCGCCCGAGGCCGAGACCAACACACCGAAGAAGATGACCGGGGCGATCCACCAGCGCTGGAAGCCCAGATAGAGCATCACGAACATGATGCCCAGGGTGATTGGGACGAGCACCTGCATCCGCTTGGTGGCGCGGACCTGGTTCTCGAACTGGCCGGACCACTCCCAGTAATAGCCTGGCGGCAGCGTGAGGCGGCCGTCCTTGAGAGCCTGTTGCAGGACTGCTTCGGCGTCCTGCACGACAGAAACCTCGTCGCGGTCGCGGGTGTTCATGGTGACGTAGCCGACGAGCAGGCCGCGCTCGCCCTTGATCTCTTGAGGGCCAAGCACCGTGGAAATGTCGGCAAGTTGAGCGAGCGGCACCTGCGCGCCGGTGGAGGAGGGGACGTTGATGCGCTGGATGGCCTCCATGTCTTCGCGGAAGTCGCGGGCCAGGCGGATGCGGATGGGGTAGCGCTCGCGGCCCTCGACCGACTCCATGAGGTTCATGCCGCCCAAGGACATCTCGATGACATCCTGCACATCACGGATGTTGACGCCGTAGCGGCCGATGCGCTCCCGGTCGATGTCGATCTGGATGTAGGGCTTGCCGACAATGCGGTCGGCGACGATGTCGGTCGCGCCAGGCACCTCGCGGAGGAACTGCTCGATCTGAAGGCCGATCTTCTCGATCTCGCGGAGGTCGCTGCCGTAGATCTTGACGCCCATCATGGCGCGGAAGCCGGTCTGGAGCATGACCAGGCGGGTCTGGATCGGCTGGAGCCAGGTGGGCAGCACGCCCGGGATGGCGGTGCGTTCCTGGAGCTCGGCGAGGATCTCCTGCTTGGTGAAGCGGCGTTCCTCGGACCAGACCCAGGAGAGCGGCGTGCGGAAGAAGCCGGGCCAGTCGGAGAAGAATCGCTCGACCTTCTTGGTGCGCCACTGGCTCTCGGGCTTGAGGATGACGATCGACTCCATCATGCCGATGGGCGCGGGGTCGAGGGCCGACTCGGCGCGACCGATTTTGCCTACCACGCTTTCGACTTCGGGGACGGTGGCGATCGCGAGGTCCTGCTTGCTGTTGACCTCCACGGCCTGTGAGAGCGAGGCCTGCGGCAGGAGCGAGGGCATGTAGAGCAGCGAGCCCTCATCCAGCGGGGGCATGAACTCGCGGCCCAGGCCCGGGAGGATGCGGCCTTCCTTAATTACGGCGAGCCCCGCAGCAGTCTCGGCGATGCGCTCTACGGGGTCCTGCCTTCGCCACAACAGGCGCGTCCGTTGGCCGCCACCGGAGTCGCGGACTGTCTGCCAGCGGAGTTGGTCGAGTTCGAGGAGCGGGCGCGTGAGTTCCGCATTCACGTCGGCGTACATCGCCTTCTTGAGCTCGGGGGACGCTTTCGTGCTGGCAAAGATGTTGACCGCCCACTCCACCGGCAGCAGCGTGCGATGAATGCCAAGCCACACCGTGAGGCCGGTGAAGAGGATCACCACCGGCGCGATCATGAAGGTCTTCTTGTGGTAAAGGACCCAGCGAAGCGTCGGGGTGTACGCGCGGGCGATCACGCGGGACACGGGGTTGTGCTCAAGCGGGACGAACCTTTCGCGAGTCATTCGCACGACACAGAGCGCCACGCCCACGCCCACGGCGATCGCGACCAGCCATCCGCGGTCGTGACCGGTCGCGAGCCCCCACATGAACGCGAGGTGCGTCGCGAGCATCGCCAGGACCCCGATGGCCGCCGCGACCCCGAGCGTCAATCCCGCCTTCCACTTCACGGGCCGGAAGAGCAAGTAGCACAGGAACGGCACGACGGTGATGGCCAGCACCACCGATGAGCCAATGGCGAAGGTCTTTGCGTACGCGAGCGGGCCGAAGAGCTTTCCTTCCTGGCCGGTGAGAAAGAAGACGGGGATGAAGGAGACGATGGTGTTGGTGACGGCGGTGATGATCGCGCCGCCGACTTCGGTTGCGCCTTCATACACGATCCCGAAGTGACCTTTCTCCTTCTTCTCCTCCTCCGTCGCCGCGGCGAGTCGGCGGTAGATGTTCTCCGCCATGATGATGCCCATGTCGGCGATATCACCGATGGCGATTGCCAGCCCGGCGAGCGACATGATGTTGCTGTCGATGCCGAAGGAGTACATGAGGATGAACGAGCCCGCGAGGGCGAGCGGGAGCGTCGGAAGCACGGCGACGGTCGTCCGCAGGTGCATCAGGAAGAACACAATGACGAGGCTCGCGATGATCGCCTCCTCGAAGAGAGCTGTCTTCAGCGTACCAATCGTCTCCTGCACGATGGTGGTGCGGTCATAGAAGGGCACGAGCCTCACCTTGAAGACGCGACCGTCGGCGAGCTTCTTGGTGGGCAGTCCAGCCTCAAGCTGGGCGATCTTGTCCTTGACGCGGGCGACGACCTCTCGCGGGTTCTCGCCGTAACGCATGAGCACGACGCCACCCACGGCCTCGACGCCGCCCTTGTCCAGCGCCCCGCGCCGGAAGTCCGGGCCGAGTTGCACGGTGGCAACGCTCTTGAGGTAGAGCGGCGTGCCGCCCTCCTGACGGATGACGACCCGTTCCAGGTCCTCGATCGACTTGATGAATCCCAGCCCGCGGATGAAGAACTCAATGCCGCTTTTCTCGACGACTTTCGCACCCACGTCGATGTTGCTCTTGCGGACGGCGTCGTAGACGTCCATCATCGTGACGCGGTGGGCCCGCATCTTGTCGGGGTTCAGGTCGATCTGGTACTGCTTGACGAAGCCGCCGATGCTGGCGACCTCGCTGACACCGGGGACGGATTGCAGTTGATACCGAACGTACCAGTCCTGGATCGAGCGCAGCTCGGCCAAGTCGAACCCCTCACCCTCGACCGTGTACCAGTAGACCTGCCCGAGCGCGGTCGCATCGGGTCCGAGCACGGGCGTAACGCCCGCGGGTAGACGCTGCTGGGCGACGTTCATGCGTTCGAGCACGCGCGAGCGGGCCCAGTAGTAGTCGGCGCTGTCCTCAAAGATCACGAACACCATCGAGAAGCCGAAGCCCGACATGGAGCGGATCGACTTTACGCCCGGCGTGCCTGTGAGGCTCGTCGTCAGCGGGTACGAGACTTGGTCGTCCACATCCTGTGGGCTGCGGCCCTCCCAGTCGGCATAGACAATGACCTGCTTCTCGCCGATGTCGGGGATCGCATCCACGGGTGTCCGCGTCACCGCCCAAAAGCCCGCCGCGCAGATGCCCACGATGATCAGGAGCATCAGGAACGTGTTCTTCATGCACCAACGGATGATGGCATTCACCATGAGAGGTCCCTCCGTTTAGTGCTTGTGACCCGGCGGTGATTGGGGAGGCTGTGGTGATTTGTCGCTCGATGGTGTCGGCGGAACCGGGGGCGTTGAGGCGTTCTGGCCGCCGGGCGCGGCGGTCCCTCCGTGCTGGTGGCCCATGGAGGCGTGCAAGCCGCCGGGATAAAAGAGGCTGGGGTGCCCGGTGACCTGGAACTGGCTGTCGATCAGGAAGTTGCCCCGAGTGACCACCCGCTCCCCTTCGGTAAGCCCCGCCAGCACCGCGAAGTAGTCGCCAGCACGGGGCCCGAGTGTGAGCTCTCGCGGCTCGAAGAGTCCACGCGACTTCTCGATATAGACGATCTGCCGCGTGCCGCTGTCGAGCACCGCCGACACGGGGACGGCCAGCACCCCCGAGCCCTGGGCGGCAGCCGCGGGCACGACCGGCACCCCCTTGAGCTTCATGTTGCAGACCGGGCAGCGCCCCGGCTGGTCGTACGTCTTCTCGCCCTCGCACTTCATGGGGCAGTAGTACTTGGTCGCGACCGGAACGGACGTTGCGGGGGTCGGTGTGTCGTGGGCGGCGTGCTGATCCGGAACGGCGACGGCCGCGCCATCCGGGATCTTCTCGAGCGGCATCTGACAGATCGGGCACGCGCCTGCCTCATCCGCGAGCACTTGGGGGTGCATCGGGCACGAATAGCGCCCCTCGACGCCCGTCGGCGCGGCCCGTCCCTCGCTGGTGAGTTCCGCGGCGATGAGAGCCGTTACGAACATGCCTGGCTTGAGGGTGTGGTCCTTGTTGTCCACGTAGACCGGCACGCGAACGGTGCGGGACTGCTCGTTGACGACGGGCTGAACAAACGTCACGACTCCGTCGAACGTCCGTCCGGGAATCGCCTGTGCAGAGATCCGGACCGTCTGACCGTAACGCACCCACGGGAGGTCGTACTCGTAAATGTCGAGATAGATCCACACGCTGTCGAGGTTGGCGATGCGGTAGAGCGCATCGCCGGCCTTGAACGAGGCCTTTTCAACGATGCTCTTCTCGATCACGGTGCCGCTGATGGGCGAATACAGCGTCACCCGGTCGGTGGTCTGCTTCTTCTCGACAAGGTCCGCGACCTGCTGGTCCGTCAATCCGAGCAAACGCAGCTTGGTCTTGGCCACCTCGGCAAGCGAGTTGCCGGTCCCCCCCACGCCCGACTGCAAGGCGATGAGCAGTTCCTGCTGAGCCACGAGCAACTCAGGGCTGTAGACCTCCGCGAGGTGATCTCCCTTGCGGATTTCGACGCCCGTGAAACTCACGAACAGCCGTTCGGCGAAGCCGTCGACTCGCGGCGTGATTGTTGCGAGCGATGATTCGTTGTACTCGATGCGACCGACGGCGCGAAGATCACGGGACAGAAGCCGGCGCTCGATGGCGACGGTTTCGACGCTGGCCATCGAGATCGCGTGCTCCGAGAGTTGGAGCATCGGCGCCTCTCCGGCCGCCGTGGTGGCCGACGCCGCGGGGATCAGCGGCATCTCGCAGATCGGACAGTTGCCCGGCTGGTCGAGACGCACCTGCGGATGCATTGAGCACGTGTAGACCTGCTTGGCCGTTGATGGAGCATCGGCCATACCCCCGGAGGCTCCGGGGACGTTTGCACGTCCGCCTGAGCCCGAGCGGGCGGAGCCGAGGAGGTACCCAGCGCCAGCCGCGAGGAGGACGATGAGCGACACGAGAACGATCGCGGTGCGACGTTTCACGGGTTGGCCTCCTTGGACGGGGCAGGAGCGGTCGGCAAGATTGGAGCACCCTCGGGCGCGGTGCCGGCGATGAGCAGCGAGAGTGACGCCAGCGACAGTTCGCGCTGCGTGCGAGCCTCGACAAGCGAGAGGTCGAAAACCAGCAACTGACGCTCCGCGTCGATGACGTCGAGGAAGGACGAGCGGCCCGCTGCATAGCCGGAACGCGCGGCATCGAGCGATTGATGCGCCTTGGGTAGCAGCGTCACCGAGTACAGGTCGATGTTCCGGGTACTCTCACGGTACATGTAGAGCATCGATGCCAGGTCCGCGGCGACTCCGATCTGCTCAGCGGTAAGCCTCGCCTCGGAGGACCGCTTCTCAAACTGAGCAGCCGCGATCTCGGCAGCGATCTTGTCGCGCCAGATCGGGAGCGTGATACTCCCCGTGGGCCGCCACATCACCGGGCTGGCCTTTACGTCGGCCATGATGCCGATCGAAAAATCCGGCACGCGGCTGGTTCTCGCAAGGTCGATCATCGCTTCGCCACGCCGCACCTCCGCCTCCATCTGCCGGAGTTGCGGGTTGTGGGCCGCGGCAAGCGCCAGGATTTGATCCGCTGGTGGTGGTGGTGGGGACGCCTCAAAAGCACTGGGGACCGGCACGGCTGGGTCATCGGGGCGCAAACCGAGGGCCGAGCGGAACTCCGCGAGCAGAACGCCGCGGGAGTCTTCCAGGTTGGCGATCTGCGTCGCGAGTTGCTCCCGGTCAATCTGAGCGCGGAGAACATCCTGTATGCCGGCCCGGCCCGCCGCGACCTGCTGCTGGGCCTGGGTCTCCAGATCTCCCAAGAGAGTAAGTGTTTCCCGCTGCACCCGGAGCGTGTCTTCGAGGAAATGCAGGCGGAAGTATGCGGACTTGAGCGCCATCGCGGTCCTGAGCACCTCGATCTCGAACCTGAAGTACGAGGCCCGGGATTCACCCGTCGCGACATCCCCAGCGGCTCGCAGCTTGCCGGGGCCGGGGAGGTCAATCATCAGGCCGGGCATGACGGTCTCGAGCATGCTCGTGATGTCGGCCTCGAATGTGATTCGCGGGTCGGGCAGCGACCTCGCCCCCGTGATCCGCTCGACCGACGCCGCCCACGCGTAGTACTCAGCCTCAACCCTCGGGTTGTTCAGCATGGCGAAGCGCAGGTAGTCGGAGAGGGGCGAGTCCTTCGAAAGGCTCGGCAGCGCGGGCTTCGCCTCTCCCGGTCGGTACATCGAACGAACCGTGTCGAGATCGGCCCGAGCCTGTCTTTCGGATCCAGTCGGAGTTCCAGCACAGCCTGCCAGAGCCCCCAGGACAAAGATCCCGATTGGCATAGCGAGATCATGCCTGTTCATGGGTGAACTCCCGTCGTTACCGTCATACCGCTCTTAAACCCGATTGCCACGAGCCGCAAGGCATTGTTGGAGATTTCGAGCACGGTCTGATTGACCCGGGCTTTGGCCGCCGCGATTCTGCCATCGCGGTGCCAGAGGGCAGTGAACGACGGCACCACCTGCGATCTGATGACAGTGACCCCGCTCACCCGGTCGAAGGGCAAGCGGAGCGCCGGTCCGATTAGGCGGCTGAGCAATGGGCCTGGCGCCAAGAGGTCGGCGTGCGAAGTGTCTGTATGCTCGAGCTGCAGCCTGATCTCACGATTCTTGCGCCGCGCTGTCGCCAGCGTCTGCTCGACCTGGAGCGGTGTGCGGTCGGCCCACATGGGGAGCGACGCCTCGCACGCCCCCGTCCATATCGGCGCGGCATCCAAGCGTTCCCCGATGGCTGAGGCGGCGCCGTCGATGCCCGGCTTCGGGTCCAGCGAAACCCATGCACCAACGACGGCGATCAGTGCGAGCGGGGTGGGATCAAGTATCGAACGCGAGGTGAACAATCGGCCGGAGCGCGTAAAAGTCATGTAGGCCATCTCCAATCGGGAGCCATCGTGGGCCGCCTTCGCTCACTTCTTTGGCACGCACAGATCGCAGTCCACGCCGGCCGGAGCGCACGTAGCGCAACGGACCTTCAGCACGCCGCCTTCTTCGTAGACGGTCATCTCGCTCTTGCAGTCTTCGCAGGAGTGTGTAGCGATGGTCCGATTGACCGACGGACCGGATCGTCGGCCCTGCGAGTCCATCACCGTCCTCATCGATTGGTAACACTTTGAGCACAACGAGACCTGGCCTGCCGCAGCCGGCGCGACCTCGTGTTGGTTCGCGCAGCCGAGCAGCGAGCCGACCCCGAAGAATGTGGTAACCACCGCAGAGGCGGCAAATACGACGGGACCGTTACGAGTCTTCATGTGAAACTCCTCAGTCGAAAAAGGAAACCCTCTAGGAACATCTGACGATTCCCCGGTCAGGGGCGTTGGCCCGCGCCGGGGCGATCAATTCGTCCGTCAACTCCTTGCGGCTATTTCTTGTCCTTGCGGGCGGCGTCAATCATCGCGATGAACTTCGCAGGATCCTTTTCCACGTCGGGCTTGCATGCCTTGCAGCAGAGCCGGATGAGCCGACCCGCCACAACCATGTCCACCGGCTTGCCCATCCCCTTGCCCTCGCTCCCCAGTTCCTCCTTGCTTACCGGGCAGGTCTTGAGCGGATACTCCTTCCCCTGCTTCTCGACGACCGCCTTGTCGAGCGCGGCGAGATGCTTCTTCGCGTCCTTCAGGAACTCCGCCTTCTCACTCTCGGCGCCGAGACGAACGAGCCGGTTGCCGTAAACGAACTCGAAGGGCTTTTCGGGGAGATCCTTGCCGGTGACGATCGAGGTCTTGACCGGATACAGGGGAGATTGATCCTTGACGATCTTCTCGTCGAGCTTGGTCAGGCTGGCCGCCATGTCCTTCTCGAACGTCTCGGGGCAGCCCGCGCAGCAGAATCGCACCTCGCGACCGTGATAGGCCTTGATGACGGGGTCACCCATCGTGCCGAGTTTTTTTCCGGTGACGGGGCAGGTGTCGAGGGGATATGGGTCGCCGACCCGATCGTCGGCTTTCGCTCCCGCGGCGGACTTCTCGGGATGCTTGGGCTGATCGGCTTTGGCGGGAGACTTGTCCGGGTGTTCATGCTGGGCAAGAGCAGTGCCGGCTGTCAGCAGTAGGGCTGCCGCCGCCATCGAGAGGCGAATCTTCATAGTCGTTGTCATGCGCAAAGCTCCTTCGTTAATGGATAATCTGAATCGGACGCTCGCACGGCGCGAACGTCGCTGTTCCTTTCCCGAGCCGCCTGACGCGTGCATTTGACGTCCGGGCAGATTCAGGATTTCAATGTGGATGAAGTGGGTCGCGGCCACCGGACGGGCGGCCGCTGGTACGGGAAAATTAATCGAGCGGCAACATGCACCAACCTGTTCGGGAGGGCGCGAAGCCGCTCATGCTACACGATCAGCGCGCAATGCATCTGCACAAGCGAAGTCGCGGGTCTGGACCTGGCCAGAACGGGGCGGAGGCATTCCAAGACGCGACCAACCTGCGGGAGCAACTGGCCAAGGTCAGGAAGCGAGGCAACGGCCGCGCCCGCCATGGAGCAAGCCAGCGGCTGGTCGCTCTTGAGAATGGTCGCGGTCCACTGAGCGCAGTCGCAGCGGCCTCCCTTGTGGTCCCCGCACGGGCAGCCATGGTGGTCGCGCTCGTCAGGGGCATCGACCACGGCATGACCGCAGCAGTGTGGGTGGGGCTTCTTGCTTGTGTGCTGGGCCGCGTGCCCAGCGGCTGCTCCGCTCGCGCGCGGGCCACACAGGCAGACGGGTGTCCAGAACGCGATCACCAGCGCGAGGAGGCATCTCAATATGATCGAGCGTGCCGGCATGTTGTTGTCTCGAGCGGCCACCGCACCGCTGGAATGATAGTGGGCTCGTGTATAGACCGGGGACATCCTGGACAGTGTTCGGAGACATGCTTGACAGTGAGACCGCGAGATGGAGAACCTTCATTGGAGGTTCTTTATGGCGTGGC
>Ga0163155_10007164_pt1 | contig 10577 bp, 7 predicted proteins | sample OliLakLV19SP4G1_FD_148611 | JGI IMG/M metagenome (GOLD analysis project Ga0163155, IMG submission 148611) | Freshwater microbial mat bacterial communities from Lake Vanda, McMurdo Dry Valleys, Antarctica - Oligotrophic Lake LV.19.SP4.G1 | ecosystem: Environmental > Aquatic > Freshwater > Lake >...
GTTCGGAATCCAAGGGGGCGTGGGGCGACCGTTTCCGATCGAACCGTTGGCGCTGGCGAGCGGTACGAACCTGACTGGCACGATGCGCCCAGGCACGTTCCTGACCTACCGTATGCGACTCAACGCCAGTACCCCGAGTGCGGTGCTGCGCATGCTGGCCGCAGACGGTACACCGTTCCCGGCGTCGAGCGGGGCGCAGGTGTCGATTCTGCGGATGCCGTAGTGCAGACCTCGCCCTCTCGTTGATCCTTGGTGCGGAGGACTGACCTTGACAACTGTCTCGGGTGATCTCGTGACTCCGAGCCAAGTGTTACAAGGATGCGGTTCATGAACCTGAGGTCGAGCCGAGACTCGCTCACATAGCCGTCTCTCACGCCATTCGCTTCGCTGGCATGGCTGGGATGGAGCGGCTGGTGTGACCTCGATTCTCTGGACCCATGGGCGACCGTGCTTTGCAGAACGGCTCGCGGATCGTCGCGACATCGGCAGCCTGCGTGATCATCAGTACTCTGATTGGTGCCTGCGCGGCTGAGCGTCCAACCACACCCTTGGTCGCCGGCAGCGGCGCCGTCGATCAACTTCGAGCCCTGGCCTTCACCTTCGATGTGAACGCGAGAACCCGGACGATCTCGATCGCCCCACCAGTTTCGTCGCCCGCCGAACCGTCGCGGTCGGCAATCGGAACGGCAGACCGACCGAGCCTGTCGCTGCTTGCCGGTGACGTGGTGCGGATGGTAGCCTCAAATGTGCGGACGTCTGCCGTGGGTGCCTTTACCGCAAACAAGGTTCGTGTCACGTTCGATATTGCGATCGAAAACCGGCTGCCAGGCATCCGCCTGATAACGCCCACCTGGCCAGTGGCCCCGGCGGCCGGCGTCATTCTCTTTCCGATCGATTACGTCGTCACCCTCGCACCGGGCGGCGTGAGCGGAGGCGGTGGCAACACGATCCTGGTGGAGCAGCCACGATTCGGCACGGTGACGCCGTCCGCCGATTTCGACGGTACCGGTGCGCCCGGCAGCGGTGCGCCATACAACTTCTTCACCGAAACCAACTGCGCGCAGACGGCGTCCAGAGATTGCTTCCGGTGGAAGGCGTACGAGTCGTCGATCGCGCCGCAGTCCACTTCGAGCCAGCGCACGATCGGTTTCGATATCGATCCATCGGTGGCGCAGTTTCGCGCTCGGATGATCGTGGCGGCCGACCTCGCGGCCTCCGAGGTTGGTGCCCGCACCATCATGCGGAGAGCGTCCGGCAACGAGGACGTCACCCCCCGCGCTCAGCCTGCGCCGTCATCCGCCTCACCCGGTCCACCAGCTTCTCGGAACTGAGCTTCGCCCGCGTTCGGTCGACCAGCAGCGGAAACGCCAGCGGCGTCGGACGCGCGACATCGATCAGCCGTACGGTGCCACCCTCCAGCCGTCGTAACGTGGCCCCGATCCGGCTCGATTCCAGCTGGCGTTCGAGCACCTCGCGCTTCGCCTGGGCAATCAACAGGTTGTCTGGGTCGTACTTCGCGAACACATCGTACAGCAGCCCGCTCGACACCTGGACCTGTTTCATCGACTTCGACTGCCCCGGGAAGCCCTCGAAGATCAGCCCCGCCACCCGCGCGATCTCGCGAAACTGCCGACGCGCCAACTCGGCCGCATTGAGTGACTCGGTGATGTCGTGCAACAGGTGCGCGCTGCCGAGCAACCCTGCCTCGAGTGCGTCCTCGATCGGCGCGCGCTCCGGTGACAGCAACTCGAAGCCGTAGTCGTTGCATGCGAAGCTGAAGGTGATTGGCGTCAGCTGTGCAATCCGATACGCGAACAGTGCGGCCAGTCCTTCGTGCACCAGCCGCCCATCGAACGGGTAGATGAACAGGTGATGCCCCTCCTTCGTCTCCACCCGCTCGATCAGTAGCTCCGATGGTGACGGAATCAGTGACCGTTCGGCCTGCAACTGCATGATGCCGCGCACCGCCAGCATCTCGGCGCTGGCATAGTTCCCAACACGCGCTTCTTCGAGTGTGTTGCGCACCGCCAGTGACAATTCGGTCGAGAGTGGCATGCGCGAGCCCTGCCAGCTCGGAACGGCGCCGGATGCGCCCTTTGCCTTACGGACCCACGCGGTGAGATCCTTCACCCGCACGAACTCCAGCGCGCGACCGGCAAAGATGAATCGGTCTTTCGGCTTCAGCCGCGCGATGAAACTCTCCTCGATGGTGCCAAGCCGTCCGCCCGTGAGAAATCGCACTGACAGCGCAGTATCGCTGACGATGGTGCCGATGCTCATCTTGTGGCGCTGAATCACACGCTTGTCGCTGACGAAGTAGTGCCCGTATTCGTTCGTGACGCGCGAGTACTCTGGATACGCCCGGAGCGCGACGCCGCCGCGGGTGATGAAATCCAGCACCCAGTCGAGCTCCGCATCGGTCAGTCCGCCGTAGGCCCGCGTCGTGCGTAATTCGGCCATGATCTCGGGGCGCGTGAAGCCGCCACCGATGGCCCGTGAGACGAGATGTTGCGCCAGCAGATCGAGCGGTCGATCGACGGGGTCGCGGCTTTCGATCCTGCCATCGCGAATGGCGTCGCGTGCGGCAGCCACTTCCACCAGTTCGAATGCATGTGTCGGCACACAGACGATCCGCGACACGCGGCCCGGCGAATGCCCCGAGCGACCGGCGCGCTGCAGCAGTCGGGCGACGCCTTTCGGGCTCCCGATCTGCATCACCAGGTCGACCGGCGCGAAGTCCACGCCCAGGTCGAGCGACGACGTGGCGACCACCGCGCGGAACCGGCCACTCTTCAGGCCGTCCTCCACCGCCTGTCGCTGCTGCTTGTCGAGCGAACCATGATGGATGGCCACGGTCTCAAACCACTCCGGCCGCGCGGCGATGATCGACTGAAACCAGATCTCGCACTGCGAGCGAGTATTCGTGAAGATGATCGCCGACCGCGCCGCCGCGATGTGGTCGAGCACCTGCGGCAGCAGCTTCGTATTCAAATGGCCAGCCCACGGAAAGCGCTCCATCTCTTCCGGGATGAGTGACTCGACCACGATCTCCTTCGGCACGATGCCACGCACCAGAACCCCAGGGTTCGCGGCGCCGTGCGCATCCCGACCGAGCAGCGTTTCGCGCGCCACATCGAGATTGCCGAGTGTGGCCGAGAGCCCCCAGGTCCGCAGGGCAGGGCAGAGGGTCCGCAACCGCGCCAGCGCCAGTTCCACCTGCACGCCGCGCTTGGTCGCCATGAGTTCATGCCACTCGTCCACGATCACGCACTGCAATGTCTCGAACAGCTGCGCCTGATCGTCGCGGCAGAGCAACAACTCGAGCGACTCCGGCGTCGTGATCAGGGCGGAGGGCAGACGCTCGCGCTGCGCACGCCGGATCTTCTCCGACGTGTCGCCCGTGCGCGATTCGATGATCCAGGGAATACCGAGCGCGTCGATCGGCGCACGCAGCGCCTGCTCCGTATCGGCGGCGAGTGCCCGAAGTGGTGTGATCCACAGCACCTGCAGGGGCGCGTGTGCATTGCGCTTCTTCTGAGAGATGCTGCCAGGGTTCGTATGCAGCCACGCCTGCACCGGGCCGAGCCAGGCGGCGTACGTCTTGCCGGTACCAGTGGCGGCATGAATCAGTCCCGATGCGCCACGCCGATACTCGCGCCACACCTCGCGCTGGAATTCGAAGGGCGCCCAACCGTTGCCGGCAAACCACTGCCCGATTCCGCCTGGGCGCAGGTCGGCCTCCGATATCGCGTCGCCCTGGCTCACGCGCTCACGCGTGTCGCGCGCAGCATTGCCCTGATCGTGTCCAGTGAATCGGCGTCCGCTGGCAACTTGTCCTTTCGCCACCGGCCGATGCGTGGAAAGCGGACTGCAATTCCGCTCTTGTGACGGCTGCTCTCCTGAATGCCCTCGAACGCCAGTTCGAAGACCAATCCGGGCGTGACCGTCCTGACCGGCCCGAACTTCTCCAGCGTGTGCTGACGGACGTACCGATCCACTTCGCGGATCTCGGCGTCGGTCAGGCCGGAGTACGCTTTCGCGAACGGGACCAGTAGCTGTCCATCCCACACGGCAAAGGTGTAGTCGGTGTAGAGCCCCGCGCGGCGCCCATGGCCGGACTGCGCATACACCAGTATCGCGTCGATGGTCAATGGTGTGACCTTCCACTTCCACCAATCGCCAACCCGCCTGCCGACGCCATACGCCGACGAGCGTCGCTTGAGCATCAGTCCCTCCGCCAGCATCGAGCGGGAGTCTGCGCGAGCAGCATGCACGGCATCCCAGCTCGCGGCACTGACGATTGGCGAGAGATGTACGGTGCCACCTGTCGGCAGCGCGCCCACGACCGCTTCGAGCGATGCCCGACGCAGATCCATCGATACCGCGCGCTGATCGACGGCACCGAGTTCGAGCAGATCGTACGCGATCATGGCACACGGAACGTCGCTGAGCAGTTTCTTGCCGATGGTCTTTCGGTTGATGCGACGCTGGAGTTCGGAAAACGGCAGCGGTACCCCATCGCGCCAGCCGACCAGCTCACCGTCGATGACCGTGCCATCCGGCAGGAACTCCGCCGTCTGTTCCACTTCAGGAAACCGGCCGGCCAGCAGCTCCTCACCGCGACTCCAGAGCAGCGTCTTGCCGCGACGGCGTACCAGCTGCGCGCGTATGCCATCCCACTTCCACTCCACCTGCCACTGCGAGGCCTCACCAATGGACGGCAGATCCTGCTCCAGTGGATATGCGAGATAGAACGGATACGGTCGACTCCAGTCCGCATCGTCAGTATCCGGATGCATGAGCCGCTGATACCACTCGCCTGACGGTTGCCACTGGCCCATCAACCGGTGGCTGATCGCGTCGGAGCTCACGCCGCTGACTTGCGATAACGCCCGTACCAGCAGCCCGTCGGAGACGCCCATGCGAAACGCACCGGTGATCAACTTGTTGAACACGAACCGCGATGACCCGCGCAGTGACCGCCAGATTGCTGCCAGCGCCGCGCGCTGTAGTGGCGCATCCATTCTGCCAAGCGGCAGCAGCTGCTCCGTCACCCAGTAGTGGAGCGACTGATCCTCTGTCTCCTGGTCGGACTCCGGCACCAGCAGCGAGATCGTCTCGGCCAGGTCACCCGCCTGCGCGTACGACTCTTCGAACAGCCAGTCAGGGACGCCGGCCGCCGCCGCCGCCCACGCGCGAAGATCGGCCGACTTGATCAACCGCTTCGGCCGACGCCCTACCAGAAACGAGACGGCCCACGCGGAGTCGGCAGGCGTCGCGTCACGAAAGAAGGCGACGAGTGCCGCGACTTTCCCCTGCGTTGCGGTCGTGCGGTCGATGGCGTCGTAGAGATCAGCGAACGCTCTCACCCGGGCACCTCGCCCGTCTCGGAGACGCGTGCTGGTCCTGCGTTTGGCGCGGACTCTTCAGCACTCGAGGTGCTGTCCGTATCAGCCCCGGATTCCGGTGTGTCATCGCGCTCTCCTTCATATCGCGTCGACAACACGTCAGCCGACAACCCATGCTCTCGCAACCACCTTACCACCGCACCGGTGAATCCGTGCGTCACCAGCACACGCTCGGCGCCGGTGGCACTGATTGCGTCGAGTAACTGGGGCCAGTCCACGTGATCGGAGAGAGTGAAGCCGCGATCCACACCCCGGCGACGTCGCGCACCGCGGATCAACATCCAGCCGCTGGCGAACGCAGTCGATTGCGCCCCGAACTTGCGCGCCCAGGTGCTGCCATCCGCACTCGGTGGTGCGACGACGATCGCACCCCGGGTTGTCTTCACAGCGGATGACGCGTACTGCGTGTGCGGTAGCGCGACGCCAGCTTCGCGATAGAGCTGCGTCATGCGATCGACGGCGCCATGCACCAGGATCGGGCCGATGGAGGGATCCAGCCCCGCCAGCAGTCGCTGCGCCTTGCCCAGACCGTAGCCGAACAGCAGCGATGTGAGCCCCGACGCGACATTCCCGCGCCACCACGCATTCACGTCATCCAACACCGCGCGCGACGACGGCCAGCGATAGATCGGCAGGCCGAACGTGCTCTCAGTTATGAAGGTGTGGCAACGGATTGGCTCCCACGCGTCGCAGGTTGGATCGGGATCGGTCTTGTAGTCCCCCGACGCCACCCACACTTCGCCATTCAGCTCGAGGCGTACCTGCGCTGAACCCAGGATATGGCCGGCGGGGTGAAGCGAGACGCGCACGCCGTTGATGGTGCGTACATCGCCGAAGGCGACGCCCTCCACCCGGTCAGCCCACTGGCCCAGTCGCTCACGCGCCACCAGCACCCCGCGATCAGCCACGAGATACCGTTTGCAACCTCCGGTGAGGTGGTCGCTGTGTGCGTGGGTGACCACCGCACGATGCACCGGACGCCAAGGATCGATGAAGAAATCACCGGCGTCACAGTAGAGGCCGGAATCAGTCACACGCAGCATGCGAGAAGGCTACCCAATCCGGCGTTGATTCGCAGCGCGCGGCTGGCAGGCATCATGCGGTCCAGCAGGCTTGTCCGTTCGTTCGTTGCCGAGTCAGATTTTGTGCAACGCTCCACCCCGGACCCACCCAGGAGACCCGGGGCCAAAAGCCCCAGATGAGCCGGATCGCCTTCTCGACCGGTCGAGACGCGGAGAGGGGCGGGGTTGCAGAGCCCTTGTGCGGCGGCGTCGTCGGTATGAGGATGGGAGTCGTACCGAAGGCACTCCACCGCGCCGACGGGCCTCCCTCAGCCGCATCGAGTCCACCGCATGGCCGCCCCCCTCCTCTCCGATATCGAAATCCAGCGCGCGCTTGGCCGACTCCCGGGGTGGAGCAAGCGCGCGGGGGTGATCTCCAAACTGTTCACCATGCCGACGTTTCCTGTCGGGATCAGCTTCGTTCAACGAATCGCGGACGCTGCCGAGGCTGCACAGCACCATCCGGACATCGACATCCGGTACACGAAAATTCTGGTCGTCCTCAGCACACACGACTCCGGCGGGCTGACACAAAAGGACATCGATCTTGCGGGCGTCATCGAGGCCTTGGCAAACGGCTGAAGGATCGCGCCACCAGATGTGACAAGGGCCCGGTTCACACCTGACGTGGCCGAGCCCGTTTTGTTCAGCGGTTCACTTCGATGTCAGGGTGTGTTGCGCGGCCGCAGGGTGACGTCGCCGTTAATGGTCTGAATGTCGATCGGTGATCCCCCGCTGCCGAGCGATGCGATGATCAGCTTGGCCGTCTTGGTCGTGATGTTTCCCGGGACCCGGAGATCGAGTTCGCCGTTGGTCGTCCGCATGTTCACCGCGGCGTTCAATGAAGCGGGCAGGTCGATGCTGACATCACCATTGGTCGTGCCAACCGAAAACCTACCGCCGACCGCCTCGGGGCCGAGTTGGATGTCGCCGTTGGTGGTAGTGACGTTGACGGCGCCACGGGTCCCGCGCACCTCGATATCGCCGTTCGTCGTCTGGGCGATGACCTCCGACGCAATCGCCGTCACGTTGATGTCGCCATTCGTCGATTGCGCGTCGAGCTTCACGCCGCGCGGAAGGCGAATCGTGCCGGTGACGGTGGTGCTTCGACGCATGAACGGCAGACCGCCCGTCTTGTACGTGTTGCCGCCCTTGTAGTCAGTGGTGGAGCAGGAGTTGTCGTCGTCACCGTAGAGCGCACAGGCGAGGATGCCATCGTTCGTCTGGAGCACCATGATGCGCGCTGACGGCGCGTACGCCGACGAACGCCGGATCACGAGCTGGATTTCGGCGCTGTCACCGGTGGTTTCCCCGATCTCGAAATCTCCCGACACGTTCCGGAGACGCATCCAGGAGTCCGCCTTGACTGGGCCCTTCCAGATGAACGTCTCTTCCGACGGCTTCGAGTGACTACATGCTGCGAGCAGCGCGGAGCAGAGCAGCAGCGCGGCAGACGATGTGCGATTTCGCATTGGAACTGCTCCAGATGGTAGGTCTGATGAACGGTACGCCCGGTGCCCGTCGGATGTTTCGACTGGCAGCGGTGGCGCCCCGTTCAGGCCAGGACCACCGAGACCGCGTCGAGGCGATCGATGAGCGCCATGATTCCCATTGGGCTTTCCACCGAGTGTGAGGGAGAGAACGCCTCGAGCTCGCTGGCAGGAAACGGGCCCCATGCGGCCCAGACGTCGATCATGCCTGCTGCCCGTGCGGCCAGAATGTCATTTGGCGCGTCGCCCACATACAGTGCCTCGCTCGCGGCCACCCCCAGACGCTCGGCGCAGAGCAACAGCGGCTCCGGATCCGGCTTGTGACGCGTGGTTGCGTCCGCACCGATGATGACATCGAAGGGAGAGAGCAGGTCGATGTGATCGAGCGTCATCCGCGCCATCCAGTCTCCCTTGCCGGTGACGACCGCGACGGGATGGCCGCCTTGCTGCAATGCGCCAAGCAGTTCGCGAATGCCAGCATACTCGGTGACGAACGCGGCAAGATTGGCCACCTGCCAATCACGGTAGACCGCGATCAGCGCCTCGACCCGATCGAGATCATTGAACTCGAAATGCATGAACTGCGACCGGAGCGGCATACCCATGCCGCGCAGCCAATCACGGTCGGGAGGGCCATCGCCGCCAACCGCCGCGTACGCCGCACGCATCGACGCGAGCAACAGGGGGATGGTGTCAGCGAGCGTACCATCAAGATCAAACAGCACCGGGCGCGGAGCGCGTATCTGCGGAGTGGGCATCGCGCAAAACATAGTGAATCGACCGATCGATTCTCAGTCATCGGCTGGGATCATCTGAACGCCGCAGAGCACTCTGACCTCAAGTCCGTCAACCCTTGACCGTGCGCCGCTCCTCTGGCCTGCAGGTGCCACGCCGGATGCACCCGGATCTGCCGCGCCTGAAGCAGCGGACTCCTGCAGTTCGTTGGTCGTGGAGTCCTTGCCTGGGTCCATTGCCGTTCTGCGATGCAGCGTGACGGCGTTGGCACGGCTGGCGCGCTGTGCACGACTCACGCGGAGCAACGATTCGTCGGCCTCCTGCCGCGACCGCCATCGCTGGTCGCTCGGCTTGTCGACCATCGACGACATGTCACGATCGCATCGCCACGCAATCAGCGCCCGTCTGAGCGCCGCGATCGCATCGGGTCGGGCGTCAGTGACATGACTGCATTGGAGCGCGTGCCAATCAGGAGCGGCTGGTGCGCGCAGGGTGGCGCCATCGAGGACGACGAGCAGTCGATCGCGCCGCACTCGAACGATGGCCAGTGTGATCGGCGTGTGCCGCAGCGACGACCGCACAGTAAGCCATCGCCGGTGGTCGTTGATTCGGGGGTGCAGTGTGCAGAGCTTGGCCAGTGTTTTCACCAGCGACACATCATCCCCGCTGGCGACATGACGCATGTGCCGCCGCTTCGCGGCGAGCAGATCGCACAGTGCGTGCTCGGCCGCCGCCGGAAGCGGCGCGGTGAGTCTCATGACTCGGACCTCAGCCACCGGGGCACCGATTCGCGCGGCGCGTCCGACGCGTTGGTCGAGGCGGGCAGCGGTCCACGGTAGATCGAGGTGCACCACGGTGGCCACGCCGGCCAGTGAAAGCCCTTCGCTCAACACGTCAGTGGTGATGAGCAGGCGTACGGCGTTGTGCCGGTTCCGATGGCGCAGGGAGAGCAGTCTGTCGAGCACTTCTGCACGACTGATCACCCCCGAGGCGATTCGGGCGCCAGCGCCGGTGAGGAGTGCAATTCCCGTTTCGCGGTGGAGTTCCTGAAAAAGTGCCCTGGCGGTCGCACTGAACTGCGTGAATGCCACCACAGGGTGTTGGCACCAGCGGGCGAGCCGGCGAAGCACGCGACTTCGCTGCACATCGCCGATGCCCGTCAGGCAAGGGAGCAGCTCCTGCAGCGCTCGTTGCTGGTCTCGTGCACCCGCGGACATCGAGACATCAGGCTGTGTGTTGACGGGGCCGAGGAGCTGCGGCATGGCCAGTTGGACGGTGCCGGCCGAGCTGTGGAACGCGCGTCGGACGGACGGAGTGGGTTCGACGCCCGCGTCGGTGGCCCGTTCGATGGCGACGGTTGCAGCGATGCGTCGGTGGATGCGATCCCGGGCTGCGGCGTCGCTGGAACGGAGGGCATGGAGAAGGCCGAGTTGGAGGAGCGTATGTCCTTCGTTCGAATCGGCGCGCACCTGAGGCAGCGCCAGGAGACGCGCTGGAAGCGTGGTGTGCTGGGTCGTGAGCGCTGGCGTCGCGACGGATCTCACCGTGGGGATGGCATAGCCCGCGAGTGCGTTGGGATCTGTCGCGAGTAATTGGTCCAACGTGCGTCGGAGTGTCAGGCGTCGACGGAGGTGTGCGGCGGACTGTCGGTTGGGTGGCAGGTGAAACAGGTGGGTGATATGTGTGAGGTCGTGGAGCGTGTTCTGGATGGGAGTCGCGCTGAGAAGCAGTACCGTCGCGTTGGCGCAGATGGCCGAGGTGCGGTGGTAGCGACGTGTGGATCGGGTGCGGAGGTGGTGTGCCTCGTCGATGATGACGAGCTGCCGTGGTGCAATCTGGGGGTCGGCCGGTGCGCTCAGCCGTTCAGTGCTGACGAACCGTAT